>Ga0137418_10002224_pt1 | contig 17794 bp, 19 predicted proteins | sample CZODoug3_1_2_16f_FD_122242 | JGI IMG/M metagenome (GOLD analysis project Ga0137418, IMG submission 122242) | Vadose zone soil fungal communities from Angelo Coast Range Reserve, California, USA - CZODoug3_1_2_16fungal (Hybrid Assembly) | ecosystem: Environmental > Terrestrial > Soil > Vadose... | reverse complement strand
CTCTTCTACAACAACTATCCCGGCGGCGCCGGCCTCATGGCGGGCGCCGTCTTCGGCCGCATCGCGGGTCGCTCGGCGGCGCAGGCGGCGAAGTCGGCCTGAGTGCCAAGCTGGGCGGCGGTAAGACACGCAATCGGCGGCAGGCTCCGTTCAGCGTCGACACTGGTCAAATAAGCGCGCACTTTTAGGTCGCAGCGCCGTTGCGTCGCGGTCTGGCTCGCGCTTTGCGTCATGGCGCGACGACCCCCCTCTCAGCTCGCATCGCGCCGAGGATGTCGTCGTGGAAGATGGCGAGAATCCTCTCAGCGCAGTGCGGTGTCCCGGTTCTCGAAGTCGACGACGACCGCTAGGCAGGTGCGATGGCTGCCGGCCCCCCATGTCACCAATCCGGCGACACGCGCAGCGCCGCGTGGGCGGCGTCGAGGAACCATTCGGGCAGCAGCGGGCGGTTGTGTTGCAGGAACCGCTCGAACTGCGCGTCGAGGACGTAGGTGACGCCGTGGTCCTCCGCGTGGCGGCACGAGCGACCGTAGGCCTGCACGAGCGCCTTGGCCGTCTCGACCGCGTACCAGCGCGGATCGCGCGCGCGGCGCGCGGATGTCCACGGGTCGCCCAGGTCCGGGTACGGCATCTTGGTGACGATCTGGAAGCGCAGGAAGTCGTCGGGCAGGTCGACGCCCTCGCGCAGCGACGGCGACAGCAGCACCGTGGGCGCGGGCGACGCGCGATGGCGCTCGAGGGCGGCGGTCTTGGCGTCGGAGGACTCGACGAAGATCAGCCGGCGAGCCTCGGCCGGCGCGCGCTGCGCGACGTCGGCCAACAGGCGCCGCGCGACCGCGTAGGAGGCGACGTGGATGAGCCCCTTGTCGCGCGGATGCGCGCCCAGGATGCTCACGATCTCCGCGAAGAGCGCCGGCTCCAGCGCGGGCAGAGTCGCGCGCGATAGCGCGCCCACGGGCCGGTAGACGATCGGCCGCTGCTCGAGCGGAAACGGCGAGGGTGTGGCGAAGGCGCGCGCGTCGTCGGCCTCGAAGCCCAGCGTCTCCGCGACCGCCGTCGCGGGGCCGAGGTATGCCGACAGCAGCACGGTGACCTCCGCGCACTCGGTGAGCAGCGCCCGGGCCTCGGCGGCGACGCCGAGCGGCGTCAGCTCCAGCGTCGCGCCGGGCTCGAGCGCATAGCGCACGACCCATTCGATGGACTCGCCCTCCATGAAGGCACGCAGCCGCGCCAGCGCGCCGTCGAGCGCGTCGCGCCGCTCGAGCAGGATCGCCTCCTCGCGCGAGGGTGGCATCTGCAAAAAGGCGTCGGGCTCGAGGTCGGGCGGCCGCACGGCCTCCAGCGCCCGCCCGATCGCCTCCAGCTCGGCGTCGAGGCGCTCGACGTGCGGCGCCAGCAGGGGCCGGTACTCGTCGGCGGTGTCCAGATGCGGCAGGAGGCCGCCGAACCACTCCTTCATCTCCGGCGCCGTGAAGCGTACCGCGTAGACGCTGACGAGCTGACCCTCGAGGTTGTGCGCCTCGTCGACGATCAGCAGACGCCGGCGCGGCAGCTGCTCGGCGTGCCAGTGGCGGAGCGTGGCGAAGTACCACGTGTTCGCGCAGAAGACGGGGCCCGACAGGGCGGCCGCCTTCGCGCGCGCGTACGGACACTGGCAGAGCGGGCCGCGCGGCCGGCGGCACATGCCGAGCGAGGTCGGCACACGCGCGTCCGGATACCGCTCGCACGCGTAATTGTCGCGGCCCTTGACCACCTGGACGACGCCGCCGAACTCCCGCTCGTACTGGTCTTGCAGCAGCTTCTGCGAGGTCAGGAGGTAGGCGTCGCCGCTCCAGCGCGCCAGCGTCACCGCGAGATGGCTCTTGCCGACGCCGGGCGGCGCCTCGACGACGAAGAGCCGCGGCGCCTTCGCGTCCGCGTCGGCCTCGGCCAGCGCGTCTTCGAGCGCGTCGAGCAGCCGCGTCTGCTCGGGCCGTGGCGTGAATCCCGCGGGGAAGTGCCCGCGCAGCGCGCCGCCGCTCACTCCTTCGTCAGCTCCCCGAGGTCCTCGCGGGCGCGGGCGCGCTGCTCGAGGAGCGTGTTGATCTGCTCGGTCGCGGCGCGGTACTGCTCGAGCGTCTTGCGGTCGCGCTCGTCGAGGAAGTCGAGAAAGGCGGCCTCGTCGGCCGCGTACTTCTTGCGCGCCGCTCGCATCTGCGGCAGCGCGACGGCGCGCAGCTCCGGCCCGGCGGAGCGGTACCGGTCCTGCGCGCGGTTCAGCTCGGCGAGACTCGCGTCGCGCGCGGCGCGCAGGCGCACGTAGCGCGCGTGCGCGGCGGAGTCGGTGCGACGGAGCATCTCGCCGTATGCGTCGGCGGCGTCGTCCTGCTTGCCGGTCGGCCGCCGCTCCGCGGCCGGCTGGGCGCCGGCGCTCGTCGCGACGAGCGCGGCGACAGCGACGACGACGGCGACGATGGTCGGGCGCAACATGGGACGTCGTTCGCGTGAGGGTATCATGAGGACATGGGTCCCGCGTCGAGGCCGCATCCGCTGCTTCAGTTCTCCGCCGGCGGTCTCGTCGTCGACGAGCGGGGCAGCGTGCTGCTCATCCGCGCCCGCGATCTCCGCAACCAGCCCGTGTGGACGCTGCCCAAGGGCGCGCTCAATCCCGGCGAGTCGGCCGCCGACGCCGCCCTGCGCGAGGTGCGCGAAGAGACGGGCTGGGAATGCGAGGTCGTGCGCGAGCTGGAGCCGGTGACCTACTGGTTTCAGCGCAACGGCCAGCGCATCCGGAAGACGGTGCGCTGGTATCGCATGCGCCCGCTCCAGAAGGTCGGCGAGCACGACCACGAAGTGGACGAGGTGCTCTGGACCGACCCGGCCGACGCGCGCGCGCGCCTGCGCTACGAGTCCGACCTCAAGCTGATTGCCTCCGTTTGATTTTGATATGGGGAGTCCCGAAATGGCCCCCCAAACCCCCCCAACGCTCGGGGCGTCGCGGCGAAGCCGTGACGCCCCTCGATCCCCCAGCGTTCGGGGGTGACGCTCCTCGACTCACGGCGGAGGGAAGAGGCGCTCGCCGTTCTTCCAGGCGATCTGCTCGGCGACGTCGCGCGGGAGCTGCAGCAGCCAGCGCTGCACCGCTGCCGTCGCGGGCCGCACGGCCTCCCAGCGCGACGTCGTCCACGTATCGGTGCCCACCATGAACCGGTCCGCGTGGCGGACGAAGAGCGCGCGCCACGCCGGGTCGAGCGCGCCGTCGGGCGCGACGTCGGCCCGGAGCGCCAGCTCGACCCACAGCATCGGATACCGATCGAGCAGGCGACCGACCGTGGCCGCCGCCGACGACATGCCGGCGTGCGCCCAGAGGATCTTCACGCCGGGATACGCGACGAGCATCTTCTCGACCGTCGTCTCGTCGACGTGGCACTGCATGAACAGCCCGCGTGATGTCGCCAGCTCCGCGAGGCGCCGCACGGTCGGCGCCTCGACGTCCTCGGCGCCGAAGTGCGACTCGCCGATGCCGCGATAGACGTTGCGGCGGTTGAGCCGCTCCTCCACGTACGCAGCCACCGCCGGATCGCGCGTCCACGATCCCATGTCCTCGCGCGTGCGATACGGACGCAGGAACGGCACGATGCCGGCCGGCGCTCGGTCGTAGAGCAGCAGCGTGCCGTCGTCCGGCGTGCTGGAGACGATGGCGCGGCGCACGCCGGCCTGCGCCAGGATCGACAGCGCGCGCTCCGGCGTGTACGCGCTCCAGTCCGGCTTGCTGTAATGGATGTGCGCGTCGAAGATCGGGAGCTGCGCGGCCGCCGGCGTGGCGGCGAGCACGAGCGCGGCCGCGGCCGCCACCAGGAATTTCGGCATCATGGCGGCGATGGTAGCATTCCGGCGATGGGCCGGTTCTCACGACGGCAGGCACTCCGCGTCCTGGGTGGCGGCGCCGCCCTCGTGGCGAGCGGCCGGGTGCCGGCGTGGGCGCAATCGAGCGATCCCATCCTGGCCGGACGTCCGCTCGTCCGCTATCCGCAGAAGGCCGACCTCATTCTCCTGACCTCACGCCCGCCGCAGCTCGAGACGCCGATGACGTGGTTCGATCGCGCGATCACCCCGAACGAGGCGTTCTTCGTCCGGTATCACGTGTTCCCGATCCCGACGCAGGTGGACCTCGCGACGTGGCGACTGCGCGTCGGCGGCCACGTGGACCGCCCGCTCGAGCTGTCGATGGACGACCTGAAGACGAAGTTCCCCGCGGCGGCGGTGACCGCGGTGAACCAGTGCTCGGGCAACAGCCGGGGCCGCTTCGCGCCCCGCGTGCTCGGCGGGCAGTGGGGCGACGGCGCCATGGGCAACGCGGAATGGGTCGGCTGCCGTCTGAAGGACGTGCTGGCGGCGGCGGGCGTGCGCCAGGGCGCGGTCGAGGTGACCTTCGACGGGCTCGACAAGCCGGCATTTCCCGGCGTGCCGGACTTCGTGAAGTCGCTCGCGCTGGCGCGCGTGCTCGACGATCCGAACGTCATCGTCGCCTACCAGATGAACGGCGCGCCGCTGCCGATGCTCAACGGGTTTCCGGCGCGGCTCGTCGTGCCCGGCTGGTACGCGACCTACTGGGTGAAGAACCTCTCCGACATCACCGTCGTCGACAAGCCGTTCGAGCAATTCTGGATGAAGCCCGGCTACCGGATTCCCGACAACCCGTGCGGCTGCGTGGAGCCGGGGACGGCGCCCAAGGCCACCGTGCCGATTCACCGCATGAATGTGCGCTCTTTTCTCGTGTCGCCGGCGCCGGGCGCGCGGCTGGCGGTGGGACGCCCGGTCACGCTCAAAGGCATCGCGTTCGACGGCGGCTACGGCATCCGCGAGGTCGAGATGTCCGACGATGGCGGCCGCACGTGGCGGCGCGTGTCGCTCGGGCGCGACCTCGGCCCGTACGCGTTTCGCGAGTGGTCTGCCGCGTGGACGCCGTCGCGCGCCGGCGCGGCGCGCGTGATGGTGCGCGCCTTCAACCGCATCGGCGAGTCGCAGGGGACGGAGCCGCTCTGGAACCCCTCGGGCTACCTGCGCAACGTGATCGAGTCCGTCGAATATCCGGTGGGCTGAGGCGGTGACGCGCGTCCTGCTGCTCGCCCTCGTCCTCGCCGCGGCGGGCGCCGCCGGCGCCGAGGAGATCACGCTGCCGCCGGATCACCCCTACGGTGCGCTGAAGCCGGGGCCGGGCAGCGAGGTCGCGCAACGCAGCTGCGTGCTGTGCCACTCCACCGACTACATCGTCAGGCAGCCGCCCGGCGACGCCAAGCAGTGGGACGGCGTCGTGACCAAGATGATCAAGGTCTTCGGCGCGCCGCTGAGCGACGCCGACGCCAAGACGATCACCGAATACCTGGCGCGGCAGTACGACAGATAATCGGCGCTCGGCGGCGCAGCGCCTCCCACACGCGGCCGGGCAGGAGCGGCACCCGCGTGATCTCCACGCCGCGGTCGGCGAGGGCGTCCTCGACGGCGTTGGCGATGGCCGCGCTCGGCGAGATGATGCCGCTCTCGCCGACGCCCTTGATGCCCAGTTCGTTGATCATCGAGGGGTGGTCGAACGCCTCGACGGTTAGCGCCGGCACGTCGCCCGCCAGCGGCAGGCCGTAGTCCATCAGCGTGCCGGTGAGGAGCTGGCCGGCGGCGTCGTGCACGATTTCCTCGCGCAGGGCGGTGCCGAGCCCCTGCACGATCCCGCCGTGCAGCTGGCCCTCGACCACGGTCGGGTTGATCGGCCGCCCGCAGTCGTGCACGGCCGCATAGCGCAGGAGCCGCACCACGCCGGTCTCCACGTCGACTTCCACCGCGCACACGTGGGCGCCGAAGGCCCACGTCACCGTCTCCGGGTGGAAGAACAGGCACGCATGGAGTCCAGGCGCGCCCTCGGCGGCCAGCCCGCGGCTGCGCGGGGCTCGGCGGGCCAGCATGCCGAGCGCCACGCCGCGGTCGGGCGATCCGGCGACCTGCGCGCGCCCGTTCGCGAGCACGACGTCGCCCGGCGCGCACTCGAGCATCTCTCCGGCCACGATGCGCGCCCGGCGCGCCACCTCGCGCGCCGAGCGCGCGATGGCCGGCCCGGCGTTGGCGGCGACGCGGCTGGCGATGGCGCCGTGGCCAAAGCCGATGAGCGCGGTGTCGCCGCCCAGCACGATCACGCGCTCGAGCGGCACGCCGAGCTCGGCGGCGCAGACCTGGGCCAGCGTCGTCTCGTGCGCCTGGCCCTGCGACGACACGCCGACGGCGACGAACACGGTGCCGTCGGGATCGATCCGCACGTCGGCGCCCTCGAACGGTCCGATGCCGGTGCCCTCGAGGTACGCCGAGAGCCCGACGCCGACGGGACGGGCGCTGCCACGCCGGCGGTCGCGCTCGCCGCGCCAGCGCTCGTAGTCGGCCAGCGCGAGCGCGCGGTCGAAGGCGGCGACGTAATCGGCGGGGTCGTACGTGATCGCGACGCCGTCGCGATACCGGTGGCCGGGCTTGTAGGGCATCGCCTCCTTGCGGATCAGGTTGCGGCGCCGCAGGTCCGCGGGGTCCAGGTCGAGCCGCCGCGCGGCGCGGTCGAGGAGGCGGTCGAGGACGAAGGCCGCCTCGGGACGGCCGGCGCCGCGGTACGCGCCCATGAACGTCTTGTGGGTGACGACGTTGACGCACTCGCCGGCGAAGTGCGGGATGCGGTAGGGCCCCGCCAGATGGTTGATGGTGTTGAGGCCGATCACGTCGCCGAGCGTCGGGTACGCGCCGTGATCGCGCGTGAAGCGCGTCTCGATCGCCGTGAGGGTGCCGTCGCGACGCACGCCGAGCCGCGCGCGATGCCGCTGGTCACGGTCGGGCGCCGCGGTCAGGAAGTGCTCGCGCCGCGTCTCGATCCATTTCACCGGGCGCCCCAGCCGCCACGCGACCACCGCGATGAGCACCTCTTCGGCGTAGGCGTGCCCCTTGATGCCGAAGCCGCCGCCGACGTCGGGCGCCAGCACGCGCACGCGCGACTCGCCGAGCCCGAGGGCTCCGGCGACGGCGCCGCGCACGGAGTAGGGGACCTGGGTCGAGGACCAGAGGGTGAAGAGCCCGTCCGCCGTCGCGGGATGCGCGACGACGCCGCGCGGCTCGATCGGCACGCCGGCCACGCGCGGGAAGTCGAGCGCCGCCTCCACCACGACGTCGGCCTCGGCGAAGCCGCGCGCGACGTCGCCGACGGCGCTCGTCGCCACGCCGGCCACGTTGTCGGGCCAGTCGTCGAAGACCCGCGGCGCCCCCGGTGCGGTGGCGCGCTCGACGCTCGCGGCGGCCGGCCGCGGCTCCCACGTCACGCGGACGGCCTCGGCGCCGTCGGCCGCGCGGTACGGATCGTCGGCGACGACGACGGCCACCGCCTCGCCCACGTGGCGCACCACCGTCTCGGCGATCGCCTGGTGGTGGTACGCGCGCATGGCCGGTGACGGCGCGAGCGGCGGGACGCCGGCCGCGCACTCGGGCAGGTCGCGCGCGGTGAGCACGGCGACGATGCCGGGCAGCCGACGCGCGGCGCGCGCGTCGATCGCGCGAATCTGGGCGTGGGCGTGCGGGCTGCGCACGATGGCGGCGTGGAGCAGCCCCTCGAGGCGGACGTCGTCCACGTAGCGGCCGCGGCCGGTGAGAAGACGACGATCCTCGGTGCGACGGACGCGGACGCCGATGGTGGTGGTCACGAGCGTGTGGCAGTATAAGGCCTCGTTTGCGGCGCGCCACGCGCGCAAAGGGGGCCACGGATGAGTTACAAGCCGGTGGTGGGCTGGGGCACGCTTCCCGATGGATGGAGCTTCGTGGAGGCGACGGCGGTGGCCGTGGACGCCCACGACGACGTGTGGGTCTTCAACCGCGGCGCGCATCCTGTGATCGTGTTCGATCGCGAGGGCGCCTTCAAGCGCTCGTGGGGCGAGGGTGTCATCCGGCGCGCACACGGCATCACCATCGGTCCCGACGGCACGATCTGGCTCACCGACGATCTGCATCACACGGTCCGGCAATTCACCCCGGCGGGGAAGCTCCTGCTGACGATCGGCGATCCCGACACGCCGTCGACCGCGCACGGCGGCAAGCCGTTCAACCGGCCCACGCACGTCGCGATCTCGCCGCGCACCGGCGACGTCTACGTCTCCGACGGCTATGGCAATTCTCGCGTGCACAAGTACGATCCGACGGGACGGCTGCTGAAGTCGTGGGGCGCGCCGGGCACCGATCCCGGCTGCTTCAACATCCCGCACAACATCGCGACCGACGCCGGCGGTCGCGTGTACGTCGCCGATCGCGAGAACTCGCGCGTGCAGGTCTTCGACGAGGACGGCACGTACCTGGATCAGTGGAAGAACCTCCACCGCCCGTGCGGGCTCGCCGCCGACGCGCGCCTCGGCGACCTGTTCTTCGTCGGCGAGCTGCCCTCGCACCTGCCGGTGAACCAGGCGGTGCCGAACATCGGCGCCCGCGTGAGCGTGCTGTCGATCAAGGGCGACCTCCTCGAGCGCATCGGCGGGCCGTTCGCCGGCGAGAAGCCGGGCGAGTTCGTGGCGCCGCACGGCTGCGCGGTCGATTCGCGCGGGGATCTCTACGTGGCGGAGGTGTCCTGGACGGCGGTGGGCAAGAACGAAAATCCGCCGCGCGAGATACGGTCGCTGCAGAAGTTCACGCGGACGTGACGCAGGACACGCGGACGTGACGCAGGATTCGCGCACGTGACGCTGGACGAGGCCGCGCTCGGCGCCGCCTTGACGCGCCTGCCGGGCTGGCGCCGGGCGGGCCGCGCGATCGAGAAAACCTACCGCTTCGGCGATTTCCGCGCGGCGCTGGCCTTCGTCAACCGGGTGGGCGAGCTCGCCGAGCGTCAGCAGCACCACCCGGACATCGCGATCCACTACTCGGAGGTGACGCTGACGCTCTGGAGCCACGATGCCGGCGGCGTCACCGCGCGCGACCTGAAGCTGGCGGAAGCGATCGACGCCTACTGCCAGCCGACGACCTCGTAGCCGCGCTCGCGCAGGCAGCGGTTGACGAAGCCCTTGTAGACCGGGGTCGGTCCCACGTCCTTCGCGGCGCCGTGCACGGCGCCCGCCGTGGCGCCCGTCGCCGCGCCCACCGCCGCACCGCGCCCGGCGCCGTGGCCGGTCACCGCGCCGGCGACGGCACCCACGGCGGCACCGCCGGCGCCGCCGATCGCGCCGCCCTTGGCCGCGTCCTTCGCCATCGGGTTGCTCACGTACTCGTCGGCCATCTGCCGGCAAGCTCCGACGTCGCGATCGGCCTGCTCCTTGCCGACGTGCTGCAGTTTCGCGTTGGGATAGAGGACCGGGCTCTGGCTGTGCGCGCAGCCGGCCAGGGCGCCGAGCGACGCCAGGGCGACCGTCACGAGCAGGCGGGAGTGCATGGCGAGCCTCCTGCAAACTGCGAGTAGGACGGCGCCAGTCGCCGCAGCGTCTACCTTATCCGATGCTACACTTCCGCGCGATGAGCGCCGACCTCCCCGAAGTGTTCCGGGAGCTCTTCGCGGGTCTGGTCGAGCAGCGCTATTTCCCCGGGCCGGGCGACGCCTTCCACCGCTGCTTTGGTTGCGGCCCCGCGCACCCGTCGGGCCTGCACGTGCGCGTCTTCAAGACGGATGAGGGCGTGCTTGCCCCCGTCGTCGTGCCGCGTGTGTACGAAGGGCCGCCGGGCGCCGCGCACGGCGGCATCGTGGCGGCCTACCTCGACGAGATCCTCGGCGGCGCCGTCGTGCGCGCCACCGGCAAGATCTCCGTGACGGGCGAGCTCACCGTGCGCTACGTGCGGCCGGCGCCGACGGAGACGCCGTTGCTGGGGCGCGGCCGTCTCGTGGCCGATCACGGGCGCTACGTCGACGTCGAGGGAAGCCTGGAGGAGTTCGGCGCCGCGCGCGTCGTGGCGACCGCGCGCGGGCGCTTCTTTCCGTGTGCGACGGCGGGGATTACGCCCGGATCAGGAACGTCGTGAGCGCGGGCGACGGCTTCGGGGTTTCGCGGAACCGGCAGCGGAGATCGGCCCGCTCGAGGATCTCCACGTAGGTGCCCATGACCATCCGGTAGTAGTGCGGATGGCGGCCGGCGGGGCCGCCGTTGTATTCGGTGAGGGCGTCGCGCACGTTCGACTTGCGCGTCATGATGTCCCGCAGATAGGCCATCGCGAACCTCGTGCTGACGACGGGATCGGCGAGATCGCCGAGATCGCGCGCGCTCTTCGCGTCGCGCACGGGCTTGATGCCGACCGGCCGCCTGAACGGACCGACGACGGGCTCCATGATGGCCGCCGTGCTCGGCAAGATCTGGAACAGCCCGATCTCGCCGGCGGCGCCGACCGCGTCGTGATGGAACTCCGACTCCACCTCGGCCTGCGCGAGCACCAGGCAGTGATCCAGGTTGGATTTCTGTGCCTCCGCCACGAGCGCCTCCGGGAAGCGCTGGAACGCGCGGATGGGGGCCTGCGGGTTCTTCTGGGCGATGTAATCGAGAATCGAGCGATTCAGGCGCTCGGCATCCGCTTCACCGGCGACCGCGATCACCTGGCGGGTGAGGACCAGGCCACCAACGGCGACCGCGATGCTCAGCGTCAGGATCGCGAGAGCCTTGCTGTGACGGCTCAACATGCATTCCTCCTTCGGTGTACTGCCAGCCTTTTTGACCCTACTCGAGGAATACCGAATGACAGAATGGATGAGACCGAAGTGAGCAGAGGCTAGCATCTCGCAACGCGCTACGCAACCGCTTGGCGGTCTGAAGGCAAACTTCTACCACCGGCTGCGTCAGATGGCTGACGCGCAAATTGGCCAAATCAGAAAAAATCAACGCTTACGCGTGTAGCGGAACGGCACGAACGCGGCCGCTGGCAGTCGCCTTGCACAAGTTTTTTTCGGACCACGAGGTCCGAAACGGAGGGGCATTCATGAATCGCGACGAGATCAAGGGCAAGGCCGAGAAAGCCAAGGGCTACATCAAGGAAGAGGCGGGTGAGGCGCTGAACGATCCGGAGCTCGAGGCCGAGGGGCGGGGCGAGCGCGCGGCCGGCAAGCTCCGCGAGGGATTCGGCAAGGCGAAGCGGAAGGTCGGTGAGGCCGTCGACGACTTCGCCGACAAGATCGAGGACGAGAGCGACAAGTAACCGCGTCGCGACGGGCCGGCGGCGCGCGCCGCCGGCCCGTCATCCCACCAGTGCGCGCAGCTCCTTCCTGAGAATCTTCCCGACCGGGTTCTTCGGCAGGGACGGCAGGAAGCGCACCTCGCGGGGACATTTGTACTTGGCCAGGCGCGCCTGGCAGAAGCCGATGATCGCGGCGGCGTCGGCGGCGGCGTCGCGCTTCAGCGCGACGAACGCGCACACCTCTTCGCCCATCAGCGCGTCGCGCACGCCCACCACCGCCGCCTCGGCCACCGCGGGGTGCGCGTAGAGCACGTCCTCGACCTCACGCGGGTACACGTTGAAGCCGCCGCGGATGATCAGGTCTTTCTTGCGCTCGACGACGTAGAGGAACCCGTCGGCGTCGAGCCGCCCGACGTCGCCGGTGTGCAGCCAGCCGTTGCGGAGGGCGCGCGCCGTCTCCTCGGGCAGGCCGTAGTAGCCGAGCATCACGTTCGGTCCGCGCACGCCGATCTCACCCGTGTCGCCGATGGGAAGCGCGCGGTCGTCGTCGTCGAGGATTGCGATCTCGACGCCGGGGAGCGGCTGGCCCACGGAGCCGAGCTTGCGCACGCCCGAAAGCCGGGTCGTGCTCACCACCGGCGAGGCCTCGGTGAGGCCGTAGCCCTCGAGCAGCCGCCCGCCGAACTTCTTCTCGAACGGCTCGACGATCTCCAGGGGCAGCGCGGCCGCGCCCGAGCCCCACGCGCGCATCGACGAGGTGTCGAAGCGATCGGCGTCGGGATAGTTGAGCAGGTACACGTACATCGTGGGCACGCCGGACATGGCCTGCACGCGGAAGCGCGCGATCGCGTCCAGCACCGTCTCGGGGTTGAACCAGCGCAGCAGCACCGACTTCGTGCCGAGGATGTTCCCGGCGTTCAGCGTCACGAGTCCGTACGAGTGCGAGAGCGGCAGGACGCCGAGGTTCCACTGCTCGCGGTCCAGCTCGTAGCGGCTGGCGGCGGCGCGCGCGTTGCTGGCGAGATTGGCGTGGGACAGCGCCACGCCCTTCGGCCGCCCCGTGGTGCCCGCGGTATAGAGGATCACGGCGAGATCGCTGTCCGCGCGCTCGACGGTGGCGAACACGTCCGACTCGTGGGCGAGCCACTCATCCCAGTGGCCGCCGATAAGAATGACGGGTCCGGGCCAGCCCGCGACCTTCGCCGCCAGCTCGGGCGCGGTGATCACCACCTTCGCCGCGGAGTCCGCGAGGATGTGGCGCACCTCGTCGGGCGAGAGAAGAAATACGATCGGGACGATCACGGCGCCGGTCTTGAGGATCCCCGTGTAGGCCGCGAGCACCTCGGGGCAGTTCGGCAGCAGCACGACGACACGGTCGCCGGGGCCGACGTCCATGCGCGACAGCGCCGCCGCCACGCGGGCGGCCGTCCGCTGCTGATCCACATTGGTGAGGTCGCGCCCCTCGAAGTGCAGGGCGGTGTACTCGCCGAAGCGCTCGACGCTCTCGTCTCCGAGCCGCGCCAGGTTCACGCGCCAGATGCTACCATCGCCGCGATGCGCTGGTTGGTGCTCGGGCTCGCGTGGCTGGCGATGGCGACGGTGGCACACGCCGTCGACGACCCGCCGTTGCGCGTTCCCGACGGCGGCGCCGTGAGCGCCCAGGCGCGCTTCAACGAGGGCCGCGCGCTCGCCGAGCGCCGCGACTGGCCGGCCGCGGAGCGCCGGTACCGCGAGGCCATCGAGCTCGATCCCACGCTGCCCGAGCCCTGGAACGGGCTCGGGTATGCGTTGCGCCAGCAGCGGCGGTGGGACGGGTCGGTGAACGCGTATCTCGAGGCCCTTCGGCTCCGGCCGAGCTATCCGCAGGCGCTCGAGTACCTCGGTCAGGCGTACGTCGAGATGGGCCGTCTCGACGACGCGCGCGCGGTGCACGCGCGCCTGCAGCCACTCGATCCGCGCGAGGCCGACGAGCTGGCGCAGGCCATCGCGCGGGCCGCACGCCGCTGAGGCGAGCTCGGTGTTCCGCTCGCCGCTCGCGCTGAAGATCGGGCTCCTCATCGTCGTCGTGCTCATCGTGGGCTTCGGCGTGTCGACCCTCCTCACCATCCAGCGCGAGGCCGCGCTGCTGATCGAGCAGAACAAGATCGCGGCGCGGCGGCTCACCGCCACCCTCGTGGCCTCCATCGAGGGGGCGATGCTCCAGGAGCGCCCCGACGTCACCCGCACGGTGATCCAGGAGCTGCGGCAGAACTCGCCGGTGGACTCCTTCGACGTCTATCGGCGCACGGGCGTCGAAGCCTTCACCGACCTCAGCACGGCGATGGAGGTCGACAAGAACGCCGGGCTGGCGGCCGACGTCATGAGCAACATCAGGAAGATGGCGCGGCCGCCCGGCAAGAAGATCGACGATCCGCTCTTCGCCAGGGCGATCGAGACGGTGGCCACCCAGGAGGCGCTCGAGGCGCGCAACGGCACGCGGTACTTCACCCTGCTCACGCCGATCCGCAACCAGGAGAAGTGCCAGGGCTGCCACGGCAGCGATCACCAGGTGCGCGCCGTCGTGCGCGTCGCCAACTCGATGGAGCCCGTGTTCGCGGAAGTCGCGCGGCACCGGAACCGTCAGCTCGCCATCGGCATCCTCACCATCGTGGCCGCCGGCGCCGTCCTCACCGTCGCCATGCGGCGCATCGTCCTGCGCCCCGTCGAGCAGCTCGCGGACGTCGCCCGCCGCGTGGGGGCGGGCGACTTCAGCGCCCGGGCGCCGATGGCGGCGCGCGACGAGCTGGGCCAGCTCGGGAGCGCGTTCAACGACATGACGGGGCGCCTCGCCGAGGCCTACACGGAGCTCGAGTCCAAGAACACGGAGCTGGCCACCGCCCTGCAGAATCTCCAGGAGTCGCGCCAGCGCCTCGAGCTGCTCGAGCAGCTCAAGGGGGAGCTGTCGAAGTTCGTCCCCGAGTCCGTCAAGCGCCTGCTCGAGCAGAACCCGAACGCCACCGAGCTGGAGAAGAAGAACGTCGAGGTGTCGGTCCTCTTCCTCGACATCGCCGGCTACACCACGCTCTCCGAGCAGCTCGAGCCCAAGCGGCTGAACCAGCTGGTGCAGACGTACTTCTCGTCCTTTCTCGAGATCATTCAGACGCACCACGGCGATATCAGCGAGACGGCCGGCGACGGCCTGATGGTGATCTTCCAGTCCGATCGCGGCGCCGCCGACCATCGCAGGCTCGCCTCGGCCGTCGAACGGCCTGCGGCTTCGCACGACCCTCGCGGGCTCGCCTCGGCCGTCGAACGGCCTGCGGCTTCGCACGACCACGCGCTCAGCGCGACGCGCGCGGCCTTCGCCATCCGGCAGCGGACGGCGACGCTGAACGAGGAGTACGGCGGCGTCTTCCCACCCGTGGCGCTGCACATGGGCATCAACACCGGTGAGGCGCTCGTGGGCGCCACCAAGCTCGGGGGCGGGGCGGGCCAGCGGTGGACCTTCACCGCGAGCGGCTCCACCACGAACGTCGCGGCGCGCTTCGCCGCGTTCGCCCAGGGCGGCGACATCGTGGTGGGCCCGGCCACCGCCGAGCGGATCCGGCAGCACTTCGTGCTCGAGAGCCTCGGCGAGCAGATGTTCAAGAACGTCTCGCAGCCGATCCGCGTCTATCGCGTCATCCCGCCCGGGGTGTACGAGAAGATCGTCTGACCGCGCCCGTCCGGGTCGGCATCTGCGCGTGGGCGGATCCCGCCCTCATCGAGTCGCGCGGCTTCTATCCCAGGAAGTCCATGTCCGCGGAGGCCCGGCTGCGTTTCTACGCGTCGGTCTTCGACGTGGTCGAGGTGAACTCCTCGTATTACGCCATCCCCGACGTGCTCAACGTGCGGCGCTGGGCCGAGCGCACGCCGCCGGGCTTCGTCTTCCACGTCAAGGCGTGGGCTCTCATGACCGGCCACCACCCGCGCGCGCAGTCGCTGCCCGCCGACGTCGCGCGCCTCGTCTCGCCCCGTGCGCGCCGGACGCACCGCGGCGAGATCGAGGCCGGCGAGTTCCCGCCCGAGGCGCTCGACGCGGCGTTCCGGCTGTTCCGCGCGGCCCTGGCGCCGCTGGCCGAGGCGGGCAAGCTCGGCTACGTGCTCTTCCAACTCGCGCCCTGGGTGCATTACGACGACGCGCGGCTGGAATACCTGGCCTCGCTGCCGGCGCGGCTGCCGGGCTGGACGGTGGCCGTCGAGTTCCGGCACCGCTCGTGGCTGCCCGACCACGCTCACGAGGCGCTGAGCGTGCTGCGCCGCGCCGGCGCCGCCCACGTCGTCGTGGACGCGCCGGCGGCCGCGGGCGCGGTGCCGCGCGTGGCCGAGGTGACCGCGCCCGTCGCCGTCTTCCGCCTGCACGGCCGCAACGCCGAGGGCTGGCTGCGCCAGGTGCGCGGTGAGGAGCCCGCGGTGCGCGAGAAATACGACTACCTCTACAGCGAGCCCGAGCTGCGCGAGCTGATGCCGGAGATCGACGAGGCCGCCGACGAGGCCGAGCAGGTGTACGTCTCGTTCAACAACAACAACCGCGATTACCCCGTGCGCAACGCGCTGATGCTGAGGAAAATGCTCGGCCAGCCCGTCGCCGGTGGCCAATCCTTGCCAGGCGACCTCTTCGCCTGAGATAGTGGCTTCCATGGCCACTTCGGCCCCGCCGATTCCGCGCGTGGAGCTGGCGTACGCGCCCACGCCGCTCCTGAAGCTCGAGCGGCTCTCCGCCGAGCTGGGCGTCGAGCTGTGGGTCAAGCGCGACGACCTCACCGGGCTGCTGGAGACCGGCAACAAGATCCGCAAGCTGGAGTTCCTCGTCGGCGAGGCGCTCGCCCAGAAGGCCGATACGCTGATCACGTGCGGCACGCTGCAATCCAACTGCTGCCGCTGCGTGGCCGCGGTGTGCGCGCGGCTCGGCCTGCGCGCGGTGCTGGCCCTCAAGGGCGAGCCGCCCGCCGAGTACGACGGGAATCTCTTGCTGGACCGGCTGCTCGGCGCCGACATCCACTACTGCACGGACGCGCAGTGGGCGAAGATCGACGAGACCCTCGAGGACCTCGCCGCGCGCGAGCGCGCGCGCGGCCGGACGCCCTACGTCATCCCGGAGAGCGGCGCCACCGTCGTCGGCGCCCTCGGCTACCTCGCCTGCGGCCAGGAGATCGCGCAGCAGAACCGCCACGGCGCGCCGCCGTTCGACACCATCGCCATCACCGCGTTCAGCGGCGGCAGCCACGCCGGGCTCCTCATGGCCAAGCAGGTCGCCGGGCTGGCGGGCGAGATCGTCAGCGTGCCGATCGCGTGGGAGGGCGCGCGCGTGCGCGCGTACGTCACCGAGGTGATCGAGCGCGCGCGCGGCCGCTTCGGCCTCGCCGTGCGGCCGCCGGCCGAGGTGCGACTGCTCGACGGCTACCAGGGGGTGGGACGCGCGGCCGTGCGCAAGGACGAGCTCGACACGATGCTCAAGCTGGCCCGGCTCGAAGGCATCATCCTCGACCCCGTGTACACGGCCAAGGCATTCACCGGACTCCTCGACACGCTCCGGCGCGCCCCGCGCGCGCTCGGGCGTCGCGTCTGCTTCGTGCATACCGGCGGCGTCTTCAGCGTCTTCCCGTATCGCGCGGCGCTCAGCCGCCTCGTCGACGGAGACGGTCTGGTAGAATCCTAGCCCCATGCCGGAACTGAGGCTCCGGGGCGGCGAGGTCGACGGCCTCGCACTGCACTACCTGGTCGAAGGCCGCGGTCCCGCGGTCGTCCTCGTGCACGGTCTCGGCGGCTTCGCCGCGTCCTGGCGCCACAACATTCCCTCGCTCGCCGCACGCGCCACCGTGTACGCGGTGGACCTCCCGGGCTTCGGGCGCTCCGGCAAGCCGTCCGCCGGGTACTCGCTCGCCTATTTTGCGCGCGCGCTGCACGCCTTCCTCGACGCCGTCGGCGTCACGCAGGTGTCGGTCGTCGGCCACTCGCTCGGCGCGGCCGTCGCGGTGACCTACGCGCTCACGCATCCGGCCCGCGTCGAGCGGCTGGCCCTGCTCTCGGGCTGCGTGCCGGGCTTCGGCTGGCAGCCGGGCTGGCGCGCGCGGCTGATGGCGACGCCCGGGCTCGGCAACGCCCTGGCCCGCTGCGGCTGCGCGCCGCTCTATCGCGCGGCCATCGCGCGATGTTTCCACGTGCCGCCCGCCGACGAGGTGGCCTTCCTCGTCGGCTGGGAGTACGCGACCCGCACCACGGCGGCCGCACGCCGGGCGTGGCTGCGCACGGTACGCTCTCTCGCCGGCGACTTCGTGGAGCGCCGCGCCGACTATCGGCGCGCCATCACCACGCTCGACGTGCCCGTCCTCTTGGTCCACGGCCGCCAGGATCCCGCCATCCCCGCCGCGCACTGTGCGGAGACCGCCGAGGGCTTCGCGCGCGGCAGCGTGCGCTGGCTCGACGCGTGCGGCCACTTTCCGCACATCGAGCACGCGCAGGTCGTGAACGGCTGGCTCGCCGACTTCCTGGTCGGCCGGCCGGCGCCGCGCTGATGGCCGTCCGGATTTTTGGATATCGCCGAGCTGCGGCCCGCCGTCCGAGGCGCGCCCCGGCTCCGCCGGGGCGCGTCCGAGCGTCGGCCGGGGGAGTCCGAGGGGGGCGTAGCCCCCTTCGCTTGAACAATCAG
>Ga0137418_10002223_pt1 | contig 17798 bp, 13 predicted proteins | sample CZODoug3_1_2_16f_FD_122242 | JGI IMG/M metagenome (GOLD analysis project Ga0137418, IMG submission 122242) | Vadose zone soil fungal communities from Angelo Coast Range Reserve, California, USA - CZODoug3_1_2_16fungal (Hybrid Assembly) | ecosystem: Environmental > Terrestrial > Soil > Vadose... | reverse complement strand
CAAGAACCTCGACAAGCGCATCCGCGAGGAAACCGGGTTGCCGGTCTCGATCGCAGACGATCCGCTCTGCAGCGTGGTGCTCGGCACCGGCAAGATGCTCTCGGACTTCAAGCTGCTGCGGAAAATTTCGATCGAGTAGAGCCGGGAGTGCAGCTTGGCGATCTATTCAATTCAAGAACCGTTCGGCATCAGAGCCGCTCAAACTGGTCTCACTGTCCTGTCGGCAACGGTTGGTGCTTGGTTGTTTGTCGACACCCGCCGCGCGATGAGGCTGATGACTCGCTGGTTGAGTTGGGGCCGAAGTACAAATGGAAAACCGATGTGGGAAAAAGCAGGTTGGGTTTGGTTTTATAGACTCGACGGTGCGGTCGTATTGGCCGGAATTGTATACATGTTTGTTCAGGGGCCTTTCACCCGCTAGGCAGCCTGATTTGGTTGTCACTGAGAACTGACAAATGAGAACTGAGAACTGGGGTTATTGACGTCCTCGGACGTTACCGCAACCTGATCGTGCTAGTGGGAGTGTTGTTCGCCCAGGTACTCGGCTTGGCAGTGCAGGTCAAGCGGCCGACCGATAGCGAACCGACGCGCCTGATCCGCGTTTGGGCTGTGGACGTAGTCACTCCTCTAGAGAAGGCGCTGCATTGGGTGCAAACCTCCACGAGTAACGTCTGGCACAACTACTTCTACCTCCGCGGAGTACGAGCCGAGAACCGCAATCTCAAGCAGCAGATCGAGCGTATGAGTCTGGAGCAGGTGCGAATAAGCCAGGACGCCGATCAGGCGCGGCGTCTGCAGGCGTTACTTGCCTTTAAAGAACAATTCATTTCGCGGACTATGGCGGCGCAGGTCATCGGATCGAGCGGCAGCGAGTTATCGCGCGCGGTCTACATCGACAAGGGTGAAAGCGATGGCATCAGGCCTGACATGGCAGTCATAACCGCAGACGGCATTGTGGGCAAAGTGCTGCGCGTGTACCGCTCCACTTCGCAGGTGCTCTTGATTGACGACCAGACCAGCGGAGTGGGCGCGATCCTCGATAAAACGCGGATTCAAGGCATACTGCGCGGCACGCCGGCGGGTGAAGTGGTACTCGAAAAAGTGATGAGTGACGAAGCTGTGCCTGCGGGAGAAATGGTCCTTACCAGCGGCGGAGATGGAATTTTCCCCAAGGGTCTGCTGGTGGGGAGGGTGACGAAGGTTGCGCCGGGCAGTGAGCTCTTTCTCAACATTCGCGTGCGTCCCGCAGCCGATCTCAGCAAACTGGAAGAAGTGCTCGTGGTAACGAAGATTGATGAGAGGCAGGCCCAACCCGACCGGGCGGGCGCGGCGCGTGCGGTCGATATCCTCGCCGAGCGCTTGCCGACCGTTCCTTCCAAGCCGGAAAATGCCGTGAAAGCCGACACGCCGGGGCCTGAAACGCCGGGAACTGTCGCGCCAAAGGGCACAGGTTCGGATGCCAAGCCCAAAACGGCGTCCCCCGAAGCCTCCGCCGGCAGCGGCGCGACCGCCACGCGAAAAACGGCAAGCCCTCCATCTTCTTCGGTAGCCCCATCCGGAAATTCTTCCGGAACTTCCGCCGGCACTTCGTTGGCAAATCCGGCGACAACGACCGGAACGCCTGCTTTGAAAGCTTCCCCGAAGCCCGTGAAGGCCAAGGCAACGACAATGACAACGGACGCACCTAAACCGCAACCCGCCGTCGAGGATACTCCGCACTAACGTGGCCGTCACTTACACATCGGGAGAGCAGGTTGAGGTTTATCGTTTCAGTATTCCTGCGACGATTCTGATTCCGCTGACCGCCGTTTTCCTGCAGGCGTGGCTGCCGCTGCGGTTTCCTTTTTTCACAATCTTCGATCTTCCCCTGCTGGTCACAATCGGTTTTGCGACCGCGCGGCGCAGTCCGCTGGCTGGCCTGCTCACGGGCAGCGTGATCGGCATTCTGCAAGACGCGCTGACCCATCATCCCATCGGCCTCTACGGAATTTCAAAGACGGTGGTGGGATTCGGCGCGTCCTCACTGGGAATCAAGCTGGACGTGGAACATGCCGGCGCGCGTTTCCTGCTTACGATTGTTTTCTACGCGGTGCACGAAGTTGTCTACTTCATGATTTCCCGCGGCCTGGTCGGATTGCGCATGGCGTGGACCTGGCCGCACGAATTGTTGTCGGGCGTGGCCAATGCCATGCTAGGCGTTCTGGTCTTCATGCTGCTCGATCGCGTCAAGCAGCGCACATAACCGCCGACAACCTCCTGTTGAGACGGGGCTTGCCCCGTCTCCTGCGTGCCGCTTCCCGAATGTTTGGTGCGGTCCGAGACGCGCCAAGCCGCGTCTCTACGACAACACCACGATGGCATACCCCAGCGCAGCCGCCGCCAGCGTGGCGAAGAAATTCACCGTCTCGTTGTTGATCCAGCCGCGGCGTTGCAGCGTGGCGCCAAGAATGCTGTCGATGAGCATTCCCGCGAATCCGGCGGCCACCGGAATCCAAAGCTGAACCCACGACAGCAAGCCGCCCGCAGTTGCGACCGCCGCAATCACCAGACCTGCGGTTAAGCCGGCGATGCTTCCGGGAATCGTAATGCCGCCGTCGGTACCCGGTGGAACGCGTTCCCACGTTGTAATCAATCGTCCGTCCGGGCCGCGGTACTGCCCGATTTCGCTGGCCACGGTGTCAGTCGCCGCTTCGGCCAGAGCGGCCAGCGCAGCGATCAACCAAACCCGATTTCCGGTGGCGCTGAAAGCAACCGAGCCGAAGGCAGCCACTGCCAGATTGGCCAGAACTTGCCACGCATTTCGGCCCTCCCGGCGCTCGGCCAGCCCGAGTGCCAGCTTACGGCGGTATCCCAGGCGAGTGGCTACCCAGGTCATCAGAAATAGCGCTGCCAGCGTGGCGAAGGCTCTGGGGCCGGCGCCGGCAAAAAGCAGGAAACAGGCAAGACCGCCCGCCAGACCCCCGGATCGATTGACGCCGCGCACGGCGCGAGCCAGCACCGCAAAGCCGAGCGTCACGGCGGCAGCGATTGCCAGCCGCTCCGGCGATGATGCCCAGCCATGTCCTAGAAAAGAGGTCAGCATTGTTGGGGCAGCTTTTTCGGCTGTCAGCTCTCAGCTGTCAGTTGTCAGGTAGAATCTCACGTTCCTGACGGCCGATGGCCGAGAGCCGATACCTGACGACTGGAACCCTGGAGCCGCGTTCGATAACACTATATTAGGTGCCCGGCGGAAGTGGACCGCGCCATGTAGTGCTTGGCCTTTGGATTCTCCGGTAATCTGGCGGCGGCAACTCCCACCCATTTAAGCTACACTTCTGTACGCTGGGCAGATTTCTGATCTCGTAGAGATGCGGCTCGCCGCGTCTCCTTAGACGAGGCAAGCCTCGTCTCTACTTGGAGTGAAACCCACATGGCGGCTTCAGTCTGGTCTGGTTATCTTACGTTCGGATTAATCTCGATGCCGGTGCGTCTGTTTTCAGGCGCGCGCAGCAGCGGCATTTCGTTCAACCAGCTTCACCGCACCGATCACCATCGGGTGAAGCAGCAGCTCATTTGCCCGGCGGACAACCAGGTCCTCGAGCGTAGCGATATCGTCAAGGGCTACGAGTACCGCAAAGACGAATACGTCATCATCGAGCCGGAAGAAATCAAGAAGATCGAGCCGAAGACTGCGAAGACGATGGAGATCCTCGAATTCGTGAAGACGAGCGAAGTCGACCCCGTATACTTCGAGTCGTCGTATTACATGATTCCTGAAGAAGCCGGCCGCCGGCCGTATGCGCTGCTCACCAAGGCGCTGGAGGAAAGTGAGTATGTCGCCATCGCCAAACTCACCATGCACAACCGCGAATACACCGTTTTCCTCCGTCCGCATAAAGGTGGAATGATGCTGCACACTATGTACTACGCGGAGGAAGTTCGCGAGGTCGAGTCGTTCGGCGCTCCCGATGTGGAGATCAAAGAGGCCGAAATCAAGGTTGCGCATCAGCTCATTGAAGCACTGGCGGGGGAGTGGGAGCCGGAGAAATATCACGACACCTTTCAGGAGAATCTGAAGAAGCTGATTGAGGCTAAGCTGGAGGGCGGTGAAATCCAGGCCGTCGAACAACCGAAAAAGCTGGCCCCGGTGGTGGATCTGATGGCGGCGCTGAAAGAAAGCCTGGCGCAGACGAAGAAGCCAGCCGCGTCAGAAAAAGTTGCGGAGATGCCAGCCAAGAGCCAACAGAAGGCGCGCCGCGGCCGCGGATGAATCCACTCTCCGCCGTAGAGACGCGGCTTGCCGCGTCTCCTGCGTGTCGCATTCCCAAATGCTGACGCTCCGTCTTCGGTGGCGGCCCCAGACGCGGCAAGCCGCGTCTCTACAGCAACGTTTCCGAATATTGCGACCTCCGGCAACCAAACTCGCCTCTACCGGCTTCTCACCAAAGCAGCGGGTTAAGCATCGCCTGATTTCCCCTCTCGACCCGGTTCCCGATACAATATCGGTTTCCGCGCAACACCAACTTTTTCTACGGAGTTTGAATGAAGAGGTTTCTCTGGCTGGGGTTCGTGCTGTGTCTTTATCTAATCTGTAGCGGCTGTGGCGACACCTTCCGGCCGATTATTATTCCGAATCCTCCAACGTTTCCCAACCCGAAGGCGGCTCACACGGTGGTGGCCATCAACGATAACGGAATCTTTGTGCCCGGCAGCGCCATGGTGGTGGATGTCTCCGGCGACACGGACGTGAGCGTCGTCAACGTGGGCCTCGCTCCTGTCCACGCCGTGCAGCAAACCGCCAATGAGGTCCTGGTCGTAAACCAAGCCGTGACCGGTTTAAACGTTCCGACCACTAGTTGTCTTGTAACCTTTCCTCCTACTCCTCCAAATCAAGTGTTTAATGTGTGTTCTTCAATTACCAAGCTAAACTTCAGCGGCACGGTTATCGGCGGCACCAGCACCATCAGTCTGCCAATTTATTCTGGAGCCAACTTCGTGGCCGTTGCTCCTTCGGCTACGACGGCCTATGTGACGATGCCGACCTACCCCCCGGATCCGACCCAACCCCTAAACATTCTTCCCTCGGTCGGTGTGGTCAATACGCAGAGCAACACCACGCAGGCGGTTCCGGTCGGCCAAAACCCGGTTGCCCTCGCCGTGACACCCAACAATGGCAAGCTCTACGTGGCGAACCAGGGCGACAGCACGATTAGCGGATTCGATATCGTGACCCTGGGCTTGTCGCAAAGGATGGGCTCGCCCATGCGCACAACTTCGCCGCCCATTTGGTTGGCGGCGCGCACGGACAACCAGCGGGTCTATGTGCTGGAGCAAGGGAGCGGTGTTCTTGCTGAGATCGATACCACCTCGACGGCCGGTCCAGACACCCTGACGGAATACCCCAACACCTATAGCGTGCCCGGCGCCACCACGATGGTCTACGACAGCAATAAGAATCGGCTCTATATTCCCGGTGGGCCGGTGATGAAGATCATCGATGTATCGCAGACTCCAGCGCAAGTTCTCGCGACGATTTCAATCCCAAATGTTCCAGGCCTTCCTAATGCTGTGCCCGCTTCTGCGGTGGCAGTGGCGGCCTTGCCGGACGGCAGCCGTGCTTACGTGGCATCGGTTCCAAGCAGCGCTCAGCCGAGCCAAGCCAGCATTTCGGCGGTGCAAGGAGATGGCACAACCGCAACTTATACCTACACGTGGACGGGTGGGCACGATCTCACCCCGGGGATCACTGTTGCAGTGTCTGGCATAGCCTCGCCCAACGACGGCTTCAACGGAACGTACACCATCACCGCCGTCTCTGGAACCTCATGCGATCAAACTACCCAGGTGTGTACATTCCAAGCTGCAAATTCGACGGTATTGAAAACCCAAACCGCGGTAACGGGTTTGGCGTCGAGCACAATCGACAACCTCTTCCCGCAGGTCACCGTGGTTACTGTCTCATCGAACTTCATCAAGACCACGATCGGAATACCCGGATTTCCGGACGCGACCAACCCGAATACACCCATGTACTACGCGGCCGTCTGCGTTCCTCCGACGCCTCCAACTCGCTACCGTGCGACCTTCCGCTTTATGATGGCTGCTGGCGGCGACAGTTCCCGTGCCTATTTGTCCAGCTGCGATGGCGGCAATGTCAACATCATCGACACTTCCACCGACAGCTACATCCTGAATCTGCCGGCACCGGTCGGCACACGCCCTCCGATCCCACCGAACCCGCAGAACCCACCGCAGAATCCGGTGTTTCTGTTTGCCGGCCCGTAATTGGCATTCAGCATTCAGCCCTGCCGAGACAGCAGAGAAGAGAGCATTTTTCAAATGCGAAAGTTTGTGGGGGTGGGCTAAGTGTGCTACGTGCCAAGTGCGGGATCGCTGAGTGCTGAATGCTGAATGCTTCCTTTATCCCGCGACTGCAGCCCGTTCCGTCGCCCGGCGGCGATGATAGCGCAGCGCCACATTCATGAAGACGTTTCCGCTGGAAGTGCTGAAGCACATCACCAGGGCTTCAGTGTCCTCACTGCTTTTGCTGCCCTGCTCGGAAGTGTGCAGGGTTGGTGGACGAACGTGAAAGTGGAATCCCTGGTCGTTGAGTGTGGTGACGGAGTTGCCAATGACCTGGTTAGCCAGCTCACAGACCGCCTCGCGCACCAGATCGTCGGTCTCGGATACTTCGACACCCGCCAGGCGGGTGGCGAGTTCCACCGCCGTTCCCAGGTCCACATCAAAAATGATCCGCCCTTCAATCTCGCCCGTGAGGCAAACCTCGGCCGCGATCCCTTTCCGCCGGTACGCCTCTTCTTCCATGCTCAGGTTCTCGATGGAAATAGGCGACTCCAGCCCCTGCGCCAGGACGGCGTCGGCCGAATTAATGAAAGGCTGAATCAGGTCCATCCGCATTGACTATGCTCCAGCTCCCGCTCCGGCGCCGCGGGGCGTCGTTCCGTCGTCACGCATCACGTACTTGATGACTTCATAGAGAACTTCCGGCTTCACCGGTTTCTGCACGAAGTGGCGGGCACCTCGCTGCAAGGCTGCCACGATGTTCTCCTGGTAGCCGACCGACGACACCATTACGATGCGGGCGCTCGGATGGTCGCGCACGATCTTCTCCGCCGCCTCAATGCCCTCCATCTGCGGCATGGTGATATCCATCAGAACGATGTCAGGCATCAACCGTTCGTATTCGCTGATCGCCGAGACTCCGTCGCCCGCCTCGCCGATTACCTGTCCTCCGAATGTTTCGACCATCCGGGCCAGGTTCTTGCGGGCGAACACGGAGTCATCCACGATCAGATAGCGTACCGGCTGTCCGTCTTCGCTCCGTTTTACGGGCGCAAACTTTTCCATGGCACTCCTCCCCAACTATCACTTAATCACGATCTACGCACTTTCGGTAGATAACTCTAGTTACTTTAGGCACTAGTCGCCCGCTTGGCGTCGCTGCTGTCCCCACGCGCGATGTCCCCCCGGCCGCGGTCGGGAGCGCATTGTGCCTGCAAAAGGTTGGGCAGATCCTGGAGGTTCGCGATACGCATCGCGTAGCCGCGTTCGATGGCCGCCTTGGGCATGCCGAAAACCACGCATGTCTCCTGACTCTGCGCCACCGTGTATCCCCCGGCCGCCCGGATCTCTCCCAAACCGATGGCTCCGTCTTCGCCCATGCCCGTCATCAACACGGCCATGGCTTGCGGTCCAAACTCCTCGGCTATGCTGTGGAATAGCACATCCACCGAAGGACGGTGTCCGTTCACGGGCGCTTCCTCGCTCAGGATCGCTACGTTTCCAAGTGGAAATTTCTTCACTTTCATGTGCCGGTTCCCCGGACAAATCAGCGCCCTTCCGGCTACCAGCAAGTCGCCCGATTGCGCTTCCTTCACTCGGATGGGACAGCTCTCGTCGAGCCTCTTGGCAAACAGTTCCGTGAACCCGTCTGGCATGTGCTGCACTACCAGGATGCTGCCCGAAAATTCCACCGGCAGCTGCGAAAACAGGTATTGCAATGCGTTCGGACCACCTGTAGAAACGCCGATGGCGATGATGCGCGTCGGTGCGACGGGCTGTAGCTTGTGTGGCTGTACACCGTGCGTTTCCGCCGGCAGGAACTGCGTCTGCACTCCCGCGCTCTGCGCAGCCGCCCGGATCTTCCTGATCAACTCGGCGGCAATTTCTGGCATGCGCGCGGAAACATCCTTCGGCTTGGCCACAAAATCGAACGCGCCCAGCGCCAGCGCCTTGAGTGTGATCGCCGCCCCAGTGGTGCTATGCGAGCTGACCACGATTACCGGCAGGCGCCAGCGTCGCATGATTTCTTTCAGAGTATCAATCCCATTCAGTCCGGGCATTTCCAGGTCGAGCGTCACCACTTGCGGTGACAGGTCCTCGATTTTCTTCAACGCAAAGCGGCCGTCCATCGCTGTGCCCACAACTTCGATCGAGTCATCCCGTTCGAGAATGTTAGGAATCAGCTTGCGCATCAGAGCCGAATCATCCACCACCAGGACCCGCACTGGCTTTCTCATGCCTGGCCCCCGGCCGTGCCCCGTGCCTGCATTTCACCAGTCTGGATTCCGCCAGCGCTCGATCTCGCTCCTGCTGGTATGGCACTCGACAGCAGGCCCGCCATCCGCGGCCCGGTTGCGTCCGCCCGCCCGCGCGTGAAGCGATCCATCAGGGCAATCATGTTCAGGATGAGAACCACTCTTCCATCGCCCAGAATCGAAGCGCCGCTCACCAGGTCGGTCGTGATCGATTGGTCATCGAGCGCCTTGATGACCAACTCGTCTTCGCCCTCCAGCCCGTCAACGATGACCCCGAACTTGCGGTCTCCGCTGCTGATTACCAGCACGAAAACCTTACGTCGCGCCGTTTCCGGCCCGCTCGGCGGCTGCGAGCCCAGGCGCAGCAAAGGCAACACGTCGTTGCGCAGTTGCAGAACGTCGTAGTGCTCCACCTGATGGATATCTCCTTCAAAGGTGCGCGCGATCTCTGCCACTGCGTTCAGCGGCAGGGCGTAAAGCCGCTGTTCCACCCGGAACATCAACGCCCTGATAATGGCCAGCGTCAGCGGAAGCCGCAGACGGAAGGTTGTGCCCCGTCCCGGCGCAGTTTCGATCTCCACCGTTCCCTTCAGGCGTCCCAGGACGCTCTGCACCACATCCAATCCCACTCCACGGCCGGAAAGTTCGGTGATCTCTTCCGCCGTGGAGAATCCCGGCTGCAGAATCAGGTCCAGAGTTTCCGCCTCGGTCAGGCGGGCTGCCTGCCCGGCGGTGAGCAATCCCTGGGATAGGGCGCGCTGCCGCACTTTTTCCGCATCAATACCAGCCCCGTCGTCGGAGATCTCGATCACCACCTGGTTCCCCTGGTGATAAGCGCCCAGCCGCAATGTCCCCTGCGGCCGCTTGCCGGCGCGAACGCGCTCCTCGGCGGTCTCGATGCCATGGCCGACCGCATTTCGCACCAGGTGGGTCAGCGGCTCGGCGATCGCATCCAGAATGCTTTTGTCGAGATCGGTTTGCCCACCCCTGACAATCAGTTCAATTTCTTTCCCGCACTGCCGCCCGACGTCCCGCACAACGCGCGGGAACCGGCGGAACAGCTGATCGACCGGCACCATACGAATCTTCATGACGGAGTGCTGGAGATCATTCAGGACCCGCCCCTGGAACGCCATGGCATCGGAGAACTTTCCCCGCAAGACATCTTTCGGGAAGCGTTGTCCAAATTCCAACAGCGTCTGCTGCAGCATCGATTTCGCCAGAATCAGTTCACCGACAAGGTTGAGTACGCTGTCAATTTTTTCCGCATCCACTCGCAACAGGTTGTCAGGGCCGCTCGGCGCGGCGGGCGCGCCCGGGGTTTCCCCTGGCGACGACGCGTCTTTCGCAGCGACGCCGGCAGCGACCTCGGCAGCCACGGGCGACGCGATCTCATAGTTGAGTTCCGAATCAGCAAGTTCCGAATCGGCGAGTTCAGAACCGGCAATCAGAGCCGGCGGCAGCGGATGCGACGGCGTTTGGGGGCGCAGCGGCGTGACTCGGACATTCAGCGCAATCGTTGGAATGTTGCATTTCGCCCGGATCTGCTCCGCCGGTTTTTCCGACGCGAGCGCCGCTTCGACGCGGTTCATGGGCTCGAGACTGCCTTCGACCGGATAGATCGCCAGCACCTCGCCCAGTCCGGCAAGAGCCAATTGGATCATCTGACGCCCGGCGATGGGCATGCCGCACTGTGGGTCCACCTGCACTACCACGTGATGAACCCGCTTGCCCTCCGCCGTCGCCCGGGCGATCGCCAGTTGATCGTATTCCGACCAGCGGCTGGTTTTCGCGGCAACTTTCTTTTTCTTCCTTTTGGCCGCGCCGGCCAACGCCGGGTGCGCCAGGCGAGCAATGTCCGCGCGCAAGGCCTGGATGCTCGGAAGTTTCGTCCCGTTCTTATAGGCCTCCAGCAAGGCCGCAAACACGTCGGCCACGCGCAACGCGATTTCGGGAACCGAAGCCGCTGCTGCCTTGTTCTCCAGCGTCAGCACGTCCTCGAACTCGTGCGACAGTTCGCTGAGTTCCCGGAAACCGCAGGCCGCTGCATCCCCCTTCAGCGTATGCACCGTCCGCCGCAGGCTGCGGGCCGTCTCCGCATCGCCGGGCGATTTCTCCAACTGCATCGCCTCATCGTTCAGTTTCTGGACGAGTTCCCCCGCGCTTTCGAAGAACAGCTGGTGGAGTTCTGTCATCCGGTCCTCGGGGGGGACGGTCACATCTTCACCTCTACTCGCTGGTACGCCGTGCCGCTGTTGTGATGCACCATCTGGAATTTTTCCGTCAGTCCCAGCAGGCTTTCGGCATGGCCGACAAACAGATATCCCTGGGGATTTAAGCAACGATAAAACTTCTCGACCAGCCGCTTCTGTTCGGCTTCGTCGAAATACATCATCACGTTCCGGCAGAAAATCATGTCGTTGCGCTGCGGCAGGTATTCCGTCTTCAGATTGTGAAAGTCGAAGTGCACCAGTTCCTTGACGTTTTTCTTCACCGCGTAGCGGGCGCCCATTTTGTCGAAGTAGCGCAAGCGGTAGCCATAGTCGACTCCCAACATCTGATGCTCACCGTAGGAGCCCTCCTGCGCCGTGCGCAGAACCGAATAGTTGATGTCGCTGGCCAGGATCTCCACCCGCCAGGGCGCTGGGACCATGGGCTTCGGAACCGGCGATTCGATGGGCAGAGGATTGCGCAGATAGTAGTACGACATCGCATCGGCCACCAGCATGGCTATGGTGTAGGGTTCCTGTCCCGTGGAACAGCCCGCGCTCCAGATTCTCACGCCGTAGTCGCGGCGAGCCTGCTTGCGCCGCAGAATATCGTCCATCACATCTCGCTGAAACAGGTCCAGCTGCGCCTTGTTCCGGAAGAAGCTGGTCTCGTTGACCGTGAGGTTTTCCAGCAGCCGCGACAGCTCTTGCTTCCCCTGCTGGCTGATGAGCAGGCGATAGTAGCTGTAGAACGAATCGAGTTGGCATTCCTTCAACCGGCGCTGCAAACGGTCCTCAAGGAAGGAAGTGCGCCGCTCGTCGAAGTGCATGCCGCACTCCTGATAGACGAGCGTCTGCAGGAGTTTCAATTCCGCGTCGGTGAGTGCTGGGGTATCGCTCGTGTTCATCTGGGTTCGGTCTGCTTGCTACTTTCCGGCCGAGGCGCTTTTCGTCCCCGTCCCCGTCGCCGTCCCCGCTTTGCCACCACCGGCCGCCGCCGGTTTTTCTGCCGGTTTTACTGCCGACGCTTCGTTTCCCATCTCACGCGCCCCTAACACCTTGCTGATATCCAGCAGAATGATCAGCCGTCCCTTGTATTTGCCCAGGCCGGTCACGCAGTCCAATCCGCCTTCCCGCATCATGGCGGGCGCGGCTTCGATTTCGCTTTCGGGAATTTTCAGAACCTCCGACGCCGAGTCCACAATCATGCCCGCCAGCCGGCCCCGGTGTTCCACGACCAGAATGCGGCTGCGCCGGTCGAGTCCAGCGGACGGCTGCCCGAACCGCTTTCGCAGATCCACCACCGAGACAATCTTCCCGCGCAGGTTGATTACCCCCTCCAGATAATCGGGCGCGTCCGGCACCGCCGTGATCTCCGGCACGCGGACGATCTCATGCAGCGATGTGATGGGCACGCCGTAGGTCTCGCGACCTACACGGAAGCCCACAATGTGTGTTTCCCGGCTCATAGATAGAATTCCCTCAACGAGATCCCGCTGCCGCAGTCCGGGCTGAGTCCCCGAACCCCGGCTTGCTGTCATTCGACCGCAGCGCAAAACGGTCCATCGAATCCAGCAGACCCCGCGACATCTTTGACATCTGATCGGAGGAAGCAGCCAGTTCGGTCGAACCTGACGTGGAGGATTGCACCAGTTCACGCATGCGCTCCATGGCCTGAACCACCGCCTGCGCGCCGGATGCCTGTTCTTCCACTGCGGAATTGATCTCGTGCGTGATTTCGTTCAACCGCGTAGTGGCGCGAGCGATCTGCGACGAGCCGTGCGACTGCTCGTTGGTGGCCGCCCCGATTTCCTGCGCGAACTTGTACACCTCGGTCACCACGTTCGAAATTTTTCGCAGCGCGCCATTCAGTTCCTGTCCCAGATTCAGCCCTTCGTTCACGATTGTCGTGCTCTTCTCCATGTTTTCGACGGCTTTGCGCGCTTCCTTCTGGATGCTCTCGATCAGCTCGGAAATCTCCTTGGTGGACTGCGCGGATTTTTCCGCAAGCTTCCTTACTTCGTCCGCCACTACTGCGAATCCCAGCCCGTGCTCGCCCGCGCGCGCCGCTTCGATGGCGGCATTCAACGCCAGCAGGTTGGTCTGCTCCGCCAGGTCGTCGATCACTTCGACGATCTTGCCGATGTCGTCCGCCCGCGTGCCGAGCGAGTCAATGATCTCGCCCGAAGAGCGAATCGTCGTGTTGATCCGGTTGAGGCCGTCGGTCGCCTTTTCCATGGTGCCGATGCCGCTGTGCACCTCTTCCCGCGAACGGTTCGAGATATCGAGCAGAACCTTGGCTGTATCCGCGACCCGCTGAATCGAGGTCACCATCTGATCGATGGAGGCCGAAGTTTCGCTGACGCTCGATGCCTGCGTCTGCGTGCTCTTCACCATGTTCTGCACGTTCACGCTCATTTCGTGCATCGTGCTTGTCACTTCATCAATCGCCGAAGAAGTCTGCAGGCTGTTCCTGGCCGACTCGTCGGAAGCGCTGGCCACCTGGGTGGAAGCGCTGGCTACCTGGGAGGCGGCGTCGCGTACGTTGCGCACCATCCCGCGCAAGCCTTCCACCATGCGCGTGAAGGCGTTCGCCAGCGTGTCGTTAGCGGAGCGCGGACGGACCTCAACCGCCAGATTGCCCCCGGCGATGGCTTCGGAAACCGCGGCCATTTCCTTCAGGTACTTCACCATGGAGTCGAAAGTCCTGGCCAGTTGCCCGATCTCATCCTTACCGTGAATGTCAATATTGTGCTCCAGATCTCCGGACTGGCCGATCTGGTCCGCCACGTGAATCAGCCGGCCCAGAGGTCCAGTGATCCCGGTGGCGGTCCGGTAAGCGACGATCATGCCGAGGCCCAGAGCGGCCAGGGAACTGAGCACCGCGGCCAGAATCGTAGCCGTCGCGGCCAGTTCATCGGAGTGGCGCCGCTCGTCCAGCAGTTTACGGTTCTCCCGGTCGACATCGTCCAGAACCTCGCTTGAACGTGAGACCCAGGAGTTCGGATCCTTTTGCAAATAGAAAATCTGTAGTTCGGCCACTGTCGCGTTGCCACCGTCCACGGCCCGGCGCTTTTCGACCAGAGGGCCGGCGAACTCATTGCCCCAAGCCTGCTCCAGCCCCTGCACTTTTTCCAGGCTGCTTCGCTGTTGCGGAGAATTCGCCAGTTCCTGGGCGTGGCGCAGCGCGTCACTCAACACGTGCTCGCCGTCATTCATTTTCTCTACGTCCCGCGTGTCTCCGCTGAGGAGGTAGTTCTGCAGGTGAAGCCGGTTCTGCATCATCTCGAAGCGGACCGATGACGTAACCTCCGTCATGTCGATCGAACGCTGCGCCGCAGCCTTGGTCTCATGCTCGCGTTGCACCGCGATCAGGTTGATCGCCAGAAGCAACAGCACCGTCGTCAGAATGATGCCGAAACTTAGATAAAGCTTTTTTCCGATGTTCATGTTCCAACCTTCCTCAGCCAGCGCTTCGGATCTTGCGCCGCCCTCTTACTGGGTCGGGTCAAAATGGAATTCCACAATCCCCATGGACTCTTGCGGACCGGTCTCGAAGCGCCACTTCTTGACCGCATCCAAAGCGGCGTTCGCCAGTACCGGATGTCCGCCAATCAGCTTTGCGTTCTTGACCGACCCGTTGGCAGCGACCGTGATCTGGACTTTCACCACGCCGGTAATGTTCATGCGCCTCGCCAGTTCCGGATACATTGGAGCCACTTTGGTCTTTGTTTTTCGATCGATTTCCTGCCCCCATGCCAGGGGAGCGCTCGTCGCGACCCATCCGCCAATCAGCAGCAGACCCACCGCAAAAACACGATTCAGGGCTTGAATAGACACGCACGGACCTTTCTAGTCGTTTTGCCTTCCTCTGCCCTATATTCGTGCAAGGACCACACCAGCGGATACCAAAAGTTCTTTCGATGCATTACTTTAGTGATGTCTGCAGAGCATTGAAGAATCGATCCTTAGCTTCTTCCCCACCACACACCGGTATTCCCCGGACACACACCTCCGAGGCATCGCAAATGCTCCGCAATTGGCCATTTACGGTTGCAGAGTGAGACACGAGTATCACTTTGGTGCCGTTTCATAAGTCGGCACACCCCTTCATATTCACTTGACTCAATTTGAGATTCAAGCGTACCGTTTTTATGTAATCCAAGTGTTTTCAACCGCTTAGCTAAACGATTGGTGCGCCACTGACAACCCACACCGGAAACTCGGGTCCCGGCGACGCGTCTCAGTCTGACGAGGCCTTCCAGAAGCTTCTCCTGGAGCTTTCCCGGGCCGCTTTTCAGAGCACCGATCCCAGCCAGCTCATCCGATCCTTCTGCACTCTCACTCGCGCCTTTTTCCATGCCAGCGGCGCCTACTTTTGGAGTCGCTCCGCCGACGGTGAGCTCGTCGGAACTGAGGCCGACGCCGACCAAGCCGAGTCCTTTCGTGGCATCCGCAGGCGCGCCGGCGATGCATCCATCGCCATGGATGCGGTCCAGAAGCGTCGTGCCTTTTTCGTCAATCACCTCGACGTGGCCCGGTACCCATGGCTTGCCGAATGCCACGCGCATGCCGCCATGGCCGCGCCTCTTCTGGTTTCAGGGGAAGTGGTCGGCGCCGTTACATTCCTGCAGAGTGCGCCCCATGCCCGCTTTGACGATGATGCTGTAGCCAAAGTCACTATCCTGGCGGCCCAGCTTGGCACCGCGCTCGAAGCCCTCCGATTGAACCAGCTTTCCCGTGAAGAGCACCGTCGCGCCAGCATCCTGGTCGAAGTCGCCACCGCGTTGCATGGCTTGCCCGACACCGCCGCCGTGATGGAGAGCATCGCCGATCGCCTACGCCTGCTGCTCCATTCGCCTGCCGTGCTCGTCTTCGTCCAACAAGAGAAAATCTTCCAGTTGCAGGCGGTGTCCACCGAAGCGCCCAAACTTGCTGGCGCCATTCGTTCGCGGTTTCAGCAAAACGACCTCCGCTCTTCGCTCGAGATCGCCACTCGCGCCGTCGCTGCCGGCGAGCGCATAACGGTGAGCATCGACGGAGCGTCTCATTTCGGAGAAGATTCGCCGCCCGGTGTTCTCATCGCCGCGCCCTTTCGCACCTCGCGCTCGCACGGCGCAATTTTGGCCTACCCACGTCTCGCCAACCCGTTCACGCAGGAAGACAAAACTCTGGTTTCAGCTCTGGCCGGCTTTGGGGCGGTTGCCGTCGCCAATGCGGAGTTGTACGGCATGGCCCGTGCCCAGGCCCATGAATTGCACGAAATCCTCGAGATTTCCTTCGAACTCAGTTCCGCCGGAAAACTCGACGAGTTCATGCAGACTTCCGTGGTCCGCGCCGCTAGTTTCCTCGGCTTCCAGCGCTGTTTTATCGGGCTCCTCGAAAATTCCGTATTCCACATTCGATGGGGAGTGGAGAACGGGGTCGCCCGCCCGGTCGATATCCCGCTCGACGATGGCGTAGCGACCCGCGCGCTGAAACAAAAAAATGTGTTCTTCACCGAGGAAGCCTCCAAGACTCCGGGCGCGAATTTGGATTTTGTTGCGGCTTTCCAAATTCGCCAACTCCTCGCGGTTCCCCTGCTCGGTTCAAATGGCGAGGTGCTCGGGATGTTCGGAGTGCTCGACCGCACCGAGCCGGGACCGATCAGCGACGAAGACGTCCGCCGCGCACGCGCGCTGGCCGCACAGGTTGCCATCGCTCTCGAACTTACGCGTAACCTGCACCAATCCGAGGAGCACCGCCGCCGCGCTGAAGCCCTGGTCGCGATTACTCTCGAACTCAACAACGTCCTGCATCTGCCAGAGTTCACGCGCAACTTCGCGCTTCGCGCGGCCAGTCTGCTGGGAGGCCGATCCGTTGGCCTCAGCCTTTTCCAGACATCGGAACTCGATACCGTCCTGATATCCGGCGCCTCCGAAGTCAACGCTTCCCAAATCAACGCTTCCCAAGTCAACGACAAGCAACTGCTCCGCCGCTTCAGCGAGGCGCTCCGAGCGGCCCTGCCGAAATACCCCACCGATGTCACCTTTGCTCCGGCCGGCGATATTCTGGGCACCGCTCTCGCCTCCAGCTTGGCATGGACCGATTGCACCCTGGTCCGTCTGGCTGGTTCCTCGGGAGAACTTGTCGGCGTTCTTTGTCTCGCCGACCGTGGTGCCCCGCCCTCCATCGAAGATCACCAGTTGCTGCGTGCCATCGCCGGCCATGCCAGCATCGCTCTCGAGAATGCGTGCCTGTTCACCCGCATGCAGCAGGCCAACCGCCACTGGCTGGAAGTCTTCGATGCCATCAGCGACTTCATCGTGGTCCACGACGAGCAGCACAACATTCTCCGCGTCAATCGCTCCCTGGCCGATTTCGTCGGCATTGCCCCCGACGAGTTGATCGGCATCAACATGCGGGCGCTCGACACCCTTTCCGCCGCAGCTTCGCCGCACTCCTGCCCTTTCTGCCGCACCGGCGAGGGTCTCGACGAATATGTGCATCCCGTTCTCGAACGCACCTACCTGATATCAACATCGCGCATTCATGCCGCCAGCCAGGGGCCCCCATCGCGCGGGGTTGGCGCGATGGGGATGAGCAGCGCCCAGTTGCAGACTGTGCACGTTCTCAAGGACATCACCGACCGGCGCGAAGCCGAGCGCCGCTATCGCGAACTGTTCGACAACATTCAGGAAGGAATTTACGTCTCAACGCCCCAGGGCCGCTTTGTGGAAGTCAACGACGCACTGGTTCGCATTCTCGGATACAGCACCCGCGACGAAGTCCTTCAGCTGGACATTCCTACGCAGGTCTATTTTTCTCCGCAGCGACGGGAGGATCTCGCGGAGCATCTCAAACGCGGGGGCGAAATGCGCAATCACGAAGAAGTCCTGCGGCGCAAGGACGGATCGCCCGTACACGTATTCATGAACTGTTTTGCGATGCGCGATTCAGCCGGCAACGTCCTGCAACACCGCGGCCTGATGCTCGATGTCTCCGGCCTCCACCAATCGCAAACCGAGCTCCAGAAAGAGCGTGATTTCTCCAGCAAGATTCTCAGCCATAC
>Ga0137418_10002222_pt1 | contig 17802 bp, 18 predicted proteins | sample CZODoug3_1_2_16f_FD_122242 | JGI IMG/M metagenome (GOLD analysis project Ga0137418, IMG submission 122242) | Vadose zone soil fungal communities from Angelo Coast Range Reserve, California, USA - CZODoug3_1_2_16fungal (Hybrid Assembly) | ecosystem: Environmental > Terrestrial > Soil > Vadose... | reverse complement strand
TTGCGCTCTTCGTTCCGAACGGAGCCATGCCGCGTGCTGGCGCCCGGCTCAGGAACTCAGGGCTCGCGCGGGTGCTGGAGCGGATCGCTTCGGATGGGCACCAAGGTTTCTACTCGGGCGACACGGCTCGCGCGCTCGCAAGCTTTTCCCGCGCCGGCGGCGGATTCTTCGACGAAGCGGATTTTCACGCGCAGCAAGCGAGCTGGGGCGAGCCGCTCTCGGCAAGCTACCGCGGCGTCGAGATTTTCGAAACACCGCCGCCGACCCAGGGCTTTACGGTGCTGGAGATGCTGAATCTCGTCGAACCCCACGACATCGGCAAGATGGACCCGCTCGGTCCCGAGCTCGCGCACCTCTTGGTGCAGGCGAAGCAGATCGCCTATCACGACCGCGACAGATTGCTCGCCGACCCCGAGTTCCAGCCGGTGCCGGTGGAACGCCTGATCTCGAAGCGTTATGCGGACGAGCGCCGGCGCCTGATGAGGGAGGACCGCGCGCTTCCCTGGAATCTCCTTCCTTCCTTCGGCACCCTCGCAGGCGACACGGTGTTCGTCTGCGCGGTGGATACTGAAGGCAATGCCGCCGCCTTGATCCAGAGCCTCTATTTCACTTTCGGCTCGGGCGTGGTCGCGGGCGACACCGGCATCGTGCTGCAGAACCGTTCGGCGTACTTCTCGCTCGATCCGCAACATCCCAACCGCCTCGAGCCGGGCAAGCGGCCGATGCATACGCTGATCGCGTCGATCGCGCTCAAGGACGGTCGTCCCTGGCAGGTGTTCGGCTGCATGGGCGCCGACGGCCAGCCGCAGATCCATCTGCAAAGCTACGTTCGCCTCATCGATTTCGGCTTCGACATCCAGCAGGCGCTCGAGCTGCCGCGCTGGCTCTCGGGACGCTTCAACATCGGCGACCCGCGCGACCTGCTCAACATCGAAGGGCGTTTTCCGGAGGCGACCGTGAAGGAACTCGAGCGGCGGGGACACGCGGCGAATCGCTGGCCTGATTTCTGCGAGCTCGCCGGCCACGCGCACGGCATCACGATCGATCCGGTGTCGGGCACGCGCTCTGGCGGCTCCGATCCGAGGAGCGACGGCGCCGCGATCGGTTATTGATCGACACTTGCAAAATCTTGCACATTCGGCCTACGAGCTACGCGGGGCAGGGCATGGTTTTTGCTCGTGTAGATGCCATGGCTGCCCGCTACCTTGAAGCTATGCAGTGCCTCAATCTTATTGCGCCCGAGCGTTTGGCGGAGGCGCTAAAGATCGCCGATGCCCGCGTCGGACGGCAATCTTTCCAGGAAGGGTGTGATTCTGGCCTTGTGAAGATGGTTTCTTCGGTGCCGAACGACCAGTTTCGGTGGTTCCGGTTGGTGTTGCGAAGAATGGCGGAAAAGTACGAGCGTCGCACAAGTATGCCCCCCGCAGCAGCCACCTCGCGGGCGTCTTCACCGGCGCCTACGTGAATCCAAGCAACGACCGCTAGATCTTGTCCGGAAAACGGATGATGAATCCGTCGCGGTTGGGCCATTGAGAGGTATCTACGACTGCGAGGCCGGTAGCCCGCGAAGCACCTGAAGAATATCGAGCTGCAACAGCAACCCCAGTTCGTCTCCGAAGTACCAGCTTTCCTTCCACTTTCCGTCCGCGATACGCATGACCCCGATCTCGGTCACCCCGACGCGCTTTCGGCTCGGCGCGAGGCCGTACAGGCTCTCGGTGTGCGTGCCGATCAGCTCGAACTGCATCCAGACCTTCTCACCTTCCGCGAGGAGAGTGTCGATTCGATCGCGCCGGTCTGGAAAAGCGTGGGTGATGTTGAACTTGGCCAGGTTTTTCGCCACGCCGTAGTCGCGCAGGTGCTGGAAGCCGAAACGCTTCTGGCGATAGTCGGGGGCTCGATCGGCGCTCGCCGGCGGGACCGTCTTGGAGCCCGCTACGATCAGCTTGTTGCGGTCTTCCTGAGAAGCGGTAGGCCCGGACTTCAGCCGCTTCAACACCACATCGGGGTCCTCGCCCGTGGTGGACGGCTCGGGAACGATCGGCCGGCTGTCTTTGCGGGGCGGCAGGGCCGCGCCCAGTTGCCTGAGCAGGCCCGCTTCATCGGCCATGAACCAGCCTTCGACGATCTTGCCGTTCGCGAGCCGCAGAATGCCGATCTCGTGGATATCGATTTTCCTGTCCGTCGGAGGGATACCGTACAAATCTCCCTTGTGCGTGCCGGTGAGCCGCCATAGCATTCCCACGCGGTCGCCGTCGGCGATGATGTCCTCGATGACGTCGACCCGATCGGGAATGGCGTCGCGCAGGCCCGTTCCCGGATTGGCGAATGCCTGGTCGCGCGCGTTGTTCGCCAGGTGCTGCAGGCCCGCCCGCGTCCGCCTGTAGCCGGGGGCGAAGAATTCCTCCGTTGGCGTCCGGCGGTTCATCGTTTCCTTGTAGCGCCGCGCGAGGTCCTTATTGCGTTCGAGCTGCGAAGCTGCCGCTGTCTGCGCTGGCGCCAGTGTGCGTTGCGCCGCCAGGGCCAAACCGGCACCTGCGCCGAACGCATTCTTCAGAAATTTGCGACGAGTCGACATATCAGCAGGGCGCTAGATCTTGTCCGGAAAGCGGATGATGAATCCGTCGCGGTTGGGCATGCGCACCTTGGGCAGCGTTTCTGCGTTCATCGAGTCGTCCTCGCCGATCAGCTTGTTCTGCGCGAGGATAAAGGCGGTAAGCGCATAGACTTCATTGTCGGTGAGCGAGCGCGGTTGCTGAAAGGGCATCGCCCGCCGGATGAAATCGAAGACGGTGGTGGAGTAGCCCCAGAAGTTTGCGATCGTCTTCACCGTATCGATGCCGGCGGTGAGCGGACCGCCGCCGACCAGCGCGGCAAAGGCCCCGCCTTTGCCGCTCTCGCCGTGGCACAGGGCGCACTTCTGCGCGAAGATCTTCGCGCCCTGGGCGGGCGTGCCGCCGCCGATCGGCAGGCCCGTGCCGTCGGGGTGGATGCTGATGTCCCAGGCTGCGATCTCGGCCGGCGCGATCGGCGTCCCCAGATTCGGCCCTGCAGCGAAGGCAGCGCTAGCCCCGAGACCGAGCGCGAGAGCGATGGCCGGAAGCTTATGCGTAGACATGTTTCACCTCCCCTTTGCCGTCGATCGCCCAGCTGGTGAGGCTGTTGTAGTGCTGGTTCGGGAAACCCAGCACGTTCGGGACCTTCTGGGTCTCGCCGCGCTGGGCCACGAACTGGGAGCGGGTCGGCTGCACGTTGCCGCCCTCGTCCCACGCGCGGCTTTGCAATACGGCAGGACCGCCGTCCCACCGCCAGGGCATGCGGAACCGGGTAAAGGCCTTGGAAAGCACCGGCGGCTGCAGCGCCGCTTGCGCCCAACTCTGGCCGCCGTCGGCCGAAACCATCACCTTGGAAATCCGGCCGTTGCCCGAATAGGCGATGCCGGAGATCTCGTAGTATCCGGGCCCCTTCAGCGCCAGCCCCGGCGAGGGGTGGGTGATGAAGGACTTCACTTCCTGCACGAAATAGAACCGGTACGCTTTTCCGCCCGGCAGAATCTGCGAGTAGGTCCGGGTCTCGTAATAGCTCATGGCCGGGGCTTCGACCAACTTCAACCGGCGCAGGAATTTGACGTTCATGTTGCCTTCCCAGCCGGGGAGGAGCAGCCGCATCGGATAGCCGTTTCCGGGCATGAGCCGCTCCCCATTCTGGTAGAGAGCGACCATCGCATCGTCCAGGGCTTTGGTCAGTGGGACGCTGCGGCTCAAAGCGAGCGAGTCGGCGCCTTCGGCGACAAGCCACTTCGCCTTTGGGTCGATTCCAGTTTCCTCCAGCAAAGTGGAAAGCGGAACACCGGTCCATTCGGCGCAAGACGCGAGGCCGTGCAGCGCCTGCACGCTTGCCTGGATCGGCTCCTTCGAGAACATCGGCGCGCTGTTGCCTCCGCATTCGACGAAAGTCATGCGCGACACCATCGGGTAGCGCGCAAGCGCGTCGAGCGTGAAGGCGAGGGGCCGCTTCACCAGGCCGTGGATCACCAAGCGGTGTTTGTCCGGGTCGATGTCCGGGGTGCCGGAGTGCACGATCGTGAAATGCAGGCCGTTCGGCGTGAACGTCCCGTTGATCAGGTGATGCGGAGTGCGCGCGTGCGAAGTGCGGGTCTCGCCGTTCGGATTGGAGAGCGTGCGCACGACCTTTCCCTCGAACCGCGATCGCTGCTCGTAAGACGGAGAGATCGCGCCGGGCACGAGGCTCCAGGGGTCGTCCACGAGCGGGGTCGCTCCCGCGGATCGGGCGACCGTGTAGCCCGTCGCCGCCGCGGCGAACGCCGCACCGCTGCGAAGAAACGTGCGGCGGTCAAGAAGCCCATTTCCAGCAACCACCTGCAGTCCCGTCAACTCCTCCTTCACTCGGTCTTTTAGTTCCATGGCCGGCCTCCTTGCGCGGGTCCCTTGGGACCGATATTCTGCTCCCAAACGCGTGCCGCGTGCGGGGCGCCCGTGCTGAGCATAGAATGGCCGCGCAACGCTTCCCCTCCACGCTGAAGACCAGGGAAGCGGAGCTCACCCATCGGAGAACCCGTGCCCTCCCGCAGCACCGCCGACCATTCGGTCAGCCCGCCCGCCGTCAGGGTTCCCCGCGACTACAACGCCGCCTACGATCTGATCGAGCGCAACCTCGCGGCGGGCCGCGCGGCCAAGCTCGCCTACGTCGACGACGCGAGCCAGTACACGTTTGGAGAGCTCGCCGAACGCGTCGACCGCTTCGGCTCGGGGCTGCAGGCGATGGGCCTCGAGATGGAGCATCGCGTTCTGCTCGCCCTCACCGACACGATCGATTTTCCCACGGCGTTCCTGGGCGCGATCAAGGCGGGCATCATCCCGATCGCGGTAAATACCTTGCTCACCCCGAAAGATTACGAGTACATGCTCTCCGACAGCCGCGCGAAGGTGCTCATCGTGTCGGAGCAGCTGTTGCCGCAGTTCGCACCGATGATCGGCAAGCTCCCTTTCCTTAAGCAGGTGATCGTCTCCGGCAGCAGCGCTCAGGGGCACACCGCGCTCAAGGACGTGCTGGCGAAGGGAAAGGCCGAGCTTGCGCCCGCGCCGACGACTTCCGACGACGCTTGCTTTTGGCTCTACTCGTCAGGCTCGACCGGCATGCCGAAGGGCACGGTTCACGTCCATTCGAGCATGATCCTCACCGCCGAGCTCTACGCGAAGGCCGTATTGGGGTACAAGGAAAACGACGTCGTCTTCTCCGCGGCAAAGCTCTTTTTCGCGTACGGCCTCGGCAACTCGCTCTCCTTCACGCTTGCGGTCGGCGCCGCTGCGATCCTGATGGCCGAGCGTCCGACGCCGGCGTCTGTCTTCAAGCGGCTCACCGAAAAGAAGCCGACGATTTTCTATGGAGTACCGACTCTCTACGCGGCGATGCTTGCGAGCCCCGATTTCCCGAAAAGGGAGAACTTGGCGCTGCGGCTGTGCGTCTCGGCCGGGGAAGCGCTCCCGCCGCAGATCGCGAAGAGCTGGAAGGAAAAGACCGGCGTTGAGATCCTAGACGGAATCGGCTCGACCGAGATGCTGCACATCTTCCTCTCGAACCGGCCGAACGACCTGCGCTACGGCACCACGGGCAAAACCGTGCCGGGCTACGAGCTGCGCCTCGTGGACGAGCACGGCAACCCGGTAAAGCAGGGCGAGATGGGAGAGCTGCAGATCAGGGGGCCGACGAGCGCCGCTTGCTACTGGAACAACCACCAGAAAAGCCGCGACACGTTCATGGGCGGCTGGACCAAGAGCGGCGACAAGTACAGCCTCGACAAGGACGGCTACTACGTATACGGCGGCCGCTCGGACGACATGCTCAAAGTCTCAGGCATCTACGTCTCGCCCGCTGAAGTCGAAGCCGCTCTCATCACGCACGAATCGGTGCTCGAAGCGGCGGTGGTCGGCGCCGAAGACGAGAACAAGCTCATCAAGCCGAAAGCCTTTGTCGTCCTCAAGCAGGGCAACTCGGGAAGCGATGCGCTGAAGGCCGCGCTCCGGCAGCACGTCAAGGAAAAGCTCGCGCCCTACAAATATCCGCGTTGGATCGAGTTCCTCCCCGAGCTGCCGAAGACGGCGACTGGAAAGATACAGCGGTTCAAACTGCGGAGTTAGAAGGGGAAAGGAGCGGCGTGGCCGAGAAAAGTGCGTCGCCGGGCAAGCGCGTTGCGATCGGCATCGCCGTGTGTGCAGTGGGCGTGGGCGTTGTCGCGCTCGGTGTCTATCAGCTCGGGCCCAAGGCGAACGTGTTCGCCGCCTGGGAATTCGCGGCATTACCGGTGGGGATGGCCTTCGCCTTCGGCGGAGCGTTCCTCGCGCTGCCCCGAAGCTTCGTCAGAACACGGGCGCTGATTGCGGCCCTGATGGTCACCGCGCTCGCGCTGACGGCGGACTGGATCGCGTTCGGGCCGGGTGACGCAAGCCTCAGGAGGGGCTTCTCCTTCAACAATGTCCGCGGGCCCTTGCAAACCAGTCAAATGCTTGGTCGCCTATTGTTCGGAGTGGGAGCCGTGCTCGCGGACCTTCTCGCGCTCTGGGCGTGGGTGCAGTTTTTACGGACGCCAGACAAATGATCTCCCTTGAGCCCTCGATCGCCTCCGTGCGTACGTGGGTCGAGGACGCCAAGCACATCGTGGTCCTCACCGGCGCCGGCATCTCCACCGAGTCCGGTATTCCGGATTTTCGCGGGCCGCAAGGAGTGTGGACGAAGGACCCGCAGGCGGAGAAGCTCTCCAACATCCATTACTACGTCGCCGATCCCGAGATCCGAAAGAAATCCTGGCAGGCGCGCCTTGCGCATCCGGCGTGGACAGCGCGGCCGAACGCGGGCCACGCGGCGATCGTGGAGCTCGAGCGGCGCGGCAAGCTCCACGCGCTCATCACGCAGAACATCGACGGATTGCACCAGAAGGCGGGCAATTCGTCCGAGCGCGTGATCGAGGTGCACGGCACGGTGCACGACGTGGTGTGCCTCTCGTGCGGCTGGAAGGGACCGATGCAGGCGACCCTAGACCGCGTTCGCTCGGGGGAATCCGATCCGCCGTGCGGCCGCTGTGGCGGAATCCTGAAAAGCGATACCATCTCGTTCGGACAGGCGCTCGTGCCCGGGGTCATTGACCGCGCGATGCAGGCCGCAGCCGAGGCCGACCTGTTCATTTCGGTGGGAACGAGCCTGCAGGTCTATCCGATCGCCGGGGCGGTACCCGCAGCGAAGAACGCCGGCGCGCGTGTGGTGATCTTGAACGCGGAAGCCACGCCGTTCGACGGCATTGCCCACGCGGTGTTTCGCGGTGCAATCGGCGAGGTGCTCCCGCGCATTGTCGGGGTGGCGACCGTCGTCTCCACTTGACGCCGGCGCGCTTCAGGCGCCAAATGCGCTCCCGTAAGGGGAGATAGAGAGAAGTTCCCCGGTGAATTCACGTTCGATCGTTCCCCCCGCGCGCATCGGTTTCATCGGCCTCGGCCAGATGGGCCATCCCATGGCGCGCAATCTCGCCCGAGCGGGCTACGGGATCGTCGCGCACGATGTAGACCGCGATGCGCTCAACCGCGCCCGCGATGCGACCGGAGCCGAGGCGCCGGGGTCGCTCAGGGCCACGGCCGAGCGTTGCGAGGCGGTGATCACGATGCTTCCCGACGGGGACGCCGTGCGCACGGTCCTGCTCGGCGCGGGCGGGGCAGCAGATTGTCTGCTCGCGGGGCTTTCCCGCGGCAGCGTCCTCGTCGACATGAGTTCGTCATCTCCGCTCGGCACGCGGGAGCTCGGCGCGCGGCTCGCCGAGCGCGGCGTTGCGATGCTCGACGCGCCCGTGTCGGGCGGCGTGAGGAAGGCCGCGGACGCGACGCTCTCCATCATGGTAGGCGGCGACACGCAGAGCATCGCGCGCAGCCGGCCGATCCTCGAGGCGATGGGCAGGCAGATTTTCCTGACCGGCCCGCTCGGCTCCGGGCACGCGATGAAGGCTCTCAACAACTATGTCTCGGCGGCGGGCCTCGTCGCCGCGGCGGAAGGAGTGCTTGCTGCCCAGCGCTTCGGGCTCGACCCGGGAAACGTCGTGGACATCCTCAACGCGTCGACCGGGATGAACAATTCGACCCTCAACAAATTTCACCAGTTCATCCTGTCGCGCGCGTTCGACTCGGGATTCTCGCTCGACTTGATGGTGAAGGATTTGAACACCGCGCTCGAGGTCGCGCGCTCGACCGGATCGCCGGCCCCGCTCGCCGGGGCCTGCCTCGAGGCCTGGACCCAAGCGCAGGCGGCGCTCGGCCCGGGACTGGATCACACCGCCGTCGTGCGATACTGGGAGAAGCTCGCAGGAACGGAGCTCGGGGAGAAACACGATTGATCCCGCCTCTTGACGTCGGAACACGCGGAGGCCAAGCTCGCACCCTTGGGTCTTATGGAGCCGACGCATGGCCACGCCCGACCTCAAATCCACCGAGCTGAAGCTCGATCCGGACAAGCTCTACCTGGAGGAGGTATTTACCGACCGCCGCATCGGGACCCTGCGCCGCCTCACTCCGGTCACGAAGGACGGAAAGACGGACGCGTCGCGAGGCATCGTCTACGTCGGTGAGACGCAGATCATGACGCCCGCCGGATCCATCCCCATCGGGTTCGAGATCGGCGCCGGGTCGCTCGAGGAGGCTGCGGAGAAGTTCGGACCAGCCGCAAAAGAGGCGATCGACCGCACCGTGCTCGAGCTGCAGGAGCTGCGCCGCCAGGCGAGTTCCTCGATTGTCGTTCCGCAAGGTCCCTTGGGCGGCGGCGGCAAGATCCAGCTGCCGTGACAACTTTTTACTTGAGGAGGCCGGCTTTGCGGGCAAGCCCCTGCACGCGCGCGTGCTCTTCGCGGATCTCGGCGAGGAGCTTCTCCGGCGGCGAATATTCCATCAGCATCCCGAGCGGCCTGAGCTTCGCGCCGATGGCGGGCGACCGGATGGCGCGCTCGAGCGCGGGAACCAGCGTCCGGGTGACTTCGGCAGGCACGCCGGCGGGCGCGAAGAATCCCACCCAGACTCCGAAGAGCGGTTCCGAGTAGCCGAGTTCCGACAGCGTCGGGATGTCCGGGAAATCCGGATACTTGCTCGAGATGACGATGCCCCGCAGCGTGCCGCTCCTCAGGTGGCCCGTCATCGTGCCGAGCGCGAGGACAACGCCTTCCACGTGCCCGCCGAGCAGGGCGGTGACGGCGGGCGAGGCGCCGGTGAACGGCACCGTGATGAGACCCGCTCCCGTGAGCAAATTGAGCGTCAGCGCGCAGAAATCACCCACCGATCCCGCTCCGGCGGTGCCGACGCGCACGCTCGCCGGGTTCCTTTTCGCGTACTCCACCATTTCCCTGAGAGTGTTATAAGGCGCGTCGCCGCGGATGGCGAGGATGATCGGCGAGCGCATCGCGAGTCCGAGCGGCGTGAGGTCGGTGAGCGGGTTGTAGTTTGCGGTTTTGGGATCGAGGATCGAGCGGAATACGAGCGAGGCGTTGTTGGTGAGGATGATGGTGTAGCCGTCGGGCTTCGATTTCACGACCATCTCGGTGCCGAGCGCGCCGCCCGCGCCGGGCCGGTTCACCGGGACGATCGCCACCTTGAGCTCGCGGGAAAGCTCCTCGGCGATGGCGCGTGCGGAGGTATCGGTCGCGTCCCCCGGCGCGAGCGGAATGACCAGCGTGACCGACCCCTTGGGGTAGTCCTGGGCGTGGAGCAGGGCCGCCGCGGCGAGCAACAGCGCCGCGCAGGCGTTGAGCGCGATTTTCATTTTCTGAATTCTCCCATTACGGCACCTCGTAGCCCAGCTCCCGGCATTGCGCGTGCGCGTAGCGGACGCCCGCGGCGCGCTCCAGGCCGTCCCCGTTTGCGGCGACGACTTTCCCGCCGCGAATGTAGAGAACCATCGGGTAGAACCCCTCGTAGGCTCCGCGCCGATCCTTGTCGTTGATCATCACACACACCGCCCAGCCGTACTGCCGGGCGCGCAAGACCGTTTCTTTCTGGTAGAGGGGCTTGGGCCCGGCCTTGAACTCGATCAACGCGAAATCGGGCTCCACGAGACGGGTTCTCAAATAGTCGCGGACGATTTTTTCGTAGTCCTCCGGGCGCGGGCCGTAATCGAGGACCGCGAGTTCTTCGCGGGTCGGCAGAGGGGATTGGCAGCCGGCGAGCAACGCCAAGGCGACCCAAGTCGCGGCAAGAAACCTCATCCGGGTTGATCGATCAGCGCGTCACGAACGGCGCGCCGAGCTCGTTGCACCCGGTGCGCGCGTAGCGCCAGCCGATGACGTTGTCGTCCGCCCCGCCGTTTGCGGCGACGATCTTCCCGTTGCGGATGAAAAACACCATCGGGTAGGGGTCGTCGTAGGCGTCGCGGGTGGTCTTGTCGGTGATCCACACGCAGACGCCCCAGCCGTATTGCAGGGGGCGGAGAGCCGTTTCCTGCTGGAAGAGCTGTTTGGGTCCGGCCTTGAACTCGACGATCGCGTTGCCGGGATCGAGAAGCTTGGGCCAAAGGTAGTCCCGGATGAGTTTCTCGTGGTTTTCCGGGCGCGGACCGTAGTCGTAGGCCTGCATTTCCGCTTGGTTCGGCGGGGTCTTGCATCCGCCGGTCAGGGCGGCCGCCGTAGCGATGCCGAGGATTGCCAGAAACATCGCGATACGCTGCATTGGGGATCCTCCGTTCTTTTTCAGTTGAGCGCTGCAAGATCTTCGGGCGGGATTCTCAGGGTCGCGGCCGCGGTATTTTCCTCCAGATGCGCGATAGAAGCCGTGCCGGGAATCGGCAGCATGACCGGCGAATGCGCAAGCAGCCACGCGAGCGCCACCTGCGCGGGAGGTACACCGAGCCGTCCGGCGAGCCCTTTCACGCCGCGCGACCTGAGCGCGGCTCCGTCGCCGAGGGGATACCACGGAATGAAGGCGACGCCCAGCCGCTCGCAGGCTTTGAGCACGTCTTCCGATTTCCGGTTCTCCAGATTGTATTGGTTTTGCACCGATGCGATGGGAGCGATCCGACGCGCCGCTTCCAGTTGCTTCACGCTGACGTTGGAGAGCCCGACGTGCCGGATCTTGCCGGCGCGCTGGGCCTCGGCGAGCGCACCCACCGAGTCGGCGAAGGGTACCTGCGGGTCCGGAGCGTGAAGCTGATAGAGGTCGATGCGCTCGAGCTTCAAGCGCTTCAGGCTTCCGTCCAGTGCGCGGCGCAGATGCTCGGGGCGGCCGTCCGGGTCCCAACGGCGCCTGCTCGGTCGCACGACCCCGCCCTTGGTGCCGATGACAAGGCCCTCGGGGTAGGGATACAGGGTCTCCGCGATGAAGGATTCGGAAGCGTGCGGCCCGTAGCTGTCGGCGGTGTCGAAGAAATTGATGCCGAGCTCAAGCGCCCGATGCAGCAGCAGCTTCGCCGTACGCGGATCGGCCGGCGGGCCCCAGATGTCGCTGCCGTCGGTGGTCACGCGCATTGCGCCGAAACCCATGCGGCGCACGATGAGCTCGCCGAGCTGCAGCGTTCCTGAGGCAGCCGCTGGATTCTTGTGCTCGTTCAAGCTACTTGGGTTGTGCCACGGTCCGCAGATACGGCTTGTGCGTCTTGAAGCCTTGCGGGTATTTTTTCTTCGCCTCCTCGTCGGACACCGAGGTCGGTATGATCACGTCCTGGCCCGGCTTCCAGTTCACCGGCGTCGCCACCGCGTGTTTGGCATTGAGCTGCAGTGAATCGAGCAGGCGCAGAACCTCGTCGAAATTTCGGCCCGCGCTCATCGGATAGATGAGCATCGCCTTCACTTTCTTGTCGGGGCCGATGATGAACACCGAGCGGATCGTGGCGTTGTCCGCTGCGGTGCGTTTGCCGCCGCTCGCGTTGGGATGGATCATGTCGTAGAGCTTCGCGACGTTCAGGTCCGCGTCGCCGATCATCGGATAGTTGACCGCGGTCCCTTGCGTCTCCTGGATATCCTTCACCCAGTTCTTGTGATCGCTGACCGGATCGATTGAAAGACCGATGATCTTGGTGTTCCTCCTGTCGAATTCGGGCTTCAATTTCGCCATGTAGCCGAGCTCGGTGGTGCACACGGGCGTGAAATCCTTCGGATGCGAGAAAAGGATCGCCCATTTGTCCCCGATCCATTCGTGGAAGCGGATCTTTCCTTCTGTGGTTTCTGCCGTGAAGTCCGGTGCTTCATCGCCTATGCGAACAGCCATTTTGACCTCCGTCTTGGTGTCGAGCCGGAACCGCCCGCGCGCCGCGATTGCGCGTTTCCGGTCCTGCGTTGAGAGTGAGAATTCCCGTTGAACGTACGGGGATAAAAAAATTATACTCCGCCCGACGGCTGGAACTAATGACATTTGAATAATATGCATATTCGGCGCGGGCCACGACCGTTTCGCAAGGCCTGTGTAAAATTCCTACTTTACGCGGCAGCCTGCCCTGCCGGCATGGCGGGAACGCGGAGCAGTGAGAGAGGGGAGCATACGAGGTGGCGGCTAGCGAAGCGGACAAGCCCGAGCGCTCTCCGCTGGTGATCCTGTTCGCCGAGATGCGCGGATTCACGGGCATGTCGGACATGCTCGATCCGGCAATCGTGCTCGGGCGCGTGGGCGAATTCGTGTCCTTGATGGCCAAGGCGGTCGAGACGCACGAGGGCGCCGTGGTGAACATTCTCAGCGACACCGTTATGGCGACCTTCACCGGGCAGGACGACGCTCAGCACGCGGTCGAGGCGGCGCAGGAAATCCAGGCCGGCTTCGCGACCCTCGCCGAGGCGTGGCAGCGCGATTTCGGCATCCGCGCGGCGGTCTCGCAGGGGCTGCATTGCGGGGACGCCGTAGTCGGATTCGCGAAAGAAAGCCCGACACCCGAACAGCTCTTCGTGTTCGGCGATTGCGTGAGTATCGCCAACCGCCTGCTGCACCGGGCACGGGCCGGCGAGTTCGTCCTCTCGGAGACGCTGATGGACCTCGCCGCTGAGATGGGCGTCACGATCGACGCCGAAGAGCTACCGGCGCTGGAGATCCCGCGCCGCGAGCCGATCAAGCTCTTCGGCGTGCTCGTCGATACGCGGCTGGATTTCACCCACGAGTAGAGCCGGCTCTCAGCGCCAGAACGCCAGGATCATCGCGACCAGCTGAAGCATCACGAAATAGTAGGCGGCGTTGATGCCGAACAGCTTCCAGGACTTGTTTTCCCAGGCGACGGAGCCGAGAAGCAGCGGCACGTAGAAGCCGATCCAGGTCCAAAAGCCGGTAGAAAAGCCGTAGAACGCGGCCGAGCCGTCTGCTCCGGCCTTCCACACGGACGGCCGCCATACCTCGCCGGTATGCGCGAGGACGAAGGCGGTGAGGAACGAGCCGATCACCATGAGGATCACGCCCCGCCTCATGACTTTCGGATCGGGTTTTTGGTCGGCGGGAATCCCCATTTCCTTCATCCACGCCTTGCCGAAGATAGGGCCGTACCAGAGAAAGCCAAGCACGATGCTGGCGGCCATTGCCGCGAGAATGGCCCAGTAGTTCAGATGAATGTCAGGTTGCATGGAATCTCCCCTTTTGAACGCGGCCCGAGAGTGGGGGGCCGCGAAGGAATGCTAGGAGGATCCGTTTCCGGATGCAAGCCGGCCCCTTCCGGGACGGCTCATCCGTGCGCGCGCCTGGCAGTCTTGGAGCGAAACGCGGAAATCTTGGCGGTTCCGTGCGCGAAAATCCTGACCTGATTGCGCCCCCGGCTTTTCGCGTCGTAGAGCGCCTTATCGGCCGCGCGGAGCAAGGGCGCGGGTTCCGCGGCGTGATCGGGGAAGATCGCCACGCCCAGCGATGCGGTGACGCCCCTGAGACGGCCGCTTTCTTCCCGTATCGCCGAGCAAATCGCCTCGCCCCTCCTGCGCGCGCTCTGGAGAGTGGCGTTGGGAAGCACCAGCGTGAACTCCTCGCCCCCGTAGCGGCAGGCGATGTCCGTGCCCCGGATATGGCGCTTGAGCAGCGTCGCGATTTCCGTGAGCACGAAATCGCCGGCGGCGTGTCCCGCGGTGTCGTTCACCCGCTTGAAGCGGTCCAAGTCGATCATGATCACCGCGACGCGAATGCTTTCGCGTGCGGCGCGCATCAGCTCGCGGGACAAATAGTCCCGTAGAAAGCGCCGGTTGTAGAGATTGGTCAGAGGATCCCGGATCGCCTCCTCCTTGAGGGTCTTCAAGGCCTGAGCGAGCGCCTCGAGGGCGCGGCTGCGCTCGCCGACGACCGCGTTGAGCACAAGTCCCGTGGAAACCAGGGTGCCCATGAACGCGAGCAACAGCAGGAGCGAAGTAGTCAGCGCCGCCGATGCAAACGGCCCGCGTCCCTGGAGCGTGTGCCACGCCGCGATGGCGCACGCCAGGGCATTCAGCGTGGTCACCTCTCGCCGCCCGAAGCGCAGAGCCGCCCAGATCACGAACGGCAGGACCGCGAACGTGAGCGGCAGCGAAGACAGGGTGGCGGCGAATGCGTCGCTGAAGATCGCGTAGGTCACCGCGAACATGGGCAGGGCGATGAGGAGCACCTGACCGGCGTAGGATAGGAAACCGGAGATGCCCGTCTGATGCCGTTCACGTACTGCAGCGTTCACGCTTCACTTTTCTTTCTTGAAGAATCAGTAAATTACGAGCGATTCTTACCGTGTATTATAAGCTCCAAATCGCCGCTGTGCCAGCCCCCGGGGGTCCTTCGTGAACTATGACGCGGCCGCAGGCAGAACCGGGGGGTCCACCGTGAAATATGACGCAGTCATGAAATGCGCGTCGCAGTAATCGGGGCCGGGCCGGCCGGCCTCCTGTTCTCGCTGCTCGCCAAGCGCCGCTATCCTTCCTGGCGGATCGAGGTCGCCGAGCAGAATCCCGAAGGGGCGACCTACGGATTCGGGGTGGTGTTCTCTGAGGGCGCCCTGGCGTTTCTCGAGCGCGATGAGCCGCAACTCTCGAACACCCTGCAGGCGGCGATGGAGCGCTGGCCGATGCAGCGCATCGTGCACCGCGACGAGCGCGTGGACATCGACGGCAACGGCTTTTCCGCCATCGGGCGTCTTGCGCTCCAGGAAATCCTGCGAAAACTGTGCCGTGACGCCGGCGTGAAAATCGGGTATGGCCGCGCCGTGACGGCGCTCGAGGAGCTCGATGGCGCCGACGTCGTCGTCGGGGCCGACGGATCGAATTCGCTGGTGCGAGGGGCACTGCAAGCGCTGTTTCAGCCGGAGATCGAGCTGCTCACCAACCGCTTCGCGTGGTACGGCACGACGCAGCCGTTCGACTGCCTCACGCTCACCTTCCGCAGCAACGAGCACGGTGCGTTTGTCGCTCACCATTACCGCCACGCTCGGGCGATGAGCACCTTTGTCGTCGAGTGCGATGAATTCACCTGGAACAGGGCGGGACTCGGCCGGATGGATGACGCTCAATCGCGCGCGTACTGCGAGCGGGTATTCGCACCGGATCTCGACGGGCATCCTCTGGTCTCGAACAAGTCGCTGTGGCGGCAGTTTCCGCTGCTGTCGAACCGGCGCTGGTCCTCGGGGAAGGTTGTCCTGATCGGCGACGCGCTGCGCACCGTGCATTTCTCGATCGGTTCCGGAACGCGCCTCGCGTTCGAGGACGCGATCGCGCTCGACCGGGCGTTCGGCGAGGCGGGCGAGGACGTGCCGCGTGCCCTCGCGGCGTTCGAGCGCGAGCGCAGGCCCGTCGTGGAAAAACTGCTCGCCGCGGCGAACGCGAGCTCGTACTGGTACGAGCGCTTTCCGGAAAAAATGCGCGAGGCGCCCTGGCGGCTCGCGTACGACTACATGACGAGAAGCGGGCGCATGACGGACGATCGCTTGCGGGAGCAGGCGCCGAAATTCATGCGAAGAGTCGAGGCGGAGAGAGAGGGCAGAAGCTGATGCGCGGCGTGCTACACTCGCGGCTACGACGGGACCCGAGAATGGACTTGGCTACGAAGGAGCAGTCATCGAGTAGCGCCATCAGCGAGCTGCAAAGGCACCTGCAGGACGGAAGTTTCGTCGTCACCGCCGAGCTTTCCCCGCCGGTGTCCACCGATCCCGCCGAATTCATCGACCACGCGCTCGCGTTGCGCGGGCTCGTCACAGCGATCAATGTGACCGACGGCGCGGGATCGAGAGCGCACATGTCGAGTCTCGCGGCGGCGCACTTCCTGGTGCGAAGCGGCGTCGAGCCCGTTCTGCAGATCACCTGTCGCGACCGGAACCGCATTGCGCTGCAGGCCGACCTGCTCGGGGCGGCGGCGCTCGGCATACGCAATATTCTCGCGGTGCGCGGCGACGACCCGAAGCTCGGCGACCAGCCCGACACCAAGCCCGTTTTCGACCTGGATACGACGGCCTTGCTCGCAACCGCGCAGCAGATGCGCTCGGAGCACCGGCTTCCCTCGGGCACCGAGATCAAGGGCGCCGTGAAGTTCGTGCTGGGCGCGGCGGAGCTGCCGGTCGATCCTCCGGCCGGCTGGCGTCCCAACGGATTGGTCTCCAAGATGGAAGCCGGCGCCGAATTCATCCAGACGCAGTTCTGCATGGATCCCGACGCGGTGCGGCGCTACGCGGCGCGATTGCTCGAGCTGGGCGTGGCGCAGAAGCTGCCGATCCTGATCGGCATCGCCCCGATTCCTTCGGCGCGCTCGGCGCGCTGGATGAAAGAGAAGCTCTTCGGGGCGATGATCCCGGACCGCATCGTGGATCGGCTCGAGCGCGCGGCCGACCCGAAAGCCGAAGGCAGAAGAATCTGCGTCGAGCTTCTGCAACAGCTCGCGGAGACTCCGGGCGTGGCGGGCGCGCACGTGATGGCGCCGGCTTTCCATTCCGCGATCGGCCCAGTGATCCAAGCTTCCGGAGTTGCGGGAACGAAGCGCGCCGGCGCAAAGCACTAGGAGGGACCATGACGGTTCGTTCTTTGCAGCACATCGCTCTTGCCGTGCCCGATGCGATGGTCGGCAAGAAGTTCTACACCGATTTCGGCATGGAAGGCCGCGAGCTCGGCAAACGCATCGTCATGCGCTGCCAGGGCCGCGATCAGGACCAGGTGATCCTGGTCGAGGGCAGGAAGAAGCACATGCACCATGTGTGCTTCGGGACGAAGGCCGATGAGCTCGACGGCCTGAAGAAGCGCCTCGCGCAGGCCGGCGTCAAGCTCGTAGACGCGCCGTCGGAAACACCGGGCGAAGGTATCTGGTTCCGCGACCCCGATGGACTGCTCGTGAACGTGCGCGTCGCGGAAGCCGCGAAGTGGCGCACCTCGCCGGAGTGGAAGATCAACAACCCGGGCCACCTGAACCGCGCCGGCGTGCCCGGCCATCCGAAGCGCGACGTCCAGGTGCGGCCGACGCGTCTCGGCCACACGCTGCGCTTCACCCCGCAGATGGAGAAGATGGTGGACTTCTACACGCGCGTCGTGGGTCTCCAGCTCTCGGACCGCGCGCAGGACATCGTCGCCTTTATGCGCGGACAGGGCGGCAGTGACCATCACATCTTCGGTTTCATCAAATCAGACAGACCCGGGTTTCACCACGCGAGCTTCGAGGTCGGCAACGTCGACGAGATCGGCATGGGCGCCTGCCGGCTGCTCGACAAGGGCTACAAGGACGGCTGGGGATTCGGCCGGCACGTCATCGGATCGAACTTCTTCCACTACATCCGCGATCCGTGGGACAGCATGGCCGAGTACTTCTGCGACATCGACTACATCCCGGCGGATTCGAACTGGAAGGCGACCAACTACCCGGCGGAAGACTCTCT
>Ga0137418_10002221_pt1 | contig 17809 bp, 19 predicted proteins | sample CZODoug3_1_2_16f_FD_122242 | JGI IMG/M metagenome (GOLD analysis project Ga0137418, IMG submission 122242) | Vadose zone soil fungal communities from Angelo Coast Range Reserve, California, USA - CZODoug3_1_2_16fungal (Hybrid Assembly) | ecosystem: Environmental > Terrestrial > Soil > Vadose... | reverse complement strand
CGGTGAACCAGTACTTCATCCACGCCCGCATGTGCGAGAACTGGGGCTACCAGCGGCTCTGGAAGAAGGTGCGCGCGGAGTCCATCGAGGAGATGAAGCACGCCGACGCGCTCATCGAGCGCATCCTCTATCTGGAGGGCGTGCCCAATCTCCAGCGGCTCGGCAAGGTCAACGTCGGCCAGACCGTGCCCGAGCAGTTCCGGCTCGACCTCGAGGTGGAGAAGACCGCGGTGAAGGCGCTCAACACCGCCATCGAGCTCTGCCGCGGCCTCGGCGACAACGGCACCCGCGACCTGCTCGAGCACATGCTGCGCGACGAGGAGGACCACGCCAACTGGCTGGAGGCCCAGCTCACGCTGATCCAGCAGACCGGCGAGGCCAACTATCTCGCCCAGCAGATCCGCGAGGGCGAGGCGTGACGCCGCCGCCCGCGCCGCCGGCAACCGAGCGCCAGGTTCCGAGCGCCGCGCTCTTCCAGGGCCGGCGCGAAATCATCATCGTCCACCACGGCCAGGAGTACCGCCTGCGCATCACGCGGGCCGACAAGCTGATCCTGACCAAGTAGCGCACCCAGCCAGCCACCGCGGGCCTCAGCGGCAGCCAGCCATCTCGCTCACGCGCGCGGCACGCGCGTCGGAGGTTTGGCATGACGCCGAGATTCTTCCTGCTGCTCCCAGCGCTCGCCACGGCCATCGTCGCGCTGGCGCCCCTGCCCGCGCGCGCATGGGATGACCCCCCCGGCATCTCCTTCTTCTACCCGCTGACCACGCGCCGGCCCGTCATCGAGCGCGAGCTCGAGTTCACCGTCGATCACGAGAAGGGCGCCGGCGGCCGCGTCACCGAGGCGCGGGCGGCCCTCGAGTTCCCGATCCTGCCCCGCTGGCAGGTCGAGCTGGAAGTTCCCTTCATCTTCCTCCAGGAGCGTGATCGGACGGCGCAAAGCGGTCCCGGCGACATCGAGATCGAGACCAAGGTGCTCGTGTTCGACTCCATCGATCCGCCCGCGCTGGTAGCGATCGGCGTCGAGGGCAGGCTGCCGAGCGGCTCGGAGCGGCGCGGGCTCGGGGGCGAGGCGGCCATCGAGCCGTTCATCACCGGCGGCGTCGCGCTCGGCCCCTTCGACGTACTGGCGTCGGTCGCCTACGAGGTGAACCTCAACTCGCACGTGGAGGGCCCGCACGAGCACGAGCTGTCGGCAAGCACCGCGCTCGGCTGGCGCGTGCACCGGAAGTTCACGCCGCTCGTCGAGCTGTCCACGATCACCCGCCTGCGCGGCGACAACGAGGACGGGCTGCTGAACAAGACGCAGGTCTACATCACGCCGGGGTTCAACGTGCGCCCGCTGCCGGGGATGACCTTCCGGATGGGCCTCGACCTGCCCCTCACCGACGCGCGCAAGTTCGACTACGCGATCCGCAGCGGGCTGGTGATCGAGTTCTAGATCGTCAACCGATCCTCGAACCCGGCGTCACATCGTGGTCGGGATGGAGCAGGATGACTTCGCCGGCTTCGTTGTAGGCGCCGAGCACCAGCACCTCGGAGACGAACGGGCCGATCTGCTTGGGCGCGAAGTTGACGACGGCGATCACCCGGCGGCCGATGAGGTCGGCGGCGGCGTAGTGCGCGGTGATCTGGGCGCTCGAGCGCTTGACGCCCAGCTCGGGGCCGAAATCGATCCAGAGGCGGTAGGCGGGCTTGCGCGCCTCCGCGAAATCCCGGGCCTCGGTGACGACGCCGACGCGCATGTCGATCTTCTCGAAGTCGGGCCAGGAGATCGTCACGGCGCGAGGCGCGCGCCGAGCGGAAGCGAGCCGAGCGTCGTGCCCGGGTAGAAGAACTCGAGGATCTTGCGCGCGGTGTAGCCCTGCTCGGCCATACCCTTGGCGCCCCACTGGCACATCCCGACGCCGTGGCCATAGCCGCGGCCGGAGAAGCGCGCCCAGTCGCCGTCGATGGCCACCGCGAAGAGCGTGGACTTGAGCGTGTCGTAGCCGATCATGCGCCGGAAGTCGTTGCCGCGCAGCCGGGCGCTGCTCCGGGCGCCGTGCACGGTGATGGCCGAGGCGCGCAGCGACGGCGTGCGCTCGCTGATCTCGATGGCGCTGATGGGGCCGACGTTGACGTCGTTCTTTCGAAGAAGCTCCGTCAGGTCGGCGAGCCTCAGATCCAGGTTCCAGTAGTAGTGCGGCGAGCCCGCGGAGAACTCGCAGCGCACGGGCTTGAGCGCGGGCATGTTGCGCGCCGCGAAGACCATGCGCGGGTCCTCGGTGTAGCCGCCGCTTTCCGTGTGATAGAAGGCCGGGAACACCTCGCCTTCCCACAGGAGCACCTGCCCCGTGGTCTCCCGCACGGCGCCCCAGGCGGGCGAGGCCGCGGGCACGCGACCGGCGTACTGCTGGTGCGCGGTCGAGGCGAGGATGTGGAACGGCTTGCCGGCGGCGATGGTGCGGTGATAGGCGGCGTAGGTGCGGGCGACGACGGCCTGCGCCCGCAGCATCTCCAGCGGCCACTTCTCGCTGGCCTCGGCCCGCAGCACGCCGACCACGTACTCCTCCAGCGGAACCTCGTTCACCACGGCGAGGCCGTCGCCGCTGCGCACGATCTCGAGCGGCGACGGATACTCGCGGCCGTTCAGGCGGATCGGGCGGTCGCTGCGCAGCCGGAACGCGGGCGCGCGCCGGCCGTCGATCTCGAGGGCGCCGCTGACGACGACGGCACGGACGACGCTCGCGCGCCAGGCGCCGGACGCGCCCGGGCCCAGCTCGATCACGTCGATGTCGTCGCCGCGCAGCTCGGCGACGCGCGCGCCGTCCACCACGGCCACGCGGATCGTGTCCTGGGCCGCGGCCGGCGCGACGAGCGCCACCAGCGCGGCCACCGTCACGAGCGCCGCGCGCGCCGCCCTCACCGGCGACCGAAGAGCCAGAACAGCAGGGTGAGCAGCAGCGACAGCGCGATGGAGGTGGCGAGCGGGAAGTAAAAATGCCAGTGGCCGCGCTGGATGTGGATGTCGCCCGGCAGTCGGCCGATCCACGGCACGCGGCCGACGAAGACGAGGAGCACGCCGGCCAGCGCGATCATGAGACCGAGCACGACGAGCGTCTTGCCGATGCCGTTCACGGCGTCCGCCTCGCTCAAAACAGCGTGCTCTGCCCGGGCGCCTGCCCCGCCGGCGGCTGCTTGCCGAGGTGCGCGTAGGCCTCGCGGGTCACGCGGCGGCCGCGCGGCTCGCGCGCGACGAAGCCGATCTTCAAGAGGTAGGGCTCGACGATCTCCGACAGTGTCTCCGCTTCGTCGTTGATCGTCGCCGCCACCGCCTCCAGGCCGACCGGCCCGCCGCCGTACACGTCCACGATCGCCTCGAGGAAGCGCCGATCGAGCTTGTCGAGCCCGCGCGCGTCCACGCCCTCGCGTGCGAGCGCGTCGCGCGCCACCGCCTCGGTGATGGCGCCGTCGGCCTTGACCTGGGCGTAATCGCGCACGCGTCGCAGCAGCCGGTTGGCGATACGCGGCGTCCCCCGTGAGCGCCGCGAGATCTCGCGCGCGCCGGCGGCGTCGACGCGCGCCTCGAGGATCGTCGCCGAGCGGATGATGATCCGCGTCAGCTCCTCGTCGGAGTAGAAGTCGAGGTGGTGGAAGATGCCGAACCGCTCGCGCAGCGGCGCCGACAGCATGCCCGGGCGCGTGGTGGCGCCCACGAGCGTGAACGGCGCGAGCCGGTGCTTGATCGAGCGCGCGTGGAGGCCCTTCTCCATCACGAAGTTGACGGCGTAGTCCTCCATGGCGGGATACAGCAGCTCCTCCACGATACGCGGCAGGCGATGGATCTCGTCGATGAAGAACACGTCCTTCTCGGCGAGGTTGCTGATGAGCCCGATGAGATCGCCGCCCCGCTCGATGGCGGGGCCGGCCGTGGTCACGAGGTTGGTGCCCATCTCGTTGGCGATGATGCCGGCCAGCGTCGTCTTGCCGAGGCCGGGCGGGCCATAGAGGAGCACGTGATCGACGCACTCCCCGCGCTGCTTGGCCGCCTCCACGGAGACCCGCAGGCTGGCCACCGCCTGATCCTGGCCGACGTACTCCTCGAAGGAGCGCGGGCGCAGCGCGCGCTCGAACGGCGCGTCGTCCGGCGCCGCCGCGCGGCTGAGGATCCGGCTGTCCTCCGCGGTCACGCTCACGTCCTCGCCTTCGCCGCCGCCTGGCTGCGATAGATCTCGTCGAACAGCTGCTCCGGGGTGGCGATCGTCGGGCGCCGCCGCAGGGCGTCGGTGATGAGCTGCGAGGCCTCGGACGGGCGGTGGCCGAGCTGCTTGGTGAGCACCTCCCAGACGAGCTCGCGCAGCCCCTCGGCGTCGGCAGGCGCCGGGCTCGTGGCGGGCGCCTCGGCGGGCGCGTCCTCGCGCGCGAGCGCGAACTTCGCGACCTTCGCCTGCAGCTGGGCGACGATGTTCTTCGCCTTCTGCGGCCCGATGCCCGGCAGGCCTCTCAGGTACTTCTCGTCCTGGCGCGCGATGGCGGCCGCCAGTTCCGCCACCGGCGCCGCCAGCGCGCGCGCGGCCACCATGGGGCCGATGTCCTTGACCGTGATGAGCTTCTCGAAGAACTCCTTGTCGAGGTCGGAGGTGAAGCCGATGAGCACCGGGCGCGGCTGGTCGCGCGTGGCGTGATAGTAGATGACCAGCGCGAGCTCGCTCGCCTTGTCGCCGTCCTCCGCGTGCGCGCCCTCGAGCGCGCGGAGCGCGATCGGCGGCAGGAAGACCTCGTACCCGACGCCGCCCACCTCGAGGATGATCCGGTCCTCGAGCCGCCGGCGCAGCCGCCCGTGCAGGGTGGCGATCACGCCAGGCGGCCTCCGGCTCGCGAGAGCCCGGTGAGCGCCAGCGCGAGCGCATCGGCCACGTGGCTGGGCCGCGGCAGCGCCGGAAGCCGCAGCAGCCGCCGCACGCTCTCCTGAACCTGGGCCTTCGAGGCGTTGCCGTAGGCGGCGACCGCGCGCTTGACCTCGGCGGGAGCCAGCGCGAGCACGGGCACCTTGTGCTGCTCGGCGGCCAGACAGATCACGCCGCGCGCGTGCGCCATGAGGAGCGCGGTGCGCGGAAAGCTGTACTCGGCGTAGAGGTCCTCGATGACGACGGTGGACGGCGCGTGCTCGGCGAGCAGGCGGTCCACGCCGTCGTAGATCTGCTGCAGGCGCGATTCGAGCGGGCGGCCGGCGTCGGTGCTGATCACGCCGCTGGCAACGACGACGGCGAGCTTCGGGCCGGGCTCGATGAGCCCATAGCCCGTGGCCACGAGACCGGGGTCGATGCCGAGGAAACGCCCGCTAGGCAGCCGAGATGGCCTCGAGGACCTCGTCGGGAATGTCGTAGTTGGCGTAGACGGACTGTACGTCGTCCAACTCCTCCAGCGCTTCGATCAGCTTGACCACCGACGTGGCGTCCTTGCCCTCGACCTTCACCGTCGACTGCGGCACGTACGTCACCTGCCCCTCGGTGATCGGCACGCCCGCCCGGGCCAGCGCGTCGCGCACCTCGTCCATTTGAGCAGGCGCGGTGGTGATCTCGAAAGCTTTTTCGACCCGACGCGCGTCGGTGGCGCCCGCCTCCAGCGCCTTCTCGAGCAGATCGTCCTCCGAGATCTTGTCCGCGTCCACCGAAATGATGCCCTTGCGATCGAACATCCAGGCGACGGCGCCCGACGACCCCATGTTGCCGCCGAATTTCTCGAACGCGTGCCGGAGCTCGGGCCCGGTGCGATTGCGGTTGTCGGTCAGCACGTGGATCAGCACGGCGACGCCGCCGGGCGCGTAGCCCTCGTAGGTGATCTCCTCGTACGACTCGCCCGGCAGCTCGCCGGTGCCCTTCTGGACGGCCCGCTTGATGTTGTCCTGCGGCATGTTGACTTCCTTGGCCGACTCCATGGCCGCCTTCAGCCGCATGTTGCCCTTCGGATCGCCGCCGCCGTTCTTGGCGGCGACGGTGATCTCGCGGAGGATCTTGGAGAAGAGCTTGCCGCGCTGCACGTCCGCCTTGCCCTTCTTGCGCTTGATCTGCGACCACCGTGAGTGCCCTGACATCGCCGTTATCCTCTTTCGTTCGAGAGTGCGGCCTTCAGCCGTTTCACCCGCTCCAGGCGCCGCTCGCGCCGGGCCAGCGCGCCCTGCCAGCGGCGTCGCTCGCCCTCCGTGCGAGGCGTGAAGGGTCGGCACGCCTGCGGCCGCAGGTCGCCGCCGAGGTGCACGTACGTCAGGTACGCCGTGCAGGCGTGGCGGACCTCGCCGCTCCAGGGCTGCTCGGCCAGCACCTTGACGCCCACCTCCAGCGACGACGAGCCGACGTAGTTGAGGCCGGCCTTGAACGTCACCACCTCGTGCGTGGAGATCGGCGTGTAGAAGTCCATCGCATCGAGGCACGCCGTCATCACCAGGCCCTTGCAGTACCGCATCGACAGGATCCCGCCCGCCTCGTCGAGCTCCATCAGCATCTTGCCTGGGAACATCATGTTGCCGAACAGCGCGTCCTCCGGCAAGACCGAGCGCGCGGACTCGAACCGCCACTGGAACTCCTCGTTGGCGGAGGTGTCGATGTCCCGCAGGCGCGCCTGCTTCTGGGCAAAGCGCGCGAGGCGCTGCTCGCGCCGCGCCTGCGCGGCCTCCACCAACGCCTGTTCGGCGGCGTCGCGCGGCTCGATCTTGCTGCCGACCGCGCGCGGCCGCTCCTGCTCGTCCACGCTCACGAAGACGAGATGCGAGTTCAGCGTGACGGCGCGGGCGCCGGTGGCGACGTTCTCGGCCCAGACGCGCACGGCCACCTCGAGCGACGAGGTGCCGATGTACTCGACGCGGGCGCGCAGGATCGCGATCTCTCCGACCTTGACCGGATGCAGGAAGTCGATGTCGTCCATGGCGCCGAGGAGGACGGTGCCCCGGGCGACGCGCGCCGCGGCCATGGTGCCCGCCTGGGTGATCCACTGCATCATGCGGCCGCCGTGGATCTGCCCGGGCGCGCCCGCGTGCTCCGGGAACACCCACTGGATCGTCTCGGTGACGGTGTCGGAGATCGACGGCATGAACACGAGCGCCCCCGGTTGTCGGTCGTTCGGGGGCGCCGGCTTGTTTCTAGCACGGCCGCGTGCCGGCGCGCAACGCGCCGGGGCGTCACCGCGACGACCGACTCAGGAGCCAGGCTGGGCGGAGCGGGTCAGATCGGCGGCCGGACGGAGGATGCGATCGCGCGCGGCGATGGTCTCGGCGATACGCAGCGCGAGGGCGGCCGCGTCGCGATCGCCCAGCCGCGCGAAGCCGTCGGCGGCGCGGAGCGCGCCGTCCGGGGCGCCCTCGACGCGGGCGCGGAAGAGCGCCACGAGGAACAGCTCACGCGTCGTCGGCTTGGCCTCACGCAGGCGGCCCGTCGCGACGGCCAGCCTCAGCTCGGCCTCGGCCGCCTCGACCGGAGCGCGCCAGCCTCGCGAGCGCAGCGCGAGCTCACGCGCCTGGCGCCAGCCTTGACGGCGGCCGGGAAGTCCTGACGCGCGAGCGCCTCGCCGCCGATTCAGGCGCGCAGCCGCGGGTCGAGCAGATCGCGCAGGCCGTCGCCGAGGAGGTTGACGCCGAGCACGGCCAGCAGGAGCGCCGCCCCGGGAAAGACGGCCACCCAGGGCGCGGTCGCGAGGAAGGTCTGGCCGTCGGCGAGCATGGCCCCCCAGGAGATCGTCGGGGACTGCGCGCCGAGGCCCAGGAACGAGAGGCCGGCCTCGGCCACCATGTTGCCGCCGACGCCGATGGTGGCGGCGACCAGCAGCGGGGCGAGCGCGTTGGGCAGGAGATGCCGCAGCATGATCGCGCGGTGGCCACCGCCGAGCGCCCTCGCCGCCTGCACGAAGTCGCGCGCCTTGAGCGACAGCACCTCGCCGCGTACCACGCGCGCGATCGTCGTCCAGCCGAGCGCCACGAGGACGATGAACACCTTGTCGAGGCCCGGACGCTCGAAGACCGCGATGAGGCCGATGGCCAGCACGAGTGACGGGAACGCCATCACGACGTCGGTCACGCGCATGAGCGCCGCGTCCACGGCACCCCCGAAGTAGCCCGCGAACAGCCCGACCGCGCAGCCCAGCACGACGACCAGCGCCTCGACGCCGACGCCGACGGCGAGCGACACGCGCCCACCCCACAGCACCCGGGAGAGGACGTCGCGGCCGAGCGCGTCGGTGCCGAGGGGATGACCGGCCGTCGGTCTTTCGAGCGTGGCGCCGCCGCCGCTCGCCACGGCGTGCGGGTCCTCCGGCGCCAGCACGGGCGCCAGCAGCGAGGCCGCGGCGAAGACCGAGACGAGGACGGCGCCGGCGAGGAATCCGCGATGACGCAGCGGCCTATGCGCGGGCGGCATCGCGCATTCTCGGGTCGATCACCAGGTACGCGAGATCGACGAGCAGGTTGCCGAGGACGTACACGAGCGCGAAGACCAGCACGGCGCCCATCACCACCGGCAGGTCGCGCTGGCCCACGGCGGCGACGAGCAGGCGGCCGACGCCGGGCCACGCGAAGACGGTCTCGGTGAGCGGCGCCCCGACGAGCAGGTCCGCGAGGCCGATGCCGATCACGGTGATCACGGGAACGAGCGCGTTGCGCAGCGCATGCTTGCCGAGGACGGTCCACTCCGACAGCCCCTTCGCGCGCGCCGTGGCCATGAAGTCCTGGCGCACCACCTCGAGCAGGCTCGAGCGCGTCATGCGCGCGACGGTGCCGGTGTGCAGCGCGCCCAGCGTGACGGCCGGCAGGACCAGGTGCCGGAGCGCGCCGTCGCCGTAGCCCGAGACGGGCAGCCAGCCCAGCGTCACCGCGAAGACGAGCGCCAGCATCATGCCCAGCCAGAACACGGGCGTGGAGATGCCGAGCACGGCCACGCCCATCAAGAGATGGTCGAGCGCGGAGCCGGCCCGGACCGCGGCCAGGGCGCCGATGCCGACGCCGAGGACGACCGAGATCAAGGTCGCCGCCAGCGCGAGCCGCGCCGTCGCCGGCAGACGCTCCCGGATCACCTCACCGACGGGGCGCTGCTCGCGGAACGACTCGCCGAGGTCGCCGCGCGCCAGCCGCCCGAGCCACGTCGCGTACTGCACGGGCAGCGGCCGGTCGAGCGCGTATTCGCGGCGCAGCCGCTCGAGCGTCTCGGGGTCCGCGCGCTGGCCCATGGCCGCGCGGGCGGGATCGCCGAGGGCGACGGCGTTGAGCGCGAAGACGAGCACGGTGATGCCGAGGACGACGGGAACGAGCGCGACCACGCGCGAGGCGATCGGGCGCAGCAGTGCCATTGACGCGCCGAGTGTAGCAAGCGATGGTGGGGCGACCGACCATGGACCTCCGGCGGTGAGCTTCGTGCTCCAGTGGACCATCGCGACCGCGCTCGCGATCCCCCTGGCGCAGCTCGCGCTCGACATCCTCTTCTATGCCGTGCTGGGGTGGCTCCTGCTGCCGCTCGCACCGCTGCTGGGCGGCGTCATCGGCCTCGCGGTCGGCGGCGCGCAGTCGCTGATCCTGAGACAGCACGGTCTCGCCGGTGGCGCCTGGATCGTCGCCACCGGAGGCGGTTTTGCGGCGGCGGGCCTGCTGGCCTTCGTCGCGCTGGCCATCGCCGCCGCGGCCCATCCGCTCGCGCGTCTCGCGCTGCTGGCCGCCATCTCGTCGGTCATCGGCCTGGCCCAGCTGCCGGTCGTGCGACGCTGGACGCCGCGCGGGGCATGGTGGTGGGTACCGTCGAGCATGGCGGGATGGACGGCGTTCGCCGCCGTGCTGATGCTGAGGCCCGAGGCGCTGTCGATCGTCACCGACGGCGCGCGCCGCCTGGTCGATCGAGCGGCCGGATACTCGACCTCGGGCAGCGCGCTCGGCGCGACCCTCGTCGGTGGCCTGCTCGCGGGCGCGATCACCGGCGTGGCGCTCCGGGTGCTCGGCCAGCCCCCCGGGCGCGGTCAGCCTAGCGCTCCAGCCAGACCTTCCTGAGCGGCGCGAGGAATTCCGGCGCGGTGGACTGCGGGCTACGCTCCAGCCCCTTCACGTGCGGCTTGATCAGCGCACGGCTGGCGTAGAAGTAGAGCGACACCCAGACCGCGTCGTCGAGGATCATCTGCTCCGCTTCCTCGTAGCGCTTCAGGCGCGCCGCCCCGATCGCCATCGTGTCGGCCTCGTCGAGCAGGCGGTCGACGGCCGGGTTGCGGTAGCGCGAGGTGTTGCCGGCGGCGCCGACGTTCCGGCTGTGGAAGAGCACCGTGAGGAAATTCTCGGGATCGGGATAGTCCGCGATCCAGCCCTGGCGGAAGAAGCCGGCGCTGCCGTCGTCCACCACCTTGATGTGGGCGGCCCAGTCGAGGCGGCGCAGCTCGAGCGTGACGCCGATCTCCTTCAGCTGGGCCTGCAGCGCCTCGGCGATGCGCTGGTTGGCGTCGTTCGTGTTGAAGTGATAGGCGACGGGGCCGAGCCCGCGGCCGCCCGGGAAGCCCGCCTCGGCCAGCAACGCTCGGGCGCGCTCGCGATCGAGCGGCAGCCGCTTCGCGGTGGCCGTCCAGCCCGCGAGCACGGGCGGCACGATGCCCTGCGCGGCCTTGACGCAGCCCTCGAGCAGGCGGTCGACGATGATGGACGGATCGATCGCGTGGGCGATGGCGCGGCGCACGCGGGCGTCGGTGAACGGCGCGCGCTCGACGTTGAAGCGCAGCGCGCTGGTGCCGAGCGTCGGCCAGATCGCGACGTCGCCCTTCAGCTTCGCGTCGGCCTGCACGGCACGGCAGCGGCCGGTGGGGATATCGCCGACGTCGAGCTGGCCCGCCACGTACTCGTTGAAGCGGGTGCCCTCGGCGGGGATGACGCGGAACACGACGCGCTCGAGATGCGCGGGACCGCGGAAGTGCTCGGCGAAGCGCTCGAGCACGACCTGGTCGTCGCGGCGCCACGACACGAAGCGAAAGGCGCCCGTGCCGACCGGATGGCTCGCGAAGCCCGCGCCGCGCTTGTCCGTCTCCTCGCGCGGCACGATCGACGCGGCGTCGTAGGCCATCAGGTGCAGGAACGGCGCGAACGGCCGCTCCAGCCGCAGCTCCACGGTGCCGTCGTCCACCACGCGCACGCCGGCGAGCTCCGAGGCGCCGCCCTTGATGAACTCGCGCGCGCCGACCAGCTTGTCGAACACCCACGGCCGCTTGCCGCGCGCCGCGCGCTCGAACGAGTACTTCACGTCCGCCGCGCGGACCTCGCGCCCGTTGTGGAATTTCGCGCCCCGGCGGAGGTGGAACGTATAGACGCGGTGGTCGGCGGACACGCTCCAGCGCTCGGCCAGCGCGGGCGCGGGCACCAGCTTCTCGTCCAGCTCCAGCAGCGCGTCGAACACCTGGTGGATGATCGAGGACGACGTGAGGTCGGTCGCGTGCGCCGGATCGAGCGTCGGCGGGTCGGAGACGAAGACCATCCGCAGCGTGCCGCCCGGGCGGGCGGCGACGGCCGCGCCGGAGAGCGCAGCCACGAGGAGGACGAGGAGCAGCGCGGCGGCCGGCGCCGCGCGGGTCACGAGCCGGGCTCGAGCGTGACGGTGTTGAGGCGGTGAAGGCCCGTGGGGTGCAACCGCAGATTCCGGACCTCGGGACGCGTCACGCCCCAGACGAGCCGCACGTAGATGGGGATCCACGGCATGTCGTCGGCCAGCAGCGCCTGCGCGCGCTGGTAGAGGCGCGCGCGCTCGACGCGCGAGCTGAGCTGGCTGGCGCGGATGAGCACGTCGTCCAGGCGAGGGTTGCGATAGAAGGAGAAGTTCCGCGCCAGTGCCCCCGGCCGCGCACCCTCGCTCGTGGAGAGCGGGAACAGCAGCAGGTGCGGGTCGCCGCCGATGACCGCCGCCTCGGCCAGCGCGATCTCGTGGGCGCCCGTCTGGTGCGCCGCGCGCACGGCGTCCGCCGGCTGCAGCTGCACGCGCACCGGGATGTCGGCGGCGCCGAGCATGATCCCGATGGCCTCGGCGAGCTTCGGCACGTTGACGACCGACGGCTCGGCCGACGCGAGCATGGCCGGCGTGGCGCCTTTCGGCCAGCGGCCCTGCAGCAGCAGCGAGCGCACCTGCTCGCGCGTGCCGCCGAGCACGGGGCCACCCTCGCGCCGCGCCCACACGCCGGGCGGCAGGAACGACTGCAGCGGCACCGCGGCGCGCTCCAGCGTGACGGCGAGCACGGCGGGATCGAGCGCGGCCGCCACCGCCTGGCGCAGCGGCTTGCGCGCGAACGGCTCCTTCTCGGTCTGGAAGGCCAGGTAGCCGACGCGCAGGCCGGGCACCGACAGCGCGTGATCCTCCCGCCGCGGCACCCCGGCCGGGAACCACACATCGAGCGCGCGCGCGTCCATCTCGGCTTCGGCGTGGTCGTCGGTACCGACCTCGAGGAATACGATACGCTCGGTGCGCGGCGCCCCCCCCCAGTGCCCGGGCACGGCCTCCAGCGCCATGCGCCCCGGCGAGGCGTCCACCACGCGATAGGGCCCGGTGCCGACGAGGCGGACCATGCCCTCGAGCGGGCTCGCCGAGCGCGCGATGGAGAGCGCGGGGTGGGCGAGCGCGGTCAGGAGCGGCGCGTACGGCTGGAGGAGGACGATGTGCACCGTGCGCGAGTCGGACGCGCGCACTTCCTTGATGACGCCGGGCGCGCCGCGCAGGAGCATGGCCCACGGCGTCTGGGGTGCGGCGGGATCCAGCTTGAGGCCGCGGCTGAAGCTGGCGGCGACCTCCCCGGCCGTCAGGGCCGCGCCGTCGTGGAACTTGACGCCCTCCCGGAGCCAGAACGTCCACGTGAGCCCGTCCTTCGAGACGGCCCAGCGCGTCGCCAGGGCCGGCTCGACGTCGGTCGAGCCCTCGCGGAACGCGACCAGCGTGTCGAAGACCTGGCGCGTGATGAGCGGCACGGCGCCCTCCAGCGCGGCGCCGGGCTCGAGCGTGGCCGGGACGCCTGCCACACCGACGCGTAATTCCTTCCTTGCTTGTGCCGAAACGGGACTTATCCACGGCCGCGAGAAAATCGGGCAGGTGAGCACGAGCGTGATGAAGAAACAGGCGCGGAGCATCAACTGCAGCGACATCGCCCTCTTCTTATACGTTGGAACCCGTGCTTGACGCCACCCGTTTCGAGAGAAACCGAACGCTGCGGGTCCGGTATGGAACTTGCTCCTGGGACGAGCAGCGCGTGACGGCGCGGGAGCGGCGGAGACGAGCCGTTGCGGGTGGCGAAAGACGCGAAAATTCGCGCACGTAAACGCCGCCGAAGGACCTGACAACCTTGACTTTCTTTTTTACAGCCGCCTATACTCGATCAGCATTGGAAGTCGAGCGAGCGCGGCGCACAAGGGGTCAAGAGAGAAGGGATGGGCTATGAAGGAGTTCGACAAAAAGAGTAGCCCGGGCCGAGAAGGCTTCTCGAAGTTCCTCCCCGCCTCGATGTCGGATTCGAGCACGCGCCGCCGTCTGACGGAATACGAGATCCAGGTGCAGGACCTGCAGGCCTACGTGCGCTCCCTCGAGGCGGAGACCGTGCACCTGCGCAAGAAGCTCGAGGACACCCCGAAGGATTTCATGGTGATCGAAAACAAGCTGCGCGAGGCCAATCGTCAGCTCGTGCAAGCCTTCAATCAGAACGAGAAGCTCGTCAACGCCCTCTACGAAGCGCGTGAGCAGATCACCGCGCTCAAGGAGGAAGTCGACAAGCTGTGCGCGCCGCCCTCGACGTACGGCGTCTATCTGTCGCTGAACGAGGACGGCACCGTCAACATCCTCGCGCAGGGTCGCAAGGTGAAGGTCAACCTGCATCCCTCGATCAAGGTGGAGACGATCAAGCCCGGCCAGGAACTGGTGCTCAACGAGGGCCTCAACGTCGTCGAGGCGGCCGGCTACGAGATCCAGGGCGACGTCGTCATTCTCAAGGAGCAGCTCGATCCCGAGCGCGCCGTGGTGACGCTGCGCGCCGACGAAGAGAAGGTCGGCATCATCGCCGACCCGCTGCGTCAGGCGCGGCTCAAGACGGGCGATCACCTGCTCATGGACGCGAAGTCGGGCTACCTCCTCGAGAAGCTGCCCAAGAGCGAGGTCGAGGATCTCTCGCTCGAGGAAGTGCCGGACATCGGCTACGAGCAGATCGGCGGGCTCGGCACGCAGATCGAAGCGATCAAGGACGCCGTCGAGCTGCCGTACCTCTACGCGGACTATTATAAGGAGCACAAGCTCACGCCCCCCAAGGGCGTGCTGCTCTACGGGCCTCCCGGCTGCGGCAAGACCATGATCGCCAAGGCGGTGGCCAACAACCTCGCCCAGAAGATCTCGGAGAAGCGCGGCGAGAAGATCAAGGGCTTCTTCCTCAACATCAAGGGGCCCGAGCTGCTCAACAAGTACGTGGGCGAGACCGAGCGCAAGATCCGCGAGATCTTCGTGAAGGCCAAGGAAAAGGCCAACGAGGACGTTCCGGTCGTCGTGTTCTTCGACGAGATGGACGCCCTGTTCCGCACGCGCGGTACGGGCATCTCCTCCGACGTCGAGACGACGATCGTGCCGCAGCTGCTCGCGGAGATCGACGGCGTCGAGGGCCTGAAGAACGTCATCGTCATCGGCGCCTCCAACCGGCAGGACCTGATCGATCCGGCGATCCTGAGACCGGGCCGGCTGGACGTGAAGATCAAGATCGAGCGCCCCGATCAGGGGGCGGCCTCCGACATCTTCCACAAGTATCTGACGACGGAGATCCCGATCGCCGCCTCGGAGACCGGGCAGCATCGCGGCGAGATGCAGGTGGCGATCGACACCATGATCGCGGCGACCATCGAGGCGATGTACAGCCTCAGCGAGGAGAACCGCTTCCTCGAAGTCACCTACGCGAACGGCGACAAGGAGGTCCTGTACTTCAAGGACTTCTCGTCGGGCGCGATGATCGAGTCCGTCGTGCGCCGGGCCAAGAAGCTGGCCCTCAAGCGCTACATCGGCAACGGCGAGAAGGGCATCACGACCGACGACCTGCTCAGCGCCGTCCGCGAGGAGTTCAAGGAGAACGAGGACCTGCCGAACACGACGAACCCCGACGACTGGGCGAAGATCGCCGGCAAGAAGGGCGAGCGGATCGTCTACGTGAAGCCGCTCATGGGCGAGACCCAGAAGGAAAAGCGGAACGTCGAACGAGTTGTGAACACCGGACAATACCTGTAGAACAGGGGGGCGGCGAGCGCCCCGAACCGTTGGAAGACGGGGCGGGCGGACGCCGCCCCCCCGTTTGCCCCCCCGGGCCGCAGACGGCCCGGGTTTCTTTTTCCGAACGGCTTCGTTTGAGGGGACTGCATGGCCATCCCGAAAGTCATGGGCATCGAGACCGAGTACGGGATCACGGTCAAGAATCAGCCGGACTTCAACCCGATCCTGTCCTCCCTGCTGCTGATCAACTCCTACGAGACCTATCGCAGCTCGCGCGTGCGATGGGACTACGAGGCGGAGAGTCCGCTGCGGGATGCCCGGGGCTTCGAGTACATGGAGGAAAAGGAGGGCACCTCCAAGGAGGAGTCGCGCCTCATCAACCTGATCCTGTCCAACGGCGCCCGCTTCTACGTGGACCACGCCCATCCCGAGTACTCCAGTCCCGAGACGACGAATCCGCGCGACACCGTCATCTGGGACCGCGCCGGCGAGCGCATCCTGAACCTGTCGCGCCAGCGCGCGGAGGCGGTGTCCCCGCCCGAGCAGCGCATTCTGATCTACAAGAACAACACGGATAACAAGGGCAACTCCTACGGCACCCACGAGAACTACCTCATGGACCGCAAGGTGCCGTTCGCGCGGATCGTGCAGCACATGATGCCGTTCTTCGTGACGCGCCAGGTCTACACGGGCGCGGGCAAGGTCGGCTACGAGAACAACGCCGAGCCCTGCGAGTACCAGATCTCGCAGCGCGCCGACTTTCTCGAGACCGAAGTGGGGCTGGAGACGATGCACTCGCGCCCGATCGTCAACACGCGGGACGAGCCGCACGCCGATCCCGAGAAGTACCGGCGCCTGCACGTGATCGTCGGCGACGCCAACATGAGCGAGGTCTCCACCTACCTCAAGATGGGCACGATGGCGATCGTGCTCAGCATGGTCGAGGACGACTTCATCGAGAAGGACCTCTCGATCGACGGGCCGGTGGCCGCCTTCCGCAAGGTCTCGCGCGACCTCGTCTGCCGCGACACCATCCGCCTGAAGGACGGGCGCACGATCTCCGCCATCGACCACCAGCGCGAGTTCCTCGCTCTCGCCAAGCGCTACTTCAAGGAGCGCCAGCAGCCCGAGCCGTGGGTCGCCGACGTGATGGGCAAGTGGGAGATGACGCTCGACCGTCTCGCCGAGGACCCGGCCCAGCTCGGCCGCGAGCTGGACTGGGTCATCAAGCGGCAGCTCATCGAGAACTACGTGGCCAAGCACGAGCTCGAGTGGAACGACCACCGCGTGCTGATGATCGATCTCCAGTACCACGACATCCGGCCCGGCAAGGGCCTCTACTACAAGCTCGAGGAGTCGGACGCGGTCGACCGCATCGTCACCGACGACGAGATCTCGAAGGCGATCTACGATCCGCCGAAGGACACGCGGGCGTACTTCCGGGGCATGTGCCTGCAGCGCTACAGCGACGAGATCGTGTCGGCCTCCTGGGATTCCGTCATCTTCGACCTGAAGGAAGGTCCCCTCAAGAAGATCTTCATGCTGGAACCGCTCCGCGGCACCGAGGCGCACGTGCGGCAGCTCCTGACGGAGTCGCCCACGGCCGCCGACCTGCTGCGCAACATCTCGCGGCCCAGCTTCGGCATGTGAGGCCCCCGCACCCACAGGGATCGCAATGAACGACGAGCGCTGGCAGCACCTGTTCCGCGACTACGGCAACTCGAGCTTCAGCGAGCTGCTGCGCCGCGACTCCCCGCACCTGTTCCCGTCGCCGGCCGCCGCGCGTCCGCCCGTCGAGCATCCGGCGCCCCCCGAGGCGGTGCCGCACGGCACCACGGTGCTCGCCCTGCGCTACCGTGACGGCGTGATCATGGCCGGCGACCGCCAGGCCACCGCCGGCTACCAGGTGGCGAGCCGGCGCATCGAGAAGATCTTCAAGGCCGACGACCTGTCCGGCGTGGGCATCGCGGGCGCGGCGGGGCCGGCCATGGAGATGGCCAAGCTCTTCCAGACCGAGCTCGAGCACTACGAGAAGGTCGAGGGCGACAACCTCTCGCTCGACGGCAAGGCCAACAAGCTCGGTCAGATGATCCGCATGAACCTCCAGGCGGCCATGATGGGCCTGGCCGTGGTCCCGATCTTCGCCGGCTTCGACGAAAAGGTCGGCGTGGGCCGCCTCTTCAAGTACGACATCACCGGCGGCCGCTACGAGGAGAAGGATTACGACGCGCAGGGCTCCGGCTCCAAGGACGCCCGCGACTCGCTGAAGAAGCTGTGGAAGCGCGACATGGGACGCGACGACGCGCTGCGGGTGACGCTCGAGGCGCTCATCGACGCGGCCGACGAGGACGTCGGCACCGGCGGACCCGATCTCGTGCGCGGCATCTTTCCCAGCGTGAAGACCATCACGCGGAGCGGCTTCGGCGATGTCGCCGACGACGAGGTCAAGCGCGTGTGCGAGGCGATCCTGGCCGACCGGGCGCGCACCGGGAACGGGGGCTGAGCGTGCCGCTGCCCTACTACGTCAGCCCCGAACAGATGATGAAGGACAAGGCGGAGTATGCCCGCAAGGGCATCTCGCGCGGCCGGTCCATCGTCACCCTCGAGGTCCG
>Ga0137418_10002220_pt1 | contig 17813 bp, 11 predicted proteins | sample CZODoug3_1_2_16f_FD_122242 | JGI IMG/M metagenome (GOLD analysis project Ga0137418, IMG submission 122242) | Vadose zone soil fungal communities from Angelo Coast Range Reserve, California, USA - CZODoug3_1_2_16fungal (Hybrid Assembly) | ecosystem: Environmental > Terrestrial > Soil > Vadose... | reverse complement strand
TGGCGGCGCGCATGGCTGCGGGATCGTGCTCGACGACGACCACGGTGTTGCCGGCGTCCGAGAGCCGCCGCAGCAACCCGAGGAGCCGGTCCACATCCGCCGCATGCAGGCCGATGGACGGTTCATCCAGCACGTACAGCGTGTCCACCAGGTGCGAACCCAGCGCGTTCGAGAGTGCGATGCGCTGTGCTTCGCCGCCAGACAGGGTGCGCGTTTGCCGGTCGAGCGTGAGATATCCGAGGCCGACGTCGTTCACGAACCCGACACGGGCTCGCAGCTCGCCCTGGATGTGATTGGCGACCTGCTGCTGAAACGCCGGGAGCTGAAGATTCTCCAGCCAGCTCGCGAGGTCGGCGGCAGTCAGTGCCGCGGCTTCGGCGATTGTTTTGCCGGCCACCCGGACCGCGAGCGCCTCGGGTTTGAGTCGCGCGCCACGGCATCCGGGGCACGTCTTGGCGAGCTGATACTGGCGCAGAAACACCCGGATGTACTGCTTGTAGCGCTTTTCCTCGAGCCGCTCGAGGAATGGAAACATCCCGAGGTAGCGGCCTTCCTTGTTATGGAGCAGAAAGTGCCGGTCGCGCCCCGGAATGTCTTTCCAGCCCACATCCAAGCCAATGCCGCGTGCACGGGCGGTCTCGCGCAGCAAGCGCCGCCGGCCTTCGTAACGGGGCTTGGTCCAGGGATCGAGCGCACCGGTGGAGAGGGAGCGGCGCGGATCCGGCACGATCAGCGATTCGTCGTACTCCAGGACGGCGCCGAACCCGTTGCATGCGGGACACGCGCCACGCGGATTGTTGAACGAGAAGAGCGTCGGCGTGAGCACGGGCGCGGCGCAGCCGCAGGCCGAGCAGGCGGGGAGTTCAGAGAAGCGTCGCCGGTCGCCGTTGTTGAGCGCTAGGGCCACGCCTTCGCCCTCGCTGAAGGCGGTGGCGACCGCGTCGGCTAGACGGCCACGATTGGTCTCGACGGCCTCGAGCCGGTCGACGATGATGAGCACGTCCTGCCCCGCGCGCACGCGCTGCTCAGCACTCTCGTCATCCAGACGCAACAGCTCGCCATCGACTTGCGCGCGAACGAATCCCGCCGCACGAAGTTGCGCGGCGACTTCGACATCCGGCCGGTGGGCCGATGCGGGCAAGGGGAAGGACACGAGAACCGGCAATTCCGCATTCCGCATTCCGAAATCCGCAATTACAGAATCCACCACCTCCTGCACCGTATCCCGTTTCACGTCCCGGCCACACTGCAGGCACGTCTGCGCACCGGCGCGGGCCCACAACAAGCGCAGGAAATCATTGATTTCGGTGGCGGTCCCGACTGTCGACCGGCTCGATGTCGTGGGGTTCTTCTGTTCGATCGCGACGGCCGGGGACAGGCCCTCCATGGAATCGACCAGCGGCTTCGGCATCCGTTCGAGGAACTGCTTGGCATACGTCGACAGCGATTCGATATAGCGGCGCTGCCCCTCGGCATAGAGCGTGTCGAACGCGAGCGAGCTTTTCCCCGAGCCCGATGGCCCGGTGATGACCGAGAGCGCCCGGCGCGGGAACTCGACGGTGATGCCCTTCAGGTTGTGCTGGCGTACGTTGCGGAGAACGACGCGCTCGGGGGGATGGCGCATAACCCACTAAAATAACAAAAACAGGTGTCTGGTGTCGGGTGTCAGGTCTGAACTTTCCGACACCGGAAACCTGACACCTGTCCAAAGCCACAAATCTTTCCTAGTTTGCCGCGTGGCCCTCGCCCTGACCCCGCGGCTGCTGCGTCGTGGCCTCGAGTTGTTTGCCGCCATCTCCCTCGGTGGAGTCGCTCTTCTCGTTGCGTACTACCTGATTCGCTTCGGTGATCGGGTTGACGTTTTGCTGTCGCCATTCCTGCGACTGAACTGGGGGTGGATGGGCGTGGGACTCGTCCTGGCCTCGATGGACTGGTTCGGCGGTGGGCTGCGGCTCTGGGTGTGCACCCGCTATGTGTATCCGGGTGTCAGGCTGCGTGATATGGTTCTCGCCGGCGGGTTCGGGGCGTGGGCCGCGTACCTCACGCCCTTTCAGTCTGGCTCCGCCCCCATGTCGATGTGGGTCATGAAGCGCGCGGGCGTGCCGGTGCCCGTGGCCCTCAGCTCGATTTTCGTCACCTTCATCGCGACGGTCGGCTTCTTCGCGATCGCCGGACCTCTCGCAGTGGTCCTCGGCGCGGGGCAGTCACTCTCCCAACATGGCCTCGTGCTCGGCATCACCCTCTACGACCTCTTCAAGACCAGCCTCACCATCTTCGGGTTCCTCGGGCTGCTGATGTTGACGGCCGTCATTTTCCCCGGCGTCATGAAGCGGCTCATTCAGCGCCTGGCCGGGCGCTTCGCCCGTCGCAGCCCGAAGGCCGCCGAGCGCATGGCGAAGCTGTCGACCGGCGTCGATCGCGCCCACGACTGCATGGTCGCCTTCGGGTCACCAAAAGGCCTGCTGACCCTGCTTCTGGCAATCGTGATCTCGGCGCCGTCGCACGCCAACAAGCTGCTCGCTGGATATGTGACCATGCGGGTGCTTGGCATCCCGGCCGACTTCACCGACATTCTCCTCCTGCAAATCCTGATTTCCTTCCTTTTATATTTCGCGCCCACACCCGGAGGGTCCGGCCTCGCGGAGCTGACCTCGGCAGCGGTGATGTCGATCTACGTTCCGCGCGAGTTGACGCCGAGCTACACGTTGATCTGGCGGTTCATCAACAGCTACGCGACGGTCATCGTCGGCTCGCTGATATTCTGGTACTGGCTGCGGCGCGGGCTGATCGGGCGTGAAGAACCCGTCGGAGTCACCTAACTTCTGCTTCCTTGCCCGGTTACACACCGGGGCGTAACTTCACGGCCTGGCCACAGATACGGGAGTGCGCGTTCATGGCGTTGCTTGAAATGGGCGGGCGGAGATTCACACTCCCGCAGGGGGAAGTGCTGCTCGGCGCAGATCCCGACAGCGCCATCCCACTCGCCGTTCCAGGTGTTCTCCCCAAACACGCGAAGTTGAAATCTCTCCCAGACGGTCAAGTCGTCATCACAAAGGCGGTTCCAGAAGCCGACGTCCTGATCAACGGCGTCCGCCTTGGTGCCGAACCGACGCCCCTCCTCCATGGCGACAAGGTGGAGGTGGGAGGGCAGGAACTCACGTTTGTCGATGAGCGGCGCAGCGGCAGTACGCAGTACGTGCAGGCGATGAACGTTCCGCAGGCGATGGACCGGGCAAAAGCCGAGGCCAAAGGCGGGAAGGTTACGGTGAACACCGGTGGGCGCGTCGTCTCGTTGACGGACGGCAGGGAATACGCCATCGCCGGTGCGTCCCTGGTTTTTGGCCGTGACGCCTCCTGCGACGTCGTTGTCCCCGGCAAGGACGTCTCGCGCCGCCACGCCGAGATCATGCAGACACCCAAGGGCTATCTGCTCGTCGATTCCAGCACGAACGGGACGTCGGTAAATGACGCTCGGATCGAAGGGCAGCGGCTGCTTGCACGGGCCGACGTGATCACGATCGGCGAAGAGAAGTTCCGGTTTTACGCTGACACGGCGGCTCCCCCGCCGCCCCCACCTCGAGCAAACCCTCAGCCGGGGCCGGCCGCTAGCGCGCCCTCGGCCGTAGCCCCCGCAGCCCCCAAGGGCGAACGGCTCAGGGAAACCGTTCATGGCGTCTCGGCCGCGCCGCGACCATCCGGTGCGCCCCTGGCGAGCTTCCTGGTACGCGGGGGTGCGCTGAAAGGACAGCGGCTCAGCGTCAAAACGCCCGTCGTCAACATCGGGCGGGCTGATTACAACGACCTGGTGTTGCCCGATGAATCAGTCTCCACAACCCATGCGAAGCTGCAACGTCGCGAAGGCGTATGGATACTGGTGGACCTCGATTCCACGAACGGGACGTTCATCGACGGCGATCAGATCAAGGGGGAGGCTCCGCTCGCGCCAGGGGCTACGGTTCGGTTCGGGGACGTCTCGATGGTCTTCGAGCCGACGGATGACGGGGCGGAGGTGGCCAGGGGCGGTGGGACACGCGTAATGGAGCAGATGGTCATGAGTCCGCCTCCTCGGCCGGCACCGCCGACGAAGCCTGCGCCCGCTGTCGCTGTGCCGGCGAAACCCGCGGCCGCCAAGCCGGTGCCCGCCAAGCCGGTGCCGGCGAAGCCGAAGCCGGGAGCGAAACCACCTCCTCCGGTGGCACAGCAGAAGAAGGGCAAAGGCTGTGGTGGTAGCGCCGCAGTGCTCCTGCTCGGGATCGTCGGACTGGTGTATTGGATGATTATCTAGGGATCACGTGCATATCACTTCCGCTGGTCGCACCGACGTCGGCGTCATTCGGTCGGGGAACGAGGACAGTTTTCGCATGATTCCCGACCGGGGGATTTTTGTCGTCGCCGACGGCATGGGAGGTCACGCTGCGGGTGAAGTCGCCAGCGAGATGGCCGTACGGATTGTGGCGGACGAGATCCATTCAGTCCGCGGCCTGACCGACGACCAGGTCGCCGAGCGCATGCGCGCGGCGATTCGCACCGCGAACGGTTCCATCTTTCAGCGCACGCTGACCGAGCACGACAAGCGGGGCATGGGGACGACGGTCACCGCGCTGACGCTGTTCGAAACACGGTTCTTGATCGGGCAGGTGGGCGACAGTCGAGCCTATCTGATGCGTGACGGCCGGCTGAGCCAGCTGACGAAAGACCATTCGTACGTTCAGGAGCAGGTGGATGCCGGCTATCTGACGCCCGAGCAGGCCCGCACCCATCCCTATAGCAACGTGATCACCCGCTGCGTCGGCGCCAACAGCGACGTCATGCCCGACATCTATGCGGGGACGGTGAAGCCGAAGGATCTCTTCCTACTGGCGTCGGATGGGCTGACTGGGATGCTGGAGGATTATCAGCTCTCGGAGCTGCTGTCGCCGGACCGGATGCCGCAGGACGAAGTGGATGCGCTCATCGCGGAAGCCAATCGCCACGGCGGTCTCGACAACATCACCGCGATCATCGTCCGCATCGATTCGGTCGAAGCACCCACCCAGGACAACGTCACGACGCAGCAGTCCCCCGCCCGGCCGCGCTGAGCAGGCTGCGCTGGCCCGCGAGCCGCGCCGCTATTTCTTCCCGCGGCACGGTCACCAGCTCGACGATGGGACGCGCCGGAATCTCCGCCGGTTCGAGGACGAAGACACGCAGGCGCTGCGCGGAGCGGTGCAGCTCGCCGGCGACGCGCGGCAGCCCGAGACTCCCCAGTCCCGGCAGCGAGACGTCGAACATGTCGGGCTTCGCAGGAAAGTCGAGAAAGACGTGGTCGGGGGGCAGTCCCAGCTCGTGCGCCAACCGCTCCTCCACCCGTTCGAGCAGATCTGGATCGCGGGACGGCCAGTCGAACGTTTCGGCCGGCAATTCGGTCGCCGGAATGTCGAGTGCGCGCTTGGCGAGCCGCCGTTCGCGCAGCGCGCGCGCCAGGCCGGTCTGATCGCTCTGTTGCAGCTCGTGGCTCAGCCCGTCGTCCGTCGCGACCGCGATGTCGTCAGGCGACACGCGCCGGGCGGCGATGGCGCGACGCACCAGACGCTTGAACATGGCGGTCGCGCTCCGCACGGCGTGATGCCAGTACACGTTGCGGTACATCTGATACTTGGCGAACAGCAACGACTCGAGCGCCGCCAGTCCTTTGCTGTGCAGCACCACGCCCTCGGCGGATACCGTGAGTGACGTGAGCAGACGATCGACATCGATGACACCGTACGGGACCCCGCACATCTTCGCATCGCGCGACAGATAGTCGAGTTTGTCGACGTCGATGGATCCCGACACCAGACTGGCGAGCGGGGACGAGCTCGTTCCCTGAATCAGCTGCAGCAAGCGCTCCACCGAAACACCGAGCCGCTCGAGCGTCGTCGCCAACGCGCCGGAACGCAGATGCCGGGCGGCGAGGCTCTCGTGGGGAGGGAGTCCCGCCTCTTCGAGTGCGTGCGAGAACGGGTAATGCCCGATGTCGTGAAGCAGCGCGGCGAGCTGTACCTCCAGCTCTTTGGTTACGCGGCAGGCGAGATGGTACGCCCCGAGTGCGTGCTCAAACCGGGTGTGCGTGGCGCCAGGGTAAACGAGAAACGCGTGGCCGAGCTGCCGGACGTACCGCAGACGCTGGAACGCCGGTGTGTCGATGATCGTGAGCGCCTCGGGCTCGAGGCGGATGTTGTTCCACAGCGGGTCGCGAACGACCTCGAATTGACTCAAGTCTTCGGTCCGGCCTCCCGGACACTCACCGGAACGAGCTCGGCAAACTGCTCGAAGTTCTTGCGGAAGAGGGCGGTCAGGTTGTTCGCCTGGACGTCGTACGCCGCGGGATCCCTCCATGTGGTGCGAGGATCGAGCAGCGAGTCGGAGACGCCGGGCACATGCTGTGGCACTTGGAGACCGAACACCGGCTCGCGGCGCGTCGGCACCTTGTCGAGCGCCCCCGACAGCGACGCGCGAATCATCGCTCGCGTGCTCTTCAGGTCCATGCGGTGGCCCACACCGTACGGTCCGCCGGTCCACCCGGTGTTCACGAGCCAGCACTGCACGCCGTGCCGCGCGATGCGCTCGCCGAGCATCTTGGCGTAGACGCTCGGGTGCAGCGGCAGGAACGGCGCGCCGAAGCACGCGGAGAAGGTCTCCTTCGGTTCGGTGACGCCGCGCTCGGTGCCGGCGACCTTCGCCGTGTAACCGGAGAGGAAGTGATACATCGTCTGCTCCGGCGTCAGCTTGGCGATCGGCGGCATCACGCCGAACGCGTCGCAGGTCAGAAAGACGACGTGAGCGGGATGACCCGCCATGCCTTCGGGGACGTGATTGGGGATGTAGTGAATGGGATACGAGGCGCGCGTGTTTTCGGTGATCCGCTGCGAGTCCAGATCCGCGGCGCCGGTCGCCGGATCGACGTCCACGTTCTCGAGCACGGTGCCGAACATTTCCGTGGTGGCAAAGATCTCGGGCTCGCCCTCACGCGACAACCGGATCACTTTCGCGTAGCAGCCGCCCTCGAAGTTGAAAATGCCCTCGTCGGACCACCCGTGCTCGTCGTCGCCGATCAACCGCCGCTCGGGGTCGGCGGAGAGCGTCGTCTTCCCCGTGCCGGAGAGACCGAAGAACAGCGCACAGTCGCCCTGCTTGCCGACGTTGGCGGAGCAGTGCATCGAGAGCACGCCCTGCAGTGGCAGCAGGTAGTTCAGCACGCTGAAGATCGATTTCTTGAGCTCGCCCGCGTAGCGCGTGCCGCCGATCAGAATCGTGCGCTGCGCAAAGCTCACGATGATGAACGTGCCCGACCTGGTTCCATGGATGGCCGGGTCCGCGTGGAATTCAGGCGCGTGCAGCACCTCGAATTCCGGTTCGAAGCTCGACAGCTCGCCGTCGGCGGGGCGCAGGAACATGTTGTAGACGAAGAGCGCGTGCCACGCGTTCGGCGTCATGAAGCGAATCGGGAGGCGGAACGCCGGATCGGCCCCGGCATAGACGTCGCGCACAAATAGCTCCTGGCCACTCAAGTGCGCTTCGACGTCCGCCTTGAGACGCGCGAACTTCTCGGGCGCGATCGGCTGGTTCACCTTCCCCCACCAGATCTGACCGGTGGAGTCGGGCTCCTGCACCAAGAACTTGTCGTTCGGACTGCGGCCGGTATGAGGCGACGTCACCGCGGAAAACGGTCCCGCTGACGTCACGACACCTTCGCCGCGCCGCAGGGCGTGCTCATACAGTTGAGACGGCGTCAGATTCCGGTACAAACGCTGCTCAGTGGATATGCCCATTGGCCTTATTTGGTTGGCCGCATCTGGCGGCGATACTCCAAGGCGTCGATGGCGCCAATCACCGCCATATTCACGATGTCGGGGACTTCTGACAACCTTTGCAAGACATGGACCGGACGGGCCATACCCACAAGGATGGGTCCAATTGCCTGGGCGTCCCCGAGGCGGGCGAGCAGCTTGTACGCGATGTTGGCAGCATTTAAGTCTGGGAATATCAATACGTTAGCCGGGCCCCGCAGCTTGGCGAAGGGGTACACCCGCGTCAGGATCCGCTCCACGACCGCCGTATCGGCCTGCATCTCGCCGTCGACCTGTAATTCGGGGTCCCGCGCGTGCAACAATGTGACAGCCTGCTGCACCTTGGCGGCCGCGGGATGCTTCACGGAGCCGAAGTTCGAGAACGAGAGCATGGCCACGCGCGGCTCGATGCCGAGCCGGGTCACGAACTTGGCGGTGGCAGTCGCGATCTCCGCGAGGGTCTCGGCGTCGGGCTCGATGTTCACCGTCGTGTCGGCGAAGAAGAACGTCTGCTGGCGAAAGATCATCATGTAAATGCCGCTGACGTGCTTCCGTCCCGGCTCGGCACCGATCACCTCGAGCGCCGGCCGCAACGCGTCCGGATAGTCGATCTCCTCCCCGGCGACCAGTGCGTCGGTGCGTCCGGCGCGCAGCATCAACAGGCCGTAGTACATCGGATCGAGCACACGGTCTTTCGCTTCCCGCAGCGTCATCCCACGCCGCCGGCGGAGCTGCCACAGCTCCTGGGCGAGCTGATCGCGATCGGTGGCGGTCCGTGGATTGACCAGCTCGATATCCTCGAGCGTCAGCGACGCGTCGTCGGCCTGGCGGCGGATCGCGTCGAGATCGCCGAGCAGAATGGGCCGAGCAATACCCTCATCCGAGAGAATGCGGGAGGCGCGCAGGATGCGGGGATCGTCGCCCTCGGGGAACACGATGCTCGGCGGATCCTGCTGCGCGCGGGAGATGAGCCCGCGCATCACCTGCCGCTCGGGTCCGAGTCGCGCTTCCAGCTCGGCGCGGTATTCCTCCACGTCGATGATCCGGCCGGCGATCCCCGAGGCGACGGCTGCCCATGCGACTGCCGGCGCGACCCACAGCAGCACGCGCGGATCGAATGGTTTGGGAATCAGGTAGTCGGGCCCGAACTTCAGCTTCTCGCCCCCGTACGCGCGCGTCACCGACTCGGGCACTTCCGCCTTGGCCAGCTCGGCGAGCGCGCGCGTGGCGGCCATCTCCATGTCTTCGTTGATCTTCTTGGCGCGCACGTCGAGCGCGCCGCGGAAGATGAACGGGAAGCCGAGGACGTTGTTCACCTGGTTTGGGAAATCTGACCGGCCCGTCGCCACGATCGCGTCGGGCCGCGCCGTCTTCGCCTCGTCGGGCATGATCTCCGGCGTCGGATTGGCGAGCGCGAAAATCACGGGCTTCTTCGCCATCTCCTTCAGCATGTCGCCGGTCACGATCCCGGCTACGGAGAGTCCCACGAACACATCGGCGCCCTGCAACGCCTCGGCGAGCGAGCGCGCTTTTGTCTCGATCGCAAAGCGCTGCTTGAACTCGTCCAATCCCTCTCGGCCCTTGTAGATCACGCCTTTGTGGTCGCACATCACGATGTGCTCGCGCTGCACGCCGAGACGCACGTAGTGCTCGGCGGTCGCGATCGCCGCAGCGCCGGCGCCCGCGAAGACGACTTTGACCTCGGAGATTTCTTTCTTGACGAGGAGCAGCGCGTTGAGGAGCGCCGCGCCGGAGATGATGGCCGTGCCGTGCTGGTCGTCGTGGAAGACCGGGATGGAAAGCGTCTCCCGCAGCCGCTGCTCGATGTAGAAGCAATCCGGTGAGCGGATGTCCTCGAGATTGATCCCGCCGACCGTCGGCTCGAGCAGCTGGCAAAAGCGGATCACATCCTCGGGATTCTCCGATCCGACTTCCAGGTCGAACACGTCGATGTCGGCAAAGGCCTTGAAGAGAATGCCTTTGCCTTCCATAACCGGCTTCCCGGCCAGCGCACCGATGTTTCCCAAGCCGAGGACCGCGGTCCCGTTCGTCACGACGGCGACGAGGTTGCCTTTGGCCGTGTACCGGTATGCGTCGTCCGGGTTCTTGGCGATCTCGAGGCATGGCTCCGCCACCCCTGGCGTGTACGCGAGGGAGAGATCCCGCTGATCCTTGAACGGTTTTGTTGGTGTGACCTGGATCTTTCCAGGCCGGCCCTGCGAGTGATAGTCGAGGGCCTCCTGGCGGCGGCTGGGGGGAGCCAAGGACAGAAGTCCTTTATAGAGAAGGGGTTATGCTAAGGGGGCGTGACGGAGGCTGTCAAGACCGAGTCGTGCGTTGTAATATGCCGCCGATGCGGAAACGCTCGTTGTGGGTGCGCACGCCGCTTTTCTTCCTCACGCTGCTGCAATTCAGCGTGCCGGCCGCCGCCGCATGGGCCGACGCTCGGCTCGGCGAACCGTCCGGACCGGCGCACATTGAGTCGCACTCCACCGCCGGCTGCACACGTATTCACCCGGCCGACTGCGCATTCCATCGCTTTCTCTCGGCGCCGCTCGCGCGCAATCCCTCGACCGTCATTCGAATTCGCGAAGGGCTTGGGATTCGGTGGGCGCTCGCTGTGGTCCAGCGCTCGGCCAGTGCCGCTGATCTCACTCTACCCGATTCCCGCGCTCCCCCCACGCTCTCCTGAGTAACGGCGCCGCGCCCGTGCGGTGGCCGCAATTCACAAAACTCGCTCGCGTTCACGCCTCCGCTGGAGGCGTGTGCGCGCGCCTGAACAGGAGAGCGTAATGCACTTCATGACATTACTTGCAATGCTATTGCCTGCGAGCGTCGGAGTCCTAACGCCGGCGGTCACACCGTCCGCGAACGGAGACATCGGTGGTACGGTCGCCGACAGCGCGGCCGGAACGCCCCTGGCGGGAGGCGAGGTCCGGATCCTTCAAGGGGGCAATGTCATCGCGTCGTCCGTGACGGACGCGTTCGGCCGCTACGTCGTCCACAACCTTCCGGCAGGTGCGTATCGCGTCGAGGTCCGGTATCTGGGCTATCGCGCCCAAACCCACGATGTCTCCGTCGGCGGGGCTGAAGGGTTCAGTCGCGCCGACTTCAGGCTCTTGCCATTGCCGATCAGCCTCTCGGCGGTCGAGGTGGCCACGGCCGTGCCGCTCGCCGTCGACACGCGCACCGGCAATCAGATCTTCAAGCAGAACGATTACCACGGGGCGCCCAACAGCACGACGTCCCAACTCCTGCAGCAGTCTATCGTAGGTGCGGCGCGCGCTCCGACCGGCGAAGTCCATATCCGCGGACAGCACGCGGAGTACACCTACTACGTGGACGGCGTGCCGGTGCCATCGGGCATCTCGGGCAGTTTGAACGAACTGTTCGATCCTCAGGTCGTGAACCAGATCGATTTCCAGACCGGAGGATGGGACGCCGAATACGGGAACAAGAACGCCGCGGTCGTCAACATCACCACGCGCATTCCCACCGGCGGCTTCCACTTCGAGGCCTCGGGATTCGGGGGCTCGTTCGCTACCGGCTTCCCGTCGAAGACGCAAACCACGAATGGCCAGACGTTGACGCTCAGCACCAATGCGGGAAAGTTGGGGTTTTTCCTCTCCGGCTCTCGCCAGAGCAGCGAGATGCGGCGCGAACCGGTGGTGTTCGACACGCTCCGTGGCGCTATAGAGAACTTCCACAATGACGGCACCGATGTCTTCGGATTCGCGAAGGTCCAGTATACCGCGAGTGACCGTGACGTGGTCAACGTCGAGGTCAACCGCTCGCGCACGCGCTTCGCTGTTCCCTTCGATTCGGTCGAAGGGATCATCGACGACCACCAGCAGGACGTCAACGGCTTCGTGAACCTGGGGTGGCGCCACGAGCTTGGCACGGAAAACCTCGAGCTCGGCACCTCGTCGGAGATTTTCGTCGGGACGTTCTTCCGCGATGGCAGTCTGACGTACACGCCGGGCCTCACCGATTCGGCGGCGTTCGCGTTCCCAGGTGATTCGAACAGCTACATCATTGCCGAAGATCGCAGTTTCCGGACGACAGGCGCCAAAATCGATTACACCGCACGGGTGCGCCACGGTCTCGAGTTCAAGACCGGTGTGCTGGCCCAGTTTACGAGTGGCCACGAGGACTTCTCCTCGCAAACCAATACGGGCTCGCCCGGGCCGGCGTCGAACTCCAACCTCAACGGCAGCGATGTGGGCGTCTATGCGCAGACGGGAGTCGCGCCGTCGGATCGGCTGGAGCTGAGGGTGGGAGTGCGTTTCGACAACCACAACGCGCCCTTCGCCGGAAATCAGCATCAGGTCAGCCCGCGCGCCAAGTTGAGCTTTTTCCCAGACCCGGCCAACACCTTCTGGGTCTACTACGGACGGCTCTTCCTGCCGACGAACGTCGAGGATCTCCGTGCGATCACCAGCACGGCCCAGGGAGGCGTGGTTGCCGCCCCGACATTCCCCGAGCGGGATAATTTCTTCGAGCTCGGCTACGTTCATCGCTTTCCGTTCGGCGTCGTGAGCAAGATTTCGGCATACCGGAAGAACAGCACCCCAGGCATCGACGATGCCACCGTCGCCGGTACGGCGATCGTCACATCGGTGAACATCGACAAGGTGAGCATCACCGGGCTCGAAGGCGTGTTGGAAATCCGTCCGCGCGGTCCCTTCTCAGGGTATCTGAACTTCGCGATCAATCACGCCTATGGGAGTCATCCGATCACCGGAGGGTTCTTCCCGCCGGATTCATCCCCGGGCTACTTCGACCTGGACCACGATCAGCGCGTGTCCGGCGTTGCGAGCGCGGTGTACTCGAGCCGCGGATTCTACCTGTCCGCGACCGGCATTTATGGGAGCGGGCTGATCAACGCGAATGATCCTGATTCGACGTACGGACGGAGCCTGTTCGACTTCAACACGCACAACCATGTGGATCCGAATTTCATCGTCAATGCGAGTGCCGGCTACTCATTCGCGGTTGGCCGGGCGATCCTGCGTCCGCAGCTGTACGTCGACAACGTCTTTGATCGCAAGTATCTGCTGAAAGGCGCATTCTTCAGCGGCGCGTCGGTCGGGCGGCCGCGGAGCCTGCAGCTCCGGGTCAGTATCGGCACCTGAGCTGAGTGGGGCGCGCACACAGGCGGGCAGGCCTGCGTGCGCGCTCGCAAGGTCTGGCTCTGCCCTGCTGCACAGGGAGACGGAAGCTCGGGATGAGGTTGGTGTATCAAGGTCGGTCTAGACCAATAACGAGGGAGTTCTAAAGTGGCTTTGAATACTCGGGTTTCACTGCTGGCAGTTGTGGGGGCCGTAGGAGGCCTGGTCCTGATGGTCGCCTGTAGTAGCGACTCGGCGGGGCCAAGCCCCCTGCCGTCCTGCGGCGCGCACGGCACGCAGCTTACGCTAGCCGTGGGCGCATACACCTCTATCGACCCGGCGAGTGATTCCGGTTGTGTAACGTTCGCCGCCAACACGTCCGCAGACACGGCCGAGTACATGGTGCTACCGTGGTCGGCCGGCGGCGCGTTTGCCTCTGCGCCATTCAGGCTCCAGTCCGCGGCGCCCCTGGCGTCGGTCGCGATGTCCAGTGCTCCGGGGCCGACGGCCGCGCAAAGTCGCCGCGCGTTGCCGGTGGCTTTCGATCATTTCCTGCGCGAGCTCGGGCGCACGCGTCGCTATCCGCAGGTCACCGGTCGATCGTCGCCGCTCGCGGCGGCAGCGCCGCAGCCGTCAGCGGCCGCCGGCCCGCCGACGGTAGGCGACCAGCGAACGTTCAAAGTCTGCTCCACCCTGAGCTGTACGCCGACGGTCAATGTGGGCGCCGTCGCGCGAGCGGTGGGGACACACATTGCCATCTACATCGATACACTCGCGCCTTCTCCCGGGCTCAGCGCCAGCGATCTCGATTAGCTCAAGACTGTGTTCGACACGCGGCTCTACCCGCTCGACACGACGACGTTTGGGCACGTGTCCGACATCGATGCCAACACTGTAGTGATCGTCCTGATGACGAACCAGGTGAACAAGCTGGTCACCGCGGCGGATTGCAATAAGCCGGGAGGCGGCTACATCGCCGGGTTCTTCTTTCCAGGCGATCTCGATCCCGGTTTCGCCGCGAGCTTCAACAATGGCGAGATCTTCTACTCGATTGTCGCCGATCCGTCCGGCACGTTGAGCTGCGCCCACACGAACTCGGATGTCAATCGCTTTACGCCGATCACGTTCACCCATGAGTTTCAGCACATGATCAACTTTGCGGAGCACGTGCTAGTGAGGGGCGCCACCAATACTGAGGAAGGGTGGCTGGACGAAGGTCTCTCGAAGTACGCCGAGGAAATCGCGGGACGCAGTTTCGGCGACCAAGCGCATTTCAGTCAGTACGCGTCCGGCGATGCCTACGACAGCTATCAATATCTGCTCGCGACTGGCGACACGCCGTTGCTGATTCCCGCCGATCAGGGGACTTTAGCGATGGTCGGCGCCAGCTGGCTCTTCACGCGCTATATCGTCGATCAGTTCGGGAATGCGCTGCCTGGCAAACTGGTCCAAACGTCATTGATCGGAGCCGCGAACGTGGCGGCACAAACTGGCCAACCCTTCGACCAGACGGTCAGCCGCTGGGCGCTCGCCAACTGGGTGTCTGATCTGCCGGGGTTCTCGGCGCCGAGCGAGCTGCAGTACACCTCGTGGCACTTCCGCACTCGCACGTTCGCATCGCTTCACAGTCAGGATAGCACGACCTTCCCGCTTGCCTTCCCGTTGGTGCCGACACGCTCGGCGGGGAATGCCGTCAACATCAGCGGCACGCTCCAGTCGGGCTCAGGCGAATATGTGCGCGCGGTGCAGCGAGCAGGGGGGGCGGCGTTCACGCTGCATTTCAGCGCGAACGGAACGGCCGCCGTTTCCCCCGCGGCCATCCCGCGTCTGATTGTGCTGCGAATTCGGTAGCGCTGAGTTAGGGCGTCGCCGGGTTGTTGCCGTTGCCGACGCCGAGCTTGCGGAGCACGACCGCAACGATGAGCAGGAGCCCGTACATGCAGACGACCAATGGGCCGGTGGGCAGGTCTTGGGTATAGGAAAGCCACAGGCCGAGGATGGAGGCCAAGGCCCCGCTGGTCCACGAGATGATCGTGAGCTGCCGCTTGTCCGCCGTGAAGAGGTTGGCGATCACGGCGGGCACGACGAGGAAGCTGAACACCATCAGCACGCCGGCAATCGGCACCGCGAGCGTGATGACGACACCGAACGACAGGTAGAAGAAGAAGTCCCACAGCCTGATCTTCCACCCCTGCGCTTCCGCCTCTGCGGGATGGAAGGAAATCGTGAGGAAGCGGCGGCGTAGCGCGTAGTGAAAGACTCCCAACGCCGCGTATGCAATCGCGAGCTTCACGATCGTCGGCCAGGTGACCCACAGCAGACTGCCCACCAATGTCTTCTCCACCGCCTCGCCGCCGCCCGGCACCTTGTTGGCGACCAGGACAGCCGCTGCCGACGCCACGACGTATACGATGCCGATGAACGCTTCCTGCGGCACTCGGCTCTTGCTGGCGGCGTGGCCCGACGTCCGCGTCAACGCGAACAGAAACGCGCCCACGGCGGTCGCCAGCAACGCGAACACGTACGTCATCGGCGAGTCCGGCGCCACGTGAAAGAGCAGCGCCGATAAGCTGCCCAGCGCGGCCATCTGCGCGAGCGAGAGATCGACGAAGATCACCTCGCGCGCGATCACGTGCAGGCCGAGGTACGACAGCATGGCCACGAGAATCATGCAGGCGACGAACGGCGGGAGCATCAGCTCAAAGCCGCTCACGGAACCTCCTTCGCGCCGAAGGCCTGGCCGAGCTCGGTCACCCAGAGATTCATGAGATCGAAGTACGTGTTCACGCCCGCCTGACCGCCCGTGTTGGACGGCACGATGACGGCCTTTGCGCCGGTACGCTGCGCCACGTCCATCACCTGATTGCGGTCATAGTAGTTGGTCGACAGGAGCACCTGGATGTGCTGGTCCCGCATGGCGGTGATGATTTCCTGCACATGGCGCGGCGTGGGCGGAATGCCGGGCTTCGGCTCGATGTAATCGAAGCAGGTGACCTGGAATTGGCGGGAGAAATAATCCCATTCCTTGTGATAGCACGCCACCAGCTTCCCGCGGAACGGCATCGCCTGCTTGAGCCAGCCGCCCAACCGGCTGATCAGCGGAGCGCCCTGGTATTGCTGCTGCCCGAGGAAATTGAAGAGCTTGCCCTGGCGATCGAGGTCGGCCAGCGTCTCGCCGCCGATCAACTTCACCAGGTCGGCCCCGAACAGCGCGCGGTACATCCGGTCCTCGAAGTCCTTTTCACGTGCCGTGAAGTAGTCGGCGTCCTGCGGCGCGACGCGCTTCAGGCCTCGCAGAATGTTGCGGGCGATGAGCACGGCGTTGAGCGGGTCGGTCCAGATGTGCGGATTGCCGTAGACGTGAATGTCGCCTTGGGAGCGCGACAGGTTGACGGGAACGTCGAGCAGCGGCAAGCCCTGATACGCCGCAACGTATCCCGGCCCCCCTTCGGTGATCTTCGCATTGTTCGCCTTGTCGAGCAGCGCCGGCACCCACAGCTCGAGGTCGAGGCCGGTCGTCACGAACAGGTCGGCCTGCGCCAGCGTAGGCACGAAGCTCGGCTTCGGCTGGACGTAGTGCGGATTCTCGTCGCCCACGGCGATCGAGCTGACTTTGCCACGATCGCCCACGATTTCCGTGGCGATCGCGGCATAGGTCGTGAGCGATGTCACGACTTTGACCGGTGCTGCTGTTCGTGGGACGGGTACCGTGCCGTCGTGCAGGCCCAGGACGAGCAATATGATTTTGGTCAGCATATCAGTAGGTCTCGTGTTTATGAGGTCCAATGGCCCAGACGGCCTGAAAGGCGATCTGGTGATTCGCGGTCGCGTTCGCGATCCGCTGCCATTGGTATTGAGCGCGCAGGAATACCCACTCGCTCTGCCACAGCGTAAGCGAGGGGATGAATTGTCTCGTAATCACCCCGAAGTCCGGGGACTCGACATAGTCGTACCGAGCGCCGAGGATGAAGCGCTGGTTCAGCTTGTACGTGGAGCTGACATAGCCGCCCAGACGCGTCGGTCCCGTGCCCGCGACTTCCTTCTTGAGTGCCAGAAGCTCGCCGCGCAGCGTCCATTCGCGGTACATCGCGCGCAGTGGCGGCCGCCACGTGAGCCGGAACTCGAGCCCGCCGACCTTCGTGCGCAGCGCTGAATCAGGATCGGTACCGTAGAGCCCGGTGCCGCCGATCTGCATGTAGGTCGAATGGTTGAGCTGCCAGAAGTTGAGTAGATGCAGCAAATACGTCGGTCTGCCGCTATTCCCGAACAGCTCCGAGTCACTCGCGCTCCGGGTCACTTGCGCGGTGAGCTCGTGCGTCCCCAATCCGCCAAAGGCGCGGTAGAGAGAAATCCCGGTCCCGGCGAGTCCATCGTCTCCCAGGAAGGTCGTGATCGCGAGCGGATACTCGGTCTCGGGCACCGCATGCAAGTGCCAGCGATTGAGCTCGCCGAATTGCTGGCGGTATTTGCCGAGATCGAGCCGGATGTGACCCGGCAGACCGGTCCAGTAGGCGTAGCCTTCTTCCAGGCCGACGTGGCCGCCCTCGAGACTGATGAAGATTTTTGTATGCGAATACGGATCGAGCGCCGACTGAAAGCCGACTTCGAACTCTCTCGCATCGAAGTTGTCGCGCTGCACGCCGCGCGCGGTCGCGTAGCCGCGGACATCTCCCGTGACCCCGATTTCAGGATTGAGCTGAGCCTGGTTGCGCTCGCGCCCCATTGCCTGTGCCAACGTGTCTGCTTGACCCGTATCGCGTCCACCGCCGCCAGCGGCCTGGCTCGCCGCGGCGCGCAGTGCCGCGAGATCGTCGCCGACCGGTGCGGCCACCGCTGCGGCTGCCGGAGGCTGCCGGCCCAAAACCCGAAGTACGCTATCCAGCCTGGCGCGCAG
>Ga0137418_10002219_pt1 | contig 17819 bp, 15 predicted proteins | sample CZODoug3_1_2_16f_FD_122242 | JGI IMG/M metagenome (GOLD analysis project Ga0137418, IMG submission 122242) | Vadose zone soil fungal communities from Angelo Coast Range Reserve, California, USA - CZODoug3_1_2_16fungal (Hybrid Assembly) | ecosystem: Environmental > Terrestrial > Soil > Vadose... | reverse complement strand
AGATTGGTGGTCTGCGATTTCGAGATGCCGATAAAGCTGTTCATGATGCCCCACACCGTGCCGAACAGCCCGACGAAGGGCGAGGTCGCGCCGATGGTGGCCAGCACTCCCATACCGAGGCGAACCCGGCGCGCTTCGGCGCGCACGATCTCGGCAAAGCTCGACGCCGCCCGTTCCTTGATGCCGCTGTCGCTGGAAATTCCGGCCGACAGCCGGGCCTCCCGCATCGACGCTGACAACAACGCCGACAACACGTTGCGCCTGGCGCCGAGCGCGAATTGCGCTTCCGCCAGCGACCGGGCGTCGCTGATCATGGCGAGTGCTCGACGCAGCTTGCGCTGGATCAGCGACAGCTCGATCATCTTGGCGATGAAGATGGTCCATGTCACCAGCGAGGCGAAGGCGAGACCGATCATCACAGCCTTGACCAGCACATCCGCCGACAGGAACATCGACCAGGGCGACAGCTCGCGCAGCGCCACAGCCGTCGATTTCAGTAACCTGCCGCCATCGGCCGGAGCTGCTGATGCGTCTGATGCCACTGGCGCAGCAGCTGCTGGCGCAGGAGCGGACTGAGCAGCCGCCGATGGCGCTTGAGCCTGCGGCGGCGGTGCTGCTTGCGCCGGGACCGCCGGGGCTTGCGACAGCGCAGGAGCTTGCTGCGCCGCGGGAGCTATTTGCTGTTGCGCCAACGATGATGTCGCGGGCGACAGCATCGCCAGCCCGGAAATCACAGCAAATGTCGCTCGATAGCGTGACATGTTCATACTTCGGCCCAGTAGCGGATAAGGTTGTGATAGATACCAGTCAATTTGACCGTTTCAGGGTCATCTCGCCCAAGCCGCACCATCAGGGCCTGAATCGTAGTATCGAGATCAAAAATCAGGCTGCGCGCATGCGCATCTCGTACCATGCTCTGCAGCCAGAAAAAAGACGCAACGCGCATACCTCGCGTCACCGGCGTGACCATATGCAAACTGGACGCAGGATAAAGTACGAGATCGCCGGCCGGCAGCTTGATTTCGTGGGAACCGTAGACGTCCTCGACCACCAGTTCGCCGCCGTCATATTCGTCCGGTTCGCAGAGAAACAGCGTTACCGACAAATCGGTCCGGATGCGCAATCCGGTCAGATGATCGCCCCGCACCGCGTTATCGACGTGAATACCGAAATGGTGCCCATCCGCGGCGGCGTACCGATTGAACAGCGGCGGAAAGATCTGCAGCGGGATCGCGGCCGAGATGAACTTCGGATTGGCTGTTAACGCCGAGACCACGCGATTGCCGAGTTTGCGCGATACCTCGCTGTCGGGCGGCAATTGTTCATTGCTCTTCACCAGCGCCGATTGCGCACCGGCGGTGGAGCGGCCGTCCTCCCAGGCGCAGCCATCCATGATGCGGCGGAAATCCGCCACATCATTTTTGCTCAGCACATCAGGGATGCAAATCAGCATTCCATCTGCATCCCCAAAGTCGACTAGAACCTTGCCGAAAGTACCAGGCTTGCGCTACGCCCCGGCGCCACGAACACGAACGGGGTCGCACTCTGGTACAGTGCGTCATAGTACAGCTTGTTGGTGATGTTGTTGACGAACAGCTTCGCGGTCCAGTTCTGGTCGATCTTCGCTTCTGCGAACACATCGAAACGCCAGTAGTCCGGAATTGACGTGCCCTGGTTCGCGGCCAGGAAGGTACCGCCGTACATCTTGGATCGATACACCGCCTGCCCGCCGAGCTCCCAGATATCGGTGAGCTGGTACTTCGTCAGAAGGCTGAACGATTGGTGCGCGACGTTGGCGAGCGGAAGCCCGACATTGCTCGTGAATAATGTCGTGTTCGCGGGCGAGACCAACGACTTCGTCACCTCCGAATGCATCAGCACGAGTCCGCCAAACACACTCCATTTGTCGGTGATCTTGCCGCCGACGCCGAGGTCGATACCCTGGATGCGATAGGCCGCACCGGCACTGATGCAAGATACCGTGGTGCCCGCCGCGGTGCCGGCCGGAAAGGGACAACTGGCGGTTTGCGTCGCGGCGGTGACGTTTCGCGATTCGCGTGCGTTTTCTTTCTCGGTCTGGAACAACGCAGCGGTCAACAGCAAATGGCGGTCGAACAACTCCCACTTGGTCCCGACTTCGATGGCCTTATTTTTCTCCGGTCCGAAAATCTGATTGGGGTTGCCGTTCAGCGACGGCGCAAGCCCGCCATACTGGGCACTGGTGCCGTCGAATTCAGCGCCGACCGGGTTGGATGACGTCGCATAGGCGGCATAGACGCTGGCAATCGGCAGCGGCTTGAGCGTGAGGCCCAGGTTGAAATTCGGCAAGCCATAATGCTGTTCCTGCGAGTTGAAGATGTTCGGCAAGCCGCCCACCGTGCCGAAGCCGCTGACCTTGATGTTGTAGTCATCAAAGCGGACGCCGCCGTTCAGAATGACGAGGTCGTTGTAGTTGGCGGTGTCGATCAGGTAGACGCTCTTGGTATCGATCGCGATCTTGGTCGGCAGGCCCGCCAGTGTCGTCGGACCGTTGAAAGGCAGGTAGGTGAATTGCGGGTTGTAGATGTTCACGCCTGGCAGCGAGCCCGTGCCGCTGAATCCGCCGGGCAGCGCTTCCGAGCTGAGACCGGCAAATTTGTCGATGCTGGCGATCTCACGCGAAACTTCGACACCGCCCAGAGCCGTATTCTTCCAGCCAGCGACGTCGAACTTGTAGGTCGCTTCGGTCTGGTTGGCGACGTTTTGGGTAACTTGATAGCGGCTCTGCGGGTTGGCGCTGAGCGTCCACAGCGCGGGGTTGGCGTTGGTAATGACCGGCGCTTCCGGAAGCGTTCCGATGTAGTCGAGCACCGAGCGCTGAATTCTGGTCTTGTTGCTCAGCGTCAGGTCCGGGGTAATCGCGACCTCACCACCGAACGTGCCGATGTCCTGCTTGATGCTGTAATAGTCGCGATTGACGAAGCCGTAGAAGTTATTGCGGTTGACACCGAAATCCGGGAACGGCCCGCCGGCGGTCGACGCCGTGCTTGGCCGGTAGTACGGCACACCGAAATCCGGCAATCCGTGCAGATTAGTGTGAATGTAGCTTGCGCTCAGTTTCACGGTATCGAGCGGCGTCCACTTTACCGCGACAAAGCCGCCGTCGCGATCGTCCTTGATAAAGTCGCGGCCGGCGACACCGGCGTCCTGGAACAACCCTCCCGCGCGAACCGCCAATGTCGGGCTGATCACCTGATTGACATCGAGCACAACTCGCTTGGTGCGATCGGTGCCGAACGTGGTGTCCATGTTGTAGAAGCTTTTTTCGGTGTTCGCCTGCTTGGTGACGATATTGATGGCGCCGCCGGTGGTGCCGCGACCTGCGAAGGACGATCCCGGACCGCGCAGGATCTCGACCTGCTCGGTGAAGAAATTCTCGCGAACGCTGACGCCGGCATCGCGCATGCCGTCGAGGAAGACGTCGTTGCGCGCATCGAAACCGCGAATGAAAAACCGGTCGCCAAAGGCGTTGCCGCCCTCGCCGGTTCCGAGCGTCACACCGGCCGTGCTCAGCACCGCCTGCTTCAGCGTGGTGGCGTTCTTGTCTTCGAGGATTTCCTTGCTGAGCACCGTGACGGTCTTCGGCGTGTTCAACAGCGGCTCGGGGAATTTGCCCGATGCCTGCAGGCGGTCGACCTTGTAGGGCGCCGCCGCGTCGGCATAGGGATTGCGGTCAGGGCGCAAGCCGCCGGCGTTGGGAAACGGCACCGCGGCAACCTGTGCGGGCTGCGAGCGAGACCCTGCTCGCCGCAGCGCGGTGCGGGCGCGGACCTGGTCCGGCGAAGGTTTCGACGCAGCGGGACGCGGGCGAGCGACCGGGGCATCGACCGTCACCGGCGGGAGGTTTGATTGCTGCGCTTCGGCGCCCGAGAACGAGGCGACCGCGATCAGGCCCGCGACCGCGGAGACCTTTCGCCCCGAATTGTTGTCCAATTTTTCGTCGACCGAGTTGATCGTCGCGATTGAACGCAACGACCTCGGTGCTTTTGCCTCACCCATCCCATTCGCCCCTTTGAATTCAATTCCAATTCGCTCACGCGATTCATTTGCAGCGAGCGACAAAGTGTTGGTATCGGGCGAAAAAATTGGGGTCAATGCGATTACGATGCAGCGACGGTTGAATCCGTCCAGATCAAAACGATTCTAAATCTCAGTTTGAAATCGTTCTAAAATTATTTTTTGAAGCGTTCTAAACAGAAGTCAGAAATGCCCATAAATCAGCACTTTTCTGCTCGCGGGTGCGCCAGCATCGATCAATCGACACTGGGTGGCTTCATCAGCGAAAACAGTTCGTCGATGGTTTGCTGCGCGGTCAGCCGCACGCGATCGGTATTATCCATTCCTGCAATGTTGACGCCCTTCACCACCGCTTTGATTTCGTCGCGAAAGTCGGTGAGAAACCGCAACGGATCAGGCGAATCGTTGGCGACGCGCGCGATCAGGCCGGTGATCAGGAGCTGGCAGGCCATCATGCGTCCGTTCAATTCATCCATCATGCACTCCTGAACTGTTTTCGGGTTTCGTATGCGCGCCGTGATATGGACGACCTTCAGCCCGGTTACAACCGAGCCGCATGGCGATTGAATTCGAGAATGCGCACCCGACGCGGTGGCGCTGCGCGAACGTCTCGCGGATTTCGAGCAACTGAGACTTACTTGGCGGCGACGCTGCCAGGAGGTTCGGCGAAATTTTTGATCCGCTCCTTGATGTCATGGAGCGTCTCGAGGCTGGTTTCGATTGCCGCGGCGGGAATATCTTGCAGAACGTCCGTTGCGATAGAGTCGCGCAAGCTGTCGAGATCATCGACCAGCTGGCGGCCGCCCGGCGTCAGAAACAAACGGTTGGCACGGCGATCTCTCGGATCGGGGCGGCGCTCCAGCAAGCCATGCTCGACCAGACGGTCGAGCAGACGCACCAGCGAGATCGGTTGAAGCTCGAGCATGTCGGCCAAATCGACTTGCGATAATCCCTCCTGCTGCCGCAATCGAAACAGTACAATCCACTGCGCGCGCGTGGTGCCACGGCCCTTGGCGCGGTGATCGATGTAGTTGCGCAGCAGACGCGAACTTTCGACGAGTTGCGCAACCAGCTCGCGTTTCAGATCAAGAGACATTTTCAGATCAAGAGACATCGGGCATGAAAGTTCTTTGGGCAGCGGAAGCCTCTGAAAAGCTTTCCAAAAGTTTAGAATTCTCAAGTCATAGTGTGTGTACACATTAAGTGCACACATATTATATCTCGGGTCAGTGGGAAACGTTTTGAAGACCCATCAGTTATTTTTTTAAGCCACGAGCGCCCATGACCAAGTCGCGGACCATCCGTTGGATTTTACCGATCGCCGCGCTTGTCGTGGTGGGGTATTTCGGCTGGCAACGATTTCACGGCACCAATCCGACGGCCGCCGATACCGCCCAAAAGTCGGCCGCTTCTGCGCGCGGTGCCGCCGTTCCCGTCACCGTCGCGCCGGTCACGAAAGCGGATTTTCCGGTCTATCTCGGCGGGCTTGGAACCGTTCAGGGCTTCAACACCGTTCTCGTGCGCACCCGGGTCGACGGTCAGATCGACAAGATCGCCTTCAAGGAGGGGCAACTGGTCAACCAGGGCGACCTGCTGGTCCAGATCGACCCCCGGCCGTACCAGGCAGCGCTCGATCAGGCCAAGGCCAAGAAGGCCCAGGATGAAGCCAATCTGGCCAACGCCAATCTCGATCTGCAGCGTTTCACCAAGCTCGGCGAGTTCGCAACCCGGCAGCAGACCGACACCCAGCGCTCCACCGTGGCGCAATTGACCGCACAACTCGCGGCCGACGACGCCGCCATCTCCAACGCGCAAACACAAGTCGACTACACGACCGTCAAGGCGCCGATCTCGGGCGTCGCCGGCCTTCGCCAGGTCGACGTCGGCAATATTGTCAATGCCTCGACGCAGACCGGGATTGTGACCATCGCCCAGATCGAGCCGATTGCCGTCATTTTCACCGCGCCGGAAGACCAGCTGCCCTACATCAACGAAGCGCAATCGACGCAGCCGTTGAAGGTGATCGCGCTGACCACGGACGGCAAGAAGACACTGTCGGACGGGACATTGTCCGTCATCAACAATCAAGTCGACACCACAAGCGGGACTATTCGCCTCAAGGCGGTGTTCGACAACAAGAACCATGCGCTGTGGCCGGGTCAGTCGATCTCCACGCGGCTTTTGATGAAGACGCTGAAGGATGCGACCGTGGTACCAGACGACGCGATCCAGCACGGCACCGACGGCCTCTATGCTTATGCCGTCAATCAGGACAACAAGGCTGAGCTGCGCAAACTCAAGGTCAGCTATTCGATCGACGGGCGCTCGGTGGTCGATGACGGCCTGTCGCCCGGACAGCAGGTGATCACGGCAGGTCAGTACAAGGTTCAACCTGGCACCCTCGTCAGCACGGCGGTGGCAAGTTCGGAGCCGGCACAGCCCAAGGTCAAGCAGGAATGAGCGACGGCATTTCCGCACCTTTCATTCGCTACCCCATCGGCACCTCGCTGATGATGGCCGGCATTCTTTTCGTCGGCTTGGTCGCTTATCCCCTGTTGCCAGTTGCACCGCTGCCGCAGGTTGACTTCCCCACCATTCAGGTCGCCGCCAGCCTCCCCGGCGGCAGCCCGGAAACCATGGCCTCCTCGGTGGCGCAGCCCCTCGAGCGCCAACTCGCCCAGATTCCCGGCATCGCACAGATGACGTCGACGAGCTATCTGGGAACGACGGCGGTCACGATCCAGTTCGACCTCAATCGCAACATCGACGGCGCCGCCAACGATGTGCAGGCTGCGATCAACGCCGCCAGCGGCCAGTTGCCGAAGAACCTTCCCTCGCCCCCGACCTACCGCAAGGTCAACCCGGCGGATTCGCCTATTCTGCTATTGTCGGCGACGTCAGACACCCTGCCACTCACCACCGTCAGCGACGCCGTCGACGCCCAACTCGCGCAACAGATCAGCCAGATCTCCGGCGTGGCGCAGGTAACGATCGGCGGCCAGCAAAAGCCGTCGATCCGTGTCCAGGTCGATCCGGCAAAACTGGTCGCCAAGGGGCTGTCGCTCGAGGATGTGCGCAGCCAGATCGCGATCACGACCGTCGACAGTCCGAAGGGCAACATCGACGGCGCGACGCGCGCCTACACCATCTACGCCAACGACCAGTTGCTCGACTCAAAGGACTGGAACGACGTCATCGTCGCCTATCGCAATGGCGGCCCGTTGCGGATCCGCGATATCGGCCAGGCCGTGACGGGACCGGAAGACGCCAAGCAGGCGGCGTGGGCCAACGGCCAGCGCGGCGTGTTTCTGGTGGTCTTCAAGCAGCCCGGCGCCAACGTCATCGATACCGTGGACAAGATCAAGGCGATGCTGCCGAGGCTGGTGGCCGCGATCCCGCCGGCGATCAAGATCGAGATCATCAGCGATCGCACCCAGACCATTCGCGCAGCGGTCGAGGACGTTCAGTTCACCTTGCTGCTGACCATTGCGCTCGTCGTCATGGTCATCTTCGTATTCCTGCGCAGCTTCTGGGCTACTGTCATTCCAACCGTGACCGTACCGCTGGCGCTGCTCGGCGCCTGCGCCTTGATGTGGGTGTTCGGTTATACCCTCGATAACCTGTCGTTGATGGCTCTGACCATCGCCGTCGGTTTCGTCGTCGACGACGCCATCGTGATGCTGGAAAACATCACGCGTTACATCGAGGAAGGCGAGAAGCCGCTTGCCGCTGCATTCAAGGGCGCCAGCGAAATCGGATTCACCATCGTGTCGATCAGTATTTCGCTGGTGGCCGTGCTGATTCCGCTGCTGCTGATGGGCGGCATCATCGGACGCCTGTTCCGTGAATTCGCGGTGACGCTGGCGATGACGATCTTCGTATCGATGGTGGTGTCGCTGACGCTGACGCCGATGATGGCATCCCGCTTCCTGCGCGCGCACGGCGAAACCCAACACGGCCGGTTCTATCAATGGAGCGAGCGTGCTTTCGACGCCATGCTGCATGGCTACGAGCGGGGCCTTGACCTCGCCTTGCGCTGGCGACTGGCGACGCTCGCCATTTTCTTTGCGACGCTGGGCTTGTCGGTTTATCTGTTCGTCATCATTCCCAAAGGCTTCTTTCCCCAGCAGGACGTAGGCCTGATCACCGCCACGTCGGAGGCCGGGCAGGACATTTCCTTCGCCGCCATGAAGCAGCGGCAGGAAGAACTCGGCAAGATCGTCATGGCCGACCCTGACGTCGCCAGCGTGGCAATGGCGATCGGCGGCAGCGGCAGGGCCGGCAACAACGGCAACCTGTTCATCACGCTGAAATCGCGCAATGAACGTAAAGCGTCCGCCCAGCAGATCATCTCGCGCCTGCGTCCCAAGCTCGACAAGGTCGAGGGCGCCCGCCTGTTCATGCAGGCGGCGCAAGACGTCCGGCTGGGTGGCCGGCCGACGCGGACACAGTTCGAGTTCACGCTGCAGGATGCCAATCTTGCCGAATTGAACGAATGGGCGCCGAAAATTCTGGGCAAGATGCAGACTCTGCCGGAATTGCGCGACGTCGCGACCGACCAGCAAACCCAGGGCACGACGCTCGAATTGAAGATCAATCGCGATACCGCGGCGCGCTATGGTATCCAGCCGCAGGTCATTGACGACACGCTTTACGACGCGTTCGGCCAGCGCCAGGTCACCCAGTATTTCACCCAGCTCAACAGCTATCACGTGATCCTGGAAATCCTGCCGGAGCTGCAGGGCAACCTCGACACGCTCAACAAGATCTATATCAAATCGCCGACGACAGGCGATCAGGTGCCACTGTCGACATTCGCGAGTTGGACCAGCGTGCCGGTCCGTTCGCTCTCGATCAGCCACCAGGGTCAATTCCCGGCCATCACGATCAGCTTCAATCTCGCGCAGGGCGTAGCCCTCGGGCAGGCAACCAACGCCGTGCAAAAAGCGATGGTCGAGCTCGGCGCCCCGGCCACGCTCAATTCGAGCTTCCAGGGCACGGCGCAGGCGTTCCAGCAATCGCTCGGCACCATACCGCTGCTGATCATGGCAGCACTTGTCGTCGTGTACCTGATCCTCGGCATTCTCTACGAGAGCTACATCCACCCGCTTACGATTCTCTCGACGCTGCCCTCGGCCGGTGTCGGCGCGCTCGCGATTCTGATGTTGTTCGGATACGACTTCAGCCTGATCGCCTTGATCGGCATCATCCTTCTGATCGGCATCGTCAAGAAGAACGGCATCATGATGGTCGATTTCGCGATTTCGGCCGAGCGCGACGAGCATCTGTCCCCGGAGCAATCGATCCGAAAGGCCGCGCTGCTGCGGTTTCGTCCAATCATGATGACGACGATGGCAGCGATGCTCGGCGGCGTGCCGCTGATGCTGGGCACCGGCACCGGCTCGGAAATCCGCCAGCCGCTCGGTTACGCGATGGTCGGCGGCCTGATCGTCAGCCAGGCACTGACGCTGTTCACGACGCCGGTGGTGTATCTCTATCTCGACCGGCTCTCGAACGCATTTTCCGGTCTAGGTCGATCGGAGGATGCCGATCACGAACGGCCCGCGGGTGAGCGAGGCTCGATCAAGCAAGCCGCCGAGTGACTTGACTTTCAGCCCGCTCCGGCACATCCGAAGGCGTATTCATCTCGGAGCGTGATCAGTGAAAATTTCCATAAAGCTTGCAGTCGTGGCTATCGTCGCCTTCGGATCGACCGGGCTCGGCCACGCCCAGCAGGCAACCAAATCCAAAAGCGCGCCGCCTCCGGCCGAAACCCCGTCCGCTAACGCTCCGCCGCCGCCCGGCTGGGCCGCACGATGCACCAGCGCGAGCCGCAATGCGCCGCCCGAATGCGCGATGGAGCAGACCGCCGTCCTCACCAAGACCGGACAACTGATCGTGCTCGTCAACATTCGCGTGCCCAACGACACCCGTACGCCGGTCGCTCTGGTGCAATTGCCGCTCGGACTTAATCTGCCAGGTGGCGCCAAATTCCAGATCGATGACGGCAAGCCAACCGACCTGCAGATCCAGACCTGCGAGGCTCGGGGCTGCTACGCCGGGACACCGATCGCGCCCGAGCTACTGGCCGTTTTGAAATCGGGAAAGCAGTTGAAGGTATCGTTCCAAAATCTCGGCAAGGAAACGATCACCATTCCAATGCCGCTGACCGATTTCGCCGCCGCTTACGACAAGATAAAATAGCTTTCGTGCCGCGAAATGGCGTGTCGCTGGCTGCGTTCATGGTCCACTCCCTGCAATGGCGACCGCGGTTGATCCGGCGGCTCGCGGAGCCCGGGCCCGGGCCGTGAACACGCGACCCAGCCTTGCCCTAGAGTATAATCCGGGCTGGAGATGCAATATCCGGTGCAGCCTCAATCGGAAGATTTCGACTTTCCCGGCGTGACGCCGTCGGGGCAGAAGCGGAGCCGCTAGACAACGGCCGCGCTGCTGCAGGCGGGCGCGGACATGCTGCGAACGCGCAGCCTTGCCGAGCTGTCGATCGAAGCGCTGTGCACCAAGGTTGGCGCAACCGTCGGCGCCTTTTACCGCCGGTTCGAGAGCAAGGAGGCCTACTTCAACACCCTGATCCAGCTCGCGGCGCGTGACGGCAACGGCATGTTGTCGCGGATGGCGCAGAATGAGCAGCTAAAGGACGCAAGCCTCGCCGAACTCTGCCGCCTTCTCGCCGATGGAATCATCGACTGGATCCGAAAGCATGAAGGCGTTCTGCGCGCCGCACTCCAGCACGACAATACGCGACCGGACCGGTGGAGCACGTTCAAGGGCTTGGCGCGAACCTCTGTCGCCCATGCCACGCCTCCCCTGCTCCGCGTCATGGGCAGAGGCCGCCAAGACACGAGGCATCGCCTTCACTTTTCAGGTGGTGCTGGGAACGCTGGTCAACGCCATCCTGAACGATCCCGGGCCGCTATCCCTTCACGACCGTGAGATGGAAGTCCGATTAAGCAGCTGCCTGTTGCAGCTGCTCGAGGCCGAGATGAAGGCAACGTCGTCCAAGGCCTCCGTTCGCAATTCCGTCAGACGCAGGAAATAGCCGGCATCAGTGATGGTGAAGCTGCATCGGTGCGGCCTGACCGCCATAGCCGCGCAACTCGGCATAGCGCTGCATCTGGCCGGAGCTCAGAAGCGCAGCCGTCGACAGATGATATTTGAGATGGGTTTCGCGAAGAGCGCCTTGCGTCGCGGCGACCGCCGCGGTTGACGCCTTCAGACTTTCCGGCGTCACGGTGTGGCTGGCGAATTGCGTGTCCAGATCGGCTTCCTGTTCGATCAATTTGGAGCCCAGCGGTACGGCTTCGGCCTTCATGGAATCGAACAGCCGCTGAATGGCGGCGCGCTGATCCGTCGACAGGTTGAGTTTGTCAGCCAGTTCCAGGAGGTGGGACGGGCCGGGGTAACCGTTCAATTCGGCGGCGAGCGCCAGCCCCATGCCACGACCGGCGCCAAGGTCCGCCACCTGCTGTTCGGACAATGCCTTGATCGGTCGCGCCTGCATTCCGGCGTAAGGCGTCTGGGCGTTCGCTGCCGCGGCAGATGTCAGAAGTAAAGCGGCACTGATCCATAGTCTCATGTTCTCGCTCCGTTTGTTTACTTTGCCTCAGGTCCATCCTTCGCAATTTTCCCTGGCTTCTTCCAAGGCGACGTACGGGTTTGTCACGCATGATACCGCCAAACGGCCCGCGCCAATATCAGCCGGTGCCGAGATAGGCGCGCTGCACCTGCGGATCGTTGGCGAGTTCTGCCGCGGTGCCGGACAGAACGCTCTTGCCGACCTGCAGCACGGTGGCGAAATCCGAAACCTCGAGCGCGAGCTCAATGGATTGCTCCGCGAGCAGGATGGTCAACCCTTCCCGGTGCAGCCGGCCGAAGGTCTCGTACATCGACTCGACCACGGCAGGTGCCAGGCCGAGCGACGGCTCATCGAGCATCAGCAGTTTGGGATCGCTCATCAGGGCACGGCCGACCGCCAGCATCTGCCGCTCGCCGCCGGACATGGTGCCCGCGCGCTGGCTGCGCCGCTCCGCCAATTTCGGAAAGATTTCGTAGACCCGATCGAGCAACGCCGCGGCGCGCGCCCTGTCGCGTAGCGGCGTGGCGCCCAAAAGCAGATTGTTTTCGACGCTTTGCTGCACGAACAGCCGCCAGCCTTCCGGCGACAGAGCGAGGCCTTTGCGCACGATCGAAAACGCGGTTTGACCGCCGATCTCCTGCCCGCGAAACCCGATCGATCCGGAATGCACCGGGATCAGACCGGCGACGGCGTTGAGCGTGGTGGTCTTGCCGCCGCCATTGGAACCCAGCAGCGCGACGACGCTGCCCTCCGGCACATCTAGTGAAACATCGGATACGCCGATCAGGTCGCCATAGCGAACTTCCAGATGCTCGATCTTGAGCAAAGGCGCGGTCATGTCGCGGGTCCGCCCATCAACTCGATCGGCGTGTGGCCCGCGGCGGCCTTGGCGGCGCGCGTGCCGAGATAAGCCGCGATCACGGCCGGGTTGCCCGTGACCTCGCGCGGACTGCCGCGCGCGATCTCCTTGCCCTGGTGAAACACCACCACTCGCGTCGCCAGCGACATGATGACTTCCATGATGTGCTCGACAATGACAAGGGTGATGCCCGAGCGATGGATGTCGCGCACGAGATCGATCGCGAGTTGCACCTCGCGCTGGGTGAGGCCCGCCATCGCTTCATCGAGCAGCAGAACCTTGGGCTCGGTGGCGAGCGCGCGGGCGATCTCCAGCCGCTTGCGGCCGGGCGTGCCGAGCGACCGTGCCGGCGCATCCGCCAGCTTGCTCATGCCGACGCGCTCCAGCACCACGCGGGCGCGGGCTTCGGCTTCCGGACGATGCGATGTCCGCAGAAATGCGCCGATCATCACGTTCTCCAGCACCGACATGCCCTCGAATGTCTGCGGCACCTGGAAGGTGCGCGCGAGGCCGAGATGCGCACGGGCTTCCGGCGTCAAATTGGTGATGTCGTGGCCCTCGAACAAAACCTTGCCGGAGGTCGACAACAGGTCGCCGGTCAGGCAATTGAACAAAGTGGATTTGCCGGCGCCGTTCGGTCCGATCAGGCCGAGAATATCGCCATGCTCCAGCGTCACCGAAGCCGCGTCGACAGCCTTGAAGCTGCCAAAGGCCTTTGTCACATTGCGGGCTTCAAGGAGCATGGGTTGCTTCCGCTGTGACCGTTGTCGCCGGCGCCTTGCGTCGCCGGGCCCATAGCCGGTTGATCAATGTCAAAATGCCGCCGGGCTGAAAGCGCGCGATCAGCACGATGATGGCGCCATACACGACGAAGGTCAGGCCCGCGCCCTTGCCGCCGAGCAGGTTGTTGGAGATTTCCTCCAGCGGCACCAGGATCGCCGCACCGACCAGCGGTCCGAACAGCAGGCCGGCGCCGCCGAGCGCCGCCATGATCAGCATCTTCACGGAAATCAGAATACCAAGTCCCGATTCCGGATCGACGAACCCGAACATCATGGCATAGAGCGCACCGGCGACGCTGGTCAGCCCGGCGCTCAGCATGAAGGCGTAGAGCTTGGTACGGCTGGCGGGGGCGCCGAGCGAACGCGCCGCGCGTTCCGAATCCCTGATGGCGCGGAGGTAAAATCCCATCCGGCTGTTCGCCATCCACCAGGTGATGCCGAGCGTGATCAGGAGAACCGACAGAAACAGATAGTAGTACGGCAGCGCCGAGGTAAAGGAGAGGTCGAGCACGGTTCGCGGCACGGTCGGACCGCTGAGGCCCACGGCAGCGCCGAGATAATCGGTGTTGGTGACGATCAGCCTGACGAGTTCGGCCACCGCGATGGTCGCCATGCTGAAGTAATGGCCCGACAAGCGCAGCGTCGGCACGCCGATGATGGCTGCGATCAGCACACTGACGACGACACCGGCGGGAATTCCGACCAGCGGCGGCAGCGCGAAATGCGAATACGCGGCCATCGAGGCATAGGCCCCGCAGCCGAAGAACACGACGTGTCCCACCGATACCTGACCGGCGTAGCCGCCGACGATATTCCAGGCCGACGCCGCAATCGCGTAGAGCAGAACCAGCGCGCCCAGCCGCTGCTGAAACGGTGTCGAAAACAACAGCGGATAGGCAATCACCAGTGCGAGCGCCACCGAGGGCCACAGCAAGCGCCGCATCACATCTTGCCCATCAGGTCTTTGCCTATCAAGATTTGCCCATCAAGCCTTGCGGCCGGAACCAGAGAAAACACAGGAACAGCGAATACACCACGATGTCCTTGTAAACCGCGCCGATCCAGTATGCCGACACCGATTCGATGACGCCGATCAGAAGGCCCGCGACCAGCGCGCCCGGCACGCTGCCGAAACCGCCGAGCGACACCGTGACGAAGGCAACGATGCCGAGCGTCTCGCCGACCGTCGGCGCGATATAAAAGAAGGTTGCGATCAGCGCGCCGGCAATTCCGGTGGCGCCCGCGGCAATCGCCCAGGCAATCGCCTGCATGGTGTCGGGGCGGATGCCCATCAACTGCGCCGCGGTGGAATCCTCCGCGACCGCGAGCATCTTGGAGCCGAGCGAGGTGCGCGTCAGCAGCAGGTGCAGGCCGAGCGTCACCAGCAAAGCGACCACGCCGGCGAGCAGGCGCGAGGCCTGGATCCGGATGCCGAGCACGTCGTAGGTGCCGCCGACAAGGTTTTCCGGCAGCGTCATGAAGTTGGCGCCAAAACCCCAGAACACGGAATAACGCAGCAGCAGCGCCAGCCCGAAGGTGCCGAGAATTTGCGCCAGCATCGGCCCTTTCATGACGCTGCGGATCAGCCCGAAATAAACGATGATGCCAAGCGTCGCGAGCACCAGTGCCGCAATCGGCGCGCCGAGAAACGGCCCGACGCCGAGCAGCGTCCAGACCACGAACGCCACGTACATGCCGAGCATGACGAAGTCGCCATGGGCGAAATTGACGATGTTCATCATGCCCCAGATCAAGGTGAGGCCGGACGAGAACAGCGCATAGACGGCGCCGAGCAACAATCCGCCGACGATCACCTGAACGAGGATGGAGGACATGCCTGTGACAAGTCTTGCGGGTTAAATCTCAGCGATTGCGAACGCTACAAGATCGACGAGGGTGGGACTAATGCCCCACCCTCGATGTGTCACCAGCCCTTGTAGGGCAACATCGGCGCGGTCTTGGCTCTGTCTTTCGGCCAGACCGGAATGTAGTTCTCGCCATCCTGCAGCTGGATCACCAGACCCGATGCGAGGACATTCTGGCCCTTGTCGTCGAACTTGACGCCCCTGTAGCCCATGATCAGCTGATCGGGCTTGAGGTCGGTCGCCTTCAGCGCCGCCTGAATCTTGTCGGGTTCGGTTGAGCCGGCGCGGTCGATCGCGTCGCAGAGAACGAAGAATCCCTGCATGATGCGCGCGGCGGTATCGTCGAGGTCATCGCCGCTCTTCTTCTTGTAGATCTCGTTGATCAGGAAGGTCGGAGATCCCGGAGGTCCGATGCTGAAGGACGAGCGGTTGAAGATACCTTGCGCCAGCTTGCCGACCGTCTTGATCAGCGAGGGATCGGAGAAACCTGCGTTGTCAGCCATCATCAGCGGCGGCTTGTAATCCAGCGCCTGCATGGTCTTGACATACAGGATGGCGTCCGACGTGTAGCTGACCATGATCACCACGTCCGGCTTCTTGTCCTTGAGCTGGAGCACCTGGCTCTGCACGTCGGTGGTGTTGGCGGAGTAGGCAATATCCTGGGCGATGCTGAGGCCGTTTTCCTTGAACACGCTGGTGATGACGCTCGCGACCGACGTGCCGTATTCGGTGTTTTCGTGGACGATCGCGATGTTGTCGGTCTTTGCACCGGCGGCTTTCATGTCCTTGAGAAAGTCGAGATAGATTTTTGCAAAATCCGAAGCCACCGGCGTCACCCGGAAAAACCATTTGAAGCCGCGCTCGGTCAGGCTGGCGGCGACCGACTCACCGTTCACATAGGGGATGCCGTATTTTTCGGAGATGGCGCTGGTGGTCAGCGTAATGCCGGATTGATAGGCGCCGTTGAGCGCAACGACCTTCTCTTCCGTGATCAGGCGCAGCGCCTGGTTCTGCCCGACCGCGGGGCTGCCCTGGTTATCGGCGAATATCGCCTCGACCTTGGCGCCGCCGAGGCCGGCGAGACCGGCATTCTTGGTCAACGGCAAATTGCCGAGTTCGGGATGGGCGTTGTTGATGATGTCGATCGCGGTCTCGATCGCGGCCTTGCCGTGCACGCCGGCGCTGGCGGCGTTGCCGCTCAGCGGATAGATCGCGCCGATCTTGACGGTCTTGTCCTGGGCGGATGCAGTGCCCGTCAGCGCGACAGCAATCGAGGCGGCGCAAATGAGCCCGAGGACATGCTTAAATCTCATGGTGATAATCTCCGAAACGTTTCCCACGCAGTGCCAAACGTTGAGATGAGAATACGCAACGGCGCACCCCGCAACTTCCGTTATTTATTGGCCGGTCAGCATGGCATGCCCGGTTCAGAGGGGCAAGGCGCGGCCCCGGCGCGCGGCCAAGCGATCAACCGGCTGACGACGCCGCCTCGCCGTTTGCCTTCTGGATAGGCGGATCGGCTTTGACCCCGACGTAAACGGTATTGCTGGCATCGTGATCGCCTCGCGAATTGTCGAAGGTCACGACATGCGCAGCCGAGATTGCGAAGGCGCCGGCCAGCGCCGCATTGAACGCATCATCGGGAGGATCATTCGACCACAGCGCGAACACGCCGCCGGGATGCAGATGTTCGGCAAGCCGGGCAAGCCCTTGCCGCTGGTACAGCGCGGCGTGGCGCGGATGCAGCAGGTTTGTCGGAGAGTGGTCGATATCGACCAGCACCGCATCGAAGCGGCGGCGCGGCACGTTGGAATCGAATCCATCCGCGGAACGTGCCATCGCGAAGAAGTCGCCGTTGACGAGACGGCAGCGCGGATCAGCCGTCAATTGTTTGCCGAGCGGAAGCAAACCCTGTTCGTGCCATTCGATGACTTCGGCCAGCGCGTCGACCACGATCAACGATCGCACCGACGAATTCTCGAGCACCGCCTGCGCGGTATAGCCGAGCCCGAGGCCGCCGACGACGACGTCGAGGTCTGTTCGCGCCAGCGCCGCCAATCCGAGCCGCGCCAGCTCAATCTCGGCTGTCGTGAACTGGCTCGACATCAAAAATTCGTCGTCGAGTTTGATTTCGTAGATGTCGACACCGGTGGTGAGATGCCTCCGGCGGCGCAGGCTGAGCACGCCCATCGGCGTGGGGCGAAAATCCAGCTCTTCGAAATTGAGGCTCATCCGCTACCTGACCAGTCCCGGGCGCGGCGCAAGCCGCCTCATTAGCGCGTTCACGCGCGTCTTCGACACGCTATGGGCGGCCTGAACACAAAATCGCGAAAACAACCCCATGCAAAGAAGGATCGGCCCCGGCTCACAGCACGCGTGTTGCGCTTAAAATGGTCCGTCGTCACGTTTCATCCCGCTCCAACAGGTGCGGAACAGCCACGGGCCGATCCAAGGAAGCCTGGCATCGCGCGCTTGCCAAGGGCGGGAGCGAGCGAGTAGAACGGCGCACCAGTTGGCGGCATCGAACGGCCCGCGCAAGCGATTTATCCGGATAGCCACATAAGCTATTGATTATGCCGGATAATCCATTGGGGAATGGTGTAACGGTAGCACAACAGACTCTGACTCTGTTTGTCTAGGTTCGAATCCTAGTTCCCCAGCCA
>Ga0137418_10002218_pt1 | contig 17821 bp, 17 predicted proteins | sample CZODoug3_1_2_16f_FD_122242 | JGI IMG/M metagenome (GOLD analysis project Ga0137418, IMG submission 122242) | Vadose zone soil fungal communities from Angelo Coast Range Reserve, California, USA - CZODoug3_1_2_16fungal (Hybrid Assembly) | ecosystem: Environmental > Terrestrial > Soil > Vadose... | reverse complement strand
TGAGCACGTAATAGAGCCAGGAGGACATGGTGAGCAATACCAATCAACCGTACAAATTTCACCGGACCAAATGGGCCAACACTCTGTTCCTGGAGGACAGTTGTTGAGACAGAATACCAGGCCCGGGCCAGTATCACTCGTTCTGGATTGACCGCACCATTGCAATCCATCACGGGGACCCTTCGGTGTGATGCACTGCGCCCCGGTTTCCCCTATGCAGCACGACTGTCCGGGTTGACAGCACCTGCCAGCACACTCCGGGTGGCCCGCCGGGCAGGCGCACGTTCCGCCCTGGCAGACTCCGCCGATTGGGCAGACCCTGCCGCAGGCGCCGCAGTTGTTCACGTCCGAGACGACGCTCGTACAGACCGAGGGGGAGGCGCCGCTCTCGAAACAGCAATCCGAGGCGCCGGCGGCGCACACGGCATCCCCATGATTCGTCACGTGAGCCGGGACGGCGGAGGCCCCGACGGTGATCTGGTGCACGTTCGCGGGGTTGCCGGGCGGGAAGTGACAGATCGTCACCTTTGGTTCAGGAGCACCCTCGGCGAGACCGGGCACGAGGGGTAACGTCCCCAGGGTCAACGGAAAAACCGCTACCAGAATGAAGTTAATACGAGCCCACCGCTGCATGAATGACTCCTTTCCGGTTGAGCAGTGCGACCTCGTTTACCCGCGATCTGCCTCCTTTCCGATCAGAAACCGCCCGTGCTGGCCTTCACGGTGTGGACGGCGTTGCGAGAGCGGCGAGATAGTAGCGCCCGTCACGTTGCTGCGCAATGGCATGCTCGTGTGAAACTCGGGTGGCGTCCCCGTCAGGGGTCGGCGCGAAGCAGCGCCTCGTATTCCCGGAACACCGCGCCATCGAAGGCGACGAGAAGGACCGTCGCCGGCCGCGCGGACCGCGTCAGGAAGGCCGTGATCTCGGCGAGCGCGATGCGACACGCGCGCGGGATCGGAAAGCCGTACACGCCGCACGAGATCGCCGGGAACGCGAGGCTCGCAAACCCGCGGCCGGCGGCGAGCGTCAGCGCGTTGCGATAACACGACGCCAGCAAGGCGTCCTCGTTGTCGGCGCCGCCGTGCCAGATCGGGCCCACGGCGTGGATGATGAAGCGCGCCGGCAGCGCGTGGCCGCGCGTCAGGCGCACCTCGCCCGTCGGGCAGCCGCCGAGCCGACGGCACTCCTCGAGCAGCCCGGGTCCGGCCGCGCGGTGGATGGCGCCGTCCACACCGCCGCCGCCGAGCAGGCTCGAGTTCGCGGCGTTCACGATCGCGTCCACGTCGAGGCCGGTGATGTCGTCGCGCCGGAGTCGGATGCGCCCGCTCACGCGCTCGCGCGCGTCGCTCACGCCAGCACGCTGCGCACGATGAGCCAGAGACCGAGCGCGCCGAGGAGCGCGAGCACCGCGCGGTTGAACGCGCGCTGGTCGAGGCGGTTCTGGATCCACAGGCCGACGACGAAGCCGGCGAGCGCGATGCCGGTCAGCGCGACCGACGTCGCGGCCAGCGCCGTGGTGAGCAGGCCGTACCACGCGACGGCGCCGATCTGGACGAGCTTGTAGATCAGGAACGTGAAGGCGGTCGAGGCCAGGAAGTCCATCTTCGACATCCCGAGCGCGTAGAAGTACATGGCCAGCGGCGTGCCCGGCACGTTGGTGATGCCGCCCACGACGCCGGCGACGAAGCCCGCCACCGGTCCCGCCCAGGGCTCCCACGCCCGCGGCAAGCGCGGCGAGAACCGTGTGGCGTTGAGCGCCACGAAGGCCACGACGAAGCCGCCGAGCAGCAGCAGGACCGTGCGCGTGGGTAGCACGACGAGCAGGCGCGTGCCGATGACGGTGCCGATCGCCCCGCCGATCAGCAGCGGCACCAGACGGCGGATCGTCGCCGTCGGCGCCCCGCGGCGCGCGAACTGGATGCCGTCCATCACGATGTTCGGCAGGATCAGCAGCACCACCGCCGTCTTCACGTCGACGGCCAGGCTCAGCAGCGGCGTGGCGAGCGTTGGAAAGCCGAGGCCGGCGGTGCCCTTCACCGTCCCCGCGACGAAGACGGCGAGCAGCGTCCAGAGCGGAGCCATGGGCTCGCATTATCGACCATTGCGCGCGGCTTGACACGCCGGGCCCTTGCCCGGATTCTTGGCCCCCATGCGGCTCGGTGAGTTCTTCGAGACCAACGGGAGGACCCGCGATGCGCTGGCGTAAGACCGTGATCTCGGCGCTCGGTACCGTCCTGCTGCTGGCGCCGGTCGCGGCGTCCACCCAGGACGGCGCGGTCAAGATCGGCGTGCTGGACGACATGTCCGGGCCCTACTCCGACAACACCGGTCCCGGCGACGTGCTGGCGGTGCGGATGGCGGTGGCAGACTTCGGCGGCATGGCACTCGGCAAGCCGATCGAGATCGTCTCGGCCGACATGCAGAACAAGGTCGACGTCGGCGTCGCCATCGCGCGGCGCTGGTTCGACAACGAGCAGGTCGACATGATCATCGGCATTCCGCACTCGGCGATCGCCCTGGCCGTCGTGCAGCTTGCCGAGCAGAAGAACCGTCTGGTGCTGCCGACGGCGGCGGCCACCGCCGAGCTGACCGGCAAGTCCTGCTCGGCGCACAGCGCGCACTGGGTGTACGACACCTACGGCCAGAGCAAGACGATCGCCAACGCCATCGTCAGGCAGGGCGGCGACTCCTGGTTCTTCATCACTGTGGATTACGCCTTCGGCCTGGCCCTCGAGCAGAATGCGAGCGAGTTCGTCAAAGCGGCGGGCGGTAAGGTCCTGGGCTCGGCGCGGCACCCGCTGAACACGGCCGATTTTTCGTCGCACCTGCTGCAGGCGCAGGCCTCGAAGGCCAAGGTGGTGGTGATGGCCAACGGCGGCTCGGACATCACCAACGCCATCAAGCAGGCGAAGGAGTTCGGGCTCGACAAGGGCGGGCAGCGCCTGGCCGCCCTGTTGATCCAGTATCCGGAAGTCCGCGCGCTCGGCCTCGCGACCGCGCAGGGGCTGCTCATGGCGAGCTCGTTCTACTGGGACATGAGCCCCGAGGCGCGGGCGTTCACCGACCGCTTCGCCGCGGCGAAGGGCATGCCGCCGACGATGATCCAGGCCGGCACCTACGGCGCCACCCTGCACTACCTCAAGGCGGTCAGGGCGGCCGGCACCGACGAGGCGAAGGCCGTCATGGCCAGGATGAAGGAGCTCCCGATCAACGACTTCATGACGAGAAACGGCCGCATCCGGGAAGACGGCCGCGTGATTCGCGACATGTACCTGATGCAAGCGAAGACGCCCGAGGAGTCGAAGAGCGAATGGGACCTCGCGAAGATCGTCGCGACGATCCCCGGCGAGCAGGCGTTCCGCCCGCTGCACGAGGGGGGCTGCCCCCTCGTGAAGAAGTGAGGAGCGTCCCCTCGTGAAGCCGCTCGCCGCGTTCGACCTCTGGGGGTGGATCGAGGACAACCGCCATGCCTTCGAGCCACCGGTCGGCAACAAGGTCGTCTGGGAAGACTCGCAGTTCACGGCGATGATCATCCGCGGCCCGAATGCGCGCCGAGACTTCCACGTCGATCCCTCCGACGAGATCTTCTACATGCTCAAGGGCGACATGGTCCTGGAATACATGCAGGAGGGCCGACGCGAGTCCCAGGTCATCCGCGAGGGCGGGCTGCTGCTGGTGCCGGCCTTCACGCCGCACGCGCCGCACCGCCCGGCCGACACTTGGGGTCTCGTCGTCGAGGTCAAGCGCCTACCCGGGCAGACCGAGTCCCTCGTCTGGTTCTGCGAGCAGTGCGACGCGAAGCTCCACGAGGTCACGATGCACGTCGGCGACATCGAGAAGGACCTCAAGGCCGCCATCGAGCGCTTCGACGCGAGCCTCGAGCTGCGGACGTGTCGGCGGTGCGGCCACGTCCAGCCGGAGAAGCCGCCCGTCCCGGAGCGCCCGGACGGCGGGGTCATCATTCGATCGGGTGACGGATGAGATCGAGCAGCAATTTCTGGGACTCGACGACGTGCGTGCGGACGCCATCGCGATCCTGCCACCACCGGTCGGGGTCGAACGTCGAGTGCCGCGCCGCTCGAACGAGGATTCGCGTCGGATGGCCCTTGAATGAGCGCTGAAACACCCGGCGCAGACGGCGGGAGTGGTCGCGTGAGCACACGACCACGATCGAGCGGAAACGGCGCTCGCGGGACCAGTCCGCCAGAACCTGGGCCTCGGCCTCGGTCCCGCCCGCACGCGGGATTTCCTCGATGGCCGTCACGCCGAGCGATCTGAGCTGCTGCCGTGACCGCGCCGCGCGGTCCTCGTAGGGGACTCCGCGGCGGAGAAACTCGCGATCGACTTCGTCCGGCGGGTCCGCGAAGACGGCCACCCGCGGGGCGATACCACCGTGAATCAGGTCGGCCGCTTCGAGGACGCCGGCGCCGTCGGCGTCGATGGTGATGACGACGATGTCCGCGGGACCGAAGGGGTCGTCCACCACGAGCGCCCAGCCGGCGGCCCGGAATATCGGCTCGCGAATGCCGCGGGCACCAGCGACGACGGCCACTCCCAGCACGACGAGTGCGAGGATCCAGAGCAACCGACGCCGTCGGCGGATCATGCTCGACATCGTATTCCTCGTATAATCGGCGCGCCGCAGAAGGAGGACCGGATGCCCAGCGCTCTATCGGGAAAGGCGCTGACCGTGCTCGGCGCCGTCGACGCGGCGAGCATGGGCGTCACGCTGCCGCACGAGCACCTGCTCATCGACTTCGAGGTGATGTTCAAGGAGCCGGCCGCCGCGACCGACAAGGGGCTCGCGTATCAGCCGGTGAGCCTGGCCAACGTGGGCTGGGTGCGGCAGAACTTCAACGCCAACCTCGACAACCTCCGTCTGCTCGACGAGCAGACGGCGCTCGACGAGATCATGCTGTTCAGGCGCGCGGGCGGGCAGACGGTCATCGACCCGACCAACGTGAGCCTCTCGCGCGATCCCCTCGCGCTGACGCGGATCTCGCGGGCCACCGGCCTCAACATCGTCATGGGCGCCGGCTACTACGTGGCGGCCGCGCATCCCGCCGACATGGACACGCGGAGCGAGGACTCGATCGTCCGCGAGATCGTCCGCGAGGTCACGGTCGGCGTGGGCGACACGGGCGTCCGCGCCGGGCTCATCGGCGAGATCGGCAACACGTGGCCGTGGACGGAGAACGAGAAGAAGGTCGTGCGCGCCGCCGTGGAGGCCCAGCGCCAGACGGGCGCCCCGCTGATGATCCATCCGGGTCGCGACCAGGCGGCGCCCATGCAGATCGTCGAGCTGATCAGCAAACAGGGCGGAAATCTGAAGGCCACCGTGATGTGCCACATCGAGCGCACCATCGCGGACGAGCGCCACCTCGTCGACCTCGCGGCCACCGGCGTCTGGCTCGAGTACGACCTCTTCGGACTGGAGAACTCCTACTACCCCTACAACCCCGACTTCGACATGCCCAACGACGGCGGCCGCATGGCGCAGATCCTGAAGCTCATCGCGCGCGGGCATCAGGATCAGATCCTCATGTCACACGACATCGCCTACAAGAGCTCCCTCACGAAGTACGGCGGATACGGCTACCATCACCTGCTCGTGAACGTGGTGCCGCGCCTGCGGCGCAAAGGCGTGGACGACGCCGGGCTGCGACGGCTGCTCGTCGACAATCCCGCGCGCGCGTTCGTATTCGCGTAGAGATTCGCTCTTACCCGCGCACGCGCGCGGACGTCGGATCGTACGGCGGCTCGAGGTGGGCGACGGCGGGAACGCGTTCCATCGCGATCTCCAGCTCCCAGCCTCCAGCGCGGACGAACCCGGCGTCCACGCCGTCCGCGTGCGTGACGTACCCCATGCCCACCGAGCGGCCGAGCGTGTGACCGTAGGCGCCGGAGGTGATCCGCCCCACGAGAACGCCGTCGCGGTAGATCGGCTCGTCGCCGAGCAGCAGCGGCTCGGAGTCGGCGAGCGTGAACATGACGAGGCGGCGCGCGAGCGGCTTGTCGCGCTGGCGCAGCAACACCTCGCGCCCGACGAACTCCTCCTTCTTGAAGGCGACGGCGAAGCCCAGCCCGGCCTCGAGCGGTGTGTCCTCGCCGCCGATGTCGTGGCCCCAGGAGCGGTAGCCCTTCTCCATCCGCAGCGAGTCCATCGCGTGATAGCCGGCGTGGCGCAGCCCGAACTCCTGGCCCGCCGCCACGGTGGCCTCGTAGACGTTCACCGCAAACTCCGCCGGTACGTAGAGCTCCCAGCCCAGCTCGCCGACGTAGGTGAGGCGCGTGGCGCGCGCCATCGCATAGCCGATCTCGATCTCGCGCGCCGTCCCGAACGGGAACGCCGCCTGGGACAGGTCGGCGCCGGTCACGCGCGCGAGCAGCTCGCGTGAGCGCGGTCCCATGACGCCCAGCACCGTGAGCGCCGAGGTGACGTCGGTGAGCGCGACCCGCGCGGCTCCGATGCCGCGGCGGATCCAGTCCGCGTCGTGGATGGCGGCGGCGGCGATCGTCACGATGAGGTAGGCGTCCTCGGCGAGCCGCGTCACCGTCAGGTCGCACTCGATGCCGCCGCGCGCGTTGAGCATCTGCGTGTAGACGATGCGCCCGGGCGCGACGTCGACGTCGTTGGCGCACAGGCGCTGCAGCACCGCGGTGGCATCGGGTCCCTGCACCCGGAACTTGGCCAGCGATGACTGGTCGAAGAGCCCGACGGCCTCGCGCACGGCGCGGTGCTCGGCGCCGGCGCAGGGGAACCAGTTCTGGCGGCCGTACGTGTAGACGTAGCGCGGCTCGACGCCGTCCGTGGCGAACCAGTTCGCGCGCTCCCAGCCCGCGAGGACACCGAAGACCGCGCCGCGCGCGGCGAGGCGATCGTGCACCGCCGAGCGGCGCACACCGCGCGCGGTCGCCGGCTGGCGGAAGGGCCAGTGCATCGCGTAGAGGAGGCCGACGACCTCCGTCGTGCGCTCGCGCAGGTACGCGGCGTTGCCCTGGAATGGCATGAAGCGACGGATGTCGACGTCCCACAGGTCCATGCTGGGCTCGCCGCCGACGATCCATTCCGCGAGCGCCTTGCCCGCGCCCGCCGCGGAGGCGATGCCGACGGAGTTGAAGCCGGCGGCCACGAAGAAGTTCCGCAGCTCGGGCGCCTCGCCGAGCATGTAGCGGTTGTCGGGCGTGAAGCTCTCCGGCCCGTTCACGTGCCGCCGCACCGGCGCCGTCTCCAGCGCGGGGATGCGCACGATCGCCTGCTCCATGAACACGCGGAAATGCTCCCAGTCCTCGGGCAGCAGCGAGAACGCGAAGTCCTTGGGGAATCCGTCCATCCCCCAGGGCTTGGCCACCGGCTCGAAGCCGCCCATGAGCAGCCCGCCGACTTCCTCGCGTACATAGATGTAGCCGTCGGTGTCGCGCAGCACGGGCAGCTCGCGCGTCACGCCGGGCATCGGCTCCGTGACGATGTAGAAGTGCTCGGAGGCGTGCAGCGGCACGTTGACGCCGGCCAGGCGGCCGACCTCGCGTCCCCACATGCCGGCGCAGTTCACCACCACGTCGCACGCGACGTCGCCGCGGTCCGTGCTGACGCCCGTCGCCACGCCGTTCTGCCGATGGATGCCGGTCACCGTGACGTTCTCGACGATGGTGGCGCCCCCGGTGCGCGCGCCCTTAGCCAGGGCGAGCGTCGTGTCGATCGGGTTGGTGCGCCCGTCGCGGGGGATCCAGACGGCGCCGGCCAGGTCGTCCGTGCGCATCAGTGGCCACAGGCGACCGGCCTCGGCCGGCGAGATCACCTCGACGTCGACGCCGAAGCACTTGGCCATCGACGCGCCGCGCTTCAGCTCGATCATTCGCTCGTTCGTCCGGGCGACGCTGATGCTGCCGGAGCGCCGGAAGCCGGTGGCCTGGCCCGTCTCGGCTTCGAGCTGTTCGTAGAGGACGGCGCCGTAGCTGGCGAGGCGCGTGAGGTTGTGGCTGGAGCGCAGCTGGCCCACGAGGCCCGCCGCATGCCAGGTGGTGCCGCAGGAGAGGTCGCGGCGCTCGAGGAGCACGATGTCGCGCCACCCGAGCTTCGTCAGGTGATAGGCGACGCTGCACCCGACGATCCCCCCGCCCACGATGACGGCGCGCGCGTGCGCCGGAACTGGAGCAGCCATCGCCGGACCATAGCACACCGAAAATGACTCAGGTTCGAGCGCCGGCTTTGCCGGCGCAATCGTTCCTGGGGGAGGCATCGGAGGGGGCCGTCGCGCCGGAGGCGCGCCTGTGAGGCGCCCCCTCCGACGTTAGACGCGCCGCGAGTTGTCGTCGGGGTAGCGGTACTCCATGTTGCGCGCGGTATTCTGCGCGATCGCCTCGCCGTGGTAGCGCGCGACGACCCGCAGGGCCATGTCGATCCCCGCCGAGATCCCGGCCGAGGTCAGCACGTTGCCGTCCTCGACGACGTGCTGCTTGTCCTCCACCGTCACCTTCCCAAACGACTGGCGCATCCAGTCGAGCGAGCGCCAGTGCGTGGTCGCGTGCCGGCCGTCGAGCAGGCCGGCCTGCCCGAGCAGCATCGAGCCGGTGCAGACCGACGTCAGCGTCTCGACCTGCTTCGCCCGCTCGGCGATCCAGGCGAGCAGCCGCGCGTTCTTGACCTCGGCGCGCGTGCCCCAGCCACCCGGCACGACGAGGATGTCGAGCGGCGGACAGCTCTCGAGCGTGTGATCGGGGATGACTTTCAGGCCGCCGGTGGCGGTCACCGTCCCGGCCCGCTCGGCCACGAGCAGCACCTCGAACGGTGACGGCTCGTCGCGCCGCGCCGCCTCGCTGAGCCGGGTGACCGAGAACACCTCGAACGGTCCGCAGAAGTCGAGCACCTCGACGTCCGGAAACACGACGATGCCGACGCGCTTGCGACTCATCGATGGTCCTCCTCGGCCCGTCCGATCAGGTTGCGTCCCACGTTCTCGACGTAGCGCTCGAGGCCGCCGAGGTCGAGCTTGGCCGGCGGCATCAGGATCAGCCGATGCACGCCGAGCGCCGCATACGTGCCGCAGGCGGCGACATCCAGGCTCACGCCGCGGCCCGGCGTGATGCTGATCTCCAGCGGACCGAGCTCCGCCGGCCGCGGATGGCTCTGCGCGGCGACGCGCAGCCCGTCGAGCGCGCGCTGCGTTGCGTCGGCATCGAGGGCAAAGCCGTACCAGCCGTTGCCCGACTGCACGGCACGACGGAACGCCGGCGGCGTGCGCCCGCCGATCACGATCGGCAGCGGGCGCTGCACGGGCTGCGGATGGGCCTGCACGCCGGCGAACGACACGCTGCGGCCACGGTGCGACGGCTGCGTCTGCGTCCAGATGGCGCGCATGGCCGCCAGGTACTCGTCGGTCACGCGGCCACGATCCGCAAACGGCGCACCGAGCGCGCGGAACTCCGCCTCGAGATAACCGACGCCGAGGCCGGCGATCAGCCGGCCGTTCGAGAGCACGTCGAGGCTCGCCAGCTGCTTGGCGAGCACGAGCGGGTTGCGCTGCGGCAGGATGATGATGCCGGTGCCCAGCCGCGCCTTTGTCGTGACCGCCGCGCAGTACGCGAGCGCGACGATCGGATCGAGGATGCGGTCGGTGGGCGCCATCGGCGAGGGCGGCATCTGTGGGTCGGGCAGGACGACGTGCTCGCCGCCCCAGAGCGACTCGAACCCCGCGGCCTCCGCCGCGCGCGCCACGCGCATGACCGCCTCCGGCGTCGAGCACGCGTAGGCGTTGATGGAGAAGAGGCCGAACCGCAGCATCGCGGGCCTAGCGCGCGATCGCCTCGGCGAGCGCCTCGGCGGGATGCTTGGCGCGGCGGCCGGCGAGGTGCTCGATCTGCTGGCGGCAGGAGATGCCGGGCGCCACGACGAGCGTGTGCGGGTCCGCCGCCTTCACCGCGGGAACGAGGCGGCGGTTGCCGAGCGCGACGGACAGGTCGTAGTGCTCGCGCTCGAAGCCGAACGAGCCGGCCATGCCACAGCACCCGGAGTCGACCTCGCTGACGTCGTAGCCCGCCCATCTCAGCGCGGCCACCGTCGGCGCCGTGCCGACCATGGCCTTCTGGTGGCAGTGGCCGTGCAGCAGCACCTTGCGCCCGTGGCCGTCGGCGAAGCGCAGGGTCAGCCCGCGCTCGCGCTCGCGCAGGAGGAACTGCTCGAGGAGCAGGCTCTGCTCGGCCACCGCGCGCGCGTCGTCGGTGCGCAGCAGGTCGACCCACTCGTCGCGCAGCGTCAGCGAGCACGAGGGCTCGAGCCCCACGATGGCCACGCCCCGCCGGGCGTAGGGCGCCAGCCGCGCCACGTTCCACGCCGCGTGCTCGCGCGCCTCGTCGAGCATGCCCTTGGAGATCAGCGGCCGGCCGCAGCACTTGCGATCCACCAGCACGACGCGGTAGCCGGCGCCCTCGAGCAGGCGGACGGCGGCGCGGCCGATCTCCGGCGTGTTGTAGGTCACGAAGGTGTCGTGGAAGAGCACGACCTCGCCGCGCGGCGCGCTCGCCGGCGGCGCGTGGCCGCGGAACCAGTCCTCGAATGTCTCCGTCGCCAGCGCCGGCAGCGGCCGGCGGCGATCGATCCCGACGATCTTCTCGAGCAGCCAGCGCACCGGCGGCAGCGCGTTGAGCGCGTTCGACAGCCGCGGGGTGCGGGCCCCCAGCGCGCTGAGCTTCGCGACGCGCCCGAAGACCCGGTTACGCAGCGGCAGGCCGTTGGCCTGGTAGTAGTGGTAGAGGAACTCGTACTTCAGCTTCGCCATGTCGACGTTGGCCGGGCACTCGGCCTTGCAGCCCTTGCACTCCAGGCACAGGTCCATCACCGCGTGCAGGCGCTTGCCGGTGAACTCGCTGGCGGGCAGCCGGCCCGACAGCACCGCGCGCAGCGCGTTGGCGCGGCCGCGCGTGCTGTGCTCCTCGTCCCTGGTGGCCATGTAGGACGGGCACATCGTGCCCTCGAGCTTCTTGCGGCAGACGCCGACGCCGTTGCACATCTCGACGGCCGCCGCGAAGCCGCCCTGCGCCGAAAAGTCGAGCAGGGTCCGGGGCTCCCACGTCTTGTAGGCCACGCCGTACCGGAGGTTCTCGATGATTCCCGGCGAGTCGACGATGTTGCCGGGGTTCATGCGGTTGTCGGGGTCGAACGCCTTCTTCAGGCGCCGGAACGCCTGCATGAGCGTCGGGCCGTACATCCGCTCGAGGAAGGGGCTGCGCGCGCGGCCGTCGCCGTGCTCGCTCGAGATCGTCCCGCCGAACTCGAGCACGAGATCGGTGATCTCGTCGGCAATCGCCTTCACCTGCTCGAGCCCGCGCGGCGTCTTGAGGTCGATGACCGGGCGGATGTGCAGGCAGCCGACGGAGCAGTGGCCGTAGTAGGCGCCCGTGGTGTCGTGCTTGGCGAAGATATCGGCGAAGCGCGGCACGAAGTCCTTGAGGTGCTTGGGATCGACGCAGGTGTCCTCGACGAAGGCGATCGGCTTCTTGTCGCCCTTCATGCCGAGGAGCAGGCCGAGACCGGCCTTGCGAAGCTTCCAGATCGACTGCTGCTCCCCGACGTCGTGGGCGACGTGGGCGGCGTAGCCGAAGCTCTCGCGGACGCGCCGCACTTCGAGGGCGTCGACTTTGCTCTTCACCTCGGCGTCGGTCTCCCCCGCGTACTCGACGATGAGGATGGCGCCGGGGTCGCCCTGCACGAACCCCATGCGCGCGCGCTGCTCGATGTTGTTGCGCGCGAGGTCCAGGATCAGCTTGTCGGTCAGCTCGACGGCATAGGGGCCGGTCTCGAGGATCGACTGTGACGACTCGAGCGCCTCCTGGATGCTCGCGTAGTGGATGACGTCGAGCGCCGTCTTCTTGGGGCGCCGCACCAGCCGGACCTTCGCCTCCAGCACCGTGAGCAGCGTGCCCTCGGAGCCGACGAGCACACGAGCGATGTTGAGATTGCCGGGCTTGACGAGCTCGTTCAGGTTGTAGCCGGCGACGCGGCGCCAGTGCTTGGGATAGCGCCCGCGGATCTCTTGCGCGTATTCCGCGCGGATCGCGGCCACCTCGCGGTAAATGCGCCCCTCGGCGCCCTCGCGCCGCGCCTTGGCCTCGAACTCCGCAGGCGTCACCGTGCCGAAGCGGACGCGCGTGCCGTCGGCGAGCAGCGCGTCCAGCTCGAGCACATGCTCGACGGTGAGACCGTAGGCGATGGAGTGCGAGCCACCGGAGTTGTTGCCGATCATCCCGCCGAGCGTGGCGCGGTTGGAGGTCGACGTGTCCGGCCCGAACAGGAGACCGAGCCCGCGGACGTGATGGTTGAGCTCGTCCTGCACGAGCCCGGGCTGCACGCGCGCCCACAGCTCCTCGGTGTTGACCTCGACCACGCCGTTCATGTGCTGAGAGAAGTCCAGCACGAGCGCGCGGTTCACCGTCTGGCCGGTGAGCGAGGTGCCGCCGCCGCGAGGCAGGAGGGCCACCTGCTGGCGGCGGGCGACGTCGAACGCCGCCATCACGTCGTCGGGGTCGCGCGGCGTGACGACACCGAGCGGCTCCACCTGGTACATGGACGCGTCGGTCGAGTACAGCAGCAGCGAGGCGGGATCGAACCGCACGGAGCCGCGGACGACGCGGCGCAACTCGTGCTCGAGGTCGTTCACCGGGCCATTATACCCGCCGCCGTCACGGGGCCGGCGCGCCGGCGAAGGTCGCTGGCATGCAGGTTGCGACGAACGTTGGCCCATGGCGGCGAATGGCTCGCAACCCGATCTGGCCCGTCTCTACCCGCATCCGCACGCGCCCAGCTACTGCGCGCACGACCGCGCGCGCGAGATCCGCATGTACATGCCGTACGCCGAGGCCAACGCCGTTCGTCTGCGGCTGATGCTCGCAAGCGAGGGGCGCTGGCGCCACGTCTCCAGCATCTACCAGATCCGGAACGGCTGGGCGTGGACGCTCTGCAACGAGTGTCCGCCCCACGACGCCCGCCGCGAGGCCGTCGGGGAGTAGAATGGCCGGGTGCGCGTCCTCGTCGTTCTCGCCGCGCTGCTGTCGCTGACGTCCAGCGCGGCGGCCGCGCCGGCCGCGCCCGGGTTCAAGGTCCGGCTCCTCGACGGGCGCTCGCTCGACTCGCGCGACCTGATCGGCAAGAAGATCCTCGTGCTGCGCTTCCAGGCCTCGTACTGCAAACCCTGCGCGCGCGAGTCGGCGGCGCTCGGGCGGCTGACCGAGCGCTATCGCGCGCGCGGCGTCGAGGTTCTGGCCATCCACGTGCAGGACGCGGCCGTCGACGTCCGTCGCTTCATGCGCGCCAACAAGGTCACCTATCCTGTCGCGCTCGATCCCCGGCTCACCATCGGCAACCGCTACGGCTTCAAGGGCACGCCGTACACGGTCGTGATCGACCGCCAGGGCGAGATCGTGACACGGCTGCACGGCGAGTCGGCGGTGACCCGCCTGCCCCGACTGCTCGACGAGATCTTGAAGAAGGAGCCGCCTAGTTAGATGGGGGGCCCCGAAATGGCCCCCCAAACCCCCCATCGCTCGTCGCGCCCCGGCGAAGCCGTGGCGCGCCTCGATCCCCCCATCGCTCGTCGCGCCCCGGCGAAGCCGTGGCGCGCCTCGATTGGTCGCCAGACTCTCTAGAGCACCGTCCACACGAAGACGAGCATCGCGGCGGTCATCACGGCCGTCGCGCCCCAGCCGAAGACGTTCAGCCAGAAACCGTTGACGCCGGTGCCCATGATCGCGCGGTTGTTGCCGACCAGCATGACCAGCAGCATCAGCGGCGGCGCCAGGAGACCGTTGATGATGGCCGAGAGGAACAGCATGCGCACGGCGCTGAGGCTGAGGGTCTCGAGCAGGGCGCCGGCCACGATGGCGCCGCCCAGGATCGTATAGAAGCGCCAGGCCTGCGTCGGCTTGAGGTCGAGGCCCGAGGGCCAGGCGAAGAGCTCGGCGACCGCGAAGGAAGCGGAGCCGGCGAGCACGGGGATGGCCAGCAGGCCCGTGCCGACGAGGCCGAGGGCGAAGAGCACGTAGGCGCCGTCGCCCGCGAGCGGCCGCAGCGCCTCCGCAGCCTCCCGACTCGTCTCGATGTGCGTATGCCCCGCGCGGAAGAGGGTGGCGGCGGTGGCGAGGATGATGAAGTACATCACCACGTTCGAGAAGGCCATGCCGGTGAAGACGTCGCGCCGCGCGTCGCGCAGCTCGTGCTCGGTGGCCCCGCGCCGCGCAGCCACCGTGCGGCGCCCCTTCGCACGCTCCTCCTCGACCTCCTGCGAGGCCTGCCAGAAGAAGAGGTACGGCGAGATCGTCGTGCCGAGGATTCCCACCAGCGTCGGCAGGGCGCGCGCGTCCGACGGCAGGCGCGGCAGCAGCGTGTCGCGCAGCGCCGCCGGCCAGCTCGGACGCGCGAGAATGGCGGAGAGGATGTAGGCGAAGAGCACGGCGGTGAGCCACTTGAGCCAGGCGGCGAACGTCGCGTACGTCGTGTACACGGTGGCCACGATCACGACGGCGCCGAACACCGGCACCCAGAAAGCCGCCGCCAGGCCCGTCAACATCTCCGCGGCGTCCGCCATGCCGGCGAGGTCGGCCGCGATGTTGAAGATGTTGGCGACGAGCAGCAGCAGGCAGGCGGCGTACAGGAACCAGCGCGGATAGTGATGGCGCATGGCGCCGGCCAGCCCGCGGCCGGAGATGAGGCCGATCCGCGCGCACGTGAGCTGGATGGCCGCCATCAGGGGCAGCGTCACCAGCGCCGTCCACAGCAGGCCCGTTCCGAACGTCGCGCCCGCCACGGCATAGGTCGTGACGCCGCTCGGGTCGTCGTCGGAGGCGCCCGTGACGAGGCCCGGACCGAGCGCCCGAAAGTATCGGACGAGCGGGTTGTGGCTGTGCTTATCCGCCGTGCGCGGCTCGTTCATAGAGCACGAGCGCGGCGGCGCCGCGCATGGTCAGCCGCTTGTCGCCGGGCACGATCGTGATCCGCGTCGCGGCCAGCGCGCGGGCGAACGCGTGCTCGGCGGCCGCGGCCAGGATCTGCTTCTCCAGCGCGGCGAGCGAGCCGGCCACGCCACCCGTGACGACGACGACTTCGGGATTGAGCCCGTTCACGATCGTCGCCAGCATCGCGCCGAGCGCCCGGCACGCCTCGTCGACCACCGCCGCCGCGACGAGCTCGCCCTCGGCCGCCGCGCGGAACACGAGCTCGGCCGTGATCCGCTGCGCGACGCCGCCGGCCGCGAGGAGGAGCGTCGACTCGGCGTGGCCGGCGACGCGCGCGCGGGCCGCCTCCGCGATGCCGCGGCCGCTCGCGTAGACGGCCAGACAGCCGCGGCCGCCGCACCAGCAGGGCGGCCCGTCGAACTTCACGGGCGTGTGGCCGAACTCGCCGCCGAAGCCGGCGACGCCACGCACCAGGCGGCCGTCGAGGATGATGCCGGCGCCGAAGCCCGTGCCCGGCGCCAGGACCACGAGCGAGCGCGCGCCGCGCCCGGCCCCGAAACGCCACTCCGCGAGGGCCAGCGCGTTGACGTCGTTGTCGACGAAGACGGGCACGCCGAAATGCGCGGCGAGGCGCGGACCGAGCGGCTGGCCGACGAGATCCGCGGCGTGCGGCGCGGGAGCGCCGACGACGCCGGCGTCCACCGGCCCCGGCACGCCGACCCCGATACCGGCGATGGTCAGGCCACGCGCGGCGAGCGCTCCGCTCACGCGCTGGACGAGCCGCTCGATCGTGACCAGCGTGCCGGCGGCCGCGGCGTCGTGCGTCAGCACGTTCTCGTCGTGCAGAACCTCGCCATCGGCCGTCACCGCCCCGGCCGCGATCGTCGTCCCGCCAACGTCAACCCCGATCAGAACGGAGTGATCGACGGCCATGTCAGGGCCGCCGATCAGCGGACGCACGGTCGAGGGGCGGCCCGGGTTTCCCCGGGTCGCCCCGAGCATTGGGGGGTTTGGGGGGCCATTTCGGGGCCCCCCATTACAATGGCCCCCGCATCACAACAACTCGGCGAAGCTACACAGCGTGATGCCCAGCGCCGCGACGGCGGCGCGCGCGGCGGGCGTCCCCAGTCCCACCATCTCCGTCTCGCGCTGGCGCCCGTAGCGGCTTCCCGCCAGGTCGGCGTCGAACCGGCCGGGATGCGTCATGAACTCCGAGACGCCGTCAGGCAGCGCGCGGAGGTGCGCGAGCGTCGTGGCCGGCGACCAGTAGGCGCCGGGGCCGGACTCGCCGAAGAAGTGATCCGGCGTGCGCAGCCTCGCCGAGCGCGCGCGCGTGCGCGCGGCGGCGTCCTGGCTTCGCACCGCCACGCCGAGCGCGCGCGCGACCTCCAGGACGACCTCGCGCACCGGCGGATGCAGGCCGACGTGGTGGTGGGTGTCGAGGTGCGTGGGCGCGCGGCGGAACACCTTGCGGAACTTCTCCGCCTGCGCCTGCACCTCGGCGCGTACGTCACCGGCGGTCGCCCGCGCCGCCGCGTGGCGCGCGTCGCGCACGAAGCGGCCGCCGGCCACCAGCGACTTGCCGCGCGTCAGCGGCGAGCCGAGGGTGAGGTTCACGTGCAGCCCGACGCCGAGCCCGCTGTCGAGGAGGCGGGCGACCAGGGTGCGGTCGAGGTCCGCGGTGGCGAGCACCGTCGTGCTCGTGACGATGCCGTGGCGATGCGCGGCGAGGATGCCCTCGCTCACGCCGCGCGTGAGGCCCCAGTCGTCGGCGTTGACGATGAGGCGGCGGCTCACCGCGCGCGCCCCTCGATCATCAGCCGCTCGACGCTCGCCGGCCGCCCGGACGGCAGCGCCGCCTCGCGGTCCATCGCGCGCAGGTGGGCGATGCGCTCGTGGCCGATCCGCGGGAAGGACTGCGTCTCGCGCGCGAGCACCGAGGGCGCCAGCCCGGCCGCCTCCACCTTCGCGAGCGCGGTCTTGATGCCGAGGAAGTCGAAGATCGTGAACACGAGACGGCCGCGCGACACCAGGTGTGCGGGCGCGCCCGCGATGATGCGATCGAGCAGCGCCCAGCCGTCGGGCCCGCCGTTGTCGGCCGCGGCCTGCGCGTCCTCGCGGTCGGCGCCCGGCGGCGTCGGCATCTGCGGCGGGTTGCTGCACACGAGGTCGAAGCGCTCGCCCGTCACGGGCGCGTAGCAATCGCCCAGCCGCGCGTCCACCTCGACGCCGTTCAGGGCGGCGTTGGCGCGCACGGCCGTCAGCGCGCCGGGCACGACGTCGGTGGCGACGACGGCCGCGCCGGCCTTCGCGGCCAGCACGGCGGCGAGGCCCAGGCCGGCGCCGATCTCCAGCACGCGCTCGCCGGCGCGGACGCTCAGGTGGCGGCAGAAGAAGCGCGAGCCGGCCTTGGGCGGCTGCACACCGTCGGGAACGCGGAACAGACAGTCGCGCCAGGCGTAGAGGACGACGCCGTCGTCCACTACTTGCCCTGCACGCGCCGGAAGTAGAGGCGGAGGGCCTCCTTCAGCTGCGCGCGCGCGCCGGCCGAGGACTGCGCGTCCTCGAGCTGGTCGATCTCGATCTGCAGCGGCACGCCCTCGCGCTTGACGCCGTCCAGCTCGGCGGTGAGCGCGCAGCGCTCGTCGGACTCGGTGAACACCAGCTTCGCGCGCTTGAAGCTGCCGTCCTCGCGCGCGAGCTGCTCGACGGTCTCGACGATCACGCGCTTGAACGCCTCTTGATCGCCCGCCGGCACCGTCGAGAACGCGGCGGTCAGGTTCACCTCACTCATCACTCATCCCACACCTTGAGGATGTCCGCGTGCGTCTTCGCCGCGTTGGCGCGGATGGCGAAGGAGATCGCCTCGCGCAGCTC
>Ga0137418_10002217_pt1 | contig 17826 bp, 14 predicted proteins | sample CZODoug3_1_2_16f_FD_122242 | JGI IMG/M metagenome (GOLD analysis project Ga0137418, IMG submission 122242) | Vadose zone soil fungal communities from Angelo Coast Range Reserve, California, USA - CZODoug3_1_2_16fungal (Hybrid Assembly) | ecosystem: Environmental > Terrestrial > Soil > Vadose... | reverse complement strand
GTCGAGGCGTTCCCGATACCGCAGGAACAGAGCCGAGTGCGCCTGGTCTGGGATCATGGGCGGAGCGTGCTGCGGCGGCGCGCGTACACACTCTACGCCTATGAGTCGTCGGCATTCCGTGCGCGACTGGCGCACCTTCTGGCGACAGTCGACTACGACGTCGTGCACGTGGATTCGCTGGACCTGGCGGCATATCTGCCGATGGTCGTCGGCCGACGCACGACCTGTACCCACCACAATATCGAGTCACAGCTGTTGCGACGGCGGGCTCAGAGTGAGCGCGTGCCGTGGCGGAGGGGCTATCTGTCATGGCAGGCCCGCCTCGTGGAACGTCTCGAGCAACGCTGGTATCCGCGCGTCGCGCTCAATGTGGTCGTGTCCGACAACGATCGGCAGACGATCGCTGATGTGGCACCGGACGCGCCGGTCGCGGTCGTACCGAACGGAGTGGACGTGGCAGCCTTTCGTCCGGAGCCTGGTCGTGAGGAGGGGCTCGTGTTTGTGGGCGGCGCCAACTGGTTTCCCAATCGGGACGCGCTCAACTACTTCGGTGAGGAGATTCTTCCATCACTGCGCGGTCATTCTCCCGATGCGGTGCCCGTTCGTTGGGTAGGGCGGTGTTCGGAGAGTGACCGGGCACACTGGGCAGATCGCTACGGGATCGAGCTCACTGGGTACGTCGACGACGTTCGGCCATATATCCGGGATGCCGCCTGCTATGTCGTGCCGTTGCGTGTGGGAGGCGGAACGCGCCTGAAGATTCTGGATGCCTGGTCGATGGGGAAAGCGGTCGTGAGCACGTCGATCGGCTGCGAAGGGTTGGCGGCCATCGACGGCGGCAACATTCTCATTCGGGACACGCCGCAAGCATTCGCGGCGGCGGTCTGTCAGGTCCTGAAGGATCGCACCCTCCGGGAACGGTTAGGTCGAGCCGCGCGGCAAACGGTGGAGCGTTCGTATAGCTGGGATGTCATCGGCGATGCACTGAATCGGCTGTATCTGCCGCTCCCAGCCAACGGCGTTCCCGTGCCGACCGGAATGTGACGCCCATGCAGGTGCGCTGGAAGCGGACTGCGGAAACGCTGCTCTCGCGGGCGATGCTGCCCAACCTGGCGCGCGCATGGAATCGCGGCCGTGCCGTGGTGCTGGCGTATCACAATATCGTCCCTGACGGCGAGCCAATTCGAGGCGATCGCAGCTTGCATCTGCCTCGGCGTGAGTTTGCCCGTCAGTTGGACTCGTTACAGCGTACGCACGACGTCGTTCCTCTGGCCGCGCTGCTCGACGGCCGAGGCCCGAATGGTCGTCCGCGCGCCGCGATCACGTTCGATGACGCATACTGCGGCGCCGTCACGTGCGGCGCAGCCGAGGTCGAGCAGCGGGGACTCCCGGCGACGATCCTGGTGGCGCCCGGGTTACTCGGCGGGCGGCCGTTCTGGTGGGACGAATTGGCCAATCCGCGCACCGGAATGCTCGAGGACGGAATTCGCCAGCGCGGCCTCGACCAGTTTGCGGGCCAGGGGACGGAGATCCGTCGCTGGGCCCTCGCCGCGGGGATGACGCTCCAGAGTCTTCCCGCGCACGCCACCGCGGCCACGGAAGACGATCTCCAACGCATCACCGCACAGCCGGGGATCACCCTCGCGTCGCACACCTGGAGTCATCCGAATCTCCAGCGGCTCGACCCCTCGACGCTCGAGGACGAGCTGGGCCGCCCGCTCGCGTGGCTGCGCACGCGCTTCTCGCAGGTCGTCCCGTGGCTCGCATACCCGTATGGGCTCACCGCCGCGGCGGTTGCGCGAGCGGTGCAGGCGGCCGGATATGACGGTGCGCTGCTGGTGAGCGGAGGATGGTTGCCGAGGCGCGGCCGCCAGGTCCGGCGGCACGCGATTCCCCGACTCAATGTCCCGGCGGGGTTGTCCATGGAGGGATTCGCGCTGCGGGCCGCGGGTCTGGGGTTGTGGTGAGCGTTCCAATTCTGGTGACCGACGGCGAACAGCGGGCCGCGCTCGCCGTGGTCCGCTCGCTCGGACGAGCCGGACACGCCGTGTTCGTCTGCTCGACCAGGCGGCGCTCGCTGGCGGGTGCATCGCGCTACTGCAGTGGTGAGGAGTTGGTGCCGGATGCGCTCGGGGACGAGGGAGACTACATCGCGGCGGTAAAGCGGCTCGTCGGCAAGTGGGGCATAGGCCTGGTCTTGCCGGTCTCCGAAGCGTCGCTGTTGGCTTTGCTTCCTGCACGGGCGCAGCTCGACGGCGTGCGGATCCCATTCCCGTCGGCCGACCTATTTCAGCGGATTTGCAACAAGGCTTTCGTCCTCAGCGAGGCCCGCGCCGCCGGAATCCGCGTTCCCGACGAACATCGGCTCGAGACGCCAGAGGATCGAGCGAACCTCGCGACCGCTGCACTCCACTTCCCGCTGGTCCTCAAGCCCGCGCGCTCGGTGAGCAACGGCAACAACGGACGAGTGAAGTGGCCTGTGACCCACGTACGCGATTGGTCCTCCCTGCAGGTCGCCCTCGATCACCTGGGCCGGACGGCGTATCCCGTGTTGTTGCAGCAGCGTATTGTCGGTCCCGGCATCGGTGTCTTTCTGTTGGTGTGGCAGGGCGAGGTCGTCGCCAGGTTTGCCCATCGCCGCCTGCGAGAAAAGCCCGTGTCGGGAGGCGTCAGCGTCTTAAGCCAGAGCATCCCGCCCGACGACCACCTCGTTGCCCTGTCGCACGCATTGCTGCAGCGCTTGGGTTGGGAAGGGGTGGCGATGTGCGAGTACAAACTCGCTGCCGCGACGGCCACGCCATATCTGATGGAGATCAACGCCCGTTTCTGGGGATCGCTCCAGCTCGCGATCGATGCGGGCGTCGATTTCCCGGCGCTCCTGGTCAGCGCCGCGCTCGGCCAGCACCCCGAGCCGGTCCGCACCTACCGGATCGGGCTCAAGAGTCGCTGGTGGTGGGGCGACGTGGATCATTTGCTCGCACGGCTGCGGCGCTCACGGGACGAATTGGCGTTACCGCCCGGCGCCCCCGGCCGGTGGCGCGCCATCGCTGACTTCCTCACGTCCTGGGGGTCCGCGCGCAGCGACGTCCTCCGGCTGGATGACGGCATGCCGTTCGTGAGGGAGACGCTTGATTGGATTCGGGGACGATGACAGCCGCGCGATCTGAGGGTCGGCGCCTCCTCGTGATCAATTATCACTATCCCCCTTCCGGCGCTGCCGGGGGGCTGCGATGGGCCGGTCTGTCGAAGTACCTCGTGCGACTCGGGTGGGAAGCTCATTACGTCACCGGCGCCGTCGGGGCTGGGGGCCCGACCGGGGTGAAGGACGGCGTGCAGATTCACGTTTGCCCACGTCGCCGCGGCATGAATGACCTCTACAACGCGCTGGCGCGGAGACTTCGTCGTCCGCGCGGCACGGCCAACGGTGGTCCACCCCATCCCGGAGTCAACGGCAACGGTGCGAGCCTGCTTGGCAGGCTGCGCATTGAGCTCGCCACCGCGCTGATTTTTCCTGACCCGGCGACACGGGGCTGGGTCCTGCGTGCTGCGGCCTCCGCGCGATCGCTGGTCCGTCGTCTCCAGCCAGACGTTGTGGTCAGCAGTGGCCCGCCCCACTCGGCCCACCTCGTGGCGTGGCTCGCCACGATCGGGAGTTCGGCCCGCTGGTTTATCGACCTGCGCGATCCCTGGGCGGGACCCATCGCAACGGCCTGGTATTCGGATCCGATGTACCGCAGCCAGCTGTTTCGCGTCCTCACCCCGCGTCTGGAACGATTGGCCTTCCGAGCTGCCCATGGGGTCATCGCCAACACTCCCGAGCTCGCGGCAGCGCTCGCGGCGAAGTATCCCGCCGTGGCCGTCGCGTGCATGCGAAACGGCGTCGACCCGGAATGCTTACCGCCTCCCGCTACGCGTCCCTATCCGGGGTTGGGCATCGCGTATGTCGGCACGCTGTACGGCAGTCGCGATCTCGGTCCGGTCATGCAGGCCCTGCGCGCTTTCTTGGAGCGCCGCCCAGACGCCGTCCAGGCGGGTTCGAAACTGCGCATTGCCGGTCATGCCGAGGCGCTCAATGCGCGCACCCGCGACGAGGAGATCGCCTCGTTGGGCCTCGAGCAACATGTCGACGTGCTCGGACTGCTACCCCGTGAGCAAGCGCTGGACGTGGTGTCCCGTTCTCGCTTGGCTGTGGTGTTGGCAGAGGACTGGAAAGTGCAGGTTCCTGCCAAGCTTTATGAGTTGGTGGCGATGGGTGTTCCGACCCTGCTCGTGGCCGGAGAGCGGGGCGCAGCGGCAGCCGAGGCACAACGGCTCGGCGCGACCGTGCTCGATCCGAGTGACATCGGCGGGATCGTCACGTTGCTCGAGCGACTCTGGCGGAATGAAATCCCGCAGTCATCCCCGCGCGGCGCGGCCATTACGCACGGAGAAATGGCTGTGGTCCTGGACCAACTCCTCACGGGGGAATTCTCCAGCAACCGTTGGCCGATTGATCCGGCCGTTGGAGGCTAGCTCGCGCGCGCTCCCCGCAGCGCAGCGTAGAACGCGACTAATCGAGGGCGGTGCAGCAGCACTATCGTGAGGACGTACGCCACTGCCCCCGCTCCCACCTGGGCGCTGAACCGTGCCACCCGCGACCAGTCCGAGCCTGCGGCCCATTGGAGGGCCAACACGCTCGCGGCCATAAGCACCGAGCCGCTGAACGCCGGCCACAGCGCCTGGACGTAGGCACGGCTGGGAAGCTGAATGGTCTCGAGGACGCGTTTGAACGCCGGGTAAAACAGCAACGGGTGGATCACGACCCACGCCAGCGCCAAGCCGACGATGCCCCAGCGCCCCGCGAACAGGTAGAACGATACCGGCAGAACCAGGGCCCACAGCACGCCGTACCCCATGACGACTCGCGTCTGGCCCACCGCGTTGAGCACCTGTGGGAGCACCGGGCTGACGGCGCGCAGCGTGGCGCTGAGGGCAAGCAGCTGCAACGGGACGACGGCAGTCTGCCACTTCTCGCCCAAGGCCAACGGTACGAAATCCGGGGCGACGAGTGCCAAGCCCAGCGTCACCGGGAATGTGATCAGCGCGAGACCCTCGGTGATGCGAAGCAGGTAGCGTCGGAGTGCCACGTAGTCTGCTTGGACAGCGGAGAGAACTGACGGAGTAACCTGCGTGACCATCGCGGTGATCTTCTCCACGGGAACGTTGGCAAGCATCCAGCCCACTTCATAGAAGCCGAGCGCCGTAGTCCCCAGGATGCGTCCGGCGATGAGAAAGTCCGCGTTGCTGTAGACATACCAACAGAGCCCGCCGACGAGGATGTGAATGCTAAAGGTCATGGCGTGCCGGAGTGAGCTCAGCCGAGGCCACGCGAAGCGGTGCCGTCGGAGCGCCAGGATGCCAGCCGTCGAGAGCGTCGAGCTCAGCAACCCGCCAATGACGAGCGTCCAATAACGAAACCCGAACACCGCGAACGCGATCATACTCGCCGCCAATAGCAGCGCCCGGCCGAATTCGATGATCGCGAGCGGGCGGAACCTGAGTTCACGCTGGAGCAGCGCGAACGGCACCGTCTTGAACGCCGTGATCACAAACGCCGCGCTCATGACTATCACGACGGGTGGGAGTTGCGGCGCGTTGAAGAAGCGGCCCAGCGATCTTGCGCCGACGCACGCGACGGCGAAGCCGCAGATCCCGACCAGGACCGACAGGCCGTTTAACTGCGCTACCTCGTGGTCCGTGAGCCGGCGCAGCGTGATGACAGTCATTCCGAGACCAAACTCGCTGAGCAACGTGATCAGTCCTAGAAAAACCGTTGCCATCCCCACGAGGCCGTAGTCAGCGGGAGAAAGCAGTCGGGCGACGATCAGCGTCGACGCCCACGCCAGGAGCTGGCCGGCCCACTTGGCGGCGCTGGTCCAGGCAAGGCCATGCAGTAGCGAGCGGTCGAGCGCCCGCGAGTCAACAGCTGGTTCCGGCGCGGTCAGTGCGGGAATGGGTTGGCTGCTCATGCAGCAAGCGTCTTGAGCAAGACGAAGACCAGAAGGGGACGCTAGGCGCACGTCACGATGGAACGAGGACTGTTGCGCGCGTGCAACACTTGGATTGTCACGGGCCGCCCTGACGGCTTCCTGTTGCTGGCACCTGACTTGCGCCGGGTAGTGGGTCTATGATGATCGTCGATACCGCATTGGAACGCCGTGAGCGGGAAGGGCGACCGATCCGGGTGGGTCTGGTTGGGGCCGGGTACATGGGGCGCGGCATCGCTCAGGAGCTCCTGACCCCGATCGTGGGGATGCGGCTCGTCGCGATCGCCAACCGCACGGTCGCCGCAGCGGAGCGCGCTTACCGCGAGGCTGGGGTGGACGCCATCAGCTCAGTCGACTCAGTCGCTGGGCTGGAGCGTGTCATCTCGAATGGGGGGTTCGCAGTCTCGGAGGATGCGCTACTGCTATGCCGGGCCGATGGTGTCGACGCCATCATCGAATGCACGGGCGAGGTGGAATTCGGCGCCCAGGTCGTGATGGAAGCGATCGAGCATCGCAAGCACGTGATCCTCGTGAACGCTGAGCTCGACGCAACATTGGGCCCCATCCTGAAGGCGTATGCCGACCGCAACGGCGTGGTGATCACAAACACCGATGGTGACGAGCCGGGCGTCGCGATGAACCTGTTCCGGCTCGTGAAGATGATCGGGTATCGGCCGGTGGCCGCAGGGAACTTGAAGGGGATGATCGATCCCTACCGGACGCCCGAGACCCAGCAAGCGTTCGCGGAAGAGTACCACCAGAACCCCCGCAAGATCACCTCGTTCGCCGACGGGACGAAGCTATCGATGGAGGCAACGATTCTCGCCAACGCGACCGGTTTCCGCGTGGCGCGGCGCGGGATGTATGGGTATCGCTGCGCGCATGTACGCGACACGGTCCACTTGTACCCGCTCGAGGAGCTGCTGCAAAGCGGCGGGGGGGGGGGGCTCGTGGAATACGTCCTCGGTGCCGAGCCGCATAGCGGCGCCTTCGTGCTCGCCTACGACGACCACCCGACCAGGCGTCAGTATATGAGCTACTTCAAGATGGGAGACGGTCCATTGTACGCCTTCTATACGCCGTTCCACGTGCCGCATTTGCAGGTTGTGTCGACGATTGCCCGCGCCGTGCTCTTTGATGACGCTACCGTCGCCCCGAGAGGGGAGCCGGTGTGCGATGTGCTCAGTGTGGCGAAGCGGGACCTGAAGGCCGGCGAGGTGCTCGACGGCATCGGGGGCTTCTCGTGCTACGGCACGATCGATAACGCCGACGTCGTCACGCGGGACAACCTCGTGCCAATCGGCCTCGCGCAGGATTGTCGCCTTACGAGGGCCATCGTGCGCGATCAGCCTATCACCTGGGACGACGTCGTGCGTCCGGAAGGACGGCTCGCCGACCAGCTGCGGGCGGAGCAGGACGCGCACTTTGCGGAGGTTGTCCATGCGTAGCGCCGGTTGCCGATTTTGCGGGTCGGCCCTCCACCACACCTTCGTGGATTTAGGCATGTCGCCGCTGTGCCAGACTCACATCGCACCCGAGCAGCTCGACCAGATGGAGCGGTTCTATCCGCTGCACGTCTACGTGTGCGAGCAGTGTTTCCTGGTGCAGTTGAAACAGTACGTCAGTCCCGACACGCTGTTCACCGAATACGCCTACTTCTCCTCCTTTGCGGACACGTGGCTGCAGCACGCGCAGGCGTACACCGAATCGATGATTGAGCGTTTCAAGCTCGACGCCCGCAACCGGGTGATCGAGATCGCCAGCAATGACGGCTACCTGCTCCAGTACTTCGTTGCGAAAGGCATCCCGGTACTGGGCATCGAGCCCGCGGCGAACGTGGCGCGCGTGGCTCAGGAAAAAGGGATCCCCACCCTCGTGGAATTCTTTGACGAGCGCCTCGCTCACGACTTGGTGGGGGAAGGGAAGCAGGCGGATCTTCTGCTGGGGAACAACGTCCTCGCCCACGTGCCCGACCTCAACGGCTTCGTCGAAGGGATGCGCATTCTGCTCGCGCCTCACGGCGTCATCACGATGGAGTTCCCCCATCTCATGCAGCTGATGACGCAGAACCAGTTCGACACGATCTACCACGAGCACTTCTCCTACTTCTCGTTCCTCACCGTTGAGCGCGTGTTCGCGGCGCACGGTCTGACACTGTTCGACGTGGACGAACTCACAACGCACGGCGGCTCGCTGCGGATCTACGCGCGGCACGCCGGCAACGCGGCGTTGCCCGTGGGCCCCAGGGTCGCTGAGCTGCGCGCGCGGGAACACGCGGCCGGGTTCACGCGCCTCGATCACTACGCATCCTTCGGCGAACAGGTCAAAGCGACCAAGCGCAAGTTGCTCGACGTGCTGATCAAGGCGAAGCGCGCCGGCAAGTCGATCGCCGCCTACGGGGCGCCCGGAAAGGGCAATACGCTGCTGAACTACTGCGGCATCCGGACCGATTTCGTCGACTACACGGTGGACCGGAGCCCATACAAGCAGGGCAAGCACACGCCTGGCACCCACATCCCGATCTGTCATCCGGACAAGATCCGGGAGACGAAGCCGGACTACGTCCTCATCCTCCCGTGGAACCTTCGCGAGGAGATTATGCGGCAGACGTCCTACATCGGCGAATGGGGCGGGCAGTTCCTCGTGCCCATTCCGGAGCCGCGCGTCTATCCGGCGCAGCCCACGCCCCGCGCGGTCCAGGAGGCGGTCCGATGAGCGTCCCGCTGCCCGCCGCCCCCGCGGCCGTCGCACCAAGCCTGTCAGCGGCGTCGGTGGTGCGGCGGGACCTGGATTACATCTGTGCCGGCCTGGTCGACGAGTTCGCGCGCCTTGCCGGCAAGCGCCTGCTGATCACCGGCGGCGCCGGCTTCCTGGGGCACTATCTGGTGCAAGCGGTACTGCACTGGAACCGCACGCTTGGGAAGCCGCGGCCGATCGAGCTGACGGTGTATGACAGTTTCGTACGCGGCGTGCCAGGCTGGCTGACGAGCCTCCAAGGGTATGCCGACTTCGCGCTGGTCCAGCACGACATGACGGCGCCCCTGCCGGCGGACATCGGAGACTTTCAATACGTGATCCATGCCGCCGGCATCGCATCGCCGACGTATTACCGCAAGTACCCCATCGAAACAATGGACGCGAACGTCACGGGGCTGCGCGCGTTGCTCGAGTACGCCCGCCGCCGGCCGCGCAGCGCGCGCCCGGTCGAAGGATTCCTCTTTTTTTCGAGCAGCGAGATCTACGGCGACCCGACCCCCGACAACATTCCCACGCCGGAGACGTATCGCGGCAACGTGTCGTGCACCGGACCCCGCGCCTGCTACGACGAGGCGAAGCGCTACGGCGAAACGCTGTGCGTGAACTTCGCCCAACAGGCGGGGGTCCCGGTCAAGGTCGCCCGGCCGTTCAACAACTACGGCCCCGGTTTGAAGATCACCGACCGTCGGGTGCTGCCGGACTTCGCTCGTGACGTCCTCGCGGGTCGGGATATCGTGATGCTGTCCGACGGGTCCCCGAAGCGAACGTTCTGCTACGTCGCCGACGCGGTGATGGGCTACTACAAAATCCTGGTGCGCGGCCGTCCGGGTGAAGCCTACAACATCGGGGTCGGGGATCCGGAGATCTCGATCGTCGAGTTGGCCGAGCTGATCGTAACGGAGGCGCGGGAGCTGTTCGGCTATGGTGGGCGCGTCGTACGCCAAGCGTCTGCGGACGCGAGTTACCTGCTGGACAACCCGACGCGGCGCTGCCCCGTGATCGCCAAGGCCCGGACCGAGCTCGGTTACAACCCCACGGTTACGCTGCGCGAGGGGCTGCGGCGCTCGCTCACGTGGTACGCCGAGCACCAGCACGCGGTGGATGCCTGAGGTGCGGGTCTCAGTCATAGGCACGGGGTATGTCGGGCTCGTGACGGCCGTCGGGCTCTGCGAGAAGGGACATCACGTCACGTGCGTGGATACGGATGCGGCGAAGATCGCCTCCGTCCGGCGCGGCGTGTCGCCGTTCTACGAACCGGGGCTCGACGAGCTCCTCCGGCACAACGCGGGACGGCTTGCGGCGACCACCGAGCTGCGGCAGGCCGTGCGCGACACCGACATGTCCCTCATCGCGGTGGGGACTCCGTTCGCCGGCGGCGAGATCGACTTGGGCGCCGTGCGGGCTGCCGCTGGCCAGGTCGGCGCAGTCCTGCGTGACAAGCCGACCTACCACGTCGTGGTAGTGAAAAGCACGGTCGTCCCCGGGACCACGGACCAGGTGGTAGTCCCGCTGCTCGAGCGGGCATCGGGCAAGCGGGCCGGCACCGACTTCGGCATCGCCGTGAACCCGGAGTTTCTGACGGAGGGCGAGGCGGTGCGGGACTTCCTGTCTCCGGACCGACTCGTGTTCGGCGCCTTGGACGCGCCGAGCCTCGCCGCTCTCGAGGAGCTCTATGCAGGCTTCAACGGGGTCGAGCGCGTCCGTACCAACCTTCGCACTGCCGAGATGATCAAGTACACGGCGAACTGTTTGCTCGCGACCGCGATCTCCTTCTCCAACGAGATCGCCAACCTGTGCGCGGCACTGGGGGGGGGCGGCATCGACGTAGCGGACGTGCTGCGAGGAGTGCACCTCAGCAAGTATCTCACGACGACCGGGCCGGACGGGCAACGCAGCAGCCCCGAGCTCGCGGCGTTTCTCTGGGCCGGGTGTGGCTTTGGGGGCAGCTGCCTGCCCAAGGACCTGAAAGCCCTGGTCGCATACGGCGAACGAGTCGGCCAGCGGATGCCGTTATTGCGGGCCGTGATCGACGTGAACGAGCGACAGCCGGAGCAGGTGCTCGAGCTGGTGCGGAAGCGATTCCCTTCGCTCGCGGGAGTGCGCGTCGCCGTGCTCGGACTCGCATTTCGGCCTGGGACGAGCGACATGCGGGAGTCGCCCGCGATCCCGATTGTGCGTCGGCTGCTCGCCGAAGGCGCGAAGGTCAGCGCCTACGATCCCGCGGCACAGGACGAGGCGCGCCGCATCTTCCCGAACGGTACCATCCGGCTGTGCGACGATCTCGCCTCTGCCGTCGCGGAAACAGACGTTGCCATACTCGTCACGCGCTGGGAAGAGTTCCGCCGCCTGCCCGACGCGCTCCGAGCCACTGGGCGCGAGCCCCCCCCCCTGCTCATCGACGCTCGACGGATGCTCGAGAAGACCGTGTACGAGCCATACGAAGGGATTGGTCTATGACCAAGGCAGCGCTGCCGTCGCTCACCGATCAGCGACGCTACTGGGATGAGCGTTGGGATCAGCACCGGCTCCCGAACGCCTATCAGCAGCGACGCGGTGACGCGGTGCTCGCGATCCTCAAGGGGCTGCGGCTCGCGAACCCCGAGATTCTCGACTTCGGCTGCGGCACGGGCTGGTTCACGGCGGAGTTAGCGCAGTATGGACGTGCGACGGGGATCGATCTCTCCGAGGTGGCGATCGCCGAGGCGCGCGCCTCCTACCCGCACGTGCCGTACATCGCCGGCAACCTGTACGACACCACGTTTCCTGACCAGCACTTCGATGTGGTCGTGTCGCAGGAGGTCGTCGCGCACGTCGAAAGCCCCGCCGTCTACCTCGATATGATCGGGCGGATCCTCAAGCCGAACGGCTACCTCATCATCACGTCGGCAAATCGGCTGGTGATCGAGCGCTGGGATTACGGGCCCGACCCGGACGCTCACATCAAGTTCTTCCCGACGCGCCGATCGTTCAAACGGATGCTGCGCGAGCGGTTTCGTGTGCTGTACACGACGAGCATCATTCCGATCGGGGATCGGGGCGTCCTGCGGCTGGTGAACTCCTACAAGATCAACAAGGCGCTGGGGTGGGTGATCCCGCCGCGCCACATCGAACGGCTCAAGGAGTGGGCCGGGTTCGGGTACTCGCTCGTGGCACTCGCTCAGAAGCGGCCATGAGAATCGGCGTCTTTGGTCATGTTGGCAACGGCAACCTCGGCGACGAGGCGCTGATCACCGCCGTGATTCAAAACGTGCGGCGCCGGTATCCCGACGCGGAGCTGCGGGGCTTCACCCGTCGCCCGCAAGATACCGAGCAGCGGCATCGTATCCCGGCCTTTCCCATTCACCGCTTGAACGGGAGCCCGGCCACAGCGTCACCGTCTGCCGATCAGGGCTCGGACAGCAGTCTCCGGTCGCACCTGAAGCGCGTCCCCGTGCTGCGCGCGTTGGTCCAGGCGGCGCGTCGCGTGCTGCGCACGGCTGTGGCCGTGCCTTTGGAGCTCGCGTTCCTCGCCCGCTCGTATCGCAATCTGCGGGGAACGGATCTGCTCCTCGTCGCCGGCTCCCAGCAGCTGAACGATTACTGGGGCGGCCCCTGGAGTGTCCCGTTTACGCTGTTCAAGTGGTCTGTGCTCGCGCGAGCGACCGGCACGAAGGTGGTACTGCTGAGTACTGGGGCGGGGCCGCTGCGCACCAGGCTGGGCAAGTTCTTCATCAAACAGACGCTGCGGCTGTCACACTACCGGTCCTATCGCGACGATGACGCGCGCCACTGTGTGCTCGCGCTCGGCGCGTCAGGAGAGCATCCGGTCGTTCCCGACCTGGTGTTCAGCCTCCAGGTCGCGCCGCCTCGTGGGATCGCTGTCCGCTCGCGCCGGCGGGTCGTGGGGATCAACCCCATGCCGTGCTTCGACGACGCGTACTGGCCCGAGAGCGATCGCCGACTGTTCGCCCATTACCAGCGCGTGCTCGCGTCGTTCGCGGACTGGCTCGTCGAGAGCGAGTACGACGTGCGCTTCTTCGCCACGCAACTGGCCGTGGATCACGGTGTCATTGACGACGTGCGGGGCCTCATGAAATCGGCCAACGGCGCCGCCGGCGCGGGACGCGTTGTGGCCGATCCGATCCGCTCGTTCGACGAGCTGGTGTCCGTGATCGATGGCGTGGACCTCGTCGTGGCCACGCGCTATCACGGTACCGTGTTCTCACTGATCCGGCAGAAACCGGTGCTCAGCATCGCCTACCACCGGAAATCGGTCGAGCTGATGCAGCAGATGGGACAGGCGCAGTACGCCATCGACATCGGCCAATTGAGTCTCGCGGCGCTGGGGGAGCGTTTCCTGGCCTTGGAGCGGCACGCGGACGAGTTCGCCGCCGCGGTCGGGCAGCGGCTGCCGCAGCTTCGCACGGCGCTCGACGCGCAATACGATCGCTCGTTTGCGCTGCTGGGGAAGCGGTTCGTGAAGGGAGTGTCGCGCGAGTGCTACAGCGAGGGCCGGCGCGCCAGGCGGACGCCGGAGGCCGTGGGTGGTACAGGAAATGCTCCTCGGCTGACGTGACTCGAGTCCGAGGCTTGCGCGCATGAAGGTCGTGCTGTTCTGCGGTGGTCTGGGGATGCGGCTGAGGGAGTACGACGAGAACTTGCCGAAGCCGATGGTCCCGATCGGCTACCGGCCGATCCTCTGGCACCTGATGAAGTATTACGCCCACTTTGGGCACAAGGACTTCATCCTCTGCCTTGGCTACCGCGCTGATGTCATCAAGAACTACTTCCGCAACTACGACGAGTGCGTCTCGAACGATTTCGTGCTCAGCGACGGCGGGCGGCGACTCGAGCTGCTGCAGAGCGACATCGGTGATTGGCGCATCACGTTCGTCGACACCGGCGTCAACTCGAGTATCGGGCAACGGCTGAAGGTCGTGGAGCCCTACCTTGCGGGGGAGAATGAGTTCCTCGCGAACTACAGCGACGGGCTCACCGACTTACCCTTGCCGGCACAGCTGGAGCATTTCCGGCGGCACGGCCGGATCGCGAGCTTCGTCTCCGTGAAGCCGCACCTGAGCTATCACTTCATCGCGTCGCGCAACGGTGGTCAGGTAACGACCATCCAGGACATCGCCCAAACCGGCCTGCGGATCAACGGCGGTTTCTTCATCTTGCGCACCGAGGTGTTCGATCATCTCAGACAAGGCGAGGACCTCGTCATGGACGCCTTCAAGCGCCTCTTAGCGGAAAACCAGTTGATGGCCTACCGCTACGACGGTTTTTGGGAGTCCATGGACACGTTCAAGGACAAGCAGCGCCTGGACGACATGTATGGTCGGGGCGATGCGCCGTGGGAGATCTGGAAGCACGGGCCAGTAGTCGCAGATCCGGCGGAGGCGAGCGCCGCGCCCGCGATCAGGCTGGCGCACGGGCGCCGCCGCGCGCTGCGACAGCAGTAATGCTGCCGCTGCGTCTCGCGACGAACGGTAGGAACGCCCCGCTGCGCGTGCTCTGCCTGGGGGCGCACGCGGACGACATCGAGATCGGTTGTGGCGGCACTGTGCTCCGGCTTGCGGCGACAGTGCCGCGGGCGGAGTTCACCTGGGTCGTATTGAGCGGCGATGCGCGGCGGGCCGAGGAGGCGCGTCGCGGTGCCGCGCTGTTCGCAGGTGCTACCAACGGGACCAGGGTAGTAGTCAAGGAATTCCGCGACGGCTTCTTTCCGTACGGCGGTCCAGAGCTGAAGGACTTCTTCGAATCGCTCAAGGACGAGCCAACGCCCGACATCATCTTCACGCATTACCGGGGCGATCAGCATCAAGACCACCGCGTCGTGGCCGAGCTGACCTGGAACACGTTTCGAGACCATCTGATTCTGGAGTATGAAATCCCCAAGTACGACGGCGATCTGGGGCGGCCCAACTGGTACGTGCCGCTGGACGAGCGCACGTGCCGCACGAAGACGGGGAATCTGCTCGACGCCTTCGTGTCGCAGCGCGAGCGGCGGTGGTTCACCGAAGAAACGTTTCGTGCGCTGATGCGGCTGCGAGGCGTCGAGTGCGCCGCCCCGCAGGGGTACGCCGAGGCCTTCTATGCGCACAAAGTCTCGTGGGTCACGTGACGGCTGCCCCGCGGGTGAGCATCGGCCTTCCCGTGTACAACGGTGAGCGCTATCTCGGCGAGGCGCTGGACTCCTTGCTTGCCCAGACGTTCGAAGACTTCGAGCTCATCATCTCCGACAATGCGTCGACGGACCGGACCGGCGAGATTGGCCGGTCCTACGCGACCAGGGACAAGCGCGTTCGCTACGTCCGCAACGACCGCAACATCGGATTCGCAAAGAACTTTCAGCGGGCCGTGGAGCTCGCGTCCGGTCAGTACTTCAAATTGCACGCGGCGGATGACCTGGTGGCACCGGAATTCCTGGCCCGGTGCGTGGAGGTTCTGGATCGGGAGCAGCACGTCGTGCTGGTCTATCCGCGAGCCAGGCTGATCAACGAGTTCGGCGCGGTCATTGCCGACTATGAGGATGGCTTGCATCTGCAATCCCCTCAACCGAGCGTGCGGTTCCGGCAGCTGTTCGAACGCTTGCGGTTGTGCAATGCGATCCACGGTGTGATCCGGGGGAGCGCGCTGCGGCGTACCCGACTGCTCGGGACCTTCATTGGTGCGGACGTCCCCTTCCAGGGAGAGCTGATACTCTACGGCACGTTCTGGGAAGTTCCGGAGTTCCTCTTCTTCCGCCGGTTCCATCCCGGGGCCTCGAGCGCCATGCTCGATCAGTATCTCCAGGGACAGGGCATCGATCGCATTCAGGCGTTTTTCGACCCCACTAGCAAGAGCAAAGTCTTCATGCGAATGTGGCGACACTTGTGGGAGTATTGGCGCTCGGTCGCGCGGGTCCCGCTCGACATCACCGAGAAGCTGCGCCTCGGCTATTTCCTGATTCGGGTGGCTATCTGGAATCGTGACAAGCTGTGGCGCGAGCTGTCGGCCGCCACCCGACAACTCGTCCGCTAGTGGCCGAGTGTCTGTCGATCCTCCAGCTCGTCGCTCCAGGGCAAGAGGGCGGCCTCGAGCGTGTCGTCCGCCTCCTCGCCCGGGGCCTCTCCCGGCGTGGGCACGCCGTGCACGTGGCCGCCGTCGTCGAGCCGACGAGGGAGGAGCATCCCTTCGTCCGCTCGCTTCGTACCGATGGCGTTGCGGTATATCCCATCGTGGTCCCGACCAGGGCCTATCTCCGGGAGCGCCGGGCAACGGCCGATCTCTGCCGGCGGCTGCGGCCCGACGTCATTCACGTACACGGGTACCGTCCGGCCGTGCTCGACGCCGGCGTCGCGCGGCGCCTTGGCATTCCGGTGGTCACCACCGCGCACGGGTTCACCGGCGGGGACTGGAAGAATCGCTTGTACGAACGGCTGCAACGCGTCGCGTTGCGGCATTTCGACGCCGTCGTCGCAGTCTCCCGGCTGCTCGCGGAGCAGCTGGCCGGTGACGGGGTGCCTCGGGAGTGCGTGCACTTCGTCCCAAACGCGTGGGAGGCCACGGTCACCCCCCTCCAGCCCAGCGCCGCGCGCCAGACCCTCGATGTCCCTGCCGATCGCTTTCACGTCGGCTGGGTGGGACGACTCACGCACGAGAAGGGGGCGGATGTGCTGGTGGAGGCGCTGGCGCGCCTGCGCGATCTGCCGCTGGCGGTCTCCGTCATCGGGGACGGGCCGGCCCGCGCCGCGCTCGCGGCACGGGCGGCAGATCTCGAGGTAGACCCGTACATCACCTGGCACGGAACGCAGCCTGAGGCGGCTCGGCTCTTCCCCGCGTTCGATGCTTTTGTGTTGAGCTCCCGCACCGAAGGCACACCGATCGTCCTGTTCGAGGCGATGGCGGCTGGTGTTCCGATCGTCGCGGCGCGGGTGGGCGGAGTCCCCGACGTGGTCTCGTCACATGAGGCGGTCCTGGTCGCCCCCGACGACCCGGGCGCGCTCGCCGCGCAGATCCGGGCGGTCTATGGCAATCCCGCCAGCGCCCGGGCGCGCGCGCTGCGAGCCCGGCAGCGCTTGCTCACAGAATTCACCGTCGGTCCCTGGCTCGATCGGTACACGGAAGTCTACCGGCTCGTCAGCCGCGCAACCGCTGGTATCGCGGTATGACGCTCATGCCGTGGATCCTGCTCGCCGCGTCGCTCGGTCTCTGCCTGTACTCCTCGGTCGGCTACGCCGCGCTCCTCAAGTTGTTGAGCGTGTTGCGGCGCTTCCCGCGACCGGCTGCCCAGCCCGCCACGTGGCCGCGCATCAGCATCACGATCCCGGTCTACAATGAGGCTGCGGTAATCGCGCGCACGCTCGAGGCGATCCTCGCGGTCGACTATCCGGCGGACCGACGCCAAATCCTCGTCGTGTCGGATGCTTCCACCGACGGGACGGACGAGATCGTGAGTCGCTTCGCCGCACCGGGGGGGGGGGTCGAATTGCTGCGCCTACCCGAACGGCACGGCAAGACTGCGGCGGAGAACGCCGCGCGACCCTACCTCACAGGCGAGATCATCGTCAACACCGATGCCTCGGTCCGCGTCGACCCGCAGGCAGTGACCCGGCTCGTGGCGGCGTTCGCCGATCCATCGGTCGGCGTCGCGTCGGGCCGTGACGTGAGCGTGGCGCACGGCGACGACCGCACGAACCCGGGCGAGCAAGCCTACGTGGGTTACGAGATGTGGGTGCGGGGACTCGAGACGAAAGTGGACGGGATCGTGGGCGCATCGGGCTGCCTGTATGCGATTCGTCGCGATCTCCACATGGGCCCCATCCCGGAGGGCTTGAGCCGGGACTTCGGTGCTGCGCTCGTGGCGCGCGAGCATGGCTATCGGTCGGTCTCAGTCCCCACCGCGATGTGCTACGTGCCCCGCAGCTCATCCTTGCGCGCCGAGTACCGCCGCAAGGTGCGCACGATAGCACGCGGCCTCCGGACGATGTGGTACAAGCGGGCTCTGCTCGACCCAACGCGTCAGGGCCTCTTCGCCTGGATGTTGTGGAGCCACAAGCTGTCTCGCTGGCTCGCGCCGTGG
>Ga0137418_10002216_pt1 | contig 17829 bp, 12 predicted proteins | sample CZODoug3_1_2_16f_FD_122242 | JGI IMG/M metagenome (GOLD analysis project Ga0137418, IMG submission 122242) | Vadose zone soil fungal communities from Angelo Coast Range Reserve, California, USA - CZODoug3_1_2_16fungal (Hybrid Assembly) | ecosystem: Environmental > Terrestrial > Soil > Vadose... | reverse complement strand
CTCGACGAATTCTTTGTCGAACGCGAGGGAGACCGGCAGGACCTTGATCGCGACGTCACGCTCCAGCTGTTTTTCGCGCGCCTTGAAGACGATGGCCATCCCGCCACGGCCCAGCTCCTCGAGGATCTCGTACTCGTCGTGCAGCTGCTCCCGGACCAGATCCAGCTCCGTGGCCTCGACCTGTTGATCGCGCACGCCGGCGACCGGAGTCGTGTGCGACAGATCGAGTCCGCAGGAGCGGCAGAACTTGCTGGCGTCGGCGTTCTCGGTGCCACAGCGGGAGCAGTACATCAATTCTCCGAAGGGTCGCGGAAACTTAGGGATTGGTCGGACGAAGTGTCAACTCGCTCCACTGCCCCGCGTGCTCAGAAGTCGGACGCGAGTGCCGCGTACAGCTGCGGCCGCCGCGCTCCGCCGGATGGCGGAGCGACGAGCGGCTGCGCGATGCCGAGTCGCACCGAGAGGGGAAAGTCGTAGCTCACCATCATCCGCCCCGCGAGCTCGAGGCCGGTGGAACGCAGTCGAGTGAGGCGCGGAGATGCGCCGGGCCCCCAGGCGTCACCCGCGTCGGCGAACAGGTTCAGCCACAGTTTGTCGACGCCGAGCGGAAGGTGACCGAGGGCCTGGCCCACCAGCGCGAGCGGCACCCGGTACTCGACGCTGCCCGCGACCGCACGCTGGCCACGCAGCTCGCCCGAGGCGTACCCGCGGAGTGGAAACGCACGCGTTGCGGTCAGCGTTGGCGCAAAGAACAGATTCACGCCCTGTGGGGCCACGCCACCCACGCGGAACAGCGTGCCGAGTGGACCGTTCGTGCCACCGGCGAGGAACCGTAGCGCCAGCACATGGTGGGCGAAGCCGCCCAGCCCGGGCACACGGGCGTAGAGCGCCAGCCGGGAGCGCAGCTCATTCGACCAGCGGGCGCTGCCCTGCTCGTCTCGCCGGCGGTAGGTCACGGACCACGTGACTCCGTTCTCCGGTGAGACCGAGAGGGCGCCGCTGACCAGCCGCGACAGCGTGAGCGTCACCGAGCCGCCGACGAGATTCTGCGTGACACACGCCGGGCACACGGTGGCGAGGGCGGTGTCCGGGATCGTGGCGTAGCGGAAGCGCTCGAGCTCCGCCGCGACACGTACGCTCGCCGACCTGCGCCAGCGGCGCGTCACGAACGAGGCGCCGAGCGCCGCATAGTGGTCGAGCTCCGAGAGCGTGACACTCGACGCGCTCGGCGGCGGTCGCAGGTCCGCCCATGATGCCCAGGCCGACAGGTCGAGCGTGGGGTTGCCCAGCACGGACGATACCAGCACGAAATCGCCCGCGGCGCGAAACGGCTCTGGAGAGACAAACAGATCCGCGGCGTACGAGAAGCGACCCAAGGCATCCGTCCCCGCCGTGAGCGCGCCCCCGAATCGTCCGGTCGGTCCCGCGTTGTCGAACACCGGGATCCAGAAATGCGGGCGCAGCGACGGCCACATGGTGTAGCCGGTCTCGGAGACCGGCACCGCCGGAGCCGCGTCGAACGGCAGCGGCTTGGGGAACGAGACCGGTGCGCCTCCTGCGAGCGCCTGGGCGCGCCGCAGCTCCCAACCACGCGCCGTGAGCGCGGTGTACAGCAGGGTGCCGTTAGGGAGCGGCGCCGGTGCGCGGGCGCCGAGGGGCTCATTCGTGAGGGGCAGCGCGGGCCCTGATTCGCGCCAGCGGTACACCTGCGGGACTCCGGTCGGGTCGGCGACGAACCAGATCTCCCCGCCGGGGGTCCACACCACGTCCGCGATGCTGCCGCCGGTCTCGAGTAGCACCACACCCGCGTCAGGCGAGTCGGCCGGCCAGCGTACCAGCGCCCGGCGGCCCTCGACGCTCCGGCTCCCAGCCACCCAGCGTCCATCGGGCGACGGCGCGACGTCCTCCCACACCGCGCCGCGCGGCACGGCAGGCGCAGGGACGGTGGGACGGGCCGACGCGGCGCCGAGCGTGATCGCCGCGAGTCGTCCGCCGCCTCCGGCGGGAGCGACGAGTCGGGCCCCGTGCGTCGCGCGCCGCCACGCCCCTCCCGGCAGCCAGCGGTAGAGGTCGCTCCGGATCCGCCAGCGGCTCGTGAAATCGAGCTGGGTGATCACGAGCGTGTCCCCCAGCCAATCGTAGTCCACGCCCCCGTTGACGCGGTGGGTGGCGAGCGGGCGGTTCGTTGCCGCGTCGAGCACGCGCAGCTCGCTCGTCCCCTTCCCATCGTCGCGAACGTACACCACTCGCCGCCCGTCCGGGGACACGCGCGGCACCGGCTGCGTCCGCAGCCCGCCGTCGATCACCGTCGCCGCCGGCAGCGGTTCCTTCATCCCGGGCAGGACGGGCGCGGTCCCGCGCGGCCAGTCGGCGCTCAGCGTGCGTCCGGACGCTACCCGGGTGATCTGGCGCCCCACGCGGAACGGAATGAGCTGGGCAGAGGTGGCCTCCGCGAAACGGGGCACCACCGAGTCGCCCACCTCGCCAGCGAGATAATGAAGGAAGCGGCTGCCATACGCATAGGGAACCAGTCCGTCGGCCCACCGCGTGAACAGGGTCGCGTTCCACGGGGACCGCGACGCGCCCGCCGCGTGGTCGGCGCCGAGCAGCTGCGTGTGGAAGCTGCCCCGCACGCGTCCCGCATTGGTGAATCTCGACTCGTAGTAGGTGGCGATCCCTTCGATCACCCAGCTCGGCTGATACTCGTTCGGGAACAGCCCGGGGGCGCGTCCGAACACGTGCTGCAGCCCGCTCCACAGGCCGCGCGAGCGGTCGAGGTGAAACACGTGGGCGAGCTCGTGCGTGGTCACCAGCCGGAGCCAGCTGTCGAAGAACAGCAGCCCATGGTCGCCGGCGGGGGGCGTGGCGTAGATGGTGATCCGGTTGGTAGGAAAGACGGTCGTGAAGCCGTTCGCCGCGTCGATATCGTCGGCCAACGTGATGTCCACGACGCCGCGCGGTGCGTGCAGCTCGGTCGCGAGCAGCCCGTAGGACCGCTCCGCCTCGCGGGCCTCGACGAGGGCGGCGTCGCGGTAGGCGGGGCGGAAGTGGATGCGGAAGTGGGCCGTGTGCAGGGTGCGCCACCTGCCGGATGGATCCGCTTGAGATTCGGCTCGGCCGACGAGCAGCGGCAGCAGGAGGAGCGTGGCCCGACGCCACGACGCTGCGTTGTACGTGCGCGCCGGGCCGGTTTCGTACGACGTAGCGTCGTAGCGCCGTAGAACGGTGCTCACGGCTCCCGTGCCCGATCGCGTAGGAAGTTCTCAATCCCGCGTACGACGCCCCGCGCATACCGCCACTGGCCGTCCTCGCTCGCGAGCAACGCCTCCTGCTCGGGGAGCATGATGAAAAGCCCCTCCGTGAGGGCCGCGGGCATCCAGCTGGGTCGGACGAGCGCGTAGTCACCCCGGCCGATGCCGAGGTCGCGCACGCCGAACTCCGTCACGAGCGCGCGGTCCAGCTCGCGGGCCAGCCGGGTGCTGCGCGGCTGGAAGTAGTACACGCTCGTTCCCGAGTTGATGAACGGGTTCACGCCGTCGGGGAGGGCGTTCGCATGAATGGAGACGAGGACGTCGGCGTCGTGCAGCTCCGCGAAATGCGTGCGGGGAAAGAGCTCGATCGGCGTCGAGTCGGTGCGCGTCAGGAGCACGGTGGCACCGGCACGCTCGAGCAGACTCTGTGCCTTGAACGCCACCGCCAGCGTTGCGACCGGCTCCCACAATCCCGTCGGTCCCCTGGCGCCGAGGGGCGGATGACCGGGGTCGAGCACGACGGTCCGGCCGCGGAGCGGGCGCTCGCGATCGAACGCCGGCGGACGCCGCACCTCGAGCAGCAGGTCTCGGCCGTCGAAGCGCGCGCGATACCCCCACACCCGCCGCGCCAGCTCGAGCGTGATCGTCACCTCGTCCGCCGCCGGCTGTGCATAGCTCATCCGCGTGACCAGCGGGTCGGTGCCGGCCGCTCCCCCGCCCTCGCCGTAGTGCATCCAGTTGATGTCGGAGGCGCCACCGTACAGGCGCACGGTGAGACTCCGCTCGCGCTCCGTGATCTGGTAGGGGAGACGCGCAGGCAAGGGCACCCGCAGCGTCACCGACTTCGGCCCCGAGGCGAGCCGCACCGAGCTCACGACGCCGCCCGGCGGCGGCGTGCCCGGCGGGAGCGGCACCACGTCGGCTGCGTTCACCCACGCGACTGTGGCGCGCGAGAGCCGCAGCCGCACCTGATCGTTCCAGCGCCCTGACTCCACTGCGACCGTCCCGGTCGGAAAGAACCAGTTGTACGTTCCGTGGGGGACGGCGCGCCCGGCCGTCAGACTATCGGTCGTGCCGGTGTGGGCGGTGTCGTCGTCGAGGACCACAACCGTCGGGAAGGTCATGTCCACGAGCGTCACGCCCAGGGGCCAGCGCGCCGTCGCCGTGTCCGCGCCTGCGGTCACCACGAGGGTGGCGCATCCCGTGCGGCCGTCTGCGCACAGCGCCGCCGCCGGCAGCCAGCCCACGTAGCGTCCCGTTGCTGGCACATGCCGGTGCGGCGCCGTGTCGATCACGAAGGCGCGGACGCCCGCGGGAAGGCCCGCGGGCAGGGTATCGGGAACGAGCGGAACGCTCGAGCCCCACGGCAGTACCAACCGGACCGTCGCGCCTGACGCGGCCTGCACGCTGAGCGGAATCCCCTCGTCCCGCGGGAGCGCGAGACTCCCCGCCGGGGTGAAGCTGGTCGTGTCGATCCAGGCCGCGCGTCCGGCTGGGGGGCGGAACTGGGGCGCGATGCGCGCGATGAAGACGCGGCGGCTCGAATTGGCGCCGTCGCTAGCCGCCATCACGAACTGCGCGAGGGTATCGTCGGGCAGCGGTAACCAGGCGATCCACGCCCCGTTTGCGAGCACCGGCACGGACTGCCCGTTGATGGCGAGGCGTACTGGGTCCCGGCCGCCGCGCACTGCGCCGAACAGGAAAGCCGAGTCGTGCGACTGGATGATATCGGTGAGGGAGGGATAGACGACGGTGATGCGCAGCGAGTCACGCGCCGAAGCATTGGGTGCGGGCAGCGCTCCGCCGGACGCAGGCGCGGTCCCGGAGCGCGGGACCGCGCATCCGGTCACGACGCTCACGAGCAACACGCCGACCGATCGCACAGGACGCGCAAGGTAGCATCGGCCCTTTCAGCCCGCCAATTTGCCTAATAGATTGGCGGGGCATAACTTCTGCGCCCAGTGGAGCGCTTCCGACAGTGACCGCCTGCCCTTCTTGCGGCCGGGCGAACGACCCGGGCGCGCTGTTCTGCATGGACTGCGGTAAGCCCGTGAGCCACTCCGCTAGGCCAAACGCCCCCGCGGCATCAGCGGGCGGGGGAGGCGGGGGGGAGGCGGTGGGAGGGTCGGGGGAACCCGGAGCGATGCCGGGCACGCGGGTCATCGCGCGCTCCACGGTGGCTCAAGGAGAGCCGATCTCCTGCCCCTTCTGTGGCGGCCGGGCGAGCGGGCAGCAGCCGTTCTGCCCCCAGTGCGGCCGGCGACTCACGGCCCCTGGCTCCGGGCCGAACTGCCCGCGCTGCGCCTCGCCGGTGGCACCAGGGATCAAGTTCTGCGCGACCTGCGGCGCGCTGCTGGTCGATCTCACCGCCGCCCGGCGGGGTCTCTCGGGACCCTCAGGAGCGGGAGCGGCCATCACGCTCGTGCTCCTCGACGATCTGGGCAACCCGGTGCAGCGTTTCGAGCGCAAGGCGTCCGACACGACCATCGGCCGCCAGGACGGCGACATCCGCTTCCCCGAAGACGCGTTCCTGTCGCCGTTGCACGCCCGGTTGTCGTGGGAGCAGGACACCCTCGTCGTCCGCGACCTCGGCAGCCGCAACGGCACGTGGGTATTTCTCGAGCAGGCGCACCGACTGCTCGACGGGGACCTGTTGTTGATCGGCTCTCAGGTGATCCGGTTCCGGCGGTTGGGGTATCCGGGGCCGCATCCGCCCGACGCCGACGCCACCCAGCGGATGGGCAGCCTCATCCCGAGCGCCGACATCGCGAGCCTCGCCCAGCTGCGCTCCGACGGCAGCGTGCGCGATGTGATCCAGCTTTCCCCCGGCCGCGACGTCGCCATCGGCCGCGAGCAAGGCGACTGGGTGTTCTCCTACGATCCGGCAATGAGCACGCGCCATGCGCTGGTGCGGTCCGAAGACGCGGACTTCGTGGTCGTGGACGCCAACAGCCGCAACGGGATCGCGCTCGCGGCGCGCGGCGCCATGGCGCTGCGCGATCAGTCGCGGATCCTGGTGGGTGACAAGCTGCTGCGGATCGAGATTCCGGCGTGAAGATCTGCCCCGTCTGCGCGACCCAGTACCGCGACGACGTGCGATTCTGTCCCAATGACGGGCAGACGCTGCGCTCGTCGGGGCCGACGGAGAGTCTCGTGGGACAGGTGCTGGCCGACCGCTATCACATAATGAAGAAGCTGGGCGAGGGAGGGATGGGCCAGGTGTACCTCGCCGAGCACGTGAAAATGGGGCGCCGCAGCGCCATCAAGGTGATGAATCCCTCCATGGCCCACGATCCCGAGGCGGTCGCCCGCTTCAATCGCGAGGCGGCGAACGCGAGCCGCATCTCGGACGCGCACGTTTGTGCCATCTACGACTTCGGTGAGACTCCCGAAGGGCTCATCTACCTGGCCATGGAGTTCATCGAGGGCGAGCCGCTCACGGAGCTGATCAGGCAGGAGGGCGCGCTGCCCGTTTCCCGGGCCGCCGATATCGCCATCCAGGTGGCGGCCGCGCTTCACGCGGCGCACGACCTCGGCATCGTGCACCGCGACCTGAAACCCGACAACATCATGCTGACGCGCGGTCGCGACGGGGCGGACGCGGTGAAGGTCGTCGATTTCGGGCTCGCCAAGACCGTCAGTGGCGAGGGGGGGAGCCAGAAGGTGACCAGGACCGGGCTGGTCGTCGGGACGCCCGAGTTCCTGAGCCCCGAGCAGCTCTCGGGCGACACGCTGGATGGCCGGAGCGACGTCTATTCGCTGGGCCTCGTGCTGTTCAACATGCTCACGGGGACGCTCCCGTTCCCGGCCGACTCGGTGCAGGAAGCGATGATCAAGCGTCTCACCGACGAGCCGGCGGAGCTGCTCGAGGTGCGGCCCGATCTGCATTTCCCCGCGGGCCTGCAGCAGGTCCTCGACACCGCGCTCGCGCGGAACCGCGTCGACCGTTACCAATCCGCTACCAAGTTCGCCCATGACCTCGCCGCCGTGGTCGGGCTGTCCCGGTCGGACGGCGGGGGCGCCCTGCTTTCTACGCTGGCCGATGCCGACGACAAGACGGAGCTGATTGAAGCGGTTCGAGCAAGGAAGCGGTCGCGCGTGCCGATCGTCGTCGGCGCGATCGTCGCTCTGGCAGCCGCAGGCGCGGCGGTCACGATCGCTCGCACCGGTAAGCGGACCGGCACCGTCCCGCGCGCCGACACCGCGCCACTCATCGTGCCCAGCCCGCCGCGAGTGGACACCGCGGCGGCTCGTGCGCCTGTGGTGCCGCCGCGACGCGACCCTGTCAGGCGCCCACCAGCAACCCCCCTCCGGCCGCGCATCGATGTCGTCCGGGCACGAGACCTGCTGGACGACCTGTTCTTGAAGCTCGAGCCCCGGAATCAGGCGACGACTCGAGATTCCGCGATGCATATCTTCTACGCACCCGGCATCGCCCAACGGGACAAGGCGTACGCGGCATACGTCGTCGGCCTCGCCCGCTCCCAGCCGCCGGAGGATGACCGCACGGCCGGCTGCGGCTGGATACGGATGGCCAAGGACCTCGACCCCTCGCAACCGCGGTATAGCGACGTGCTCGCTCAGTGTCAGCGCTGATCATGTTCGGACGCCCTTCCCCCAAGCCGATCAAGGTCGAGGTCTTCGCCAAGACTGATCTCGGCAAGACGCGTGACCACAACGAGGACCGCTTTCTGGTCGCCGATCTCTCGCGCCGCGAGGCATCGCTCCAACCCGCCGTGCGTGCCCACGAGGTGGGTGAGCGGGGATCGCTGTTCGTCGTCGCGGACGGGATGGGCGGCGCAGCCGCCGGCGAGCTCGCGAGCGAGATGGCGACCGACACGATCTACCAGCAGATGGTTCGGGCGTGGGGGACCGAGCGGGAGGTCACGGCTCAGCGGTTCGCCTACCGCCTGAAGGAAGCGGTGGAGGTGGCGAACGAGCAGATCCACGCCTACGCCGCGAAGCACCCCGAAGTCCGCGGGATGGGAACCACCACCACTGCCGTCGGGGTGCTCGCCGATCACTGCTTCCTGAGCCAGGTCGGCGACAGCCGCGCCTACCTGATCCGGAACGGGGAGGCGGTGCAGCTCACGAGGGATCAGTCCCTGATGCAGCGCCTGGTCGAAGCCGGCGAGCTGACGGAGGAAGAAGCCGCGAGGAGCGAGCGCCGCAACATCATCCTCCAGGCCCTGGGACCCGATGCGCGCGTCAAGGTCGATCTCACCCATCAGGAGGTCCGCAAGGGCGACATCCTGGTGCTCTGCTCCGACGGCCTGTCGGGCCAGTTAAAGAAGGAAGAGATCGCCGCCATCGCGACGCGCGAGCGGGACCTGCAGGCCGCGTGCGACAGGCTGATCGCGCTCGCCAACGAGCGCGGTGGGCCCGACAACATCACGGTCGTGCTGGCCCGGTTCGACGGCGAGGGGCTGCGGCCGCCCGAGCCCAACGGACAGATGGGCTATCAGGTGTACCCGCTCATCGACACCGAGACCAGCACGGAGCCGGTCCCGGTCTACCGGGGGAGCCCGGCCCCCGAGCCCGCGGCGCACAATCGCCGCCGCGTGATCGCGCTGCTCGCCATCGCGGCGGCCGCGGCCGTGGCGCTCTACCTGGCCAACCGGAGCCAGTGACCGCCCGGTTCACGTTCCTCTCCGGCGCGCGCGTCGGGCAGGTCGAAACCTTCCGCAAAGCATACGTCGGCCTCGGCCGGCACCCGCTCTCCGACATCCGCTGCGATGCCGAGCGCGATCTCGACGTATCCTCGCGCCACGCCGGAGTGGTGCGTCACGGCGAGACGTTCGTCGTACACGACCTGGGCAGCACGAACGGCACCTTCGTCAACGGCGTCCGCATCTCGGGGGACGTCGTGCTGGCGGACGGCGACGTGATCGGTCTGGGACAGAACGGACCCGCTGTCGCGTTTCAGATCCTGCCGGGCGAGCCGGCGGTCGACACCGTTCCGGACCCCCCCGCGCCCGCACGTTCATCCCGCCGTTCGAGCACCGCCCTGCGGATGGTCGCGGAGGTCGCGCGACTCAACCGCCGGACCAAGCTGCTGATCGGGCTGCTCGTCGTGGTGCTGGCCGGGTTCGCGGCGCTGCAATGGCAGAGCGCGCGTGACGCGCGCGACGTGGCCCGGCTCCAGGCGCGGGCGGACAGCATGGAGGCGCAGGCGCAGGGGCTCCTCACACGACTCCAGGCCGAGCTCGCGAGCCTACGGGACGCCCTGCGGCAGTCGCAGGGGGAAGTCGCGCGGCTGCGGACCGAGCTGGCCGCGGCGGGAACGAGCGGCAACGCCGGCGCCGTCGCCCGGCTCCGGGCCGCGCTGGACGTGGCGGAGACGCGCCAACGCGGCCTCGCCGGCGCGGTAGCGATGGACTACCGCGCCATCTCGCTCAAGAACCAGGACGCGGTCGCGCTGCTCGTCGTGCAGTTCTCGGACAGTGAGGTCTTCAGTGGTACGGCGTTCGCGGCCGACTCGCAGGGGACGCTGATCACCAACCGCCACGTCCTGGTGGGCGAGGACGGCAACCGGCAGCCACGACGCATCGCCATCAAGTTTTCGGGGAGCCGGCAATGGTTCCCGGGCCGTCTCGTCGGCGTGGCCGATTCGGCGGACGTCGCCGTCGTGAAGGTGGAGATCCTCGGTGGCACGCCGCGCGTCGCCGGCTTCGCGGCCGAGCCACGAGCCCTCGCGCGCGGCGATCCCGTCGCCATCATCGGCTACCCGCTGGGCGAGGATCTCCCCATGGAGCGCATCGGCGAGAGCGGCGTGGTCGCCGACCCGACGCTCACGGTTGGAACCGTCAGCAAAGCACTCGCCGGTGTGGTCCAGGTCGATGGATACGGCGCGCCGGGGTCATCGGGGAGCCCGATCTTCGATCGCACGGGCCGCGTGGCGGCCGTCTTATACGGGGGCAACCGGGAGTCGCAGGGGAAGATCATCTATGCGGTTCCGGCGAGCCAGATCGTCGCATATCTCTCGACACTGAACAACCGGTACGAACATGCGTCACGATGAGTCGTGACCCTCCGTCCCTACGTGACGCCGTTTCGCGACGTCGTTCCGCGACGCCTTTCACCTCAACCACGTTATTACTCGTCTTGCCGCCGCCCTTTGCATGAGCGGCTGCCCGTGCCAGCACAAGAGGATCGGGGCCGTGCCCGGGATCTGCGCCGCGAGACGCGGATGGCCGAGCAGCACCACCAGCTGCGCCCCGGGCACGAGACGGCGCAGGGCCGCGCGAGAGCGCGCGCCGAGGTCGGCCCGGCCTTTCCACGAGCGGGGCTCGGCGTACACCAAGACGATGCGTTGCACGTTCCCGGTTGCACGTGGCACGAGCGAGATCCCCGCCTCTCGCAGCGTCTGGTGGAACACATCTCGCGGTCCGACCGTGTACGGACCGCCCACGTCATCATCGACGATCGACACGGTGAGGGGTGCGTGGATGTTCGGTGCATCACCGCGCACCAGGTGAGCCGCCCGGTCGGCGAGCCCATCCGCGAATGCCGCATGGCCCGAGAGGTCCGGCTGCCCCTGGTCGGGCAGCAGACCCCACGCGGCCACCGCGGCGTCGTAGTGCCCGAGCGCCTCGTCCGCCCGAGCGGACGAGATCTCCGCACCGACGGCGCGGTCCAGCGCGGCGACGACGCTCGTGAAATTCTCAGGGTACAAGAGGGCATCGCACCCGGCGGCGACCGCGCCCACGGTCGCGGCGGGCACCGGCTGCGCGGCCCGGGCCCCCGCCATGATCAGCGCATCGGTGACGACGAGGCCGCCGAAGTTGAGCGTGTCTCGGAGGTAACCCAATATGTCGGGCGAGAAGCTCGCCGCTCGCTCGGCGCGATCCCAGTTCGGGTAGGCCACGAAGGCGCTCATCACGCTCCCCACACCGGCGCGGATGGCGTACTCGAATGGGGCCACGTCCACCTGCTGCAGCTCGGCGAGGGCCGCGTGCACGCGCGGCAGGGTCGCGTGTGAGTCCTGGGTGGTGCGCCCGTGGCCGGGATAGTGCTTGGCGCACGCCAGAACGCCGTGCTCCTGGGCCCCGCGGATCCACACGGCCGCCTGCTCGCCCACCCGCACCGGGTCGGCGCCGAAGGCGCGCGTCTGGACGATCGGGTTCTTGGGCTCGAGATCGAGATCGCACACGGGGGCGAACGCCCAGTTGATCCCGACCGAGCGCGCCTCGGTACCCGTGATCATCCCGCAGGTACCGGTGGCCTCCAGGTCGTCGAGCCAGCCGAGCGCCGCGGGCGGCGGCAGCTCGGTGAGCCCGTGAACCTGCTGCGCCGGGCCGCGCTCGAGATCGGCCCCGACCAGCAGCAGGCGCCCCGCCTGCTCGCGTAGCTCCCGCGTGAGGGTCGCGACTGCCTCGCGCGTCCCCCCGAAGACGATGAACCCCCCCACTCCGGCGGAGAGCGCGGCGTCGATCTTGACGCGCTCGTGGGCGAAACTCTCGCGCCGCCAGCGCAACGCGGGAAAGACGAGACGAGCGAGCGACCCGGTCACGCCGGAGTGATGTGGCCGAGCACGCGGGGGCCCCGGGCGCCGGTCGCGGCCGGCAGGTTTCCGGGCTCCCCGAGGACCGTGAGAAACCCGAGGAACGCGAACACCAGAGACTCTTTCGCTTCTCCGTCGAAGAACAAGCGCTCGAACGGCACCACGGGTCGCGGGGCCACCCGGGCCGCGAGGAGCTCGACCAGTCGCGGATTGCGCGCGCCGCCGCCCGAGATCACCAGCTCGTCGGGGGCCCTAGCCGGCGTCCAGCGCTCGATCCCCCGTGCGATGGTCTCGACGGTCAGCGCCGTCGCCGTCGCTACGGCATCGTTATCGGAGCCCCCTGCCCGCTTCACCTCGTCGAGCAGATGCGCCGCGTAGTCGGGGCTGAAGCGCTCCCGCCCGGTGCTCTTCGGTGGCGGCGCCGCGAAGTAAGGATCGGCGAGCAGCGCGTCGAGCACCTTGCGGGATGGCTTGCCGCGCCGCGCCCGCTCGCCGCCGGCGTCGAACCGCGCCGTGGGGTCGATCCGGCGGGTCACTGCGTCGACCACCCCAACCCCCGGACCCGTGTCGAACGCGATGGCGCCGCCCGTGACCCCGCGGCGCGGCGCAAAGGTGACGTTCGCGATGCCGCCGAGGTTCAGCAGCAAGCGGCCGCACTCCGCGTGGCCGAACAGGACCACGTCGGCCAGGGGCACGAGGGGCGCCCCCTGGCCCCCGGCCGCCACGTCCCGCGAGCGGAAGTCACTCACCACCCGCACCCCCACGCGCTCGGCGATCACGGCCGGGTCGCCCAGCTGCAGTGTCGCCCGGCCCGGCTCGTGCCAGATCGTCTGCCCGTGCGACGCGATGAAAGACAAGTCCCGAGGCGCGACCTTTGCCTGGGCCAGGAGCTGCAGCACCGCCCCCGCGAACCGCTCTCCCAAGGCGACGTGCAGCAGGGCCAGGTCCTTCGAGCCGCCGCGCGCGATCGCCTCGATGATCTGCCCGCGCTCCGGCGCGGTGTAGGGGTCCTGCCGGAACGCGACGAGCTGCGCGTCGAGCGGGTCATCTTTGAGGCGCACGAGCGCCGTCGAGACCCCGTCGAGCGACGTGCCCGACATGACGCCGACGGCGAGGGCGGTCGTCACGTTGGCCTGACCGGAGGTGGATCGCCCACGGCCCGGCGCACGAATCCACCGGCGTCCGCCAGCAGGCGCTCGGCCTCGGTCTTTCCCACCCCCCGCTTCGCCATCACGATCGCCAGCTTCACACTCCCGCCCGCGGCTTCGATCGCGCGGCGCGCGGCCCCGCGGTCCAGACCGCAGACCTCCATCACGATGCGCTCCCCGCGGTCCCGCAGCTTGGCGCTCATCGCCATCAAGTCCACCATGAGGTTGCCGTAGGCGCGTCCCTGCCGGATCATCGCGCCGGTCGAGAGTGTGTTGAGGACTAGCTTCGTGGCCGTACCGGCCTTCATGCGTGTGGACCCCGTCAGAGCTTCGGGGCCGACCTTTGGAAGGATGAGGACGTCGCACGTCGCGACGAGCACCTGCGGGGGATCGGAGCACGAGACGAGCCCGGTCGTCGCGCCGATGGTCTGCGCACGGGCCAGCGCCGCGCGGACGAACGGCGTCGTACCGCTCGCCGCGATGCCGAGGACGAAGTCCGCGGGCGCCACCCGCGCTTGATCGATCGCCGCCATCCCCGCGTTCACGTCGTCCTCGGCCCCTTCGCTACTCTTCACCAGGGCCTGGTAGCCGCCGGCGATCACCCCCACGACCATATCCGGCGGTGTGCCGAAGGTCGGCGGGCATTCACTGGCGTCGAGCACGCCGAGCCGCCCGGAGGTTCCGGCGCCGACGTAGATGAGCCGCCCGCCCCGGCCGAATGCGTCCACCACGAGGTCGATGGCGCGGGCCAGCTCGCCACGCACCGCCTGGACCGCCCCTGCCACCGTCGCGTCCTCCGCGTTCAGGAGGTCGACGATTTCGAGCGTCGACGCCACGTCGATGCGCTCCGTGCGGGAGTTACGCTGCTCGGTGAGCCGCGGGTCGCGGTAGTCAGGAACGGTCATGAAGGGTATCGGATGGCCCCCAAGTTAGACGTTGACCCGAACTCGGGTCAACGTGCACAATTCGGCATGCGCAGATTCCTCGGCCTCGGCCTGCTGCTGCTGACGGCGTGCCGCGGCGGCATCAAGCCACCGGAGACGATCCCCGTTGCGTCCAGTGTCCTCGACTCCATCCCCCCGGCTGTCGCGCTCCCCGCTGTCGACACGGTCGCGACGCGGGGGGCCCGTGGCGCGCTCATCGCGGCCGCCTGGCCTCTCGGGCAGCGCGTCAGGCCCGTCGCCGGTGAGCATGCGATGGTGGTCACATCGCATCCGCTCGCAAGCGACGTCGGCGTAGAGATTCTGCGCCACGGCGGGAACGCGGTCGACGCCGCGGTGGCGGTCGGGTTCGCGCTCGCGGTGGTGCACCCGGTCGCCGGCAACCTCGGCGGGGGCGGGTTCATGGTCGTCCGGATGCACGACGACACGGTGCGCACCCTCGACTTTCGGGAGGCCGCGCCGTCCGGCGCCACGCGCTCCATGTACGTCGATTCGGCCGGGAACGCGCGGCAATCGTCCCTGACCGGCCACCTCTCCGTCGGCGTGCCGGCGAGTGTCGCGGGACTGTTCGAAGCGCACCGCAGGTTCGGGCACCTGCCGTGGAAAGAATTGGTCGCGCCCGCCGTACGCCTGGCGCGCGAGGGACACACGCTCGACGGCGTACGCAGCCGTCAGATTACCCGCGAGGCAGAGCGACTCGCCCGGTTTCCCGCCTCGCGCGCCCAGTTCCTCGTGAACGGGGAAGCGCCCCCGGCAGGCACGTGGTTCGTCCAACCAGACGTCGCCCGCACGCTCCAGCTCATCGCCGACAGCGGCCCGCAGGTGTTCTACGGCGGCAGTATCGCCGAGCTGATCGTGCAAGAGATGGCCCGCGGTGGCGGACTGATCACGCGAGACGACCTCGCCCGTTATCGGGCCAAGTGGCGCGACCCGATCGAGATCGGCTACCGCGGCTACACCATCTACACGATGCCGCCGCCCTCGGGGGGCGGGGTCACGCTGGCGGAGATCCTCAACGTGATGGAGGGGTATGCGCCCCTCCCGCCGTTTGGAAGCGCCCGACTGATGCACCTCCAGGCCGAGGCGATGCGCCGCGCGTACGCGGACCGCAACGCCTTTCTCGGCGACCCGGACTTCGTGGAGATGCCCCTCTCGCGGCTGCTCTCCAAGTCGTACGCGGCCACGTTGCGAACGGACATCGACCCCCAACGCGCGACGCCCTCGCCGCCGGCCGGGGGCGTGCGTTCGGAGGGGACCGAGACGACGCACTACTCCATCGTGGATGCCGACGGGAACGCGGTGTCCTGTACCACGACGCTGAACAACGATTTCGGCAGCGCGGTGACCGTGACCGGGGCGGGGTTCCTGCTGAACGACGAGATGGACGACTTCATGACGGCGCCGGGCAAGCCCAATCTGTTCGGCTTGGTCCAAGGGGAGGCGAACGCCATCGCGCCGGGCAAGCGGATGCTGTCGGGAATGACGCCGGCGATCGTGCTCGATCCCGGCCGCCGGCTGTTTCTGGTGCTTGGGTCACCGGGCGGCTCGCGCATCACCACGGCCGTCTATCAGGTGCTCAGCAACGTCATCGACCAGGACCTGCCGCTGCCGGCCGCCGTGGCGGCGCCCCGGCTGCACCATCAAGCGGTCCCAGACACCCTGCACCTCGAGCCCGACGGCTTCCTTCACCCCTCGATCGACTCGCTCGAGATGATGGGTCACAAGGTGAGCGTCTGGAGCTACAAGACCGAGGTGAACGCCATCGGACGCGCCGCCGCCGGCTGGGTTGGGCTGGCCGATCCCCGGCGCGGCGGCGGCGCGGCTGGCTACTGACGGTGCCTAGGCCTGTTTCACCGTCAGCGGCCCGTTCAGCTGGATGGTGATCGCCGCACCTTTGGGGATCACCACGTCGATGTCACGCGACTGGCGCGCGGCGGCCGCGCCTGCGGCGGCACCGGCCGCGCCCCCGATCACGGCGCCCTTCGTGTTCTTTCCGAGGAGCTTGCCAACGATCGCCCCGGCCACTGCGCCCCCGGCCACCTTGGCGGCGTCGGCCTTTGTCACCCCGCGGCCCTTCATGATCGTGTCCATCCCAACGACGGACGCATCGATCGCGTAGCTCGCGCCGCGCACCGTCACGCTCGTCACCGCCAGCTCGATCTTGCCGGTGGAGTTGGGGTTCGGCGCGGGGTTCGCCGCAACGATCGTCCCCGACACGGTCGCGCCCGCCGGGATCACGACCCGTCCCGCAGGGTTCTTCACATCCTGGCTCACCGTCGCGGTGAAGGCATCACCGGCCTTCGCCGTGCGCGTGCTGATCGTGTCGCTCGCGGTGACGGGGACGCGGGTTCCCGCCGCCAGCGTCAGTGGAGCCGGGGCCGCCGGCTTCGGCGCGACGGGTTTCTTCACCGGCGTCTTCTTCTCCGGCGCTGGCTTCGCTGCCTCGGTGGACGGTGCCGGCACGTCTTTCAAGGCCGCGGTTGATTCGGTCGGCGCGAGCGTCAGGTTGCGAGCCGTGGAGTCGGCCGATTGGCTCGTCTCGTCCGGCTTCGCGCAGGCGAGAAACGCCATGGCGGCCAGTGTGGCGGCGAGGCTTAAACCCGGTTTCCGTAGCGTGATCATGAATTCCCTCTCTCTATATGGATTGTTGCTGGCACCTAATATAGGAACGGAGCCCTCGGAGTTCCCAGCCTGAAACGCGCGCTCGGCACGGCGTTGTGCTAAAGCCCACGCGCGGTGTCCTTTACATGAGGCGACCTAGAGCCGGCTCTTCAGGAACTCTGGCGTCAGCCCCTGCAGCCAGCTCGCGATCAGGGTGAAGCGGTCGGTCACGAGCAGCAGGCCAAGAATGATCAGCAGAATGCCCGCGATCCGCTCGACCCAGACGATGTATGGGCGAAACCGCTGGAACCAGACGAGAAACCGGTCGAGCGCCAGTGCGGTGAGCAGGAAGGGAACGGCGAGTCCGAGGGAATAGGCAGTGAGCAGCGCGGCCCCGTGCCCCACGCTCCCCTGGGCGGCGGCCAGGGTGAGAATGGCGCCGAGGATTGGTCCGATACAGGGCGTCCACGCCGCCCCGAACGTCACCCCCACGACCGCGGACCCCACGTAGCCCACCGGCTTGCGAGCGAGTGGAAATTTGCGTTCGCGCAGCAGGAAGGCCGGGCGCAACAGGCCGAGCAGGTACAGGCCGAACACGATCACGAGGACGCCGCCGATGCGCCCGATCCATACCTGCGACTGCACCAGCCAGACGCCCAACGCGGACGCCGTGGCACCGAGCGCCACGAAGACGAGCGAGAACCCCGTGACGAACCACACCGCGTGCACCAGGGCGGTGCCGCGCCGGATCTCGAGCTCCTCGAGCGTGAGACCGGTCAGGAACCCGACGTAGCTCGGGACGAGCGGCAGGACGCAGGGGGAGAGAAAGCTCAGCAGTCCGGCGAGAAAGGCGAGGGCAAACGAGGGTGTCACCCGCAGAAACAGACCGCCGAGACGACGGTCGTCCAGCGGCCGTCCTCTCCGCACTCGGCGGTCGAGGTGATGTTCATCGTACGGACGATCTCCCCCGACAACAGCCACTGCTCGCGCCGCTCGTCCCACGCCTTGTCCGAATCGAACGGGACGCCCAGCACGGTGGCGAGCATCGACGCCGCGAGGTCTTCGGCGTACTCCCCCGACGTCATTTCGTTCTGGCCGTAGCTGTGATGCTCGGAAATGTACCCGTGATGGGTTGGGTCGGCGGGCATCGCGACCCCGATCGACGCCGCCACCAGGCGGCTCGGCTCATTGGTGGACGACTCGGCGATCACCGCGAAGACGACCTGCCCGGGCTTCATGAGCGACAGGCCTTCCTCACGGTCCACCAGCTCGCAGTGCGGCGGGAAGATCGAGCTCACTCGCACGAGGTTGAAGTTGGCGAGATGCGCGTCCCGCAGCGCCATCTCGAAGCTGGTGAGTTTTTCCTTGTGCCGACCGACGCCTTT
>Ga0137418_10002215_pt1 | contig 17831 bp, 15 predicted proteins | sample CZODoug3_1_2_16f_FD_122242 | JGI IMG/M metagenome (GOLD analysis project Ga0137418, IMG submission 122242) | Vadose zone soil fungal communities from Angelo Coast Range Reserve, California, USA - CZODoug3_1_2_16fungal (Hybrid Assembly) | ecosystem: Environmental > Terrestrial > Soil > Vadose... | reverse complement strand
GATGCCGCCAAGAAGAATCCGGGCGCAGCGAAAAGTCTTGAACCCCAGCATGGGTCGGGTGCGCCGCTTGATCGCCCGATGGTCCTGGTCGGGTAGCAACAGCGCATTGCTGCGCTGTTGCCCCCTAAGAACCGTACGTGCGCCTTTAGGAGCATACGGCTCAAGCCTCTACAAAGGCATCTGTCGACACCCGGTAGTACAACTTTATTTTCCGGCATACTGCGGATTTCTACGGCAATTGAGATGGTGCACTTGGAGGTTGCTGGCTGCATCCGTCCCGCCATCAGTTTGCTTCACAATATGCGTAACATCCCAGCGGGTGTTCATTGTGATGGGCTGCTGACAGTTAGAACACAGGCCATCTTGCCTTAGCCAGACACGGTACAGCTTACTGCGACCTCGTACCGAGTTCAGCATCTTCTTACCCCATCGGGATTCGAAGTACGGAGCCCATTGCGGATCGTGAGGATTGGCGTCCGCTTTGATCTTGATATGCCGTGTTATTGGCGTATCCGATTCCTTGAGCAAGATGACCTCTCTTGTCGTGCCATCTTCTTTGTTTTCTGTGGCGGCAAATACCCAGTCCCGGAAACCTTTGGTCTTGAAGTATTTGATCTTCACCCATCGGGCTCCTTTTTTAGGGTGCCTTCTTACCGCCCATCGCCATAGCATTGACCAGACCTCGTGATCAACTCGATCGAAGGCTTTCTTGGCGACTACATGACTGTGGTAATTCGCCCATCCTCGAAGAACAGGATTGAGCAGCCTTATCAGGTTCGCCTGTTTAGCCGTCTTGTTGGCCTTGATGATTTCACGAATTTTGTCAAGATGCGCCTTGACGTTCGCTTTCGACGGTTTCATCAATAGCTTGCCGTTGTACTTGCGAATGTTCCATCCGAGGAAATCAAACCCATCCTTGATGTGCGTTATTCTGGTCTTTTCTGGCGATAAGACCAACCCGCGTTCCGCCAGAAATTCGACCACTGCGGGCCTGACCTCATGTTCCAGCCACTCTTTCGAGTGGCCAGTAATAATGAAATCGTCCGCGTAACGCACCATGTTCATTTTCAGTCCCCTCGGTTTCGCTCGCGGGAATTTTTCCGCTAGCATCGCTTCGAGGCCATCGAGCGTCATGTTGGCTGCCACCGGTGAAATAGCTCCGCCAACAACATAGCAAACTCGCGGGTAAAATGGGGTCTGCGCATTTCAAGGGAGTGTCTGGCGCCGTGGTCCAGAGGATGTCCTGACGTCGATGCGGTTCTCGTCCTTGAGACCATCGCTCCCGCCGACAGGGAGGCGCGACAATGACCCGAGGACGACGTAAGAACTGGCGTGTCCGTCTTGCCTTTGAACCGAACCGGTATGCCGGCGAACAGCTGCAGAAGGCGTACGAGCAGCTCAGTCCGATAGATTCACGCGCTACGGCACAGCCATCCGCTGTTCGGCCCGTGGCGACACGGCGAGCGGCTATCAAGCGAGGTAAGCGATGAGCAACGCTGCAATGGTCGCGCTCTACGCGCGGGTGTCCTCCGAACAACAGACCAAACGCGGCACCATTGAAAGCCAGATTGCCGCGCTGAGGGAGCGCATTGCCGCTGACGATGCGCAGCTTGTCGACGACATGTGCTTCATAGACGCCGGGATAAGCGGCGCGACGCTGATCAGACCGCAGCTAGAGCGACTCAGGGACCGTGCCGCACTCGGGCTGGTTGATCGGCTGTACATCCTGTCTCCCGACCGGCTGGCGCGCAAGTATGCACACCAGGCATTGCTGATGGAGGAGTTCTCTGCGTGTGGCGTGCAGGTGGTGTTTCTCAATCATGAGATTGGCGCGACACCGGAAGAGTCGCTGCTGTTGCAGATGCAGGGCATGATTTCGGAGTACGAACGGGCAAAGATCACCGAGCGTAATCGACGCGGTAAGCTTCATAGCGCAAAGCGCGGAAGCGTGAATGTGCTATCGACGGCTCCCTATGGTTACCGTTATATCCGCAAGCAGCTCGATGGGACACCGGCCCAGTACGTGATTGAACTGCCGCAAGCGGCGACGGTAAAGACTATCTTCCAGTGGATCGGGATGGACCGGCTGAGCATAGGCGAAGTGGTTCGTCGTCTTGCCGAGGCGGGCACGGTGACGGCATCCGGCAAGCTGTACTGGGACCGTAGTGTGGTATGGGGAATATTGCGTAATCCCGCTTACATGGGGCGGGCCGCGTTCGGTAAAACCCAGTCTCGTGATCGCCTGCCGCATGTCCGCGTGCGCACCCAACGCCACAGCACCGATGTGCCCAGGAGGGCATACTCGACAACACCCACGGACCCGCAGCAGTGGATCGAAATCCCGGTGCCGGCGATTGTCAGCGAAGCGATGTTCCATTCAGTCCAGGAGCAGCTTGCCGAGAATCGCAAGCTGGCGCGCCAACGCCGCCAGAACGCGCCGCTCTACCTGCTTCAGGGGCTGACTGTTTGTGGGCAATGCCGTTACGCGTACTACGGCAAGAAAGTCAGCAAGGCGGCGGCCAAGGGGCATCAGCGAGATTATGCTTATTACCGCTGTGTCGGAACCGATGCCTATCGCTTCGGTGGTCAACGCATCTGCGACAACCTGCAAGTGCGAACGGATCGGCTCGATGACCTCGTATGGCAGCAGGTCGCGGATCTGTTGAGGCATCCGAGTCGACTGAAGAAGGAATATGAACGACGACTGGATGCGATGGAGCGCAATGAGAATAGTGGCTTCGATACGGCCAGCCTGGAAAAGCAAAGGCTTCAGTTGGAGAAAGGCAAGTCCCGGCTCATCGACAGCTATGCCGACGGTATCATCGACAGGACGGACTTCGAGCCGAAGATACAGCAGTTGAAGAACCGGCTAGAGCAGGTCGATCAGCAGATCCAGGAATCCCGGCAGCACGGGGTGTCTCAAAGTGAACTGTTTCTGGTCATCAACCGGCTGGAGGAATTTGCAAGTGCCGTTACCGACAAACTCGCTACGATCGATCTCGAAACGAAGCGCAAGATCGTACTGGCTCTGGTCAAGCGTGTCGAAATCCACAAGGATGAAATCCTCGTCGTATTCCGGATCGATCCGCAGCCCGGAGGTCTCCTCGCAGGCGAGAATTCGAATGATTCAGACGATGGAGTGAAAAGTATGCAACATTGTAGGCGGCGTAATAATTCCCCCTTGAGGGACCCCGGCATCGGTCGGGAAGAGTTCGTCCTGGTACACATATCCCGCCTTGAGCCACTTCTGCAGGATCACCTTGTCCGTGGGGATGTTGGCGACCATCCATGCGTGGCTGATCTCGTCGTAACAGGCCTTAATGTCGGCTTCCAGCACCCACTGCGCGCTTGTCTTTCTCGCGAGGGCGATGAAGCATTGCTCCCCCGCGTCGGCGGTTGAGCGCTCCGGCCTGAACCCATACGAGTTCGGGTCGGCAGTGGTTTCCGCAACCGGCTCCAGAGCAAGCAGATGCAATGCTTGCATCGCCCTGCAGCGCATCACGGGGACGGTCAGCGCGAACTGCACAAGTGCTCAACGAGCATTTGGGATGGGCTGAGATCCGCCATCCTTTCCATCCGTTAAAAGGCCAACGCTTTCCAGTACTGAAGACGCGTCGCGTCGGCGGAGTTGATACGCTGCTTCTGGGTCATGCTGAACGCGGCAGCTTCAGCATTGCCAGCGAATGGACCGACTGGGGCACGCCCTCTGTTCACGACGGTGCTGGCGTCACCGCGTGTCGCTTCGATCTGGACATGCTGCTAGAGCTAATCGACTTGATCGATCAGCTTGCCGTTTCTGCCTCGAAGAAGTCATCCACCAAAGGAGCTTGATCAATGACTCTTCTTGTCCTACTATCAGACCAGTTTCTAACGTGGTCCGCTCATGGAAGATATTCCGTCGTCGACTTTACGCAAGCGTCGCGCCCAGTTGCTGCGGCAAATGCCGGCTCTGGATACGCTACTGCGTGGCTCGCTCATCGAACGCTACAAGCGCTGCGGCAAGCCTGGCTGCAAGTGCGCCGATGGGCCCGGTCATGGCCCCAAGTACTATCTGTCCGTGAGCTTTCCCCGGCGCCGACCGCAAATGGACTACGTGCCTCAGGCCGATTACGCCGACGTCACCCAACGTTTGGCGAACTACCACAGGGTCCGCGAGATCATCGAAGAGATCTGCGAGATCAACCGCGAACTATTACGCCGCCGCGAGGCGCTCTAAGGGGCCTCGGTGAGCCAGACGCCGCTGTCACTCACCCCCTTCATCGATCCGCAATTGGCCGGCGTACTCATCGCCAACATGCTCGAGGCTTGGCTCACCGCCGAGTCCGCGCTGGAACCGAGTGAGGAGGCCGTCGATGAACCCCAAGATCACCACGCAACATCTGAGCAAGCCGGCGTACATCTATATTCGCCATAATTCCGTGTAAAAAAATATGGCCGAGTAGTTTCATTTTTATCGCAATTAGTAACGTTTTCGTTCCAATGTAGTCGGCATTATCCTGACTCCTCCCAAGGCAATCTTGATTGGAAGGAGATCATCATGGAGCCGTCATACAGCCGTTCGTGGTCGTTGAAGTGTGTGCTAGAAGGGCCGCTCGCGCCCTATATCAGTTCCTTTACTAAATCACTGGACGACCAAGGATTTGCTCCAGAGTCGAGCCACGTGCAAACCCGATTGGTTGCTGATTTTAGCCGTTGGCTCAAGCAAACACATGCTGTTTTACCAGCGATTACGGGCGAGCATATACCGCGCTATCTACGTTATCGGGCTCGTCATCGACGTCGCAGATCAAGCGACATCTGCGTGTTGAAACGGTTGCTGGATTTTCTGCGCCAACAGGGTGCCATCGTAGAGTTGCCGACCGTTGCCGTCGAGGTGACGCCCGATCGGCGGTTATTGGACGAGTACACGGTGTACTTGCAGCAGGAACGGGTACTTTCGGCCGAGACGATCGACATCTATGTGCCTTTTGCCCGAGTCTTTTTGACGGCCTGTTTCCCTGACCGTAAAAAAATACAGCTCGCTTCGCTGCGCGCCGCTAATGTCATCGCATTTGTACAGGAGCAGGTAAAATGCCTGCATCTGGCGCGGGCAAAAATGATGGTCACTGCGCTGCGATCTTTCCTCCGCTATTTGCTTTACTGCGGCGCCGTCAAGTGTGATCTGGCTGCCGCTGTACCTACCGTTGCCAACTGGTCGATGGCATCAATCCCTCGTGCGATTTCGGTGGAGCATGCGCAAGCAGCGCTCGCGTCTTGCAACCGTCAAAGCGCCGTGGGCTCCCGGGATTATGCAATTTTATCGCTGCTGGTCCGACTGGGTTTGCGCGCGGGCGAAATCGTCGCGCTCAAACTGGATGACATCGATTGGGATAGTGGAAGTCTGAATGTGCACGGTAAGGGCGCAAGGGGATGCCCCATGCCGCTACCGGCCGATGTGGGTGAGGCGATCGCCGACTACCTGCAGAAGGGGCGACCGCACAGTACCAGCCGCTCTGTATTTTTGCGTAGCGTAGCGCCGGTGGGGGAGTTTCAGAGGCAGGAAGCCATCGGATCTATCGTTGAGCACGCGCTGAAACGAGCAGGTGTTGATACGCCGCACAAGGGTGCGCATCAGTTTCGACATCGACTGGCCTGCGATCTATTGCGCCAGGGTGCTTCCCTGGCAGAGATTGGCGAGCTGTTACGCCATCGTCATCCAGAAACAACGGCGATCTATGCGAAGGTCGATCTTGCTGCCTTGCGCACACTGGGCTTGCCTTGGCCGGGAGGTGTGCAATGAACACACTGCGCGAAGCGGTTCAAAGCTATTTAGCGTTGCGCCGCGGTCTGGGATTCAAGCTGCTTCTTGCCGGCAACGCTTTGCAGGAATTCGTCACCTTTATGGAAAAGCGGCGGGCTGTTCACATCACCCTACGTCGCGCGCTCCAGTGGGCACAGCAACCGAAGCACGCTCAGCTGGCAACGTGGGCAGCACGATTAGGTTATGTCCGTGGATTTGCCCAGTACTACAGTGCCATCGATCCACACACGGAGATTCCACCGTGCGCCTTGATGCCGTACCGGCCGCGCCGAGCGAAGCCCTACCTTTACAGCAGCGCAGAAGTTGAGGCTCTACTTCAAGCCGCATTGACTCTCTCCGGCGGAATGGGCCTGCGTCCGTGGACATATTATTGTTTCTTAGGTCTGCTAAGTGTGTCGGGATTACGCCTCGGTGAAGCGCTCGATTTGAAACGGGAGGATGTTGATCTGAATGAAGGCATTGTGATGGTTCGAGGGAAATTCGGAAAAATACGGATGGTGCCTCTGCATGCGTCAACCCGGCAAGTGCTTGCTGATTACGTCACACGTCGTGAGCGTTTTCTTGCTGGCCGATCCGCGCTCCACCTGTTTGTGTCCAGCACGCTCAATCCATTGGATCGCACGGACGTGTACAGAACGTTCCATGCGTTGTCGCGCCAAATCGGTTTGCGCAGCCCCACCGCCACCCATGGACCGCGTTTACATGATTTTCGCCACCGATATGCCACAGAAACCCTGTTGCAGTGGTACCGCAATGGCGAAGACGTTGAGCGCCGTTTACCGCTTTTGTCCGCTTACCTAGGGCATGTTCATCCGAGCGATACCTACTGGTACCTCAGCTTGTGCCCGGAGCTGATGGGGCTGGCGGCAAAACTGCTCGAACATCACTGGGAGAACCCATCATGAAATCGACCACCCGCTTTTCCACGCTACTGCAAGCCTTCTTCACCCAGCGACTCATGCAGCAAAAGCAAGTCAGTTCACACACGATTGAATCTTACCGTGACACGTTCCGGTTGCTACTAAAATTCATCCAAAAGCGTCGACACAAGCAGCCGGCCAGTTTGTTGTTCGAAGATATCGATGCACCACTTATCTGCGCGTTTCTCGACGAATTGGAAAAGCAACGTGGTATCAGCGCGCGCAGCCGCAATGTTCGGCTCGCCGCCATCCGCTCCTTCTTTCACTATGCGGCCTTTGAAGTACCTTCTCGATCCGAGCAGATTCAACGCGCACTCGCTATCCCCAACAAACGCTATACCCGCACTCAGGTCGGATTTCTGACACGACCAGAGGTCGATGCGTTACTGGCCGCGCCCGATACGAGGACGTGGAGTGGTCGTCGGGATCACGCGCTGCTCCTGACGTCGGTGCAAACCGGCATGCGCTTGTCTGAAATGACAGGACTCAAGCGGCAGGACGTGACCTTGGGCACGGGCGCCCATGTTCGGGTAGCGGGTAAAGGCCGCAAGACCCGATGTATACCCCTCACCGAGCAGACTCGTGCGATCGTCAAGAACTGGCTGCAGGAGACTGCCAAAGCAGATAGCGACATCGTGTTTCCCAATGCGCGTGGTGGTCGTCTTAGCGCCGATGGCGTGAGTTACATTCTGACGAAACAGATTGAGACGGCCCGCAAGACCTGTCCCGCCCTGCGGAAAAAACGCGTGACTTTCCACCAGCTTCGACACACCTCGGCAATGGAAATGCTGCGAGCGGGTTTCGACGGCACCATGATTGCCCTGTGGCTTGGTCACGAGTCCCCCGAAACGACACAAATTTATTTAGATGCGGACCTCGAATTAAAGAAAAAAATGCTGGAGAAAGCCACACCCCATGACGGTAAGCCCGGAATTTACCGGCCTGATGATCAGTTGCTGGCATTCCTCAATGGATTGTAACGGGGCCAGAATAATGCCGAGTCATTGTGCCGCCGCATGCTGCGGCGGCACTTACAAACAAGCACTTTTATTACATCATCAATAAATGCTCGGCCATATTTTTTTACACGGAATTATGGCGATTATTCCGAGCTCGGAATAATCGCCAGTCGACGCTGGCTCAGGTGCGCCACCATCACGAGAGTACCGAGCGTCAGTACGCGTTGAAGGACAAGGCGCTGGCATTGGGCTGGACAGAGACGGCGATCCGTACGCTGGACCGGGATCTCGGTCAGTCGGGCACGCAGATGACGGCACGGGAGGACTTCAAGACGCTGGTGGCGGATGTCTCGATGGGACAGGTGGGCGCAGTGTTTGCCCTGGAGGTGTCGCGCCTGGCGCGCTCGAACCTGGACTGGCATCGACTGCTCGAGTTGTGCGCGCTCACACATACCCTGGTAATCGACGCCGACGGGGTATACGACCCGGGCGACTTCAACGACGGCCTACTTCTAGGCCTCAAAGGCACGATGGCGCAGGCCGAACTCCATTTTCTGCGCGGGCGCCTCCAGGGCGGTAAGCTCAACAAGGCGCAGAAGGGTGAATTGCGCTTTCCGCTGCCGGTCGGCCTGTGCTACGACGGTGAAGATCGCATCGTTCCTGATCCCGACGACGAGGTGCGCGGTGCGGTGCAACTGGTGTTTCGGCTGTTCCGGGAGACCGGTAGTGCGTACGCTGTCGTCAAGCGCTTCGCTGAAGATGGCTTACGCTTTCCGAAGCGCGCATATGGCGGAGCCTGGGCAGGCAAACTCATCTGGGGGCGACTTAGTCACGGACGCGTGCTCGGATTGATCAGGAATCCGTCGTATGCGGGCGTCTATGTCTTTGGACGCTATCAGTATCGCCAGCGCATCACATCACAAGGAGAGGTACACAAGCGCCTGCAGCCGGTTCCAAAGGCCGACTGGCGCGTCCATCTGCCCGGGCACCACGAGGGATACATTACCCCGGAAGAGTTTGAGCAGAATCAGGCCCGCTTGGCGCGCAACCGGACGAACGGTGAAGGCACCGTGTTGAGTGGCCCGGCGCGCGAAGGGCTCACGTTACTGCAAGGACTGCTGGTGTGCGGACGTTGTGGCCGAGCAATCACGGTACGCTACCAGGGTCACGGCGGCATCCGCCCGATCTATCTGTGCAGCAGGCAGCGCCACCAAGGTTTGGCGACCAAGGATTGCGTGAACGTGCGCAGCGACCTGCTTGACAACGCGATCGGCGAAGCGGTGCTTACGGCGCTGCGCCCGGCCGAACTCAAGCTCGCCGTCACTGCCCTGAAGGAGCTTGAGCAGCGCGATCATGCCATCATGCGTCAGTGGCACATGCGCATCGAGCGCGCCGAATACGAGGCTGCCCTCGCCGAACGGCGCTATCAGGAGTGCGACCCCGCCTACCGGCTGGTCGCAGCAACCCTCGAACGGCGCTGGAACGACACGTTGCTTCGCGTTGAATCGATCAGGACGGAAGCCGCTCAATTCCAGAGCCAGAAGGCGCGCGTCGTCACGGCTGAGCAGAAGGCTCAGGTCCTCGGATTGGCCCGCGATCTGCCACGCCTGTGGCGCGCTCCGACGACCCAGGCGAAGGAGCGCAAGCGAATGCTGCGACTCCTCATCCGGGACATCACGGTGGAGAAATTGCCCGTCCAGCGGCAGCTCGTTCTGCATGTGCGCTGGCAAGGCGGCGCCTGCAACGACATCACTGTCGATCTGCCCAAGCCGGCTCCCGAAGCGATACGTTGTCCGGCGGCAATCGTCGAGCAGGTCCGCAGACTGTCGCAGCGGCTGTCCGATCTGCAAATCGTCGCACACCTCAATCAAGAAGGGCTGCGCAGCCCCCATGGCAAGCCTTTTACGCTCGCCATGATCAAGTGGATCCGCTACAAGTACGCGATTCCACCAACTTGCCTGATGCGCCGTGACGAACTTACCGTGCAGCAACTCGCCAAGCGCTTGCGGGTCAGCACGCACGTCGTCTATTACTGGATCGAGCGCCGTATCGTCGAAGCACGTAAGCTTGATGATAGGGGGGCGTGGTGGATTACGCTGGACATCACCAAGGAACACGAACTGCGAGCCTGGGTGCGTACTTCAGGGCACCTGAAGCCGCAACATTCCAACACTCAACTGTGAGAGGTGCATTATGAAATCACCGTCGGTATGCCGAGCGGCCTCATTTTCCCGTTCTTCTTCGGTATCATTACCCTCCGAAGCGGCAGAGCCGAATAACCCCGTCTCTTCAACGACGCAATCGCGTTGGTCTTTGCCCTCGGTGTTTTCCAGATAACCTTGTCGACACCGGGGGTGTTCTTGCCTTTATTTTCAGTCACCCGCTTGACGGCTAATGCACGGCCGCTGAACGAGTGGGTCAGCAGCCATTGCAAGGCTTTCACCTTGTTGTGCTTGCCGGCCTGTGTCCACTTCACAATACGCGCTTGCAGCCGTCTTACCTGACGCTGGACATCGGCCCAACTGATGCCGTCCCATGCCACGCCGGAAGGCGCACACGCTGGTGTTGCTGCGTCCATTTGCTTCCCCTCCGTTAAGATGGTTCTACCTACTCTCTTGTGACGAGAGACCACGAGGAAGTCTGCCCGCTTTCGCGTGGGATGATGTTGCAACCCCTATCCATCCGATTACAAGATGGCGTTCGCTTTGTCCTCAATCCTTCGCCCGCATCGCCATGGGCAAAGCCTTGCGGCTTGCTGTCCCCGAGGGGAGCGATACGGGATTTCCACGTTCCGCTTGCGAAAGCATGTCGGGTTAGGCGCCTGCTGTCGACCGGGAGGCGTATGGGTCACGAGAGCGTATTGTGAAGACGCTCTTCCCACCTCCATTGCCATTTTGGCTCAAGCGCAATAGCCACTTCCGCTTGTTTAGAATAACGACCTTTATCGCAGATTCACATGTGTTCGCCATGCCGACTGTCTAGCACTCATCCGGCGTGTGGCTGCCAGAAGGGTACGCCTCTCGCGATTGATACCCCGCATCTTGCGATGCTTCGTTACGTTGTCAGAGTCGCTCTTTATTCAGACTCCTAGACTCGCCCGGTGACACGGGCGGTTCCCTCATGTTGAAGCGGGAACAGCTTCTGCAAGCAACTTCGTGTCGCAGCCACAGCCTTCTATCCGCTGGCACGGGGCCAGCCTCATCCTATGCGCGTTACGCTGAATTTCTCCAGGAGCATGCCCAATCTCAAAAAAGCGGTTGCGTCAGCAACCCGGCAGGGGCACGGGCATGTTCACTTCAAACGGTCCATACATCCAGTTTCGCGTCGTGCATGATGGCGTGGTTGCGATTCGTGCCGCGTCTCAAGCTGGTTTCAGTTGCGCGCCGTCGGGAATCACCCCGTCCTTCAGATAGCGCCACAGCGCGATCGCGAGGCGCCGTGCCACCGCGACGATTGCGATGCGTCGCGCGCGACGGTTCGTCCCCGTGCCCTGCGTGCGCTGGTTGAACCACTGCGTCAGTGCACTGTCGGGCTGGTAGCGTAGCCAGCACCACGCCATCTCGACCAGCAGCGCGCGCACCCGCCGGTTGCCCTGCCGGCTGATGCCCTGATCGGTATGGCTCTCGCCGCTGTCGTAGGGCTGCGGCACCAGCCCGACACACGCACCGACCTGGCGCCGGTTGCTGAACTCGCGCCAGAACAGCTCGAGCGCCAGGCGCGACGCGCCTACTTCGCCAATGCCCTTCAGGCGCGCCAGGTCATCGCTTCGCTTGCGCGCGGGTGCGGGCACGCTCGCCTGCCGCGTCTTCTCGAGCGCCGCGAGTTGCTGGGCGGCCAGCGCCAGCCGTTCGCACTCGCGCAGCAGCCGCTCGCGCAGTTCGGGCGGCAGCGGCGCACCGTCGTGGCACTTCACCTCGTCACGGGCGAGCCGGCCGGCGAAGTGCTTGTGATCGACCTCATCCCAGCAGCCGAGCGTGGCCAGCAGTTTGCGCATCCGGTCGCGGTGCTGCTGCACTTCCTTCTGCAGTTGGCCGCGATCGCGCATCAGCTGGCGCGACGCCTCGTCCTGCGGCGACGGCACGTGCACCACGTGCATGCGGTCGCGCTCGCCGCGCAGCCACGCGCGCAGGTTGGTGACCAGTTTGATGACATCGAGCCGGTCGGTCTTCGCGCGCCGCTGGTGGCGTTCGACCGGAATGCTCGCCGGATCGACGACGTAGCACTCGATGTGTTGCGCCTGCAGCGCGCGACAGATCCAGAACGCATCCTGGCCGGCTTCGTAGCTGACGACGGTCCGCACGCCCGCCGGCAGCGACCACTTCTCCTTGTGCGCCTCGATCAGGTTCAGCACCGCCTGCAGGCGCGCTGCGGCCTGTGGCTGCGCGACCGTGTGCACGGCCGGCTTCTCTCGCCGGCCGTCGTGCAGCGCGACCTTCCAGCTTGCTGCGGCCAGCTCGAGTGAGACCGCCAGCACCACTTCCTCACCACCCGTCGTGAACGTCTGATCCGTGTGCATGATGATCTCCTTTGAACAGGACTCGACACGCTGATTTTACGTATCAGTTCGTCGACGACCCCCTGCTGCATAGGATCTCAGTCGAGCCCCAGAAAACCGTCGATTCCGGGCCAATGTCCAGTAATACAAATCAATAATATGGTTAGAACATCGTCCGCCAGGCATGCGGAAGCTGTATTGAATGTTACGCATTGTCAGAGATCCAGCCGGAAGCCAGCGTCCCGGCGAACTCAGGAGAGCAGTAATGAAAACGATCCGCGCCACAGGGCTGGCTGTGGCGGCAGCACTGGTACTCGCGGGTTGTGCCACGGTACGGACCCCGACCAGGGGCGATCCACTGGAAAGGCTCAATCGCACAGTCTTCACGTTCAACGACAAGGTCGACCAGTACGCCTTGAAGCCGGTCGCGCAGGCGTATGTACGGGCACTGCCGCAGCCGGTGCAGGACAGCGTTACGAACTTCTTTTCAAACATCGGCGACGTGTACACGGCTGCCAACGATCTGCTGCAGTTGAAAATTACCGATGGCGTCGAAGATGTCATGCGCGTCGCCATCAATACGGTCTTTGGTGTCGGTGGCCTGTTCGACGTCGCGACGATAGCGAGCCAGCATAAGCACACCGGCGTCCGGAGCGGCCGGACAGTCCAGCACAGTTGCTCCCGTGCCTGTTGCTGCGAGCGCACCTTGGGCCGCCTCCGGTGCTGCTGGGTCGACCGTCCCAGGTCTACAGATGATGCCGCCGGGACGCTATTACAGTTTGCCGAGCCCACTGCCGAGGTAAGTGGTATTCGCGCAGGTAATCCCGGCAACGTACATCCACTCCAACAGAAATCGTAGGTTGGGATGCCCACGTGGTTAGGCAATGAAAGAAATGGCGATGATTTGCTCTGTGAAAGAAGCACGTGATGTGCTCAAAAGCGACCCGGACAATATGATCTGCATGGACAGGGATTTCGGATGCTGGATCCGGAAAGGCATTCTCGATAGTGCCGGTGTCGTGATTGCAGACGGCGAAAAAGTGGCTGAGATCTCTATAGACGTGTTCGATGCGTTATCGGAAGACATGGGACAGGCATATTCCTCAGAGTTCTTCCAGTTGCCCTGACACCGATAGCGCCAGCTTCATGCAAGGCGTATGATGCCGCCAACAGAGGACTCCACACGTGCAAGACGTCGGACGTTTCGATCAGACTTGACTGCGGTTTCTAGAGCACGCCAAACGACAACATCTGTCTCTTGAGCCTGCCGCTGACTTGGTGCGCAAGTCGGCTTGATGCCGTTGCTAGAAAGGGCCGCGGGTTGCTCTAATACCGGGCTACGCCGCCTTCAGGAAACTCTTGCAGTGTGTGGGCTGATGGGTGGTTGGAGAAACTCGTTACGCAGGCTGTTCGCTTTGCGGTACCGCCAGGGTCATCCCCATTCGGCCGATGTCCCAGATGAACGCGGCAAGTTCACGAGCCACAGCAATGATCGCAACTTGCCGGCTCTTTCCTCTGGCCACGAGCCTGCGATATCGGCCACACAGGCGTAGCTGGGCATCCCAGGCCCGATCGACAATGGGCTTGGGTATGCCTTCCTGCCGGCTCTGTATGTCTTTGCTCACCCGCGCCGGATGCTGGTAGCTCCAGGCTGATTCGACCAGCAACTTTCTTGCATAACTATTGCCGGCCTTGGTGATACTGCCCTGGCGCCGTTTGCTACCTGATGAATGTTCCGACGGTGTGACGCCGAGCCAAGCCATCAACTGTCGCGGATGGTCGAAGCGCGACAGATCTCCCAGTTCGGACACCAGCCCCACCGCCGACGTGAACTGGATGCCGCGCATCGCCTGCAAGGCCAGCACGACCGGATAGAACCGCCAGCCGGCAACTGCTTCACGTAGCGCCACTTCCAGTCGTTCGCCTTGCGCCAGCCGGTCCTCGATCGTACGCCGATGTTCGTTGAACGCCAGTTGCTGCCAGGCACTGTTGAACGAAAGGGTGCTCAGCCAGCGCCGGTGGGCCGGGCCCCAATTCGCCCGGCCGGAGTACTGTACGCCGTGCGACAGCAGGAAAGACTTCAATCGTTGCCGTGCCTGCTTCAGATCGTCCCGGGCGGACGACCACGCCCTGGCCAGATCGCGAAACGCCTCGTCTTCCACGCTCGGCACATGCACTGCGGATAGATCGCCGGCTCGCAGCGACCGAACCAGTTTGAACGCGTCGCGCCGGTCGGTCTTGACGCGATCACCGGGCTTTCTCGGAATCAACGATGGCGCACACACCATGCTATCGAAGCCTTTCTCGACGAGCCGGCGATTCAGTCCATAACCACAAGGGCCCGCCTCATAGACAACGTGAACATGCCGAGCCTTGGATTGCAGCCGCTTACATAGACGATCGACTTCCATCTGTGTCGTGCCGATCTTGCCGAACAGTTCAACTTCGTCCAGGCCCATCGCGTAGGCGACCGTGATCGAGTCTTTGTGAACGTCCAGCCCAACGTACAACGTGCTATCTTGGTTCATGCTGGCCTCCGTGTCGGAAACAAACCGTCGAGTGGTGGCTCCCGCCACACTCTTGCGGCTCTGGCAACATGCTAACCCGCGCTTCACTTCCCTGCGGCGGCCAGCCTCGCTGCCACGGGAGTCATACTGACTTACCCAGTTGCCCGCAGTATTGCCGCGCCACGCCGACCGAATGTGTTCCCTTCTTCGGATACCCGGTGTCGTCAATGATCCAGTAGCAGCCCTCGTCCAAACCGAGATGCGGCAATACCCAGTCGCGAATGCGCGCCATCACGGCGCTGTCTGACCATCCTGCCTTCGCCACAAAGTGATGCAGCGACTGATGCTTGGCTGCAACGTGCAGCGGATCGGTATGCGCCGCCAGAGGCTCAATACTCTTGCGATGGATCGGCAGCATCAGACCGCGACAATAGTCCTGCAATCCGGTGTTTCGATCCTGATGTTCTAACGCCACGCACAGATGCTCAATGTAGCGATCGAATTCAGCCAGATTGTCCATGGCAGCCTCTATTCAATATGGAGTACTTATTATAGAATGGAACATAAAAGAAACTGTTGTTTTATGACACAGTAAGACTAGGAGTTTGTCGGAGTTTCCGCTGGAGGTGGTCATCCGAAGGATGAGGTTGCGCGTTAGTGGAGCAACAAGTCGCTGAGAGAGCCCATAGATGAGTCGCTTCGTGCCCGTTGATCGTCAGACCGGCTATCTGTTGCCGCCGTCGGTGGAGGACTGGTTGCCGGAAGACCATCTGGCGCGGTTCGTGGTGGAAGTCATCGCGCAGATGGACCTCTCGGAGCTGAGCGGGGCGTATGCGGGACGAGGCATGGCGGCGCATCACCCCGAGGTGCTGCTGGGTTTGCTGGTGTACGGGTATGCGACGGGCGTGTTCTCGAGCCGCAAGATTGAGAGAGCGACCTATGACTCGGTGGCGTTCCGCTACATTGCGGCGAACACGCATCCGGACCATGACACGCTGGCCACCTTTCGCAAGCGGTTTGCGAGCCAGATAGAGACGCTGTTCGTGCAGGTGCTGCTGGTCGCGCAAGAGATGAAGCTGGTCAAGCTGGGCCGCATTGCGCTGGATGGCACCAAGGTGAAGGCGAATGCGAGCAGGCACCGCGCGCTGTCGCACGGGCACATCGGCCGGATCGAAGCGCAGTTGCATGAAGAAGTGCAGCAGTTGATGGGGATGGCCGAAAACGCCGACCGCAACGGTGTGCCGGACGGGATGGATATACCGGCGGAGATCGCACGACGCGAAGCACGACTGAAGGCGTTGGCCGAAGCGAAGGCGAAGATCGAGGCGCGGGCGCAGGAACGGTTCGAGCAAGAACAGCAGGAGTATGAAGCGAAGGTGGCGCGTCGCGAGGCCGAGCGCCAAGACGGCAAAAAGCCGCGTGGCAAGGACCCGAAACCGCCGCAAGGCGGTGCCAGGGATCGAGACCAGATCAACCTGACAGACGAAGAGTCGCGCATCCTGCCGGTGTCCAGCGGCGGCTTCGAGCAAGGCTACAACGCGCAGGCGGCGGTGGATGTCGAGACGATGTTGATCGTGGGCACGACAGTGACCCAGCACAGCAACGACAAGCGTCAGGTCGCACCGATGCTCGACGTGCTGGGGGCGCTGCCCAAGCCATTGGGCCAGCCCGAGGTGTTGCTGGCGGATACGGGCTACTTCAGTGGGGCCAACGTCGCCCTCTGCGCGGCAGCGGATATCGAGCCACTGATCGCGATCCAGCGCGACGCTCATCATCGGCCGCTGATGGAACGCTTCGCCGATGATCCGGCGCCACCTGCGAGCACCGACCCGATCGTCAGGATGACACACCGATTGAAGACGAAGGCGGGTCGCGCGCTTTACGGGTTGCGCAAGAACACGGTTGAACCGGTGTTCGGCATCATCAAGCATGTGATGGGATTCCGGCAGTTCTCGCTGCGCGGGCTGTCCAACGTCACGGCGGAATGGTCGCTGGTCGCGCTCGCGTGGAACATCAAGCGGATGAGCGTGTTACGAGGCGCGTAGGACGACAAGGGGGCGCTTTGCGCGGCTCCAACGCCCCGATTGCCTCCTCGTTTACTTTCAAATTCATTTCATCGCGTTTTGACGACTGAGGTGAGTCCGCAAACCGGCGCGATCCGAGTCCCGAACTGAGCTTCTCACTCAGACGTTACCTCAACTCCGACGGCCTCCTAGAGCAGCAATCGACCCGGCTGCCGTCTTCCCGGCGCACTCCGTAAGGTGCCCCGCCGAAACCAAAGACGGAAACCACGATAAGCGCCGGCCACACGAGCCGGTTGGGCGAAGCGACCAATGCGCAAAGAAATACTGGTCGTTTGGACAAAGTGCAAAGATATGCTTGCAAACTGGTGTTCGCTGCTGAGCCGCACCCCTTATCGCGTCACGAGACGTGCGCAGGAACATGATTGCCGCGTACTGCAAAGTTATCCTTTCTGCCTCAGCGGGGGGAATGACGCATCGAGCAAGAGCGTGCACTTGATGTATCGAGGGCCGCACCTGTTCGTAAGTCGCGCCTCAAAAAAAACTGCTCAGAGCAGAGGCGGTGAGCGGACAAGATCGGAGAGTTACAACGACATCGTGCACATTCATGGATTGCGCATGAGATGAAGTACGCGACGGTGGACATCGGCGGCGAATACGCCAGCCTGCTGAAAAACAGCCAGGACACGGATCCAAACAACCAGATCGTTTTCAACGCAGACGTGAACCGTTTCGACTTCAACCCGCAAGTGCGGTTCCCGTTTAAGAAATGGCAATGGTTTACCGTCAACTCCACGGCCTCGTGGCGCGACACCTATTACACGCGGAGTCTCGCGGCGGAACTGTCGCCGGAGGGTCAGACCGTGGTGACCAACGTCACTCTTCCGATTGCCGTCATCAAAGGCACGGTAACGTATTCCGACGCAACGCCGGTGCCGTTCCCCCAGGTCTTCGCCACACAGACCAACGTCGGCGGCTCGCTCATAACGTCCTTCTCCAACTCAAACGCGGATGGGACTTATACCATCACCGGCCCCTCGGTTGGCGACTTCAATCTCACGGTGCAGGACTCCAGATCGGGTCTGGTGCAGACTGCAACGGGCACGGTATCCGATGTTTCGGCGCCGGT
>Ga0137418_10002214_pt1 | contig 17836 bp, 17 predicted proteins | sample CZODoug3_1_2_16f_FD_122242 | JGI IMG/M metagenome (GOLD analysis project Ga0137418, IMG submission 122242) | Vadose zone soil fungal communities from Angelo Coast Range Reserve, California, USA - CZODoug3_1_2_16fungal (Hybrid Assembly) | ecosystem: Environmental > Terrestrial > Soil > Vadose... | reverse complement strand
ATAGCAGAGAGTGGATCGACGTCGCGGTGGCCATCGGATCGCCCAGTGTCCGTACCAATATTCCACGAGCTCAGGATTCAAATCCTGATGTTCAGCGACTGGCGGAAAGCCTTCGGCAAGTCCTCGAGCACGCTGCCTTAAGGAACGTCGTGGTGCATCTTGAGAATGACAATCCGGTGAGCGAAGACCCGTTCTTTTTAGCGCAGGTCATCGACAAGGTGAACAGCCCGTGGCTGCACGCGCTGCCGGATTTTGGCAATACTTTGAATGCGCACGACGAAGGCTATGCTTACCGAGCGATCGATGCCATGTTCGCGCACGCCTATGGCATCTGCCACGTTAAGGATGGCGAAGTCAACGACCAGGGCAAAGCCACACATGTGGATCTTGCCAAGACGTTTGCAATTTTGAAGCGGCATGGATACAAGGGATACTGCTCGATCGAGTACGACGCGCCGGGAGATCCATACCAGCCGACCGCGAACTTGATTGAGCAAACGGTAAGACATCTTTAGACGAACCCGGGGAGGCAGATCAATAGTTTCGGTTTCCGCATCTTGAGGGTTTCGTGCGCTTCCGCGCTTCGCTGGGCAACGTTCGTTTTCTATTCGCCCGAATCGGCTCTTGTGATAATTTTATGAACCATGCGAAAAGCGGTGATGCACCTTAAGAAATCTGACCCTATCCTCCGCGCCATTATCGAGCGTGTGGGGCCCTGTCGAATGGAGTTTGGTCCGCCCGAGTTCTCCAGCTTGGCCGAGGCGATTGTGTATCAGCAGTTGAATGGCAAGGCCGCGGAGACCATCTTCAAACGATTCGCCGCCCTGGCAGGTGATCCGCCGACGCCGGAAGGAATTCTGAAACTGACAGACGCGCAGATGCGCGGCGTCGGGCTCTCCAAGCAGAAATCAGCGTATTTGAAAGATCTGGCGGCGAAAACTCACGGCGGGTCACTTGATTTCGCACGGCTGGCCGATGCCTCCGATGAAGAAGTAATCCAACATCTTACCCAGGTGAAAGGCATCGGCGTGTGGACGGCGCACATGTTTCTCATGTTTTCGTTACGCCGCCCCAACGTGCTGCCCACCGGCGACTACGGCGTCCAGGTGGCGGTTAAGAAGCACTACAAAAAGAGCAAACTGCCCAAACCGAAAGACATGGAGAAGATCGCCAAATGCTGGGAGCCGTACCGCTCCATCGCGTGCTGGTATTTGTGGCGGAGTCTGGACATCAAGACAGTTTGAATCCAACCAAAGCCGCGACCAAATGCGGGAGACGTCACCCTGTGCGCCTCCGTGCCCACTGTGGTTAAATGAAAGCCGATGGCAGATCCCAAAATCCGCGTCCTGGTCGCCAAACCCGGCCTCGACGGTCACGACCGCGGGGCTAAAGTAATTGCGCGCGCGCTGCGGGACGCCGGCATGGAAGTGATTTATACCGGACTGCGGCAGACACCGGAAATGATTGTGAACGCATCCCTGCAAGAAGACGTGCAGGTGATTGGACTCTCGATTCTTTCCGGAGCCCACAACGCCATCGTGCCCCGCGTTCTCGACCTGCTCAAGCAAAACAAGATGGACGATGTTCTTGTACTGGTCGGCGGCATTATCCCCGACCAGGATATTGAGGCGCTCAAGAAAGCCGGCGTGGCCGCGGTTTTCCAGCCCGGCACGGCCATGGACGATATCGTCAAGTTCATCCGCGCCAACGTGAAGGGACACGCGGTTCCGCAGGCCTGAATCGCAGCGCTCAAGATCAGCTTTTGCACTCTTCCATGCCAGCTCCCAACCTCACTACTCTCCGGCAGCAACTTGAACGCACCATCGGTCCTACCCCGTGGTACTGGAAGACTTTTCCAGCCTTCCGTTCGCTTCGAGGAGAAGGTTTCGTCTGGACCCATCACGGCGATCAAGGTCCGGTCGCATATCTGATCACGCTGGCGCTGGAGCAGGAACCGGACAAGCCGCGCCTCGCCCTCAATACTTATTGTCGCCCGTTTCTGGTGCCGCCCCACCATCTCGGGATCTGGTGTCCGGAAGGGCGCAGCATTCGCCTAACCTGTTTCGACGTTGATCAACTAAGGTCATTTTCACTCGCGGAGATTGCTGGATGGTTCAAGCAATCCACCGACCGCATTTATTCCGCCTCGGCCCCTTTGGCAGATTTTGAAGTGCCCTTGGCGCTGCCGCCGGGCATGCACCAGATCGAAGTACCGCCCGAACTCGCCACCGTGGACGAGCTGATTGTGCCCACCAGCTACAAGGCGTTGAGCAGCGACGATCCTGCTTTCGCCTTGTTCGTTTTTTACCTGCAGGCGGGGTTGGTGCAAGTGCTACCGCAGAAGTGGTTCACCGCGGCCCAGTATGAAGTGGGCAAGCAATGGATTCCTCGCGCCGCCCGCGACACGGAATCACACCGCCTCTTCGGCGAATGTTTCGGCGTAGGAACGTTCTTACTGGAGGAAGACGGCTGCACTCTCGCAGAATGGATCGAGAAGGGGGTCTAGCCAGCCTGGTCGCCGCTGGCTCACCAATTCTAAAACTTCAGCCTCCTAAAATCATTGTCTCGCCCGTTCAAAATCGAGCCGTTCAACGGTGGGCGCCTGCTGCGCTTGACCTCGGCCGACGGCATGAACCGGTTAACCCACTCGTGCCTGCTGGCATTGACCGAGACGGTCCGCGAACTGGCAAGCCGAGATCAGCCGTTGATCATTGCGGGAAATTCAAACTTTTTCTCTGTGGGTGCGGACTTGAATGAGATTTCACGCCTGTCCGGTCCCGAAGCCTACGAGTTTTCCAAAATAGGGCAGACATTGATGAATGAGATCGAGCACTTCCCAGCTCCGGTGTACGCCGTCGTCTCAGGACATTGCATGGGCGGCGGACTAGACCTGGCGCTGGCGTGCCACAGTCGCATCGCCGCACCCCATGCCCTATTCGGACACCGCGCAGCGGCACTTGGCCTCGTCACCGGATGGGGCGGCACGCAAAGGCTGCCAAGATTGATCGGAAGGGCCCGCGCCCTCGAAATGTTCGTAGCCGCGGAAAGAATCACGGCGGAGCAGGCATTACGCCTGGGGGTGGTAGACGTTGTCTGTCCCCTCCCGGAAAAGCAAGCCATGGCACGACTAGGAATTTCGTAAGATGGAAAAGACGTTTAACGGACTGAAGGCTTTGTGCTGACCGCTCGCGACCACTCGCGCTCCTGGTTTGCGCCCTTCCTCTCCGCTGGTATACCGTAATCAGTCCGCTCCCTTCCACCATGCCTGACCGTCACGAACCCCCTGTTGTGAAATCGGACAACACGTCCAACGTCTTGCGGACAAAGATCGATCCCACTTCCGCCCGCTTCGAAGCCAACATGCGTTTTCTGGCTGATCTGATGTCGCAGGTGCGCAACGAGGGGGAAAAAATCGGCGAAGGGGGTGGCGCGGAAGCTGTCGAAAGCCAGCACAACAAAGGGCGCAAGACAGCGCGCGAGCGTATTGACCTGCTGGTAGATACGGGAAGCTTCTTCGAATTGGGCCTGTTCGCGGCCCGCGGCATGTACGAAGAATGGGGTGGTGCACCCGCCGCCGGAGTAATCACTGGTCTGGCTCGAATCGAAACCCGCCTGGTAATGATCATCGCCAATGACGCCACGGTAAAGGCCGGAGCGTTCTTCCCGATGACCTCTAAAAAGGTCATCCGCACTCAAAACATTGCCGTCGAAAACCGAATTCCAACCATCTACCTAGTCGACTCGGCCGGAGTTTTTCTCCCGCTTCAGGAAGACGTTTTTCCTGACACGGATGATTTTGGCCGCGTCTTTCGCAATAACGCCGTCATGTCGGCCATGGGCATTCCCCAGATAGCGGCCATCATGGGTATGTGCGTCGCCGGCGGCGGTTATCTGCCCGTGATGTGTGATCACGTGCTCATGACGGACGGCAGCGGACTCTTCCTTGCCGGACCCGCACTGGTGCAGGCGGCCATCGGACAGAAAGTTTCCGCCGAGGAGTTAGGCGGCGCGGCCATGCATTCCGCCATCAGCGGCACCGTGGACTTCCGCGAGCCCAACGATGAAGCCTGCCTGACGCGCATCCGCTCGATTATTGGAAAATGGGGCTATCGCCGGCAGTCGCCATGGGACCGCAGGAAGCCGGTCGACCCGCTGCTGCCAGCGGAAGAAATGTATGGCATCTATGATTCGTCGCCGGCGCGCCCCTATGACATGAAGGAAATTCTGGCCCGCGTGCTTGATGGCAGCCGCTTCGACGAATACAAAGCGGAGTACGGCAAGACGCTGGTCTGCGGTTATGGGCGCATCGGGGGCTTTGCTGTGGGCATCGTCGCCAATCAAAAGCTGCATGCCCAAGCCACCGACCATGAAGGCCACAAACGCGTGGAGTTTGGTGGGGTCATCTATACCGAATCGGCGGAAAAAGCCGCCCGCTTCATCATGGATTGCAATCAGAATCTCATCCCCCTGATTTTTTTTCATGACGTGAACGGATTCATGGTGGGACGCGACGCGGAGTGGAGCGGCATCATCAAGGCGGGCGCGAAGATGGTGAATGCGGTATCGAATTCTGTTGTCCCCAAAATTACAGTGATCGTCGGCGGATCATTCGGCGCCGGCCACTATGCGATGTGCGGCAAAGCCTATGACCCGCGCTTCATTTTTGCCTGGCCGACGGCGCGCTACGCCGTGATGAGCGGTGACACGGCTGCGGGCACATTGGTCGAAATCAAGATCAAGCAACTGCAGCGCAGTGGCAAAACTCTCAACGACGATGAACGCAAAGAGCTACTCGAATCCACCAAGCGCACCTACGACGAGCAGACCGACCCACGATATGGCGCGGCTCGCCTGTGGATTGACAAGATTATTGATCCGGTGGAAACTCGCGAGGCCATCGCGCAAGCACTCGAGGCCGCGGCCTTGAATCCGGACGTGGCCGAGTTCAAGGTGGGAGTGCTGCAAACATGATTCAGCGGGTTAGACGGGGCAATCGACCACTTGATCAAGGGCTGTGCATCCGCAGGCGGCGGGACCGTAATCCGGCAGAGCATGTTTCCGTTGCCGATTTTGGCGGAGAGCCAGGAACTAAATGCCAAGAACGGATTCCATAAAACTGATCGAATGTCCCCGCGATGCCTGGCAGGGGCTGAAGGGACAAATTCCGTCTGACATTAAACGCAGTTATTTGCAGGCGCTGATCAGTGCGGGATTCAAGCACATCGATGCCGTCTCATTTGTATCCCCGAAAGCGGTGCCCCAAATGGCAGATTCGGAAGAAGTATTGAAGGAACTCGATCCCCCGGATGACGTCGAGATCATTGGGATCGTGGTCAATGAAAAGGGCGCACAACGGGCCATCGAGACGCAGGCCGTGAAGACGCTGGGATTTACCTATTCCATCTCCGAGACATTTCTGCAGAAGAATCAGAAACAATCCGCCGAAGACGCTTTGGAGGAACTTGAGAAGATTCAGAACAAAGCTGATGCTGCCGGACTCGACGTGGTGGTTTATATTTCCATGGCATTCGGCAATCCCTATGGTGATCCCTGGAGCATCGACGAGGTCATCGAAGCCATATCGCTGATGGAAGTGGATAATCTCCACATGATTTCTCTTGCCGACACCGTCGGCATGGCTATTCCGCAGCAGATCAGTGACCTGGTCGGCGCGGTGATGGCAATCTACGATTACCTTGAGATTGGCGTACACCTGCACAGCCGTCCCGAGCACGCCGCCGAAAGGATTCTTGCGGCCTACGACGCCGGCTGCCGCCGCTTTGATTCCGCTTTGGGCGGCCTCGGCGGGTGTCCCTTCGCCCAGGACGCGCTGGTGGGAAATATCGCCACCGAAAAAGTCATTGAAGCCTTGCCTCAACGTGGCGCACAATTACCGCCGCTGAAGCCGCTGGACACGCTGTTGCGAGCCACGGCAGAAATAGGAAGGCGGTACACCACTTCGGTGGCTGCGGATTGAGCAGCCATCGAGAATGTGCAGAGATTGTCGAGTCCGTGTGATTTAGGGGCAGCGCCGCGGTCACGGTCGTCGGTGAAATCTGCTGATCTTGAAATGTCCTACACCACAATCCAACTCGCGCACGACGACGCTGTGGCCACCATCACGCTGAACCGGCCTGACAAGCGCAACGCCATCAGTTTCGTGTTGATGGACGACTTGCTTCGAGGCCTCGATGAGGTCGCCAAGTCGCGGGCTCAGGTGCTCATTATCACCGGCGCAGGCAAAGCCTTCTGTTCGGGCATGGACCTGGACGACCTGAAGGCGCTTATTGGCCGCTCTGCGGAGCAGAATCTGAAAGATTCGGAGACCATGGTCCGCCTCTTCCGCTCGCTCTATGAGTTTCCTAAGGTGACCATTGCAGCGGTGAATGGAGCGGCGATCGCAGGCGGCACAGGGCTTGCTTTGCTGTGCGACTTCACCCTGGCCGTGCCGGAAGCTAAGTTTGGCTATACCGAAGTGCGCATTGGATTTGTACCCGCGATCGTGTCCACCTTTCTGCTTCGGCAGGTCGGCGAAAAACAGGCGCGCGATCTACTGCTTACGGGCCGCATCATCGGAGCGGAGGAAGCGGCACGCATCGGGCTGATCAACGAAATCGTGGCTCCGGAAAACTTGATGGCGAAGGCTCGCGAATTGGCTGCGATGCTCATCGAGAACAGTCCCGCTTCTTTGCACGCTACCAAGCGCCTGCTCAGCAATCACGCCCGCGCTGAACTGGACGCTCAGATCGAGGCTGCGGTCCGGGAGAATGCCGCCATACGCAATACGGCGGATTTCCGGGAAGGCGTCTCATCATTTCTCGAAAAGCGCAAGCCGCGCTGGAGTGGACAATGAGCGGTAACCTTCCCCCCGCCGTTAATGAAACCCGTCTGCGCGTGCGTTACGCCGAGACCGACCAGATGGGCGTGGTCTATCACTCGAATCATTTCATCTGGTTCGAAGTGGGCCGGGTCGAATTGCTGCGGCAGATGGGCTTCTCTTACCGCGATATGGAAAGCAAAGACAACTGTTTCATCGCCGTGGCCGAGGCCACCTGCCGCTATCGCGCCCCGGTGCGTTATGACGAAGAGGTGCTGGTGCGCACGCGGCTGAAGAGCGCCCGCGACTCCGTGGTTCATTTTGGCTACGAACTGCTTCGCCTGTCCGATGGCACACTGCTGGCCGAGGGGGAGACCACACACATCGTCACCGACGCGCAAATGAAGATCGCTGTTTTGCCCGATAAATATTTGAACGCATTTCGCGCCGCGCTGCAAAAATAGATGGTAATTCGAGGCGGAAGCGAAAGCGGAATATAGAAATTAGGGAACTCTTTTGAAAGCCCTTCACATCAACGGGAATGATCTCACTCTGGAAGAGGTGGGCGAAGTCGCGCTGATTGGTGACCGGCGTCCTGTACTCCTCGCGCCCGACGCGCGCGAAGCGGTCGATAGCGCACGCGCCGTGGTGGATGCCGTGGTAGCGAAAAATCAGCTCGCCTACGCCATCACCACCGGTGTGGGCCAGCTCAGCGACGTCCGCATTGCCGGCGACCAGATTCGCGAACTGCAAGTCAATCTGGTGCGCTCGCACGCCGCCGGAGTGGGCGAGCCGCTGTCGGTTGCTGAGACCCGCGCCATGATGCTGTTGCGCGCCAACTCTCTGGCCAAGGGCTGCTCGGGCGTGCGCCCGGTGCTGATTGATACGCTCTGTGAATTCCTCAACCGCGGCGTTACTCCCATGGTGCCTTCGCAAGGCAGCGTGGGAGCAAGTGGAGATCTCGCGCCGCTGGCGCATCTGGCCCTCGCGCTGATTGGCGAAGGCGAATGCATCGACGATAAAGGCGCGCGCATCGCCGCTGCTGACGCGCTGAAGCGGGCGCAGATAAAGCCGCTCGTACTCGAGGCAAAAGAAACCATCTCTCTCATCAATGGCACACAGGGCATGCTGGCGGTGGGGACGCTCGCTCTGCTGGCCGCAGAAATTCTGGTGGACACGGCCGATGTTCTCGGCGCCCTGTGTTGTGATGCGCTCAAGGGCACTGACGTCGCTTTCGATGAGCGCATTCACAGGGCCCGTCCACACAGCGGGCAGTTGAAGAGTGCGGCAAACCTGCGCCGGGTGCTGGAAGGCAGCCAGATTCGCGAGTCACATCGCGACTGCGGCAAGGTGCAGGACGCATATTCGCTGCGCTGCATTCCGCAAGTCCATGGCGCAGCGCGGGACACGCTGGCGCATTGCCGCGACGTCTTCGAAGTCGAAGTAAACTCTGCCGTCGACAATCCGCTCGTCTTCGTCAGAGACGCCAGCCAAGCGGAAGGCGACATTATTTCCGGCGGAAACTTTCACGGCCAGCCTTTGGCGTTCGCGCTCGACTTTCTTGCCATCGCTCTCACCGCGCTAGCCGGCATCAGCGAGCGGCGTCTGGAACGGCTCGTGAATCCTGCGCTGAACGAAGGCCTGCCGCCATTCCTCGCGGCTGGTGCGGGGCTGAACTCCGGTTTCATGCTGCCGCAGGTCACGGCCGCGTCGCTGGTGAGCGAGAACAAAGTGCTGGCGCATCCCGCCTCAGCAGACTCGATCACGACGTCGGGCAACAAGGAAGATTACGTTTCGATGGGCATGACGGCGGCGATGAAGCTGACGCGCATCGTCGCTAACACGCGTAACGTGCTTGCCATTGAGGCCATGGCCGTAGCGCAAGCGCTCGACTTTCTCGCACCGCTCAAGACGTCTAAGCGGGGACAAGCTGCGCACGCGGCAATCCGCGCGGTATGCCCGACAATGGTGAAGGACCGCGTGATGTATCAAGACTTCGCGCGGCTGGCGGAGTTGATTGCTTGCGGTAAGGTGGCTGCAGTGGTGCGGTAGGCTGGAAGCCGTGCCCTTCCCTCGTTTCGCGCCAAGCACACAGATGGGGCGCGATTCGTTGGGGCGGATGGAATCCAGGGTGCCACTACGAGGCCGTTTTCACGGCGCTGCCGTCCAAGCCGAGCTCCCCGGCAATTCCCTTCAGCGCCTCAATACAGAACCCGATGTGCTCGTCCAGATCCACCCCCAGTCCAAGCGCGCCGTTAATGATGTCCTCGCGACTGACTTTGCGGGCGAAGGCTTTGTCTTTCATTCTTTTTCTGACTGACTTGGTGTCGACCTCGGCCAGGGACTTGCCGGGCTTGATGAGGGCGACGGCGGTGATGAATCCGGCGAGCTCGTCGCAGGCGAACAAGGCCTTCTCCATCATCGAATCCCGAGTGACTCCGGTATATTCGGCATGCGACATCACGGCACGACGGATTACCTCCGGCCAGCCCCGCTCTTGCAGAACTGCGTTGCCCTTGTAAGGATGATCATCGAGGCTGGGATATTTTTCATAATCGAAGTCGTGAATGAGTCCGACGATGCCCCAGAGTTCTTCGTCATGGGTTGAAGCCGATGCCGAAGCCGCAGCGAATTTTCGACCATAGGCGAGCATGCACGCTTCGACGGCGAGCGCGTGTTTGCGCAGACTTTCGGACTGGGTGAACTCAGTTAGTAAACACCACGCGGCGCTCCGATCCATCATGTGTTTCCTTGTTTTCTCCGGTTTCTCACTGGATTATTTCGGTGTTTTGCACGAAGCACTTCTGGTTTCGTTCCATTTTATACTTGACATCCACAGGGGCTGTACCTCAGATTACGCTTGAGGTTTTGGAACCTCTCCCCCGATACGGTTCCAGGAGTAGCCCGCTCTGGCACTCCCACAACCCGATGGCCACGACTCTTGCCCCGGTGAACGCACGGGAGGTCGTACGTTGCGATCACTGCCTGTTGGTGCAATTCCGCACCGCCAATAACAACTGCCGCCGCTGCCACTTGTCCATGGACGAGGAAGAACCGGAACCGGTCGAAGTCGCGCCCGAGCCGGTGATGATGCCAAGCCACGGCAATGGCCGCGGACACTTGAACCTGGCCACGTCGATCCGCTCACTGCGCCTGCGTAACGGGCTCAGCCAGCGGCAACTGGCCGGACGGATGTCGGTGCCGCGAACCTACGTGTCGAAAATCGAAAACGAGAAGGCTACGCCTACGCTGTCTTCCCTGGAGCGGCTGGCGCGAGCACTGGAGGTAACCGTGCCGGAACTGCTCACTGGCGGTGAAAAGAGCCGCCAGGATGAAATCAGCGAACTGGTGAAAGACCAGTTTGTGGCCGAGATTCTGCCGTTTGTTTCGCAGCTCAACGGAATGCAGATGTCCAGCATTCTGACCCAGTTGCGGGACTTGACGGTGAGACCGCGGCGAACCGCGTAACACGCGAGACTGTAGATCCATCGCCGCAAACAGCGCGGCGCGGGATTTCAGTGCCTCAATTTTTATCCGGGCAACCAGCTGACACAATACCGGGACCATCGCTTGGTCCCGGTTTTTTTGCGGAGTGAAGACATCGATCGGGCCGCTCTGAATCCGAAACCGATCCACTGACATCTATCGAGCATGAGTCTCGAAGATGGCGACACAGTCTCCAGTTCGGTTAGCCCTGATGGCGCCTTTCTCAGCCAATCTGCCGGATCAGACCGACGGAGCAGCGATTCCTCTCTGCCGGTATCGGTCGGGGAAGCCGACGCCGCATGGCTCGATGCCTACTCGCGCGCGGTCACGGGAGCGGTGGAGCGGGTCAGTCCGTCGGTGGTCAACATCGAAGTGCATCAATCGGGCGGCCGCACGCGTACCGGCGAGCGCAGGGAGCGGAGCGGTGGCGGCTCTGGATTCGTGTTCACGCCCGATGGATTAATTCTCACCAACAGCCACGTGGTTCACGACGCCCGACGCATGGACGTCAAGTTGCCCGACGGGCGCCGCATGTCTGCCAGCGCCATCGGTGACGATCCGGCGAGCGACCTTGCCGTGATTCGCGTGGACCAACCCGGCCTCACGGCCGCTATCCTCGGCGATTCCCAGCAGCTTCGGGTGGGACAGGTGGTCATCGCGATCGGAGCGCCCTATGGATTTCAGTCCACCGTAACGGCGGGAGTAGTCAGCGCCCTGGGCCGGTCGCTGCGATCGTACTCGGGCCGGCTTATCGACGATGTTGTTCAGACCGACGCCTCGCTCAATCCTGGGAACTCCGGGGGCCCGCTGGTGGATTCGGCAGGCCGCGTGGTCGGGGTGAACACAGCCACCATTCTCCCCGCACAAGGTATATGCTTCGCAATCGGCATCAACACGGCGAAGTTCGTGGCCAGCCGCCTGCTGCGCGATGGAAGAATCCGCCGCAGCTACATTGGCGTATCAGCGCAGACCGTGCCTGTGCATCGCCGGGTGGTGCGCTTCTACGATCTGCCAAAGGAAACAGGAGTGATTGTGTTGTCGACCGAAAGCGGCAGCCCGGCACAACGAGCTGGACTAAGGGAGGGCGATGTCATCGTCGCGCTGGAAGGCCAGCCAGTGGCTGGCGTGGATGATCTGCATCGCTTGCTGACCGATGTGCGGGTCGGGGTGAGCTGCTCGCTGCTGGTACTACGGCACACAGAAAAGCGGGAGATGTCGGTCGTTCCGGAGGAAGCAAAGTAACCCTTGCGGACTGACGCTCCCGAGGCGCGGCCTGCTTCCGACGTGGTTGCCCTGCATTGCAACAACTCCTTCCCTATGTTAGCTTCAGGATTCGGAAGGGGATACTCGTTGCAGGCAAGAATTCCCGCCGGACTGGATCGAAAAGAGACCGAAGTCTACCGAGAGCTTGATCCGGATCGGCTCCCAAGACACATCGCCATCATCATGGACGGCAACGGACGCTGGGCCAAGCGGCGACATCTCCCGCGCGTGGCCGGGCATCGCGCCGGCGTCACGGCGGTGCGCTCGACGATCGAGACCGCCGCTCGCATCCATATACCAGCGCTGACACTGTATGCCTTCTCGGAAGAGAACTGGAAGAAGCGTCCCCGGAGCGAAGTTGGGTTTCTTATGGGACTCCTCGGCCGCTATCTGAAGGCGGAAGTGCCCACACTCAATGAAAACAATATCCGCCTGGAATACATTGGGCGGCAGCACGAGCTCCCCGCAGACGTGCAGGAACGCATGGCATGGGCGCGGGAGAGCACGGCGCGCAACACCGGCATGGTGCTCACCTTGGCGCTAAATTACAGCGCCCGCAGCGAACTGGTGGACGCATTTCGCTCGATGGTTGAAAAAGCCACCAGCAATGGTGGCATTGATCATCTCGAAATCAACGAAGATGAGGTCGCACGCCATCTCTATACGCGTGCGCTGCCTGATCCGGATCTTGTGGTGCGCACCAGCGGCGAGATGAGGCTTAGCAACTTCTTGCTGTGGCAACTGGCATATGCCGAGATTTACGTGACACCGACATTGTGGCCGGATTTTCGCGGAGTGCATCTGCTTGAAGGTATCGCCGAATACCAGAAGCGGGAGCGGCGCTATGGCGGGCTGAATCACGGGGAAGCGCATACGAATTCGGAGCCTGCGAAGAACCACAAGTAGCTAAGCCGGGCCTTTTCAGAGCGAAATTTACTTCTCTTGCTAAAGCGCATCGCGACCGCAGCCGTCCTTATCCCGATTGTTCTCATCCTGGTGCTGCGGGCGCCGGTTTCGGTGGTGGCACTGGTCGCCGCTCTCGTCGCTCTTCTCACGGTTCATGAATTTCTAAAGCTTACCGAGTCGTACGGCGTACGGCCCTTGCGCATTCCAACCTATGCCTTCGTGGCAGGTTTTTTTTTGCTGCTGGCGATCAACGTGGGCGCCGAGACGCCGCTGTTTTCAATGGGAAAATTCCTCATCAGTCTGGCCTTCGCCGCGGCCATCGCGCCCTTTCTTTTTCTGACCATCACCATGCGGCACGACAACATGAGCGGTGCGTATCCTGCTGCTGCGGCGGCGGTGTTTGCATTCACTTACATCGCCCTGCCGCTAGGCATGTTGGTACAGATTCGCCAGCAGTGGGCAGGAGGGTTTCTGTTGCTGTATCTGCTGCTGGTCGTTTGGGCGGGAGATATTTTCGCCTACCTCGTCGGCAAATCTCTGGGGCGACATCTCATGGCGCCGCGCATCAGTCCCAAGAAAACCTGGGAGGGTGCGGCGGCCTCGTTGGCGGCGAGTCTGGGGGTTGGAGTTCTTCTGTTCCACTACGCCCTGCCGCTGAGTTCTGCCATGTTGAATGCGGGCCTGATCGGGCGGCGCGACGGCTTGTTCGGACTGGAGAAGCCGGCTCTGTGGCCGATCATCCTGCTTACCGTCGCGATTAACATCGCGGCGCAGCTCGGCGATTTGGTCGAATCGCTGATCAAGCGCGGTGCCAACGTCAAGGACTCAGGCACGATTCTGCCCGGCCACGGCGGCATGCTTGACCGAATCGATGCCCTGCTCTTTGCTGCTCCGCTACTGTGGTACTATGCAGCTTGGCGCGTGATGCAGTAGCCTCCCCCAGCCGCCTGCCCCGGAAACACGAGCCAGGAATAAAATTACACTGCTGTCATGAGACGCATTGCCATCCTTGGGTCGACAGGGTCGATCGGTTGCAGCACGCTGAGTGTCGCTGAATCCTATCCCGACCGCTTTCAGATTGTGGCCCTCGCCGCCGGCGGAAATCTGGAGACAACGTTTGAGCAGGCGATGCGCTGGCAGCCGCTGGTTGTGTCCATGGCGTCAGAAAGCGACGCCGCTACGCTGCGTGCGCGTTTGAAGAAAGAAGGTCGGGGGGGAATTGAGATCGTCCACGGACCAGCAGGAGCGGTGCGGGTTGCGACCCATTCGGATGTGGATTTCGTGGTCAGCGCCATCGTCGGAGTAGCCGGTCTGGAAGCGACTTATGAGGCGGTGAGGAGCGGCAAGATTGTGGGCCTCGCCAATAAAGAGTGCCTAGTCGCGGCAGGGGAGCTAATCACCGCCGAGGCCCGCAAGCAGTCGAAGCCGCTGCTCCCCATTGACAGTGAACATAACGCGGTGCATCAGTGCCTCCGCGGCGGTCGCATCGACGAAGTCGAGCGCATCTGGCTTACGGCTTCGGGCGGGCCGTTTCTGAATACGCCACGCTCGCAGTTTGCCTCCATTACCGCGGAGCAGGCCCTGAACCATCCCACTTGGAAAATGGGCAAGCGTATCACCATCGACTCAGCGACATTGATGAATAAGGGCTTTGAGGTAATCGAAGCCTGCAGGTTGTTTCACATTGGGGTAAGAAAAGTGGAAGTGATCGTCCATCCGCAGTCGACCATTCATTCCATGGTCGAGTTCGTCGATGGCAGCATACTTGCTCAGTTTTCGGTGACCGATATGCGCCTGCCCATCCTTTACGCTCTGACCTACCCCGAGCGCATCCAATCAGACATGCGTTTTCCTGTTGGTGACCTGCGTCATCTCGACTTCTCCCCCCCGGACATGAGTAAATTTCCTTGTCTTCGTCTCGCCTATGAGGCGGCGGAGGCAGGAGGAGCGAAGACGGTGGCGCTCAATGCGGCTGATGAAGTGGCTGTAGCCGCATTTCTCGAAGGCCGCATTCGCTTCGATCACATTCCGCGGGTCATCGAAGACGTGCTTTCTGCAACTGAATCCGGACATTTGGAATCTATACAACAGGTGCTTCAAGCGGATGGCGTAGCCCGCCGATGTGCGTTCGAGCGGGTAAGCGGGAAGGCCATGCAACGGGCAACGTCGGTGGTCTAGGGAATCCGTGGTCTCGGTAAAGTGGTGCCGTGAGCTGAATCTAATGAGGGGCTGTTTTACGTATCTCTTTTATGTCTGATTTCCTTATCTCCATCGTTGCCGTCGCAGCCGTCCTGGGCTTCATGATTCTGGTCCACGAGTTCGGCCACTATGCAGTGGCGAAGTGGCTGGGTGTGCGAGTTGAAGTATTCTCCATTGGCTTCGGCAAGCGTCTATTCGGTTTTCGTAAGGGCGACACCGACTACCGTGTCAGCGCCATCCCGCTCGGGGGTTACGTCAAAATGAGCGGCGAGAATCCGATGGACGAGCGCACCGGAGACCCTGCCGAGTTCCTCTCGCACTCCCGCTGGCATCGCTTCCTGATCGCGATTGCCGGCCCGTTGATGAATATCCTTCTCGCGGTGTTCCTGCTGACAACGGTTTATATGGTGCATTACGAATATCCGGTTTACCTCGACACACCAGCGGTCATCGAAGGGGTGAAGCACGATTCGGCTGCTGCCCAAGCCGGGTTGCAGGCGGGGGACCGGATCGTGAGAGTCGATGGCATTGAAAATCCAACCTGGGAACAATTACAGCCCCGCGTGTGGCTGAGTCCCAACCAGCCCCTCACCATCAGGATCCAGCGCGGAGATCAGGTCTTCGAGAAAACCATTGTGCCTAAGGCGGTGACTACCTCTGAGGTAGGTTCTGCTGGCTGGTTTCCGAAACAACCCGTCATCGTGGGTCGGCTTGAGGCGGAAATGCCAGCGGCCAAAGCTGGCCTCAAGGAAAACGACAGAATTGTTGCCATGGATGGAAGCCCGATAGGTTCCATCGAAACCATGATTGAGCGCCTGCAACAAACCAAGGAAAAGCCCGTCGAGCTCACTGTGATCCGTGGCGGCCAAACCGTAAGTTTTCGCATGCAACCGGTGCTCTCGAAGACCGAGGACCCCAAGGAACAGAGATATCGGCTAGGCTTCCTCAACAAAGGCGAGACGGCGGTAACCAAGTTACCCTTCACCCGGGCACTGAGTCTTTCTTTGCAGGAGAACAAGAAATACTCACTGCTCATTCTGGAGCTGGCTAAAAAGATCGTCCAACGGAAGGTCTCGCTGCGTGCCGTCTCTGGGCCAATTGGCATTGCTCAGGATGCCGGATACGCGGCGCAGCAAAAAGGTTGGACACCTCTGATGGAGCTGATGGCCGGGATCAGCCTGAATCTCGGCATCTTCAACCTGCTACCGATTCCGATTCTGGACGGTGGCGTGATCCTGTTCCTTTTGATCGAAGGCCTTATGCGCCATGACATCAGCTTGCGAATTAAGGAGCGCGTCTACCAAGCCGCCTTCGTCTTCCTGGTGCTGTTCGCGGTGATGGTCATCTATAACGATCTGATGAAGACTATTCCAGGACTGGCTGGCCGACTACCGTAAGAAGCCATATTCTTCGAAGCTCAGCACTCGGCGTTGAGCCGCCTCCACCAACATCGGTGCGGCAGGCCCCATTTTCGGCGTGTTAAACTAGATATTCCTCATGGCAACAAGCGAACGCAGAAAGACCGTTACGGCCGTGGTCGGCGGAGTGCGAGTGGGCTCCGATGCACCAGTTGTGGTGCAGTCGATGACCAACACGGACACCGCCGATGTGCCTTCGACCGTCCAGCAAGTGGCCGCACTGGCTCGTGCTGGCTCAGAGCTTGTGCGGGTCACGGTCAACAACGATGAAGCGGCGGCAGCAGTGCCGCACATTGTCGAGCAACTCGACAAGCAGGGCGTGCGCGTGCCCATCATCGGCGACTTCCACTATAACGGTCACCAGCTGCTCACCAAGCATCCCGCCTGCGCTCGCGATCTCGCCAAGTACCGTATCAATCCCGGCAACGTAGGGATCGGTCGCAAGGATGATGGTAATTTCCGCACCATGATCGAAGTCGCGGTCAAGTATCAAAAACCGGTGCGTATCGGCGTGAACTGGGGATCGCTTGACCAGGCTTTGCTTACGCGCATGATGGACGAAAATTCGCTCCTGCCAGAGCCCAAAGACGCTCGCGAAGTCACTATGGAAGCGATGGTAGTGAGCGCGCTGACTTCGGCGAAGCTCGCGGAACAATACGCCGTAGCCGAGGAATTCCTTGATGAGCTTGTCAAACGCTTCCTGGACGGGGATCGCTCGCGGGTCGTGATGGTTCCGGGCAATCACGACATCGACTGGAATACGGCATTGAAAGCAATGGAGGTCGTCGATCGAAAGGAGACGCCTGCCAACGTTATTTCGATGTTACACGCGGAAAATACAGGTTATCGGTGGGATTGGAAGACCCTGACGCTCTATCGCATCCGGGATGTGACAATGTACGGGCGGCGGCTCGACGCGTTCTGGCGATTCTTTGAGAAGTTTTACTCAGGAGTGCCGGGCCTGCTGAAAGTCCAGCCCGGCGCGGACGCCAATCTCTTTCGACTTTGCGATGGGCGGATTGTCGTTGCTGCATACAATTCTTGCCACGGCAACGACTGTTTTGCGTTTCATGGAATGATTCGAAAGGACATGGTTGCGCGAAGCCATCTGCAGTTGAACGATTCCGGCGAGATTTTCGACCTGCGAATGGCGGTTTGGCACCACAGCATTGAGGGGCCACCTTACAGGACGGACTATATGGACGTCGAAATCGTGCGCGGTATGATCGGCCGCGGATTCCGGCTCGGCCTCTATGGTCATCAACACAAGGCTCAAGTGGCGCCCCATCAGGTATGGATGCCTGACCAAGAGAGAATGGCAGTGATCAGCGCCGGTTCGCTCTGTGCCGGCGCGAGTGATCTTCAGCGACTCCGACAGGTGGTAGATGCCGGGAGTGATGAGCAGGTGCTTGCCTTGGGCCAGCGCGGCGTTCAGGTCGGCCGCGGTCGCTCCGGGCTTGGCGATGAAGAAGTCGGACAGCGGTAGCGCGGTACCGGCCGGTCGGTGACCTTCCCAGCTGGTCGACTGGCTGTCGGTGCGAACGGCGGGGACGAATACGTGGTACGCGCCGCTTCGGTCGACGTAGAGGAACGGCTTCTCGCAGACGACCGGTGTGCGCGGAATGGATGTGTACGGCGGCGTGGGGAAGGTCGTCGTCGGCGCGCCCGCGACCCCGACGAAGACGAAGTTCCAGTTCGAGCCGACCCAGCCGCCGATCACACAGTTGCGGGTGATCCATTGCTGCTG
>Ga0137418_10002213_pt1 | contig 17839 bp, 22 predicted proteins | sample CZODoug3_1_2_16f_FD_122242 | JGI IMG/M metagenome (GOLD analysis project Ga0137418, IMG submission 122242) | Vadose zone soil fungal communities from Angelo Coast Range Reserve, California, USA - CZODoug3_1_2_16fungal (Hybrid Assembly) | ecosystem: Environmental > Terrestrial > Soil > Vadose... | reverse complement strand
GGCCATTGCCTATGGGGCAGAGGCCGCCCGCGAGCGGATCATTCCGGTGCCCACGGCTCGAGTGGCGTGAGATTCAACGGACCATTCCATTGTCGAAGCCAAGGCGGGTGAGAGCCTCTCAATACCAAAGGGCTGGAAGGGACGCTGGACGACGCAAGGCTACAAGAAATACTACGTGACCTACACTCGCAAATGAGGAACGGAACAGAACTTTAGCGCGTCTTGCAGACGCGATCGAGGAGCGCCTTTACGTGAGAAGCCGCCAATCTTCGTGCCTGTGCCTCCGGCATCCCCGATACGGGCATCGTCGCCCGTACCTTGATCTGCCGATTGCCCACGGGAACGATCCATAGACCGGAGATGAATGGCGCATCGTTCTCCTCCCACTTGAATTCGGCCAAGTTGATCTCGACATATCGGTCGAATCGGTGCGCGGGCTCCCAGAAGGCGCGAATCATCTTCGCTCCGAGGTGGGCGGAAAGGATTTCATCGACTGCGGCCTTGAGCTCAAGTCGATCATTCTCCTTCTTCGATTCGTCGCGGTCGTAGGCAAACATTGTTATGCTGATGCGCGGATCCGAAGAGTCATAGCCGACTGAGACACTGTGGCGAAAATTCGCAAGGCGGAAGATCATTGACGAGGACTGGGCTGCCGCGGTGAAGCCCGGAGGCGGGCTCGGCAAGCAGAGCCCGGATGCCTGCTCCAGCGTTCCTCCGCTGGACGCGCAATCTGAACAAGTCGGCGTCGTCGCCGTGGAGATGGTCATGATAACCTCGCGAGCGGCCTCCAATCCTCGCTTGAAGTATGTGTCGTCCTTTGCCGCCAGCACAAGAAGCACGAGGTAATCGTCGAAAGCAAAGGCCAAGAGGGACCTTGGCTTTCCATCCTCGAAATAACGCGCGCGGACTGTTGGGCGATCGCCGATTTCTTCGCGTGAAAACTCCAAGCCGGAGATCTTTTCGGTGGGTTTTTTCTGGACCCACGCCTCGAGGAAGGATTGAACGCTGTCGGAATCCAGACCTTTTGGGACCTCCAGGCCGCTAGGGTAGGTCGTACCCTTCTTCTCCCGGAAGATTGCGATCATGGCGTTGGTCATGTTGTCGGGTGTCAGGAAGACGGGGTTCGTCGTCGTAGTCCATCCCCAGCCCGATCGGTGGAACACCACCTGTGGTTCATCCGGGAGACGCAGCAGCTCCCTTTCCATGATTGGGCGAGGTTCTTCTGCACGCGCAATTCCCGACGCCAGCAATGCCATGCTGCAAAAAAGCGTTGTCCTGGCGAATCCACCTTTCATGCTGCCTCCCGATGTCTCTGCACCCGAGTGGCGCTAATCCCACAAACGGAATACGGACCCTGGCCAATGGGACCGTCGAAGAAGTAGGTTGATGCCGAGGTGGAAGTAGATCACCGTCATCGGCAGCGGGGCAGGAGTCGTGTTCGAATGGGTGCTCTGACACGACACGTAGAACTGCAGCCGGTAGCTGCGGTCCAGGCCCTTGTCGTAGCTGATCGCCCAAGCGCTGGAACCGTCCAGGCGTAGCTTCTGGTTGCTGTTGGCGTCGATGAAGCTGCCGCCGTCGCGGTGGCGATACCAGGACGAAACTGCGCGAAAGAGAGACTGCCCACGCTGACGCCGTGTCCACCGTTCCTGGCGATGACGGCGTCTGAGAAGAAGCCGAGAAGCTGGCCGTCGAGCTGGCACCAATCGACACACCCTCACCGCCGTTTCCAGCGATCGTGCCGCCGGCGACGGTCAGTGTGGCATGGTTATGGACATAGGCTCCGGTATCCGAGTTGTCTTGGATGGTTCCGGTAAGAAGGCTGAACACGCTACCCGTTGTGACAAGCACACCGTTCCCGTTGCGCTGAATTGCTACGTTATTCACGCCCACCTCGGCTCCGATACCAAGTTGGAGCCCGTCCGATCCATGGTTCTGAAGCACGTCGCCGTCGACCGAGGCTTGCGAGTCACGCACACTTACACCCTCGTAGAGTGCCATTTCACGGCAGTGCTCGGACTATTGCTGACCGTCGCAACAAATTGCTGTGCGCCAGCACCAGCCACGGTCACCGAATTCGGTGTCACGGCGACGGCGATCGACGGGGGTCCGCCGTGGCTGCCCCCACCGCACGCGGTGAGAGTGCAGCGCGCACGGCTGTGGTGTTCATCCTGAACCCTCCATTTCACAAGGGTTAGGCGCGACGGACGGTTTCGGGCAAGCTTTGAGGCGGACCACTGTCCCTCGCGGATCTGTCTCGCAGGGAAATGTCGCGTTCACGTTTAGGGTGAGGCCAAAATCACGCCGTTGAGACCGACCGCAATCCAGCGGCCATTCCCGGAGCCACCCCACACGAGGCTGTTGACTAAGCCGCCGGTCGGGAGCGAAAGGGTGGTCCAGTTCACGCCGTCGCTAGACAGCACGCAGTTGTAACCGCAGCCGAGGAAATGCGCGCCGCTCCAACCTATCGCGTCCAGCGCCGACCCCATCGTGCTGGTAGCTTGCCAAGGCGCCCCGACAGTCGAAGTCAGCACCGGTCCGGAGCCAACCCCAACCATCGTCGTGTTGTTGGCGCTGCCAGCGCTGGAGATATCGGAAATCGCATGGGCGCCTGGGACACTCACGGTGTCGGCGCTCCAAGTCTGGCCATCAGCCGAGCGCAGCACAGCCGGAGCCGCACTCGATTGGCTGGCGCCACCCGCCGCGACAAACTGGCGGCCATTCCAGATCACTGAGAACAGCATGTACGGTTGACCCGACGACCCGACCGTCCAATTCAGGCCGTCGCTCGAGACCAGCGTCACTGTCGTAATCGTACCGTTGCTGTCATAGCCGACTGCGACGAACTTTGTACCGGACCAGGCGATCCCATACAACCAAGTAGTCGACGAGACTGGCAACGCCGAAGCGGTCCAGGTGGTTCCGTCCGTCGAGGTGATCAGGGTCCCCGGCTGACCGACCGCGACGAGCCGGCTGCCAGACCAGGCGACATTCAATAGGGTGTTGGTGGTGCGGGAGTGTTCCACGGTCCAGGTCGAGCCGTCTGGAGATACCAGGATGGCGCCGCCGTCTCCGACAGCGACGAACTGCGCGCCGGTCCAGATCACACGGTGGAGCCCACCGGCCCCGGTGGCCACGGTTCGCCAATTACTGGCGAGATCGTTGATCACGACATCGAACGTGCCGCTCAGGTGGTTTGACGACCGGCCCTGGCCATCGACCAACGAGATGTCGAACGTGTAGTGGCCCAATGTGGTCGCGCTGACTTGGAACTGACCGGACACGGTTCCGCTGGTCTGGCCAGCGATGCCCTGAATCGGAAACGATTGGGCGCCACCGGCCGCGGTCGACAAGTCCAGGCTTGCCAGCGCCGCGCTGGCACCGCTGAAATCGACAGTGCCGCTGATGGTCGCGCTCGCGCTCCCCACGACGACGCTGTTGGGCGAGAAGCGCAGGTTGGAGATGCTAAACGGCGGCGTGGTGCTACCGCCTCCCCCGCCACAGGAGGCCAGGCACGCCAATGCAAGCGCGGCGACGCCGGAACGGGCGGCCGTGACGATTCGATCGAAACTAGGCTTCATGTGCATTCTCTGCCGCTTCCTTTCGTGCGTTTCTCTCTGTAATCTGAGTCAGGGTTCTTCAGCTAGTAAGCGATCCGTCCCTGGCACCCTTGGTCGTGTTTGCCCCATAGGATTTCGGCGCTTCGAGCAGCGCAAACGCGCTATGACTCGAGGGCCCGAAGTTCGGACGGCCGCTCACGACGAGCGGCGCCCGGCGCTGGAGCACCGCGGGAGCGATCTCGCGCGTTCGCAAGGCCAGCGCCGAATCGTCAATCGCGGTGCTCTGGAACCATACGAGGCGTGCCCGTTCGCTAAGAACGCGCCTAGCATTGTTGGACTCGGCAGTTCCGCCTCGAGCAGCTGCATCGCCGGAGGTAAATGACGATTCGTAACTCTTCATATCGGACCTCCGCTTGTGGCCACTCCAGACCTGGCTCGTGGCGGCGGCCGTGAGCAGCTGGGGTGGTTCCATGCGGGTTATGTCGTCACACGACCCGGTTTCGTTAGTCGAGGCCCCGAAGCGCCAGGGCCCACGTGGGGTCCGCGCGGTCTCCAAATAACGAAACCGGCCGCCGCTGCGACTCATCATGGTCGGAATACGCAATCTCGACGATGCGACTGCACTTCAGTTGCTTGAACGAGTACGCGAAGGTGACATGCAGGCGTTCGCCGAACTGTTTCGCGCGATCAATCGAAGGGTGTTTCTGTTCGCTAAACATCGCTTGGGTGATCGCGAGGATGCAGAAGAAGTGCTGAACGACACGGCCATGGAGTTGTGGCAGCACCCGAATCGCTTTCGTGGCGACTCCAGGTTCATGACCTATGTGCTCGGCATCGCAAACAACAAGGCGAACACCCTGTTGCGCCGTCGCGGCCGTTTCGAGGACGATCCGCCGGAGGACTTGGAGGACTTTCCGGACTCCGAGCCGACGCCCTATGACGCCGTCTGGAGAAAGCAGAAGCTCACCGCCATAGCGCAATGCATGGAACGGCTGCCGGAGCGCCAGCGCACCATCGTTTATCTGGCCTATTTCGAAGACTTGTCCCGCGAGGAGATCGGGCGCATAGTCGGTTGCGAGGAAAATGCGGTGAGGCAGTACCTGCATCAGGCGTTACGAAAGATGAGGGGCTGGCTGACCGCATCGGAAGTGCAGTGACGGACGAGCTGCCGTGTTAAGCGCGGAAGACTTCGAACTGCTCCTGCCGTGGTATCTGAACGGCTCGCTGACCGAGCGCGAACGCATCCTCGTTGCTGACTATCTGAAAGCGCACCCGAAGGAGGACGCACGCGTTCAATGGAACGCATCGGTGCGTGCCGGAATCAAGGAGCAGGCCGACGCGCTGCCCGAAGACCTCGGGTTGGCCCGCATTCTGGCGGCTGTGAACCGAGACCAATCGGGGGCGCGAAGTGCTCGACGCGCCGGTAACGAGCGTCGCATCCTGGCGAACCTGGCAGCCTGGGTCGCATCGTTCGGCGGCTCTCGCGCCAGGCTCAGGACCGTGAACGAGGCCACTTCGGCCGATTGGCTTGGTCGCGGCGGCGGTGCGGACCTCGGGCGGCCGGGCATCAAGCCCTGGGTCGCCGCGGTGGCGTCGGCGGCGGTCGTTTCGGCGACGGTCGTGATTCTGATGGTCAACCGGATTGAACCGGCGCGAGCGCCGGCTACGGTGGTTGCGGACAGTCGGATGCCGAGCCGCGCTCCGGCGGATGAACCTGAGTTGCTCAATGCGCGAGGCTCTCATAAGGAGCGGAGCGAAGGATCTGCTGTTGCACAGCAACAGGGCGCACCATGGCGCGCCCCTCACCCGGCATCGCGCCACCCGGAGCCCAAGGCGTCGCCCTCGCAACTCGCGAGCCCGGCGCAGGAGCCGGTTCAGGTGGCGCAGTCTAGGGTGGCGGAGCCGCCGATTACAGCGGCCCCGTCCGGGACGACGGCATCGTCCTCCGGAGAGACCCAGGCGGCCGGATCCAGTGCGGCGCCGCCGGCGTCTGGCGTGCAAGGCGAACAAGTGGCGCTCGGAGCGCCGGACAAGCTCCCCGCCGTCGCTGACCGGGGCGGGCAACCGGAACACCCGCCTGCCGAGGCGCCCGATGCGGCAGGTGGCGCTCCGCAGGTGCCGAAGGCTCTCTCTTCTGACTCTGCCGGCCACCCCGCGCAGTCGGTGCAGTCGCCGTTGACGGGTCCGCCCCGTGTTGCAATATCGGGCAAGACCGACACGTCCTGCCCTTCGACCAGCAAGCAGCGCGAGGATGCGCTTCGAGCCGCCAACCCGGACGAACCGATACGCACGCCCGCCGCCTGGCTTGAGTACATCAAGGACCTGCTCAAGGCGGGGTGTCGCGACGCCGCGGACAAAGAATGGGTCGAATTTCACAAGAAATACCCCAACGAAAAGGCTCCGCCCGAACTTGCAGCGCCGCGATGATGTGGCCACGGACCGCGCCCCGCTGCATCGCACCGGCTGCGCTCGGACGCGCGCTGACCCTGGGTTTGCTGCTGTACGGGTGCGCGACCCCCGTGACGCCCCCGATCCGTGTCGATCCGAAGGCGATCGACCAGGAGGTCAGGCTCGAGCGCGAACTGCGATTCAAAATGGCCTATGTCCAGCAGCAGCGTGTGCTGGGTGTCGCGTTTCCGTTGCTGACCGGAGCCGTCAAGTTTTGCAAAGACGCCACGCATTACGTGACCGGCATGAGGTGCCTGAACCGAAGAAGCTTTGAGCGTGGCAGCGCCGCCATCAGTGTTCTCGGCCTGACCGACGATCTGAAGATCACGACCGTTCTTCCGGGGTCGCCGGTGGACCTTGCGGGTGTACAGCCGGGCGACTTCGTGCTTGCCGTTGATGGGTCGGTGACGCCCAGGGGTGAGGGCGCCACGGAGGCGCTACAGCAGAAGTTGGAAGAATCCGTGAGGGACGGTAAGTCCTTCAGCATGACGCTGGGTCGGAACGAGGCGCAGCGGAACGTGGTCGTGGCGCCGGTCAAGGCGTGCGCTTTCTCGGTGACGGTAGTCGACGGCGATGTTGTCAACGCATTCGCGGACGGAACCACCATCACGGTCACCGTAGGCATGCTCCGCTTTATTCAGGACGACACCGAACTCGCCTTCGTTATTTCGCATGACCTCGGCCACAACCTGATAAAGCACTTGGCCGCAAAATCGGGGAACGAGGTAAGCGACTTGCTGGCGACAATCGGGTTCACCAAGTTGCCGCTTGATCCCGATTCGCCTGCTGACGAACTCGAAGCCGAGGCCGACTACGTGGGGCTGTACTTGATGGCCAGCGCCGGCGGCCAGATCGATCGCGCCCCTCAGTTTTGGCGAAGAATGGGTGCAACGTACCCCTCGTCGAACAAGCAGGCGTTTGGAGCCTCGCATCCGAGCGACTGGTACCGGATGATTGCGATGCAGACCGCCGTCCGGCAGATCACACGGCTGATCGATGAGCGTCGCCGTCGGTGAGAGGCGCCGCGATGCGTTTCACGAAGTCCAAGACGTGCCGAGGGGAAGCGAAAGGCCTGCGGTCCATCCGAGGATGTGCTGGACCTCGCGTCCGTCTTCGAAAATGAGCGATGCTCGAGCGGCCTGGACGGCCCAGTGTGGGTGATGTAGCGTATTAACGAACTGCTGGCACATGGTGAGTGATGCGGGAATCGGCCGCACAGCTTTCTGAGATCGGCACCGGGGAGGCCGGCACGTGAAAACGATCCTCCCCGCCGTGCTGTTGGCGTGCTCCTGTGCCGTTGCGCAGTCGAGCCAGCCTGATCTGGCGTCTGTCGATTCGGAAGCCAAACTGCAGCGCGACCTGCGGTTCCGGATTGCGTACGAGCAGCAGCAGCGGGTCGCTCGCGTCGCGTTTCTGATGTTGACGGGGTCGGCTGAGTTATGCGAAGGCAACACGCACTACGTTTCCGGGATGACGCTGTCCAATCGACAACTCTTCGGGGAGGACAGTGAAGCTGTATCCCTGCTGGGCCTGTCCGATGCGGTAAAGGTCACCAGCATCGTGCCCGGTTCACCGGCGGACCGTGCCGGAGTGCAGGTCGACGACGTTGTCGTGGCAATCAACGGCTCCGTGATTTCAAGCGGGGCAGGCGCGGTCGACGCGGTGCTGAAGAAATTGGAGGAGGTTACGAAGAACGGCAGGTCCTACGCCGTCACCTTGAGGCACGACGGGGTTGCGAGAGACGCGACTGTGGTTCCTGCAAAGGCCTGTGCTTTCTCGGCCGTTGCGATCGACGGTGACGTCACCAACGCGTTTGCGGACAGCAGGAACGTCACGGTCACCGTCGGCATGCTGCGTTTCGTGGAAGACGACACGGAGCTTGCGCTCGTTATTTCGCACGAACTCGCGCACAACCTTATGAAGCATGTGCAAGCCAGGTCGGAAAACCAAAGGGCCGGCGTGCTAGAAAGGATCGGAATCATCGCTCTGGCCGCCGCTGTCGCGAGATACAACCCGGGGCAGGCGGTTCAGTTGATACAGACGCCCGTTTTGACGCGCGAGTCATTCTCCCCGGAATTCGAAGCGGAGGCTGACTACGTTGGCCTGTATATGATGGCTCGCGCGGCGCTGCCGATCGATCGCGCGCCCGAGTTCTGGCGCAGGATGGGCGCGGCCTATCCGGCGTCCAGCAAAGCGGCGTTTGTCTCCTCCCAGCCCGGAGACCCCTACCGCATGCTGGCCCTGGAGGCAAGCGTCGATGAAATCCGAAGCAAGATCGACAAAGGCCTGCCGCTCGTTCCCGAGAAAGGGATCTCGTTGCGCTTTCAGCACCACGTTCTGCAACCGGAGCCGGCTGCCCCGGCGCCCCCCTTGCACACCGCGTACCACGTCACGTTCCTGCTGCAGCACCATTTGATCGCCAACTATGCGTTTGGCGAACCGGGCGATCGCGCCGAGGATCCGCTGGATTTCGAGGACACGGTCAGCAAGTGCCTGGGTCAGGCGATGAAGCGGGTCGCGCCGTCGACGGTGGTGATTAGCGGCAGGGAATTTCGCAGAACGGCGTTTCCAGACCTCGACCCTCCGGAGGCGCCGCACACGGTTGAGTCGCTGCTCGTATTGGCAAAGAACGCCGAGTTTCAGCGCAGGATTGCCCCACTAGAGCTCGATTACATTGTGGTAGCGAAGGTGAGCACCGGAAGCATCCGGGCTTATACACCATCTGTGCTGAACACGGAGTCACGCTTCAGCGTCAGTGTGATCGACGCCAACGGGCAGGGCCTGTGGCAACGCCAGGATGTGACTGCCGCACGAGCTAGCGGGCCGCGGCTTTTCAATCCGATCCCGTTTGTGAACATCGAATCCCAAGCCTGCGATCAACTAGGCGAGCACCTGGCAGGGAGCTTTGCGCGCACCGCGCCAGCGCCGCCTCCGGTTGGGGGTGAGGTCGGGCAATGAACCGGACGGTCCTGATCGGCCGGGCACGGTTGTTGGCGGCGGCAGCGGTGACCGCATCGCTCGGCGCGGTCCGGGCCGAGGGCGTTGAGAGCAACCCGCCCACTTCCGCGCAGGTCGCGCGCCTCGAAACCAGGCTCCAGCGCGGCACCTCGACCAAGGCCGACGTCGAGCGCCTGCTCGGACCGGCCGCGGGACAGGGTGAGTCCGAATTGCCCGGGGACACGGTGCGGCGCATCGTTTGGTACTACGGCGCCACCGAGGCAATCAATGAGTGGACCAAGTATGGGGCGATCAGGGTCGCCATCACCGAGCGGCGCACGCTGCTGATCTTCTTCGATGGCGATCTCTACACAGGTTTTCTCTGGATCGCATATCCCGCGCCGTGAGGCGCCCAGGGCGCATCGGGACGAAGACGCGATGGTGTGAAGCGATGCGACGGCCGGCGCTCGCACGGATTGGGATCCTTCTGGTTGCTCCGCTCCTCTTGGCGGCCTGCAGCGAACTCGGGATCGGCCCTCAGCAAACCATTCGATACGGTCTTGCGCCCCGTATCGACCGGCTGCAGACCCTGCAAAGAGGCGTATCGACGGAGGCAGACGTTCTGCTGGCGCTGGGCGAACCGAGCGGACGGGGGATGGCTCGCCTGAGTCCCCAACTGGCGGCGCCGAACCAGCTTTGGGTGTACGAGCTAAGAACGCTAAAGCGAAAGACCGAGCGGCAGAATTCGTTAATGATTTTTTTGGACGGACAGCGCTACGAGGGATACCTCTGGTTCTCGTCCAAGGAGCTGCTCGATGCCAGGCCGTAGGCGGCCGCGGGTCGACTCGACGATGCGCGCCCGAACCACACGATCGCTGCGCCACCTGCGTATCTTCCTGATGTGCTGCGCAATTGCAGGTTGCGCTGTACTGCCAACAAGGATCGGCACCAAACCGAATGTCGAAGTACTGGAGGGCGAGTTGAGGATCGGCGAATCCACGAAAGACGACGTCCGGTACTTTCTCGGCAAGCCGTTCGGGCAGGGCAGGGATTTGCTGCCGATCACGCGCGAGGGCAGGACCATGTGGATTTACTACTATGCTGTGGACAGCATTCCGCGCAGTCGCTGCCTTGTGGTCTACATCTTCTTTGCCGGCGATCACTACGACGGATACTTGTGGTTCTCGAGCCTGCCGTTATGAGGCGCGCTTGCTGATGGCGGCGCGCCCGGCGCCAAGCGACCGGGCATCGGCCGCTCAGCGCTCGCACCGAAATAGTGCGTCACTTCAGGGCGCCTATACCTCGGTCTGTTCGGCGATCTCCAGCGCGTCATCGACTTCGATACCGAGATACCGGATTGTCGAGTCAATTTGCTGATGGCCGAGCAGCAGCTGGATCGCTCTCAGATTCTTCGTGCGCCGGTAGTTCAATGACGATTTTGTGCGGCGCAAGCTGTCGGTGCCATACCGCCGCCGGATCCAGTCCGATCTCTTCGACCCACCTGTGAAGGATGCTTGACAAACAGGGAGACTCTGCGATTGATGGCGCAATAGAACTCGACGAACGCGCCTTGGTCGCCCGACCGATTCGATAGGCAGACGGCAGCTGCATCGTCGAATTCGCGCATGCCGACCAAAATGAGTCGCTGCGCGTCCCGGTTTCGTTAGTGACGCACCGCGCAGTATCGACGCCGTCCCCGGAGGACGTCGATTACTAGTAACGAACGCGCGAGCTTCGGCGACATAAGCAGCAGGTGTTGACCGGATGGAGGTACGGCAGGTGCCGCAAGAGATCCATGGCACGGAGAGCCAACGGGAGATGCATTGGTGCGTGTTGGGCCGTGCGTCACCTCTGGCTCAAGCCAATCCATGACCTGGACGGAGGCTGTCAACCGCACTGTCCATGGGTAGTCCTTGCTGATCGCGCAAGCTAACTCTAGAGAGGAGTTCAGGGGTTTCCTTCCGATTTCGGCAACTGGGCGGCACATACAGCCCGATGGAGGCGACGATGATCACTTCGAATTCGCGGACGATGGTTTTGCAAAGGCCGATTCTGCCCTTTGAAATATGGACCAGCGAAAGGAACGTTATGAAGAGGCGCCTGGCAATCGTTGCCTTGACACTTTGCTTATCGGGATTGGCCTCCGCGCAATCCACGCCTACTACCCCCAGTAACGGCGATCCGGATTCATTTGGCCATCACATGATTTTCCTGGGGCTATCCGGGACGGGATCGGTCTACTTTGATCGCACTTGTGCCGACCCGACTAAGACCACTCCGCCGAATCAGTGTGTCATTGTGCCGTCGGCCGACCCCGGTGGGCCGACGTTCTTTAGCTTCCCGGACCTTGGGAGTATCGCTATTCCGGCCCGGAGCAGCAAGTCGATCATCTGGCCCGTATTCATTTTCAACACAAACTACACGCTGAACAACACGAACGGGAGCCCATTGCCTGGTGTCTTCAGAACCTTCGTCATTGTCACCATCGAAAGCGACGTACTGAAGGATCCATCATTGATCGATCCGAACTCCGGCCTTCCTTACAACGGCCGATTGACAAACACGTTTAAGAACGCATACGGGGAAGGGCGTTTACTCGCCCCGGGCGAGTTTGATTCGAAGTTCCTGCGGGCCGCCAGCGCCGGTAATGCGGCATTTTCGACATCAATTCTTGAAGATCCCGGCGGCCAGAATCTTCCCGCAAAAGTGGTCAGGGCGCTGTTCGCCAACCCCATGATCATTCGAATCGGCCTCGAAGGAAACGTCAGGCTAATTGATCCGGATTCGGCTAGCTCAATCTCTTTTGTTGGCTTGAGGCTGTTTGGCGATAGGGGCGACTGACCATTTGTACTACGCGCGAAATTCCACCAAGTCCGACACTCGCGGTATGGCTAGGCAATCGAGCAGGGGCGACCCTGTCAGTAAATGCGAGCGCGCAATCGCGAGACGCATGTCTGTTTCCATCGAGACTCTTCGTCTGTGGTTGCGGAAGTTGCTTCTTTTGAACTGGGAGGGCGTCATGCTTGTCACGCAGCGGATTGGCTCCTTGCTCCCGGTTCTGCTCGGTGGATACGCGCTTTGGGGCTGCTCGCCGCACCTCAGTCTTGGCCCGCCACCCACCTACACGGTAGGTGGCACTGTCAGTGGTCTGACCGGCAGTGGACTAACGCTCTCGCGCAACGGCGCAACCATCGGGCGGGGAGCCAGCGGAATTTACCCAGACCTCGGGCTCGGCGCTTTTTCACCTGGCCAGAGCTACGACGTCACCGTCATCGTTCAACCTACAAGCCCTTCCCAGACCTGTGTGGTGTCGAACGGAAAGGGGACCGTCGGCAATGCAAACGTCACGAATGTTCTGGTGAACTGCACCACGAATCCCAGTCGCTTTGTCTATGTCGCCAATGACGCCTCGAATAGTATCTCGATCTACACGATTGACGCGACGACCGGAGCGCTGACCGCGGTCGCGAACCTGTCCGTCTCGGCCGGGAGTCCGCACTTTCTTGCGGTAAACCCCCAAGGTAGATACCTTTACATGACGAACGGTGGCTCCAACAGTGTCTCGGTTTACGCGATCGACGCCGGCACTGGTGCCTTGACGGCCGTCAGCGGCTCACCGTTTCCAACTGGGAACAACCCAAGTTCGGCGGCGATCCATCCCAGCGGCACACTGATTTATGTGACGAATCAGTCCGATGCGACCATATCGGCTTATTCGCGAGATCCCGCCAGCGGAGCGTTGGCGGCGGTCGCGGGCTCACCGTTCGCCACCGGAAGCAATCCGGTTTCTGTCGCGGCTCCGGACTTGACGAATCCCGTCGTTGACGGCTCCGTTTACGCGAGCAGTGGTTCGAACAGCATCTGGGCTTATGCGATTAACTGGAATGGTACGGCTTTGACCGGGGCATTGACCGTGACGGCCGGCTCACCGTTCCCCGCGGGAAGAAGTCCGGGTTCCTTGGTCGTCGATGTCGCAGGAGACTTCCTCTATGCGGCAAATCAAGGCGACGGCACTGTCTCTGCCTACTCCATTGATCACCAGAGTGGTGCTCTAACGCCGATTGCCGGCTCGCCGTTCGCAGCAGGCGGAAGCCCAGCGTCCGCTACGATCGACCCTTCCTGTAGCTTCCTGTTCGTCACCAACAAGGCGGACGGCACGATATCCGCGTATCAAATCAACGCCGGGGCATTGCGAGCTGTCGCAGGCTCACCGTTCGCGGCCGGAACGGGCCCAAGCGCGGCTGTCGTAGATAACCTGGACAGGTTTCTCTTAGTGGCGAATAGCGGTTCGAACAGCATTTCAGTCTATGCCATTGATCCGAATAGTGGGGCCCTGACGCCCATCAGCGGTTCGCCGTTCGCATCCGGAAGTGGATCGGCTTCGATCGCGGTGAGCGATTGACTCAAGGTCAATCCAAAGCCATTCGACTCGACTGGTATAGTCCGCGCTTGTGTTTTTTGGATGTCAACAGATCAGTCGACCTGATCGAGTAGTCCGAGGGAAGGCGCTATCGCGGAGTTCAGGCACGGCTCGTCAACGTTCGTCGTTCAAGTTGAATTCGGCGGAGGGAGCGTCCGTCGAATCCATCAGCGGTCATGCCAAAACAGGTAAACAGGTAGCGGTCACTGCAGGTGAAATTCGAGGGCTTGCTCGCGGAGACGCCGCACCGAGTGGTGTGTCGAAGTCCCAAGCAGAAGCCATGAATGCGAATCTGGCGGACAGACACTCCTGCAAGGGACGCGTGGTTACGTGATCAGGACGCAGAACGCCAGCATTCGAAACGTATCGAGGCGCCCAATGCCCGTCGTCGGCTTCCGCCCGCGATCCCTTCCCTATCGCGCTGGGTGAGACGATTCGCACGGCCCGTGCTCGTCGTGGCATGACGCGGCGGATGCTCGCGACCAAAGCCTCGGTACGCGCGGAGGTTTGGCTAATCTCCGAACAAGTATCTGTCGAGAAGGAGGGTCTCGTCGGCGGCCCCGGAATGTCTCCGACCGAAACCAAAGACTTGCTTGGTACCAAGGCGGGCACCTATCATTGGGATATTGGGGACGCCGCTTATCCGCACGACGCGTCCCATCTGCAAGTTCATACTCGTGGCGGGGATGTCATCCGAATTTTCTTCCCGGACTGATCCTCATGCATCGAAGCGCCGTAATTAGCTCGCTTCATCGCGGGCAGCCGTTGCCGGCCAAGATCGAGAGCCAAGATCCACAGCGCCTGGCGTTTGTCGGCGTGTACCCTCTCGACCTTTCGCAACCACCGACACGCCAGTTCTTGCAAGGCCGCGGATTATCGAACCTCCCTGCAACGGGGCGTGCATATCACATAAGAAGCTTCGAGGTTGATCGGAAACTTGTTGAGGCCGACCTCTGGATTGGTGAAACTGAACTGACGGACCGTAAGAGTTTCTTCGCCTTTGACGACGCGAGTCTGGAGCAGCAGTTAGAACAGGTCGGTGTGCCGCTGGAGGGCCTGGAACCCCATTTCAAGAGCGACTACCCAATCTGAGGGTTCCCTCTCTAATCCGAACGGTGACATGACTACATCGTCGGGCTGTCGACGGCAAGGCGTAGGTGCCCAACTTCGCGGAGCGGCCCCCTTGTACAAACACAGTAATTCCGCGACGCCCTGGGTCCTCCGCTCGACGAGCCCGTGGATAAGGTGAACAACTGGCGGAACGCGCGATTGTGCACTGCATTCCGCGAGCGTTAGCGCGGCTTGACGGAAGAGTCCGTCTCCGCCACCGGTCCAGGTACAGACCGGAGACATAGGTAACGGTCTGTACCTAAGACATAGGTCACAACCTCGGGCCGAACGGGTTGTCCAGGGGTTGCAAGGTCTTCTGCCGGGTCGATGTAGCCCAGATCGAAGGTGGAATCGGGATTACCTTTCAGGGCCCTTCGCGCGCACTGAACCAGGTTATGGCTGTAACGGTTGCACCCGAAATTCGCCCCCAAGTCCTTGAAATCGCCTAGTTGATCTCGCGCCCTAGCATGCATGGCATTGACGACGGGATTTCGATCCCGAGGAACGAATCAGCTGGAGTCGGACATGAAGATCGCAAGACACCTTTTATTGGCTACGCCGATCGGAGTGGCGGCAGCCCTTGCACTTGCGCAGCCATCGTTGGCCGCTGTGCAAAGTGAAGAGCGCGCCGAAGCGCCCGGCGGTTGGCACGGGGATTCGCGCGGCGGCTGGCGCCGGCCGCACTTCGGAGAGCGCAGGTCATTCGACGATCACGATCGGACGTTGTGGAGAGGCGGTCATTGGGCGCACGAGCGCCACGGCGGCCGCTTTGGCTGGTGGTGGGTCGCGGGGGACGACTGGTTTTTCTATCGCGATCCGGTTTACCCGTATCCGGATCCGGACGTGATGCCGCAGCAGGATGCGACGCCAGATCAGGACCCAGTCGGCCTCGTCGAGCCGACCGATCCGGCAGCCGCGGAGCCAGCGGCCGGCACCACGCACGAACCCGAAGCCCCGTTTCCAACAGCTTAGGTTCCACGGCCGACCGCGCGATGCAGACGCACCAGGTCCCCGTCAAAGCCTCGGATGGTTTCACCCCAAGAACTGTCGCCTCGGCGGCGCGCGCGTCAGCGCAGGCCAACCGCAATGATCTCTATCCCGCGCACGCCATTGGCGGATGGCGGGATGTCGATGGGACGAGCGTGGACATTCGGACATTCGGCCGATCGCAGCTTCGGATGGCGAGGCGCTGCGCGAGTTCGCGCGCTCGCTTTCGTTCAAGTCGCGGTATCTGCCCTTCAATTCGGCCGTGAATGAACTCGATTCGCATACGGTCGAGCGGCTTACCAAGATCGATCATCGACGCGATGCCGTATTGATCGCCCGTGTGCGCGACAGCAAGACCGATCGCGTCGTCGGCGTCGCTCGATACGCATTGGAAGCCGACGGTCGATCGTGCGACTTCGCCACCGCGGTCCGACGATTGGCGGCGTCGCTCCGCACGTCGGCCTGTTGGTGACTCGCCTGACCCGGTCTTTCACCAAGCGGTCTACGTCGACCATTCGAGCGACGTGCTCGAGGACGACGTGCTGGCCCGCCTGCTGACTTCCCCAAAGGTGATCGTCACTCCGCATATGGGCTTCATGACCTGGGAAGCGCTGGACGAGATCATGACTACGACGCTGAACAACCTTACCGAGTTCGAGCGGGGCGCCCCGCTGACTCATGAACTGCTCGCGTAAGATCCCTGGAGAGCGCGCATAACGACGAGGACAATACGATGCGCATTGAGCCGATCTTCCTGTTCGATCTCGATGGCACGCTCGTCGACAGCGTCTACCAGCATGTCCTTGCCTGGAAGGAGGCGCTCGACGCCGAAGGCATCGAGTTGTCGGTTTGGCGCATCCATCGCAAGGTTGGCATGAGCGGCGGGCTCTTCACCAATCAGCTTCTTCGCGAGGTCGGGCTTGAGATCAGTGAGGAACGTGTCGAGCGCCTGCGCCATGGCCATGCATCCGCCTACCTGCGATATGCGGATCAGGTCCGACCGCTGCCGGGCGCGTGCGAGCTGCTGTCATGGCTGACAGAGACCGATGTCCCCTGGGCGATCGCGACAAGCGGCCGGATGGAGACCGCGGCCGTCAATCTCGCGGCGCTCGGCGTCGACCCCCACCGGGTGGTCGTCGTCACGCGGGATCAGGTCAAGTACGCTAAGCCCGATCCGGACCTGTTCATCGCCGCGGCGGAACGTCTGGATGCCCCTATCGAGACGGCCATTGTCGTCGGCGACAGCATCTGGGACATGCTCGCTGCAACACGATGCCGGGCACTGGGCGTCGGCCTTCTGAGCGGCGGCTATGGACCTGACGAACTGCGCGAAGCGGGCGCATTCCGGGTTTACGAGGATCCGGCTGGTCTGCTGCGCCATGTCGACGAAGTAGGAGGGCGGCGGTGAAATCCGCCAATCCGCCTGATGAAAACCGCCTCGAATCGCGACCGCTTCGCTGAAGGTGGCAAGTCCCATGATCCCATCTTGTGTGACCTGCGGAGCCTTTGTCCTACGGCGTTGGCGATTATCGTGATGGGGTGCAGCCTTGGTCCCACTTTTCAGCATCCCGAGACGACTTCTCCGACTGCGTGGCGCACTGCAGACAGTCATCAGAAGGCGGCGTGGCCGCAGGCAGATTGGTGGCGCGGTTTTGGCTCAGGCCAGCTGAACGAGTTAATCGCGCAGGCTGAAGCGGCGAATTACGATCTAGCCGCAGCGATCGCGCGCGTGCGCGAAGCCGACGCGCGGGCGCGGATTGCCGGGGCGCCGCTGCTGCCGTCAGTTGGAGCGACGGCCGGACTGACGCGGCAACGCGCAACGCCGTCAGCGGCTACTGGGCGCGTTGTGTTCCCGCCGGATACCACGGTGGTCAATCCGGCGATTACCGCGAGCTACGAATTTGATTTTTGGGGCAAGAACCGGGCGGCGCTTGAAGCGGCGAAAGCCTCGGCTCTTGCGAGCCGCTACGACGAACAGGTCGTGGAGCTCACCGTGGTCACGGCCGTCGCGACCACTTATTTCCAGATACTGGAGTTGCGCGATCGGCTGACGGTCGCACAATCGAATATTGCTGCCGCGCAGAAGCTGCTCTCAGCCCTGCAGACGGAGCAGGAGGTTGGCACGGCGACGGCGCTGGACGTGGCCCAGCAGCAGACCGCCGTCGCGGCGCTGAAGGGCCAGGTTCCGCCCCTGACCCAACAGCTCCAGCAGTGTGCCGATGCGCTGGCGATCCTGGTCGGCCGGTCGCCCGAAACCTTGGAATTGGGCCCTGGCACGCTCGGCGATCTGTCGCTGCCGGCGGTCGCTCCAGGTCTTCCTTCAGAACTGCTGGCTCGCCGTCCCGACATCGCCGAGGCGGAGGCTCAGTTGATGAGC
>Ga0137418_10002212_pt1 | contig 17843 bp, 12 predicted proteins | sample CZODoug3_1_2_16f_FD_122242 | JGI IMG/M metagenome (GOLD analysis project Ga0137418, IMG submission 122242) | Vadose zone soil fungal communities from Angelo Coast Range Reserve, California, USA - CZODoug3_1_2_16fungal (Hybrid Assembly) | ecosystem: Environmental > Terrestrial > Soil > Vadose... | reverse complement strand
CGGACATCGTGCTCATGGACATCACCATGCCGCAGATGGAAGGGATCGAGGCGGTGGAGCGCATCGTGCGGCAGCACCCGAGCGCGCGCATCGTCATGGTCTCGTCCGTCGGATACCAGGAAAACATTCTGGCGGCGCTGCAGAAAGGCGCGAAGCATTTTGTGCAGAAGCCGGTGAAGCCGGAAGTGCTGTACGAAATTCTTCGGTACGTGCTCAGCGACGATCCCAACGCCGTCGGCGCACCGGTGGCGATGGCAGGGGAGCACCGCTCATGAGAATGGAACTGATCCAGCCTTTCATCAACGCCGCGGACGCGGTTTTCGCGGAGTCTTTGCAGGCGCCCACAAAAATCGTGGACCTGGAAATGGACGAGGACGCGTATCGCCGCAAGGGTGTCGCTGCGCTGATCGCCATCAAGGGGGACATTGAAGGGCGCGTGATTCTGGATTTGTCGCCGGAAGTGGCGATGAAGGTCGCGACCATTCTGGCGGGGACGGAAGTGGAAGCCAGCGACCAAGTGGTGCGCGAAACGGTCTGCGAGATGGCGAACATGGTCATCGGCAATTCCGTGACACTGCTGAACGACCAAGGCTTTCATTTCAAAGTGTTTCCGCCGGAAATCCACGTGGACGAAACGGGTCTGGCCGGCAGCGCGGATACCGAAGCGCTGGTGATTTGCATCGAGACGCCGTGCGGCAACATTTATTTGAATATTGCGATGCACTATCTCCATCGTCGGCGCACTGAGAAGAGCGCGGTTCCGGCACTGGATTGAGAAGAGAGTGGTTAGTGGGCAGTGGTTGGTGGGTAGTGAAAAATTTGCTGCTGCACCACTTAAGATGACCATTGATCCCTGCATGGGCCGAGTGATTGAAAGGACAGCGCACGAGATAAAATATACTTTCTTATAAAATTTGGTTGACCACGACGACCACCCCTCCCCCTGTATTTCAAAAGTGTTGATTCCAAAGGGTTTTAAGTTCTTTAGAAAGAACACTTGTAGAAGTGTTGATTCTGCGTGGTTTATCGTAGCCTTGAGTTTAGATAAGAGTAATAGTTGAGAGCCTGAGCTGTAGACCCTCCCTCCCCTATTTTTGTAACGATAAGATTCGATGGTGGTTAAGGGGTGGGGGTCGGTAAACGACATGATTCGATGGGAGTTAAGAGTCAGGTGGGCGGGGGCAGGGATTGAGAAACGGAAATTGGAAAGAGATTGGCCGGAATGGCGTTCGACAAACACGGGAGAGAATAGCACACCTTAATGAAGATGTTAAGTGTTTTACAGCGAAAGGTCGAAATTGGAGGTTGAACGGTAGCTGGGAGGATTGAACGGTTTCTAAGGAGATGCGGCAAAGCGCAGGACGCAATCATTCGGTGTCGGAAAACGTTCCTGTCGCCGGGTTCCCCCGATTCGGATCGCAGAACTCTGGTTAATGATCCGAAGCGGCGTTCTGCTCCGCGAAATCGCGCTTTGCAGCTGTGCCATCGAAGTAGGTCTGGGCTTTGCTCCAAGCATGGTCGGCGACTAGGCGGCCAAGCTGGCGACCGGCAAGATCGGCGCGAGCGAAATGGATGCCGCCATAGCGGCGGGACATGCCGGCCTCGTCGGCGGCCTCGGTGAAGGTTGTCCACTTGAGGACTATGGGTTTCGCGGGCGTGAGACCCGGTTCGATTTTGGAGCTTCCAGCGGCCAAGGTAGCCGAGTTACCAAAGCGGTTGCTTTCCGGCCACAGCACCTACAGCGCGGCTGCCGCGCGCATCCTCGAACTCTGGACGGGAAGCAAAGTCTGGGAACGGCGGCGTAGGAGAAGTCGCAAGCTGGTAGGGTATCCACTGCGAGCTGTCCATTTCAATCGTGCCCTTGCCGGGGCCGCCCCAAGCGCGAATGCTCTTGCCGTGGAGCAGTACAGAAATTGCCGTGGCAGGGCGAACGGAGTCGTAGGCGCGCTTGGCGTCCCAAGCGGCGATGCCGGCGTCTAGCATGGCGTTCGACAGCGCAAAAAGCATCTTTACGTCGTCATCGAGAGTGTGGTGGTCGCGCGTGGAGACAGAATCAGCAAGGCGGAGCCAATGGCCGGGAGGCTGTTCGGTTTCGGGACCGTCTGACCAGTATTCGGCGATCATCTTCTGTCGGTCGGTCAAGTTAGCGCTTAGATCGATCAAATCCTGAGCCTGCTCCTCATATTCGGGCGTTCCATATTTCGCCGGGCCCGGCTGAACGGCTGATCTGAACTGCTCGCCCTTTGCCATTGCGAAAGGCGTCACAAAACACCAGTGCGCAGCGGCGAATTTTTGCAGGACGAGGTTGCCGTACGAGTCCGTGTAAGTAAGCGGCTGCCACCGATCTGGATTCAGCGGTTTTACGAAAGGAAAATGGACTGGAATTGTGCCCGGGGGGTTAAGTGGAGTGTAGCCGCTCCAGTCTGAGTAAGAGCCTTGGGCTAGATCGCCGACTTGATTGGCCTTGTCGTGATGGCGAAATTCAAGGACAGCGGCGCAGGCGATATTGCCTATGCCCGTCGGCGTATCGATGTCGGTCGAGTTATCGCTGGGATTGTATCCAAGCTGCTTCATAAGGGGTTTGTAAACTGATTCGGTGTCTGCAGGGAGCACATCAGCAAGCGCGCGGTACGCCGCGTAACTGATAGCACGCTCTTTGTTGGATGGCGTGCGCTCCTCCGGCGGACGCCGGAGTGCGCCGCGCAATTGAGTACCAGTCGCGGTCTCGTCATACGCGGACCACGCGTCGTATACGCAGGTGTGCATAATGGCCAGCGCCCTCGACAACATTGGCGCGGCCAATTTCGAGTCTCGTATCCCGTACAAGGCCGCATTGTCCCATTGGATCACAACACTCTGGCGAAATTGCGCACCAACCCTTGATGACCCCGTGATGGGGAAAAGGACCTGCAGTAGAAAGAGAACGAGGAAACTTCTTGAATTAACTAGGTGCAGGAGTCCATACCAACGATCGGCCATAGCAAGCTCTATCCACTTCCTATTTAGCTCAGAGACTGAAATAGATACCGGGAATCAGCCACCCAGGCTACTGACCAGCCATCAGTTACCGTCTCGTTGGCTTTGTCATGGGAATCTCGCGAGTCATTTCTTATTGCTAGTGAGTCGGTCAGCCAGTTGCTTCAGCCGGGCCGCCGCCTGCGACACATGCCGGGTAGACTCTGCCGTGGCCGATGTCTCGGCCGCACGCTCAAGGTACTTAACACCCTCGCTCGGCTCGTCCCTGAATATGCCCTCTATTGCATACATGGCGTTTTGCCCTCTTAGTGAATCTAGGCTATTGAACTCGATGACGTTCACGAGCGCGGAAAGAGCCGGCCTGCCGATTTGGAACAGAGCGCTCACCGCCGGGAAACGGGTCGCAGGAGTAATTGGCTGTATTTCCACAGTCATGTCGTCTCTTTCCCAGTCGAATTTTCTGCTAAACGTGAGTAATTCTACGAGGTCGTGGATCGCTTCGACGGCGCGCATTTCTCCTAACCGTTGGACTGCCTGTACCACTTGTTCCGGGTGGGTTGTTTTAAGGTTGGCATCTCGCAGGACGGCTAGCAATTTAGCGATTTCCTCACTGCGCCCAGCGGCGGAATTGTCTGGCGTGCGCGTGTTTTGCGCTGTCACAGCATTTGTGGTCAGAAATGTGAACACGAAGACAACCGCACAGGCCCAGTTTAAAGTCATTTTTTCCAGCCGCTTCCCATTCACGGAGGCCTCCTCAGGACAGCTTTTGATACTCATCATTGTAGGTTCCACGACGTATTCGTTGTACCGGTTCCACTAGTGTTGTCATTAGGGATATCGTTGGATAGTATATCGCCTGAATTTGTTTTGATAATAGAGATCCGAGAAAACCACTGTAAGTCGTCGGATACGCGTGCGCCGTTTAGCGTTGCCCACTGATGGAAGTTGGTGCGAATTCGGAGCAATGTATTTACTGGGTTCGATGGTGCCGAGCCCAAGCCGGGGGCATCCAAATCATACACCTTGCCGTTAGATCCCCCGGATTGGGGATCGTCATCTCGAAAACTCGGGTCGGAGGTGTCCGGAAAGGCGCTGCTGCAAGGGTGGATTAAGGTCGAAACATTGTACGTGCAGGTCAAATCCACTTGGCGTTGAAGAGTAATCGTGCCAGTGAAATTGCTCGGGGATACAGTGCCTATTATTTCGACGCCTGTGCGCCATATATGAGCTGATATTCCCGTGCTAAAAAAAGTCCCAAGCGTATCGATGGAACCCAGCGAACTTATATATTGGCCACCGGCGGCGTCGTCCGTTGACGGAGATTGGCCGTACCCGTTGCGGAACGAGAGCGTAACCCAAACGGTGGTTCCCGAGCCATTGCCGCTGGGATAGACGTATGAAAATGGACACTCAACCGCCTCGCCGCCGGCACATACAACGTCGTACCCAGGCTCCTGGGTATAATCAAAAGCGCCGATGCTAAAAGATCCGGCGTTGACTCCGCTGACCACTCCGCCAGAATCCACGGTGGCTATGCTCCCGTCTGAGCTGCTCCAGCTACTAATATTCGTGGCATCGTACTGGTCCCCGTTGTTATACTCCTCAATGAACGCTTCCTGGAGCGTTCCACCTTTTGCAACAGCAAAAGGACTAGCATCCACGAATGAGCTAACAACACCGTCGCATGTCGTACACTCCTGATTGCAGGTTGCTTTTCTGACGTTGTACGTTCCGGCATCCATAGCTACAAGTATGTGCTCGTTGTCTCCCTGCGCCCCGGAAATCTTGGCGCTTCCTTCGTGAACGGCGGCTGGGATGGTGTTTCCTTGAGCGTCAGGTATTTGGTTGTGGATGATTTCCGAAACATTGAAGACTTGCGTCGCCCGCGGTCCCAGATGAATGGGATATCCGTAGTGGCCGCCAGAAAAGAATAGTGTGAAATTGAACTGCTGCTCCTCGTCGGCCGGATTCCAAACAGTGACCATGGTGTCGTCGCCATTGCCAGTGCTCCAGTGCGCCAAGTTCTTCGCCACGCTTTCAAGTATGGCGCGCGGCGTCACCTCAAATACATAAGTATTTCTCCGGTCCACGCTCCCGCTGGCCATTAGCAATCCACCCTTTGGCCCTTGCGTATCCAAGACAAGATTCACGCTGCCGTTGAAATTCTTTAGGCCGGCAGCGGCGATTAGGGTCGACAAATCCAGGCTCTGAGTTTGATGTGGCGAAACCGTTAGCTGCGCAAGCGGGGCCGAGTGGGCAGCAGCGCCTTCCATCCACCAAAGAGTCGGACTCACGACGACAAGCCGCTCTGAAACGTTGCGAAGTAAGGAGTAAGGATCAAAGACGGTTCCAGCGGGAAAATTCATCATCGGATCAGCGGCCCCGACCATCAATCCAAGCTCTGCGTAACTGGATTTCTGCATCTCGGGCGAGGCGGTGGCAGTCGATCCCGGCGGAGTAACATGTCTATTGAAAGACATAATCGGCAAACGCGCCGAGTATCCAGCAGCTTCGTCTTCCAAACCTCCGTTCACCACTAAGCCTCCTTCGGGCCCATTGTGAGTGAGCAGCACTCCTCCCATCGAAGATGTTGCCCCTAGCAACTCGGTGAGATTCACTGTCTTGGTGCCGTGGGGCGTAACTGTGAGATTGAGGTCGCTCAGGTTTCGACCGCCGTTGTCGGTAATTTGTACATACACATCGATCGGCTTTCCAGTGACATTTGACATAGCCAGGAAACCAGTGACGTTGCTTTCTTGCTTCCACCAGATACCCTCAAGCTTCTGAGGCGACGGCGCTGTAGCGGTCGGCGCTTGGACTGGCGCGACGGCTGGAGGCGGCTGCAGACCATACGCAAAAACCAAGCTGTGAACGCCATCGAAGTTTCGCACAGTTGCGCAAACTGCGGCCCACGGCCAATCGTATTGCACTTCAACGTAGCCAGACAGTGTGGCGTAAGCTGCGATGTCCTGGTCCTGCAGTGCTCGGTTGAGATTCACGACAGCCGTTCCCGACGGTTCAAGAGTTACCGCGGTTAGGGAATACTCCACGCCATTGCTTAGATGTAAGACTGGGGTGACCGTGATAGACGAGGTTTTTACGCCGTTCGAAAGAAAGAGGGAGGACGAAAAGCTCGCATTCGTCATCCAGTAGCCGCCAACCAGAGACTGCTTCCTAGAAGGCATTCTCGGGTCACGTACATCCTCAAGCTTCGGGGCGGTACGTTTGTGTGGCGCAAGCACTTTCTGCTGCTGGGCGCAAACATTTTGAGCAAGAGAAAGGGTCGAGAGAATGACGGCGTTGAGAGCCGGAAGGGAACAGCCGCGACGCAGGTGCATGGGGCCTCCGGAAGTTCCACGGACCAAGGCGAGCAGGAGCGTGGAGGCTTAAATTTGCCGTCAGGGCGGGTGACGGTGCGCGAAAACGTATAGTAATTCCACGCAATGCGTCTATCGGTGGAGTCCCTTAAAAATGAATGAGATATTCACCCGAGGAAGGTACTAGGAGAGTACTAGGGTGCGGTTGAGAGTCAAAGAATGGGAACAAAGCACAAAGCAGATTCCTTCCGACAAGGTCGGAACCTTCGGTCGCTGCGCTCGGAATGACAAGACAGGGGGAAGGGAAGAAAAAGGGACGCGATGAATCGCGCCCCTACAACGGAGGAGAAGAGAATTAGGCGTCGAGGGGGGGCTTGATGTAGGCGGCGCCGTGGCGGAAGAGGCCGGCGGTGGGGATGGCTTGGGAGAAGACGATGCGGATGGGGACGAAGATGGTGCCGGTGCCGGGGGTGAAAGGGACGGCGACTTCGACGCGGGAGCCTTCTTCATATTGATTACGGCTGCGAAAGCTAAGGCCGCCTTTGGAGAGATCTTCGCAGACGGCGATTTCTTCCTGGAAACCGCGGCGGCGGATGCAAGCGAGGATGCGGGCTTTGACGCGCGTGCGATTGCGGCGAGGAATGAGGCGTTCTTCGACAGTAGGGCCCGCGGCGCCGGCTTCCGGATCGCGGATTTCGGATTGGGATTCGATCCAGATGGAAGGCGAATCGCACAGGCGGCAAACGCGCGCGATGCACTTGCGAACTTCAAAAGATTTCAACTGGAGCTCGTTGAGATAGACGACTTCGCGGCGCTGGCAGAAGCTGCACTCCATGAGCAGGCGCGCGAGAGCTTCCTCGGATTTGTGCAGGGCGGGGAATTCGATGTCCCAGAATTCGGAGCGCGGGTCGACGAGGTGGATGGCGTAAAGAAAATGATTGGGCGGGTCCTGATCGATTTCGGCGACGACGCGAGCGCGGGCGCTTTTCCACATGTCGCCCTCGAGATTGCGGCGGAGGTGGAGTTCCTGGCCCATGGCAAGTTTTTCGGTGAGGCGGATGACGCCGCCGTTGCGGCTGACGAGCAGCGTTTCGGCGGTTGCGGTCTGCGTACGGCCGTCGGGAGTGACCCAGGAAGCTTCCAAGGGCATGCGGAAGCTGACGCGGTCACTTTGCCGGAGACCATCGGATAGTGTGCTCATGCTCATGGCGCGATAAGAGAAAACCCAGTATTCAGGCTAGCATGGGGGGGAAGGGCTGGGAGCCGGGGAGAAGAGATGGATTGTCGTTCCAAGTAATATCGGGCTGGGACCAAGCGGCCGGTGGCGAAGGACGGGAGGCTATTGCCTTTTTGAGGGGTCGCTTGCCCGAAAAAACCCACGGGGCGGGCAGAGTGGGGCAAACTAGATGGTACGGGATACACCCCGGGCGGCAGAGCGGTTTGCAGCCGGACGAAAAAGGACTGTGAGCAACGTAATCTCCATGGACGATCGAACATCGAGAGGCGACGCGCGAGGCATGTTGTTGCGCGACCGCCGGTATTGTATTCGCTACCCGTTTGCCGCCGACGTGGAGCTGTTGGACCTGGAAAGCGGCACGAAGACGGCGGGCGTGACGTCGGACATCTCGATGGGCGGATTGTTTATCTGTACGAGCAAGCCGCTGCCTTCCAACACGCGGCTGCGCATTACGCTGACACGCAAGGAGCAGAAGGTGGAAGCGCTGGGCGTGGTTCGAATCGTGAAACCGCGGATCGGCATGGGCATAGAATTCATTGACCTGGAAGGGACACACCACGAAGTGCTACGCCGCTGGGTGGAACAACTGAGCAAGTCCCGCTGATAAGTCCCAATTCACTAAACATCTCTAATTGAGTTATTCCGTTCGCGCGGGAGGTTGCGGCGAGTTGTGCTCGCGCATCAGGAGAAAGCTTCCAGGCTGCGTGTTACGGCCTGGTATCGAGGGGATGTTTGCTCTTTTCGTAGAATTCGTTCTGGAGCTTGAGGCTCTGGTCGTCGGCCTTTGCGGCGCGGATGGCTTCGACGATCGCGCCGATCCAATTGTTCATGTTCCACTCGCCGAGCTCGCGAGTAGCGACTGAGCCGTCCCCGGAGTAGTGGTTGGGAAAGCGGCCGTACCACCAGATGCCGGTGTAGATGTCCTCGGGCAAGCTGATGTGCTTCTGGTCGGCGCCGGATTCGCTGGCGGCACGATCGAGGTGGACGAGGTCGGGGTGGGAGACCATGGTGTTGGAAGTTTCGTTCTCACCGGCGTGGTAATCGATGCCGGTGGATTTTTTTTTCGGGCCGCCGGGCTTGCTGCGCTCGCCATCGAGAATGTAGACAACGTAGTCATGCGGCTTATCGAGCTGGGCCTGGGCGAAAAAGGGAAGCAGATGCTCGTTACCGCCGTGGCCGTTGACGATGAGGATCTTCTTGCAGCCGTTGCGCGCCATTTCATCGGTGGTTTCCTGGAGCAGCTTTAGTTGGAGCTCCATGCTGTAGGCGACGGTTCCAGGTTCGTGCTTGGCTTCGAAAATTTGGCCGAAATAATATTGCGGAAAGACGACGGCGAATTCCTGCTGGGTGGCTTGCAAGGAGGCGTGGCGCACGTTGAGAAGATCTGTGCCGAGCGGGAGATGCGGCCCGTGTTTTTCGAGGATGCCAAAAGGGAGCAGGCACGTGCCTTTGGATTGCTGAATGGCGGTGCGGAAGTCGGCGGCGGTCAGCTCTTCCCATTTAACGGAGAGCTTGGACTGTGCGTTGACGGAACAAACGGCGACGAGTGAGATGAGCAGAGAAAAGATGGCCGAGCGCTTCATACAAATTCCTCCTGAACCGCAAGCATTCTAACCTGAGTGCATGCCGCCGAGACGACGTTAAGTTATAAGGCCAGCCGAGTCTTCAGGTCAGGGGCATTCAAGGCGGAATCCGCAGGCCTCATCTCCCGGAAGAGATGCAGATTGGACGACATCACGAGCCCTGGGCTTAAGTGCACCGAAGGTGGGAAATGAATATTGTTGGTGATGTTGTCGGCCATGAGGCGGACGGCTAGTTGGCCCTGGCGGTGCGGCTGCTGATAGATGGACGCGGTGATGGTGCCCTCCCGAAAGTAGGGCGCCATTTCGGCGAAGAGGTCCGTGGTGATGAGCTTCACTTTTCCAGCGAGGCCTTGGGCTGCGAGGGCCCGGCACACCGGGAGGCAATTGACGGTATTCACGTAGAGACCTGCGATGGTGGGAATACGGCGCAGGAGGTCGGAAGTCTTCTGAAAGCTTTCGTTTTCGTCTTCGTGTCCTTCGATTACGCTCACAATCTTGCCGCCGGCACAGTGGCGGGGAAAGGCGTCTGAGAAGCCATCGGTTTTCTTGCGATGGTCTTCGGCGGTGAGCATGCCGGCAACGACGGCAACCTGCGAATCATGGGGAACGAGCTTGCCCATCAATTCCCCGGCGAGGCTGCCGTTTAATGAGGGTTCGACGCAGACGATGGTGGAACGGCGGCTCTCGGGAGCGTCGGTGGATACGCAGACGACACGGATACCCTTGGCTTCGGCATCGTTAATCAGAGGCGTCAGATCCTTGGGATTTCCGGCGGCGAGAATAATCCCGTCGACGCCGCTCTTTACGAGCTCCTTGAAGACCGCGGTGTCGCCTTCACCGAGCACTTGAACGGGCCGATTCTCAAACTGGATGCCCAGTTGGCCGACGTTGCGGGCTTCCTCGAGGACACCGCTCCAAAGCTGGTCATAGAAAAAATGAATTTCGCGCGGGATACACACGCCCACGCGAGCGCTGCTCTTGGCGACGGAGAGAGAGCGCGCTGCGAGGTTGGGGGTGTAGCCGATCTGCCGGGCAATCTGCAGGATATGCTGGCGCGTGGCTTCCTTGATCCCGCGGCGCTCGTGCAAGGCCCGGTCGACTGTGCCGATGGAAACGTTGGCCAGTTGGGCGATCAAGTGGATGCCGCTCTTCTTCTTGTCCATGCGCGACGCGCGTGTTTTTTTGACGTCGAGAGTCATAGAATCCATCCGCCGTGAAAAGTGGGCCGCCGGCCCAGAGTTACTTTTCGACTACGCTTAATTTCGCCTCGATCAAATCCACGGAGTTTCCGCCAACCATGATCCGGAACGTGCCCGGTTCCACTACGCGGCGCATTTCGCGGTCCAGGTAAGAGAGCTCTTCCGGACCGAGCGTAAACTCCACGGCTTTGGTTTCGCCGGGATTGAGCGTAATTCGCCGGAACCCGCGCAGTTCCTTAACAGGTCGCGTGACGGAGCTAAATTCCTGCCGAATATAGAGCTGCACAACTTCGTCGCCGCGAACACCGCCCGTATTTGTTACTGCAACCAAAATAGCGGAACGACCGAGAACTCCGATGGCCTCCGGGGTCGTTTGGAGATTGGCGTACTTGAAAGTGGAATAGCTTAAACCCCAGCCGAAGGGGAAGAGCGGCAGTGTGGAGGCGCCCAGGTATTCGCGTTTCGCGGATGGTTTTTGGTAGTAGTAGTCGGGCAACTGGCCCACGGAGCGGGGGACGGTGATGGGCAAACGGCCGGCGGGGTTGTAGTCGCCAAAGAGCACGTCTGCCACGGCGGTGGCGCCTTCCTGGCCCAGGTACCAACCTTCCATGATGGCGGGGACGTGCTCGGCAATGTAGTTGATGGAATTGGGGCGGCCATGCTGCAAGAAGACAACTGTTGGTTTTCCGGCCGCGAGGACAGCTTTTACTAAATCATCTTGATTGCCGAGGAGATCGAGGCTGTCGCGATCGCCGGGATGGTTGACCGCCCATGCTTCACGAGAGGTCTGCTCGTTTCCGCCAAGAGCGAGAATGACGAGGTCGGCTTTTTCGGCAACTTTTGCCGCTTCGGCAATGCGAGCGGCGTTCAGGGCCGGATCGCCCAATGTCACTTTGTCGTCTTCCCATACCGGAAAAGTTTCTGTGATCTTGCAACCTTCCGCATAAAGGACCTCGGATGAGGAGCCCACTTTGTCCTTGATTCCTTGCAGAACGCTCACTCCGCGGCCCGGCTGATTGCTATAGCCACCAAGATGGAGGTCGGCGGCATTTGGGCCGATGACGGCGATGCGCTTGTACTTACCCTTTGCGAGCGGCAGCAAGTTGTCCTGATTCTTGAGAAGAATGATGGCTTCGTGAGCGGCTTTCAGAGCGAGTTTTTGATGCTCCACGTTGTTGGTGATTTTTTCCGCGGCGTCGGGATTGACGTAAGGATCATCGAAAAGGCCCAGCTGAAACTTCATCCGCAGGAGCCGGGCCACGGCGCGATCCACGGAAGTTTCAGAGACTTTTCCCTGGTGGATTTGATCGAGCAGCGTGGGATAGGTGCCTGGAAATGGCAACTCGACATCGACGCCAGACTCGAGAGCCATCTTGGCCGCAGCCTCGTCGGAGGCGACGACGTGATGAATGGTGCGCAACTCGGTGGGGCCGAAGTAATCGGAGACCACCACGCCCGTGAATCCCCATTCATGGCGCAGGACGTCCTCCAGAAGGTGGCCATTGCTGTGCGAGGGGATGCCGTCGATCTCATTGTAGGAGGGCATGACGCTGCGCACGTGTGCTTCCGTGACTGCGGCTTCAAACGGTTTCAAGAAATATTCGCGGATGACGCGTTCGGAAAAGTTTCCGGGCGCCACGTTGGTACCACCTTCGGGCTGGCCATGGACGGCGAAGTGTTTTGCCGTGGCCATGACGTGAGACTTGTCGATGGCGGGACCGGTGCCTTGCAGTCCCTGAATGGCGGCAACGCCGATTCGCGTAACGAGATAAGGATCTTCGCCATAAGTTTCTTCCGTGCGGCCCCAACGGGGATCACGCGCCAAATCAAGAACGGGCGCAAGGCAGTGTTGAACGCCACGGGCGCGGACCTCCGCGGCGGTGGCAGTAAAAACGTCGCCAACCAGCGGAGGATCCCAGGTGGAAGCCAACGCAATGGCTTGCGGATAAGAGGTTCCTTTCGGAGCGACATGGCCATGAAGGCATTCGTCGTGGAACAGAATCGGAATTCCCAGGCGGGTATTTTCCTTCACCCACTTTTGCATGGTGTTGGTGAATTCGGCCATCGCGCGTGGCCCGCGCTGCTCGCTGGGGCGCGACACCTCACCGAGACCGTACTTCATAAGAACGGCGGCGCGCTCGGGAAGAAAAGCTCCTTTCCCATCTACAAACATTGTTTGAGGGTCTTTGAAGAACTGAGGGTTCTCCCAAGCGCTTTCGAGTTGCGCGAGCTTCTCTTCGAGAGTCATGCGGGAGAGCAGGTCAGCGACGCGTTGGTCAATATTTAGCTTGGGATCAAGATAGGGCGCAGCGCTTTGTGGGAGAGCGCTAGCGGAGGCAAGGGTGCAAATAGCCAGCAGAAAAAGAGCCGTCTCAGCGAGGAAGGCGGGTCGAGATATGGAGCACACGGCAGCCTCCAGAAAAAAACTGAATCCTTGCAATCTAAAAAGCAAGTGGTACTATACCACCGTCGTTAACGTACACGCTAAAGTCTTTTATTCATTATTGGCTTCTTTTTGCCGCACCGAGGGGACGGTTAGGCGCTCCGGTTCTGGGCGAGTCTATCACAGTGCTATAGTGCACCGCGTGTTGGCGCGGCAGCCTGGTTTTCCCGGCGGCGGGCATCGCGAGGGTGCCAGGCTGAGAACGCCGCTAGCGTTTCGGTTGTGTGAGTCTTGAGGCCTAGCCAGGAGGAAGTCCATGGCGAACAATAATCCGTACCAGCCGAAACCTGAAGATAAGTTTTCTTTCGGGCTTTGGACGGTGGGGAACCGGGGACGGGATCCGTTCGGGGATTTTGTTCGTCCGGTAATTTCTCCTGTCGAAATTGTAAAGATGCTCGGAGAAGTGGGGGCTTGGGGCGTCAACCTGCATGACAATGACCTGGTGCCCATCGATGCGACGCCAGCGGAACGCGATGCGATCGTAGGCGAGTTCAAGAAAGCCTGCACCCAACACAATGTGGTCGTACCGATGGCCACTGTTTCGTTGTTTTTCCACCCCATCTTTCGGGATGGAGCTTTCACCGCGAACGATGCAGAGGTGCGCGCGTATGCTTTGCAAAAGACCATGCGCGCCATGGATCTTGGGGCAGAGCTGGGCGCAAAGATATTTGTGTTGTGGGGCGGGCGGGAAGGAACAGAAACCGATGCGTGCCGGCGCGCTGACGAAGCCGTAAAGCGCTTGAGGGAAGCGGTCAACTACCTTTGCGAATACAACATTGACCGGAAATATGGGTATAGGTTCGCGCTGGAGGCCAAACCGAATGAGCCGCGCGGGGACATCTATATGGCCACCACTGGCCATTACCTCGGTTTCATTCCTACGCTGGATCATCCGGAAATGGTAGGCGTCAATCCGGAGGTCGCGCACGAGCAAATGGCTGGCTTAAACTCCATGCACGGAGTGGCACAGGCCTGGGAAGCTGGGAAGCTATTTCACATCGACCTCAATGATCAAATGCCGGGACGCTACGATCAGGACTTGCGGTTCGGTTCGGCCAATTTCAAGTCCGCGTTTTGGCTGGTCAAGTTCCTGGAGGACGTCGGGTACGCGGGGCCGCGCCATTTTGATGCGCATGCCTATCGCACCGAGGACTACTGCGGGGTGAAGGACTTTGCGCGCGGCTGCATGCGGACTTACCTGATGTTAAAAGAGAAAGCAGCGCGGTGGAATGCGGACAAAGAGATTAGCGCCATACTCCAGGAGATTGCAGGCGGCGGCAACGGCTCTTTTGGGGGCGGACGTTATTCGCGGGAGGGGGCAGGGAGCTTGCTGGCCCACGTTTTCGACAAAGAGGCTATTTGCCGGAAGCGATTGCCCTATGAGCGCCTGGATCAACTCACTGTCGATCTACTTGCCGGCTTGCGATGAAGGGCGAGACTTTGCGCCGGCGGCTTTCCGTTTGTGCATCACCGCTTTTTTGAAACGAGCATACTTTTAGATTCCGGGCCAGATAGGAAGAAGCGATTCGAATCCCATGAGGAGCGCCTCGGATGACAACTCTTGCCACAATATTGATGGCCGGCGACGTGAAGTCGCGGATTACCGGACTGGATTGGGTCGTAATCGCGTTTTATTTCAGCATTCTGCTCTGCGTGGCCTGGTGGGTAGTGAAGAAAGGCAAGGACTCGGCCGCTGATTATTTCCTCGCGGGGCGCAACTTGAGCTGGTGGATCATCGGAGCGTCGATCTTTGCTTCCAACATTGGATCGGAGCACGTCGTTGGACTGGCTGGCGCGGGCGCGACGAGTGGCATGGCCCTGGCGCATTATGAATTACACGCCTGGGCCCTCCTGGTCTTGGGATGGGTGTTCGTACCGTTCTACATGCGCTCGATGGTATTCACAATGCCGGAATTCCTCGAGCGTCGCTTTAGCGCAAATTCTCGATACGTGCTTTCTGTCGTTTCAATCATCACCTTCATCGTCTCGAAAATTGCCGTGGGTATATTTGCAGGCGGTGTGGTGTTCGGCACGTTGCTGCCGGAGTTACAATTACATATCGGCGGCACGGTAATCGACAGCTTCTGGATCGGCTCCGTGCTGGTCATCGCGCTAACCGGTCTATACACCGTCTTAGGTGGGATGCGCGCCGTGGCTTACAACGATGCGGTGCAAGTTTTTGTTCTGATTCTTGGTTCGGCCGCGTTGACCTTCTACGGCCTTCACCAGCTCGGCGGCTGGAGTGAATTGCGCCACTGGTGTGGCACGGACATGTTCAATCTCTGGAAGCCGCTGATCCCGGCTGGGGTGCAAGGCACATGGTCTCCGGTATTGGAAACGAACGCCGCCGGCCACGTCGTCAAACAGGCGTGGTATTTCAACGATTATTTCCCGTGGCTGGGCATGCTGTTCTGCGCGCCCATCATCGGGCTGTGGTACTGGTGCACGGACCAATACATCGTGCAACGTGCCCTGGGCGCTCCCAACGAGAAAGTTGCGCGGCGGGGGACGATTTTCGCGGCGTTTCTGAAGTTGACTCCGGTTTATTTGTTCATCATTCCGGGACTGGTTTGTTTTGCGCTCGCTCGCAGCGGCAAAATTCCCGAGCTGGCGCGCATGATCGGCCCGGACGGGAATGCCATTCCGTCAGTCGCGCAGGGAGCCTTTCCGATGCTAGTACAATACCTGCTGCCGCCGGGGCTGCGAGGCCTTGTGGTGGCGGGGCTGCTTTCTGCGTTGATGGGATCGCTGGCGGGCGTCTTCAATGCTTGCTCGACGCTCTTTACCGTGGACCTCTACCAGAAGTGGAAGCCGGAGGCGACCCAGCATGACCTCGTTCGCACGGGGCGCCTGGCCACTACAGTGATGGTGCTAATTGCGTTCGCGTGGATCCCGGTTATCAAGAATGCGCAAGGACTCTACGGCTACTTGCAGGCGGTGCAAGGGTATCTGGCTCCTCCGATCTTTGTGGTGTTTTTCCTGGGCGTGTTTTTTAAGCGCATGAACGCGAAGGGCGCGCTTTGGTCCATGATCGTGGGCTTTGTTCTTGGCATTTTCCGCATGCTGGTGGACACGCCGGTGACGCTGGGAATGAGCGGACTGCAGAACGGCTATCCGCATGGCTCGTTTCTGTGGATCGTCAACAACATCTATTTTCAATATTGGAGTTTGCTGATTACGGTGATCTCGGCGATCGTCATGGTGGGCGTCAGCTATGGGACTGCGGAGCCGGACTACGCGACGCTGCAAAACCTGACGTTTGCGACGAAGACGACCGAAGATAAGGCCGCGACGCGGGCTAGCTGGGACTGGCGAGAGGTCAGCGCATCGGCGTTGGTGCTGGCGTGCATCATTGGGGCTTATTTGTATTTCAGAGGGTAGAAATCGTGGACGGACCAGGCCGCAGCTAAGCAAATTTGATCAGTTTCCACTAGTCTAATTTAGACTAGTTTCTACTAGTCTAAATTAGACTAGTTTTTCCCACGGGTCGCCAGGCCGTCTAGCCAGCGCCGGGCGGTGGCTGCCTCCGGTCGATCTCCATGAAGTTTCAGGAAATCCCGCAAAGTTTGAGCGGCGTCGTCGTAGCGTCCCACAGCAGTGAGCGACTGGGCGACGAGTAGCTCGATCTGCGGAGCCTTTCCGTTGGACTCGGTCAGGGCGAGCTGCGAGGTTTTCAGCGCCTGGTCATATTGCCGGCGATAGTAGTAGGCTTTGCCGAGCGCCCAATGGGTCTCCCAACCGCCGCTTGCTTCCAACTGCAATGATTTTTCGAGAGGAATGATGGCCTCTTCGTATTTTCCCTGGTCGGTCAAAGCCATTCCCAGAGCCGAAAAAATGCGAGCGCTATTCGGATCCATCTGCGAGGCCTTCTCCAGAACGCTTTGCGCTTGCGTCCAGTTGCGCTGGCTGAGAAAGAGTACGCCTTGAACAAAGAGAACGTCGGGGTGGCCGGGAGCGAGCTTCGTGGCCTCGGCCACGTACTTCTCGGCGTCAGGCAGTTTGTTGGCACTCAGGGCTTGCAACCCCTTATCGAGAGCTTCTTTTGCTTTCGGCGCCAGCAGTGGTTTGCCTGGGACGCCCGAGGTTTCGTTTGAAGATGGTATCCGTTGCACGTAAACGTCAATTTCGTATTTCATAGCGACGGGCACGGTCACTTCTTTTTCCGCGGCTTTGTATCCGTTAGCTTCCACAACCAACGTGTAGGTGCCCAGAGTCCGGAAGACGAAGAACGCGCGGCCGTGGGAGGCCGCTGATTGGTCGGAAGGAACTCCATCATGGTAAAGCCTTACGCTTGCCGGCGCGGAGATGGCCTCTCCGGAGCTGTCGCGCACCGTTACGGAGAGTTCCGCGCGGTCACCGCGCGGGATCAATTTATCATTTGCGCTGTCCTGGCCTAGAGCAGGAGGAGAGGACAAGAAAAGGCAAGGAACCAGGGGGAGTAAGAATTGGACGACTCGCACGGGCAAATGCTGCATTGCAGGGCACCTAAAAGCGGGTGAAACGCTGGAGAGAGAGTAGTCCTGCGAAGCGAGCGCCGTCAAGGAATAACGCGGCGATTAGGGTTTCAAAGGGGGAGGTGAGCCGGACATTTTTTCGAGGAGATCGTCCTCGGTTTTCTTGTGGAGTTCGCGGACTTTTGCGAATTCCTGGTTAGCCGCGGACGGTTTGCCCATCGTCTGATACAGACGGCCCATGCGGAAGTGCGTATCGGGCTGATCCGGATCCAACTTCACGGCAACCTGGAACTCCGCGAGGGCTTCCTGGTAGCGCTTTTGCTCCGCGTAGATGGCGCCCAAATCGGCATGGGCGATTCGAATGCCGGCATTCAGCTGCACGGCTTTCTTGAGCGAAATGGCGGCTTTCTCGATATCGTCTTTCTTCATTTGGGTGTCGCCGAGATAGGCGAGGGCCTGAGCGTGGTCAGGATGAGCCGACAACTCGGTCTCAAATGCCGGGATCGCTTGGTCATATTGACGGAGCTTCCAGTACAGGTAGCCGAGGCCAAAATTCGCATTGAGTTCAAGCGGAGCAATTTTCGTGGCGGCCTGGAACTCGCTGATGGCTTCGGTTGTTCTGCCGAGACCATCG
>Ga0137418_10002210_pt1 | contig 17853 bp, 10 predicted proteins | sample CZODoug3_1_2_16f_FD_122242 | JGI IMG/M metagenome (GOLD analysis project Ga0137418, IMG submission 122242) | Vadose zone soil fungal communities from Angelo Coast Range Reserve, California, USA - CZODoug3_1_2_16fungal (Hybrid Assembly) | ecosystem: Environmental > Terrestrial > Soil > Vadose... | reverse complement strand
GCTGGCGGAGCGCGGCGTGACGACGATTGGCCAATTGCGGATGATTCCGAAGCCGGTGCTAATGGCGGCGTTTGGCGGGGTGATTGGCGAACAGATCTGGGAACGCTCGCGCGGACTGGACGGACGCGAGGTGATGACGCTGGCGACGCCGAAATCGGTTTCGCGCGAAACGACGATTGAAGGCGGCACGATTGACACGGAATTTCTGGACGGCTTGCTGGAATATTTGAGCGAGCGGATTGGTTCGACACTGCGCGACCATGGCAAGCAGGCTCACACGATTGGCGTGCGCGTGCGGTATGTGGACCACTATTCCGCGCACCAGACAGTGCGGCTGGCGCGCGCGACAAACGACGAGCGCGAACTGCTGGTGGCCAGCAAAGAGATGTTCGCGAAACTGTTTACGCGGCGCGTGGCCATCCGGCATATCGGCGTGAGCGTGACAAACCTGGATGCCGACCGGCGGCAGAACGAACTGTTCGATGTGGATGCGAACCGCCGCTGGTATCTGAATCGCGAAGTGGACCGCGTGCGTGGCCGCTACGGCTGGAACGCCGTCTTCTACGGCAAAGGCCTGGAGCTACGTGAACACTACGCCACCAAAGAAAACGGTCTGGTTCTCTCCACCCCGTGCCTGTCGCGATAATTTAATTATAAGTATGTCTACCCATATTGAGATAAATGCGATACATTCCGCGCATATGCCCACCTACGTGGATGAGAATCCCGAGTATTGGGATGACTACGACAATCTCCAGCGCGTTAAGCACCAATTATTGAGAGGCTATCTAGGCGGCTGGTTTCCTATCCTCGGCAGTTGGTCAGGAAGAATTGTTTACATTGATTGCAATGCGGGGCGCGGCAAACACAGAACGGGCCAGCCGGGATCACCTCTCATTGCAATTAGTACGTTCTTAGGCCACCCATTTCGTGACAGAATTCTGAAGAACTGCGAAGTATCTTTTTTCTTCATCGAAGCTGATAAAGAAAACCAACAAAATCTCGAAAAAATAATGAGGGCAATTAAGCGGCCACCTAAGGTTTCAGTTACAACCAAACTGGGAGAATTCGAGGCGATTATCAGCACAGAGATTGATCGTCTACGAGCGCAAAACGCTCGCCTTGCACCTGCATTCGTGTTCGTCGACCCCTATGGTTTTAGCTTGCCCGGAAAGCTACTGGCTCAACTAAAAGCATTTGAAAAATGCGAACTCTTCATCACATTCATGTGGCGATGGATCGACATGGCAATTCGCCATCCTGAACAGGCTGAAAACATGGATGCACTTTTTATTACTCCAAAGTGGCGATCGCTTTTGGCAATTGAGGACTCGGATGAGCGATGCGAGGCTGCCATTCGCTTGCTTTGTTCGGAGTTGGGAGCTCGTTATTCTACGAGAATAAAAATGTTAGGCGACAACGGAGCCACTAAATATGTTTTAATTCATGCCACTAACCATCCTAGAGGTCGTGAGTTAATGCTTGAGGTCATGTGGAAAATCTGCCCGAAGGATGGATTTAGAGCACGGATGACTGATAATCCAAATCAAGAATTCCTTATCAAACCAGAACCCAATCTACAACCGATCAAAATTTGGCTTCGAAGATTTCAAAACAAAGCCATTTCCTTTGAGGAAATCTGGCAGCAGATACAGGACTCAACGGAAGGCATCCCCTATCTTAAGAAGCATCTTAATGGTGTACTTCGTGAAATGCTCAAAGCGAAAGAGATTAAAATTCCTGATGAAAAGTCTTTCGTTGCCGCCCATAATCCAACCATCCACTTTGTTGGCAATGTAGATTAGATCTGCATAAGGAATGAATATGCAAATCGGACAGCGAGCATCGAACTTCATACGCCAGTTTGGGGGGCCGGGCGAGGATACGCAGATTGAGTGCTTCCGGTTTTGGCAACTGGTAGTGGCGGGCGGGTGTCCGTACCGCTGCGCTTACTGCTTCTTGCAAACTGTGCCGTGGTTTCGCTTCCGGCCTGACGAGTTGTATGGCCTTGTTTACACCAATGTGGACGACATGGTGGAAGAGATCAAGGAATGGCTCGCGGACCCCATCCCCAAGATGATAATTGCGGGGGAACTGCAGGACGGCCTGGTTTTTGATTCTGCCTACAAGAAAACAAGCGGAAAGGCGCTGACGCATCACATCATCCCGTTATTTGCCGCACAGAAGCGGCACCGGCTTATTTTTTTGACCAAGTCTGCGCAAATCCAGCATGCATTGGAATTGACTCCGACGCCGCAAGTTGTTTTTTCCTGGTCGGTCAATGCCGAGGAAGTCGGCGCAAAGTGGGAGCATGGCGCGCCGCTGCCTTCGGAGCGATTTGCCGCGGCGGAAAAAATGAAAAAGGCCGGCTGGCCCATCCGGTTCCGGCTGGACCCGATGATTCCCTTCCCCAACTGGAAGAAGGGATATGGCGAAACGATCCGGAGAATCAATGCTCTCTCGCCGGAGATGGTCACTTTGGGTTCCTTGCGTGCCACCTCTTACAACGGCTTGCGAAATGCATCGAAGGCAAACGGGCGGGACGAATCGATTTTCGATTATTTAACGGAAGAAAAAGATCCTTCCGGGTTCAAGTACCGTCTTCCTTTTGAAAAGCAGGTGGAAATGTTCCGGTTTGCCATGAGTCATTTGAAAACAAGCATCAAGCCTGCGCTGTGCAAGGAAGATCGCGCCCTGTGGAAAGCGCTGGGCCTGCAATTCGATGGTTGCCATTGTTTGTTAGGCCGCAATGACAGCATCGTGAAAGAGCGGCATGCCGAAATGAAACAATCGAAACCAGCGAGCCGGATTGTGGGACTTGGCAAACCGTTGCCGATCCTAGCCTAGTTTTTTAGATTTCTTTCTTCCTGCCTCCCTACCGCAGAAAAACGAAAGACCACAGGTTGCCGCATGTTTGTGCATTTGCATTGTCATAGCCATTACTCGTTTTTGCGGGGGGTGAATCCTCCCGAGGAAATTATTGCGGCGGCGGTGGAGCAGAAGATGCCCGCGGTGGCGCTGACGGATACGAACGGGATGTATGCAGCGGTGCCGTTTTACCAAGCGGCGCGGGCGGCTGGGGTGAAGCCGATTGTGGGCGTGACGCTGGAGGTGGAAAGAAGTGGCCCCTCGGGAAAACTCGCGGCAAGCGAGTTTCGGAGAAGAAGGAACGCCGCTCCCTTCGGCTCTGCTCAGGGCAAGCGGGATGACAGTTCGGTGAGTGTGCCGATGGTGCTGCTGGCTGCGGATGCGGCGGGATACAGCAATTTGTGCCAGTTGACGACACTGCGGCATTTGGGGGTATTGCGGCCGGGACAGGAGACGTTTGCGGAGGACGCGGGACGGCCGGTTACGTTGGAGGAGTTGGCGGCGCATAGCGCGGGGGTGATTGCGTTGTGGCCGGCGGGAGAGATTTTACGTGGTGGTGTGGCAGAGGCGGGCCGGGCCCTTCGATCAGACTCAGGGCAAGCAAGCCCGGCCCCTACAAAAGGAAGTTTGGGGCAAGCGGGGCCACCTGAAGGTGGCCGCTACATGCGCATCATTACCAGCCACCTTCAACGATTGATGGAAATTTTTGGGGACCGATTGTACGTCGAGGTGCAACACCTCTCTCCCGGCGACGGGCGAGTGTTGCGGGAGGCGCAGAGGCTGGGGCGAGAATTGGGGATTCCGCTGGTTGCAACAAATAATGTGCACTTCCTTAAGCCGGAAGAGCATTTGCATCATCGCGCGGTGAATGCGATTCGCACCGGCGGATTGCTGACGACAGTGGCAGCTCCCGAAATCATGACCGGAGAAGCTTGGTTCAAGCCGGCGGCGGAAATGCAGCGATTATTTCCGGATCATCCGGAGCTGCTGCGCGCGACGCAGGAGATTGCCAACCGTTGCAACCTGGAACTGGAGTTGGACAAAACGATCTTTCCGGAGTTCCCGGTGCCGGAGGGCGAATCGGCGTTTTCCTATTTATGGAAACTGAGTCTCGAGGGGGCGCAGAAACGCTACCGGCCGCTGCGTCCGGAAGTGCTCACACGGCTGACGCGCGAATTGGAAGTCATCGAGAAACGGGGTTTGGCGCCGTATTTTCTGCTGGTGTGGGACATCGTTGAGGAAGCCCACCGGCGCGGCATACCCGCGGTAGCAAGAGGATCGGCAGCAAGCTCGATGGTGCTCTATTGCCTGGGAATTTCTTGTGTGTGCCCGCTTCGCTGGGGACTCTACTTTGAGCGCTTCTTGAATGAACAGCGCGGGGATTGCCCGGACATTGACATTGATATTTGCGGGGCGCGGCGGGATGAGCTGCTCGATTACGTTTACGAACGATGGGGCGCGGAGCACGTGGCGATGATCGGCAGCTTTATCACCATGCACGCTCGGCTGGCGGTGCGCGAAGTAGCCAAAGTATTTGGCGTGCCGCCGGACGAAGTGAATCACTTCACGAAGCGGCTGCCGCACCGGCCGGTGCGCGAAATCCTGGCCGCGATTCAACATTTGCCGGAATGCCGCACGCTGCCGGTGAATGACGAGCCGTGGAAAACGATCCTGCAGGTGGCGCTGCGACTGGATGATGCTCCGCGACATTTGGGGATTCATCCGTGCGGCACGGTGATTTCGGCGCGGCCTCTGACACACCTGGTGCCGCTGGAGCGGGCGACGAAGGGCATCGTGGTGACGCAGTACGACATGAACGCGATCGAAGCGCTGGGGTTGATCAAGATGGATCTGCTGGGGCAGCGCGGGCTGACGACGATGGCGCTGGCGCTGGACAACATTGAGAAAAAGGAGGGAAAGGAAGTTAAGGAGGTAAAGGATCGGAATGATGTGGCCCTTCGACGCTCAGGGCTAGCAGCAGATGGAGTTACGCCTTGTCCGAAAGCGCGGACGATTGATTTTGACGCGATTCCAGAAAACGACCCGGCGACGTGCGACGTAATTGCCGCGGGGCGCACGATAGGACTTTTTCAGATTGAATCGCCGGCGATGCGCAGCATGCTCCGCATGATGAAGGCACGGACGCTCGATGCCATGGCTATCGCGCTGGCGATCATTCGGCCGGGAGCAGCGGAATACGGGTCGAAAGAATTATTCGTGAAACGGCTCACCGGGAAAGAGAAACCGACTTACGCGCACGCTTCGCTTGAGCCGATTCTTCGCGACACGCTGGGCGTATGCATTTATCAAGAGCAGGTGATGCAGATCGCGCAAGCGGTGGGGGACATGTCGCTGGCGGAAGCGGATCTGGTGCGGCGATCCAAAGTTAAGTATTCCGGCCGCGCTGATCGCGAACGCCTTAGCAGTAAATTCGAAAAAGCCGCGGGGATGATGGGGATGACAAAAGAGGAACGCCGGGAAGCATGGACCATGGTGGAGAAATTTGCAGGTTTTGGATTTTGCAAAGCGCATGCGGCAACGTATGCGGATACTTCGTACCGCATGGCGTATCTGAAGACGCATCACACGGCGGAATTTCTGGCGGCGATGTGCAGCGCGGGGGCGGGGTTCTATCACGTTTCGGCGTATGTGGAGGAAGCGAAACGCTGGGGGATCGAGGTGCGGCTGCCGTCGGTGAATCGTTCGCGGATGGAGTACACGGCGGAGGGAGAAGAGGACGAGGCAAATTCAATAGCGGGCCCGGCCCCTACAAAGGCGATGCGGATCGGGTTGATGCAGGTGAAGGGGTTGCGAGTGGAAACAATTGTGGCGATTGTGCGGGCGCGGGAGGCGGGGGGAGCATTTCGTTCGCTGGAGGATTTTCTGGCGCGAGTGCCGGTGGAGCGGGATGAGATTGAGGCGCTGATCAAGTGCGGCGCGTTTGATGATGTGTGCGACATGACGCGGCCGGCGATGCTGTGGCAGTGGAATTTGCTGCAGGCTGGGGGACGGGCAAAACCATTTCCTCATCTGCAAACCCAAGAGCACAGCGAGGAATCGTTGTGCCACAAAAACCAAGAGCGGGCCGGGCGAGCCCGGCCCCTACAAGGGGAATGCAGAGCCGGCTGGAAGCCGGCGCTACTGGAGGCGAACGTGCTGTTTGCAGAGATGGAGGCGGAGGATGCGATTGGGATGGCGCTGAGGGAAATTGATGCGCCGGATTATACGCGCGAGCAGAAGTTGCGGTATGAACGGGAAGTTCTGGAGGTGTGCGTGAGCGGGCATCCGCTGGATTTTCTGCCGCGGAACGGGGAGACGTGGAGCGACGAGCTGCCGGGCTTGCAGGGGAAGCGAGTGACGCTGTGCGGATGGGTGGTGACTTATCGCCACGTGGGCACGAAAAATTACCGGAACATGATGTTCGTGACGCTGGAGGATCAGCGTGGACTATTCGAGGTGATTCTCTTCCCCGATGTGTACGACAAATTTGGCGGGCTGGTGTATGAGACGCGCTCGATGCGAGTGACGGGCGTGGTGATGGAGGGGGAGCATATTAATGGGGAGAGGATGGAGCGGTTGGGTGGGGCGGGATGAGTGGTAAGCAGTTATCAGTGAGCGGCGAGGGATAACAGATAGCAGCGATCAGACAACAGGAAGCAAGAGTCGCGCCTGGCACGAGATTTGGGAACGGTTTCTGATCGCTGTTATCCGATCGCCTCTGGCTAGCAACTAAGCACAAATGATCACCACATGATTCGACCGACGAACAAAACTGAGCGCGGGCCGGAACCCCAGAGCGGCCAACCGGCATCCAGCGGCGAGGGCTGGCTGGGACACAACAGCAGCGAGAAGCGGCGACTATGGGAACGCCTGAACCCACGGCATCGCAAAGAGCTGCGAATGCTGGCGGAGGCGCTGGCGCTGCAGCAGAATCACGCTCGCTTGCCGGAAGCGGCGCGCGTCCGGCTGGATGCGGCGCTCGCGGAACTGGACCGCATAATCCGGCGAATCGCGGCCATCCTGGCGGAGTTGGCACGCCGGACACCACCGATGGGGTGAGTCTTGCAGGCGCCAAAGGCGAGGCACATACTTTTGACATGGATACTGCCAGGCATCCCCGAATCATCCTGGGCCTTGCCGCGCTCTTCTGTGCCGGCGCATTCGTGGGCATTTTTGCGAGTGCCGCGCATGCGGACGAAATCCGCCTGAAAGACGGGAAGAAACTGCACGGCGTAATCGTGGCGTACGAAGAAAACATGTTCAAGGTGAAGACAGACTTCGGCTACGTGTTGGTGGAGAAAGACAAGATCGAGTCGATTATCCCGGACACGCCAGCCGACGAAACGGGATCAACCGCAACTGCCAAGCCTGCTGCGACAAAGAACAACGCTGCCGCGCCGGGGCGCGCGGAAGCGAACAAACAAGCAAAGGCGTCGGCGATTGTGAACAGTTCCGCGGCGCGGCCGGAAATTCCCCTGACCGCCACGAAGGGAGACGCGACTCCACCGCCGATCAAGCCCGTCAGCGCCACACCGACGACAGCACTTGCGGCGCCTGTGGCACCACCGCCTCCGCCAAAGGCAGAGCCGCCACCAATTAAGGAAGAGATTCAAGGAAATTTGTATCTCAATCATGAATTTGCGTTCCGGATGTACAAGGCGCCGAGCTGGCAGATTATCGCGGACGCCGGGCTGGGGTTGCCGAACGCGATTGTGGCCATGGGAACGAGCAACGAATCCACGCTGCTGGTGGTCGGACACGAAAAGACGAACAGCGCGCTGGAACCCGCAGCCGGCGAAGTGGCGAAAAAGTTGAGCGAGGTGTACGACAACTACCGGCTGATTTCGCAGCGCAAGACCGTACTTGGAGGATTGCCGGCGCTCGAATACAAGTATCGCGGAATGGCCGACGGGCATGACTGGTCGGGCACGCTGGCAGTGGTGGCACGCAACGGCGATACGTTCACGGTTTTGGGAATGACGTACGCGGATACGGACCTGATCCAGATTCAGGAAAACGTGATCGCGCGCGCGATTGCGAGCATCGATTTCAACGTCAAGTAGCGCAAAACGCCGGGCGGTCAGCCGACGGTGACTTCGATAGTGTGGTAGCCGGTGGCGCCGTCGGGCCATTCGCCGCTATCGATGGAAGATTGCAGTTTGCCGCGGCCGTCGGTGGCGCGGGCCTTCAGTGTTTGCTTGCCTTTCGGCGCGTTTTTCCAAACAAATTTCCAAAGGGCCCAGACCTGCGATGGGTTGGGGTTGCTGAAGATTTCAACCTCCTGCCAGTGGCTGCCGCCATCGGTGGAGATTTCAACCTTGGAGATGCCGGAAGTGTCGCCGATGGCGTAGCCGGTGACGACGAACGTGTCGCCGGTGATTCGAGAAAGATTGCGGGGATCGTCGATGATGCCCTGCGTCTTGCGGTCGCCGGTGTTCGACCAGCCCTGGCGTTCCCAGTAGCCGAGATATTCCTTGTCCACGAATTCGATGCGCGTGAGCCACTTGGGCATTTTCATGCCGTAGCGGCCGGGCATCAGCACGCGCAGAGGAAAACCGTGCTGGCGCGGGAGGGGTTCGCCGTTGATGTGGTAGGCAAGAAAGTTTGCGGGATCATCAAGACGAGAGATGGGATGACCGGTGGTGTAGCCCTCGGCGGCGTAAAAGACGGCGTATTTCGCGGCGGGTAGAACTCCGGCGCGTTCGATGATCGGCTTCAGCAAGGTTCCGGTCCATTTGGCGTTGCCGATGAAGCGGCCTCCGACGGAATTGGAGATGCATTCGAGAGTGAGGATGGTTTCGTAAGGAGGAAGCGCGCGAATTTCATCGTAGGTGAAGCGCAGGGGATTTTTCACAAGTCCGTCGACGGTCAGCGACCACTTTTTTTCATCGACGGCGGGTTCACCGTGGGAAGAGGTGAGGTAGAAATCTTCGGTGGGAGTGATGGCTCGGAGGGCGGCCATCGGTCCGTCATTCAAATAGGTACGAATGTTGGCGTTGCCGACATTTGTGCCGCGCATCAGGTAGCGATAGACGACACCCGGAATCAGCAAGCCGAGGCCGAGGCCCCCGGCAACAGAAATGAAGTGGCGGCGTTCCATGACGGGTTAGATGAGCAACTAGGGAAAAGGTATCACCCGCAGGCGGCGGGGACTACGCTCCGCGGAGCAACAGGCAGATTGCGGCCGCTTAATCGTGCGCTTCCACAGGCTTGCGGCTTTCGCGAATCATGTTGATGAGGGCCTGAACGGCGCGCGGCAAACTGCGGTCGCGACGGTAGACCAGAGCGAGTTCGCGCCACAGGTCGACACCTTCGACATTCAGAAGCTTCACTTCCCCGGTCTTCACCTGATCGCGGGCGAAACTTTCGCTGATGATGGAGATGCCGACGTCGGCGGCGACGAAGGTCTTGATCATGCCGATGCTGGGAAGTTCCATGGCGACCTGCAAGCGGGAACGATACGGGCGGAAAAGTTTATCGAGCACCTGGCGCGTGTAGCCCATTCTCGGAAAAATCAAGGGAGCAGACGCGATCTCTTCGAGCGTGACGTGGCTGCGTTGCGAAAGCGGATTCTTGGAGCTGACCATGAAGCGCAAGCGATCGCGATTGATGACGTGCATCTTGAGATTGGGAGATTTCAGCGGCAGGGTGACGATGCCGATATCGAGCGAACCTTCTTCAAGACGCTGCAAGATTTTGTGGCTGAAATTGCGATAGATGCTGATGTGGACGAGGGGGTAGCGGCGCTTGAACTCGGAAAGAATGTCGGGGAGCAGGTAGAGGCAGGTGGCCTCGTTCGCGCCGAAGGTGACGGGCCCTTGAACGACGCTGCCGCGGTCGGCGACGATTTGCATGGATTCGTCGCGCAGGCGCAGGAGGCGCTCGGCGTAGTCAAAAAGAACGACGCCCGCGGGTGTCAGCTCAACCGATTTTGCAGACCGATCGAGCAGCTTCGCTTTGTAGGACTGCTCAAGCTGGCGGATCTGCGCGCTGACGGCGGATTGCGAGCGAAATACTTTCTGGCCGGCTTTCGAGAAACTTTTCAGCTTGGCAACCTGGACAAAAGTAGTAAGTTGATCGAAATCCATATCCCCCACTCTCTGAAGATGAATATAGCGGATTCTACATTAGAAAATGATTAATGCGAATACGTTAGGCGTACTGCGAAGCTGATGATGCCGGGACAGACAGCACCGCCGGCGTGGGGACGCTGACCGGGTCGCGCACGCCACCCGAAAACGCGCGCCAGACACCCTCGAGAGATTCCTGAAGATGAATCGGCTGGATGCGAACGAAATTGCGCAACGAACGCCGCGCGAGAAAACGCGAGGCATGCGGGCTGCCAGTGCGCTGGTGGTGAGCTTCAATCAGCGCACGGAGGCAGGATTCCTCGCGCTCTTCGAGTTCGTGCGCCAGGACAAATTCGCGATTGAGAACATTTTCCATTTCGCTACGCAAAACGTAGGCGAGGCCGCCGGTCATGCCAGAACCAAAATTGAGCCCAACGGGACCGAGAATCGCGGCAATTCCGCCGGTCATATATTCGCAGCCATGCTGGCCGACACCTTCAACGACGGCGACGGCACCGCTGTTGCGGACCGCGAATCGCTCGCCAACTTGACCGGCGATAAATAGCTGGCCGGAAGTGGCGCCGTACAAAACCGTGTTGCCCGCGAGCACGTCGCCGCGCTTGGAGGCGTTGTGGCTGGCGCGGATGGTGATGGAACCACCGGACAGGCCCTTGCCCACGTAATCGTTCGCTTCCCCGTAAAGATTCAGGCTGAGGCCTTCGGAAAGAAAGGCGCCGAAACTTTGCCCGGCAGTGCCGTGAAATTCGTGGACAGAAGCAGCGAGGCCCGGTTGCTTGATGCTGAGGCGCATTCGTTCTCCGCTGAGATGGCTGCCGATGCTGCGGTGAAAATTGTTAATGAGCGTCGGATTGGTTGCCTGCGAGTGCGCTTGCTGCAGGAGTTCCTCAACTTCCACGCCGCTGGATTCGGGTACGGGAGTCTGCTGCGGCACGACGCGGGCCGGCTTGGAGACGGGAATGACGAGGAGGGCGTCGAGGCCGGATTTTGTTTCGAGGCGATCGTACCAGCCGCGAAGTTCGGTGAGCGAACGGACGCCCAGTTCCGCCATGTTGCGGCGAATTTCTTCGGCGAGAGAGCGGAAATAGGCGACGACCATTTCGGGCTTGCCGTTGAAGCGGAGGCGCAAGGTTTCGTCCTGCGTGGCGATGCCGACGGGGCAGGTATTGAGATGGCACTGGCGAGCCATCACACAACCGATGGCGACGAGGGCCGCGGTGCCGAAGCCGAATTCGTCGGCGCCGAGAATGGCTCCAATCAGAATGTCGCGTGCGAAGCGGAGGCCGCCGTCCACGCGGAGTGAAACGCGGGAACGCAGACCGGCGCGCAGCAACGTTTCATGAGTATCGCGGAGACCAATTTCCCATGGCAGGCCGGTGTTTTTGATTGAGGTGAGCGGGGAGGAGCCCGTGCCGCCGTTGTGCCCGCTGATGGTTATGACATTCGCGCCGGCTTTGGCAACGCCCGCGGCGATCACACCGATGCCGGTGCCGGAGACGAGCTTGACGCCGATGCGTGCACTTGGATTGACAGCGCGCAAATCGTGAATGAGCTGCGCGAGGTCTTCGATGCTGTAAATGTCGTGGTGCGGCGGAGGAGAAATCAGCGGAGTGCCGGGCGTCGCGTGGCGAATGCGCGCGATGTATTCGGTGACTTTGCGCGCGGGAAGCTGCCCGCCTTCGCCGGGCTTGGAGCCCTGCGCCATTTTGATTTCGAGCTCTTCGGCGCGGACGAGATATTCGGCGGTGACGCCGAAGCGGCCGGAGGCCACCTGCTTGATCTTGCTCGCAGTGCCCGGCGTGGCGTAGAGATCCGGATCTTCGCCGCCTTCGCCGGTGTTACTCCGGCCGCCGATCTGGTTCATCGCCAGCGTCAAAGTTTTGTGCGCCTCGGGGCTCAACGAGCCGAGAGACATGGCTTGTGTGCTGAACCGCTTAAGAATGGATTCGAGAGATTCCACGTCATCGAGATGGACCGGCTGCTCTGGCAACATTTCCAGCAAATCGCGAAGGAACGTGGGCCCGGCGGCTTTGCCGAGTTCCTCGACAGCGGAATAGTGCTCGGGCTGCGGCTTCCGGGTGTGCGCGTGGAGGCGGCGGATAAATTCGGGCGAGTTGGCATGCAGCTCCGCGCCTTTGCGGAAACGGTACAGGCCAAAGTCGGGAAGGCCCTCTGCACCGTTTGAATAAGCCGAGGCGTGCATTTTCAGATAGTCCTGCAGCACGTTGATCAGGGACTTGGTGCCGGGATAGCGGCCCGCATCTTCAAAGTATTCGTGACAGATTTGTTCTTCAAGGCCAAGCACTTCAAATAAATGGCTGTTGCGATAGCTGGCGAGCGTGGAGATTCCCATGCGGGCGAGAACTTTGCGCAAGCCGTTGTACATGCCCGAGCGCACCTTCTTGAATGCGCCAGGTTCTTCCGCTTCGGCAAACTCTTCAGCGAGATACGGCACAACAGCGCTCGCACCCGCGGCTAGCAGCATCGCGACGTGGTGCGTGTCGAACACCTGTGCGCTTTCGACAATGAGAGGCACGTCGGCGTATCCCTGGCGCACAGCGCTCTTCCACAATTTCGCGGCAGCCAGCAACACCGGCAGCGCGGCACGTTCAGCACTGACATTTCTATCGGAGAGGAGGAGGAGCCCCGGGCGCTCGCCGCTACTCAGAGGGGTAGTTAAACACTGAGTGAGGCAGCGGCGCGCTCCCGAGACTCCATTGCTGGCAGGAAAGCTTGTATCAACAACCTGCAGCTCAGGGATCGCTGCACAGAGCGCCGTAAGCTCGGCGGCGCTAAGAATGGGGCCGGGCAAGCAGAGCGACTTGCCAAGCGAAACTTCGAGGGACATCACGTGGGCTTCGCGCAACGGATCGATGGGAGGATTGGTAACCTGCGCGAAGCGTTGCTTGAAATAATCCCAGAGCGGCCGTGTCAACGTGGAAAGAAACGCGGGCGGGGCGTCGTCGCCCATGCTCCAGTCAGCTTCCTTTCCGGCGAGAAGCGGGTGAAAAAGAATTTTGTACTGGTCGTCGGTCCAGCCGGACGCGCCTGCGAGACGCCTGGGTTCGGCGATCGACTGCCGCGGAGCATCGCCGGCGAGGTGGAGGAGCGAGGGGACGGATGTCGTCTTGCGCTGAACCTGCGTGGTGACGCTCTTCAAGAGTTCGCGCCAACGCAGGAACACTCCCGATTGTGGCGTGGCGAGAATCATTTCGCCGGGGCCGAGGCGGTGGCGTTCCGCGACGCGCGATTCTTCCAGGTCAACCAAGCCCGTTTCGCTACCGGCGATCACGAGGCCGTCGTGGGTGACAAGATAGCGCATCGGGCGCAAACCGTTGCGATCGAGTTTGACGCCGACGGAGAGGCCATCGCTGAAAACCATTGCGGCTGGCCCGTCCCAAGGCTCGCCTTCGCGCGAGAGGACTTCGAGCGTGCGGCGAACATCGGAGGAGAGGAACGGATCTTCGGCGAAGGCTGTTGGCACCAGTTCAAGCATTGAGCTTTCGACGGATTTGCCTTCCAAAAGCTTTAGTTCAAGCGCATTGTCGAAGCTCGCCGAATCGCTGACGTAGTCTTCGAGCATGTGGAACCATTCGCCGACGCCGATTCTTTTGCGCACTTCGCGTTCGCGGGCACGCAGCCAGCGTCGATTGCTGACGATGGTGTTGATTTCACCGTTGTGGGCGACGTAACGGAACGGCTGGGCAAGTTGCCAGGACGGCTCGGTGTTTGTCGAATAGCGTTGGTGAAAGATGGCGAAGTGCGCGACAAACTCCGGGTTGCGCAAGTCCTCGTAGAAGTGCGGGAACTGCCAGGGCGTCAGCAGGCCCTTGTACACAATCGTGCGCGAAGAAAGCGAAGCGATATAACACCGCTCGGGCAGGAGAGATTCGGAGCGCTTGCGGAGCAACGAGAGGTTGCGCTCGAATTTTGCGGACGAATCGGCGACCGGGGTTTTCACGGGAGCGGGTTCGATGAAAAACTGCCAGATTTCAGGCATGGTCTCAAACGCGCGCTGGCCCAGCGCATTCGGATTGACAGGAACTTTGCGCCAGCCCGCGAGACGCAACTTGCTGCGGCCGATAGCTTCTTCGACGGAGCGTTGCGCATCGGCAACGCGAGTGTGCGGCGCGAAGAGCATCCCGACCCCAAAATTTTCGCCAAGAGAGATCTGCAGTTCGGCGGCGCGGGCGCGCAAGAAAGTAACCGGCAGGCTACTGAGGATTCCAGCGCCGTCGCCGCTGGCGCCGTCGGCATCCACACCGCCACGGTGAGAGAGGCGCTCGAGAGCTTGCAGTGCAAATTGCAGGATTTCGTGGGTGGGAGGTCCGGCAAGGCGTGCGACGAAACCTGTACCACAGGCATCGTGGTCCGGGTGCCCCCAGTTCGGCTGGCGCCGCCTGCTACACATAACAGAGTAATAGAGGCTGCCGTCGGCGAAGTACAATGCAGAATTTTGCTGGAATGTATCGGGAATGCAGGGGCGTGGCGGCGAGCAAGTGCCTTAGAACTTCGTAACTTCGCTAAAGTGAAAATTATTGATTTTCATTGGGGGAACCACCATTTCGAAGGATTCTTCGGCAGTGGCGCGGCGGGCGGGCCCCAGAGCCTCGACATTCCTTAGCATTTGCAAAATCGATTGATTGAATCGAAAATTCCGCACGGAACGGCTTACCTTACCCTTTTCGACTAGGAATAAACCGTCGCGAGTCATGCCGGTCATCACTTTTTCATAGGGGTCGAGTTCGCGGATATACCAGAGACGCGTGACCAACAGACCGTGTTCGGTGCCGGCAATCATTTCGTCTAGGGATGATTTGCCGCCGCCGATCACCAGATTCATCGGCGCTTCGCCATATTCATTTGGCAAGGCGAAGCCGTGGCCGGTGGGGCGGGTGCCGGCTTTTTTTGCGGAGCGGCGGGAATACACGAGATTGCGGGGAACGCCATCGTCCACGAGAAGCACGCTCTGGCGGGGAATGCCTTCGCCATCGAACGGCGCACCGAGTTGGTCTGGATGATAGACGTCGTCGGTAATGGTGATGTTTTTCCCAAGGAGCGGCTTGCCGAGGCGGCCGGAGAAGCAGGAGCGCTGATCCTGGATGGCGGTGGCGGAGAAATCGTAAAAGAGAAAACCGACGAGATCGAGAACGGCGGCGGGTTCGAGGATGACGGTGTATTTGCCGGGCGCGAGTTCGGAGGGATTCTCGGCCCGGGCGGCTTTTTCGCTGGCGGTTTTCGCGAGGGCTTGCGGATCGAAGGCGCGGAAGTCGGCGGCGTTGGCCTTTGCCCAGCTAGTAGCGGAGCCCTGCTGCATGGTCACGGAAAATTCCGCCTGGGTCTGGCGATAGGCGGCGAAGAGTCCGCGGGAATTGGCGAGGACGGACTGGCTCTGCCCGCTGGAGAAGATTCCGGCCGCGATCTGTCCCTTGCTTTCGGCGAGAGAGCAGGCGTTTTTCACGGCTCGCGCGCGGGAATCGGCGGAGAGCGAAGCGGTGGCGGGTGAGAAGCGGTGAACGACGCGGTATTTTTGTTTGGCGGGCAGAGGCAAGAGGCCGGAATCTTTTGGCTGGCTGGCCGCGAGCGATGCGGCGGATTCTAGGGCCGCACGGAGTGCGTCTTCTTCGATGCGGTTGGTTGTAACGCGGGCGGTGCGGCCGTCCACGACGACGCGGAGAGAAACGGTGAGGCCGTGTTCGGCAACGTGCTGGTGAATGGAATTGTTGGCAAAGCGGGTGAGCGCGTCGATGACTTCATCCACATGAACTTCGGTTTCGGGGATGCCGCTGGCTTTGGCGATGCGCAAAACGCGATCGGTGATTGCCCGTAATTCCCTTTCCGGCCGAAGCTGCGCTTCGGCGGAGGGAGCGCGACGCTTGGAGCGAGGGCGGGTTTTCTTCGCGGGGCTCATTCGTTTGAAAACGCTGTTCCGATTTTTACATTACGAAAACGCGCGGGAGCGGCGCCGTGGCCGGTGCCCATGGTTTGCATCGGCTGCCCCTTGCCGCAGTTGGGCGTTCCCCAAAGCACCCAATGATCGGCGTTGCAGATGGCATCGCAAGAGTTCCAGAATTCGGTGGTGATGCCGCTATAGCTGGGATTTTTCAGCATGCGAGCTTTCTTGCCTCCTTTAATTTCCCAGGCGATTTCGGTGGAGAACTGAAACTGGTAGCGGCGATCGTCGATGGACCAGGAACGGTTGGTTTCCATAAGAATGCCGTCGTCGGTATCGGCGATGAGATTTTCCGGTGTCCAGGTGCCGGGAAGCAGGCTGACGTTGGTCATGCGAATCATGGGCAAACGATTCCAGCTTTCGGTGCGCATTGTGCCGCCGGAGCGCTGCAAGCCCACGAGACGCGCGGTTTCGCGGCTGGAGAGATAGCCGCGGAATTCGCCGCCCTTGATGACGTCGATGCACTGCGCGGGAACGCCTTCGTCATCATAGGCAAATGTGCCGAGGCCGGGGCCGTGCGCGGGGCGGGCATCGGCGACGACATTCACGATGGGCGAGGCGTAACGCAGGTTATTCAATTTGTCGAGAGTGAGAAAGCTGGTGCCGGCAAAATTCGCTTCCTGGCCGAGAACGCGATCGAGTTCGATGGGATGCCCGACGGATTCGTGAATTTGCAGGCCGAGTTGGCTGCCGCCGAGGATCAGCGTGGATTTTTTTTCGGGGCATTGCGCGGCGGAGTGGAGGGCGACCGACTCTTCGGCCATTTGAGGAGCGTGCTTAAGAAGATTCATCGCTTCGATGAGTTCGTAGCCGCCGAGAATGTGCTGGCCGCCAAAGCTGTTCGGGTACGAACGCTTCTGGATGGCATCGCCTTTGAAGCAGGTGGCGACGATTCCACAGCCAGAGTGGAAGCGTCGCTGGTGGATTTTCGAGCCGGCGCTGGAAGCGAACCAGGAATCAATCTTGCGGAATTGCATGTCGGTTTCGGTTAGTGTGACGCCTTTGATCTGGCTCATTGCGGCGTCGGCTTTTAGCAGGAGATCGATCTGGGCTTCGAGGGGAATTTCGAAGGGGTCTTTCTGGCAGGGGCCTTGCCAACTGTCCACATAGGAAGGTTCGGCGGCAAGCTGCACGTCTTCTTTTTTCGCGAGGGCGGATGCCTTGGCGATGGAGACGGCTTGCGCGGCGCATGCGGCGACGCCTTCACGGGTAAGTTGGTCGGTGGAAGCGAAACCCCAGGCGCCGTTGACAACGACGCGAATGCCGAGGCCGATGGATTCGCTCTGGCCGAGCGTGCCGACTTCGCCGCTCTTGGTTGTGAGATCGCGCTGGCGAAGATGCATGACGCGCACATCGGCGTAGGTTGCGCCGCGAAGGCGAGCGATGTCGAGAGAATGTCCGCAATAATCCCACATAACATTCACCAAGAATCAGGGCACCAAATCTAGCCACCAATATTTTGGGGCGCCCCGACTTTGTCGAAACGCCCCGTTTTAAAGCAAATGCGGTTGCGCGGCGTTCCTACGGTTTATGTGCCTTCCTGCCAGGACGCGAGGTACTGCTCCTGCTCGGCGGTGAGCTTGTCGAGGCGGTGGCCCATCGATTCGAGCTTGAGGCGCGCGATTTCGCGGTCGAGATGCTCGGGCACAACGTAGACCTGAGGCTTCATGTCTTTGTGGTTCTTCACGAGATATTCCGCCGACAGCGACTGGTTCGCAAAGCTCATGTCCATCACGGAAGCCGGGTGGCCTTCGGCAGTGGCGAGGTTGACGAGGCGCCCTTCGGCGATGAGATAGACTTTACGGCCATCCTTCAGAAGGAATTCATCAACCAGCGGACGAACTTCCTTTTTGCCGGAAGAGAGCGATTCGAGCGCGGGGATTTCGATTTCCACGTTGAAGTGGCCGGAGTTGCAAACGATCGCGCCGCTCTTCATGACTTCGA
>Ga0137418_10002209_pt1 | contig 17858 bp, 16 predicted proteins | sample CZODoug3_1_2_16f_FD_122242 | JGI IMG/M metagenome (GOLD analysis project Ga0137418, IMG submission 122242) | Vadose zone soil fungal communities from Angelo Coast Range Reserve, California, USA - CZODoug3_1_2_16fungal (Hybrid Assembly) | ecosystem: Environmental > Terrestrial > Soil > Vadose... | reverse complement strand
GAATAAGGAAATGGAAGATGCCATCCATGCCGAAATCGAGCGCCTCAAGACTGAAGACATCACCGACGACGAATTGAGGATGGTCAAGACCCGCGCCAAAGCCGGCCTTCTCCGCAGCCTCGCGGAGAACGAAGGCCTGGCGCAGGCGCTCGGTACCACGAAGGCCCGGTACGGCGACTGGCGCGAACTCTTTACCGACATCGACCGCATCGACAAAGTCACCAAGGAAGATATTCGCCGCGTCTCCAACCAAACCTTCGTGAACACCAACCGCACTATCGGCGTCATCGAAAATGCGCCTGGGCCCAAAGCCGCCGCTCACCAAGGAGCCGAATAATCATGCGCCGCAGTCTTTTTCTCTTGCTTCTTGCTGTTTCCATTATTGGATCGACGCTTCCCCGCGGCCAAGCCCAGGCCGCGAGCTGGAAGGACGTCAAGATTCCCGCGCTGCATAGCTTCAACCCGGCCCAGCCGAAGCGCGTCGAACTGCCCAACGGAATGGTCCTCCTGCTCCAGGAAGACCACGAACTCCCCGTCATTGATGGCTTCGCCCGGATCCGCGGCGGGTCGCGAGAGGAACCCGCGCAGAAAGTGGGCTTGGTTGATACCCTCGCCGATTCCTGGCGCACAGGTGGAACAAAAACAAAAACCGGCGACGAACTCGACGACTTCCTCGAAGCCCACGCCGCCAAGGTCGAAACAGGAGCGACGCTCGACTCGACCAACGTGTCCTTTTCTTGCTTGAAGGCGGATTTCGACGACGTTTTCGCCATTTTCGCCGACGTCCTCCGCAACCCGGAATTCCGGCAGGACAAAATCGATCTCTCCAAGGACGGCTATCGCACTGAAATCGCCCGCCGCAACGATGATGCTGCCGGCATTGCCCAACGCGAATCGACGAAGCTTGGCTATGGCGCGCAGAATCCTTACGCTCGGCATCCCGAATACGCCACCCTCGACGCTATTACTCGGCAGGATTTGCTGGATTGGCACAAGTCTCATGTCCATCCCAATAACATCCTGTTCGGCATTGTCGGCGACTTCGATTCTGCCGCCCTCGAGGCGAAGTTGCGAAAGGTATTCCAGAACTGGGCCAAAGGACCGGCAGTCGCCGCTCCGAAAATCGATTTCCAGCCCGCGAAGCCAGGATATTTCCTCGTCGACAAGAAAGACGTTAACCAAAGCAACATCTACATGGTGGAGCTCGGCACCAAGCGCAGCAATCCCGACTACTACTCCATCGTGGTCTTCAACGAAGCCTTCGGGGGCGGCTTCTCCTCGCGCCTCTTCGGAGATATCCGCTCGAAGCGCGGCCTCGCCTACGGCGTCGGAGGAGGAGTCGGGACGGCGTTCGACCACGACGGCCTGGTCCGCATCGTCATGGGCACGAAAAGCTCGACCACCATCGAAGCCATTCAAGCTCTCTTCGAAGACATCGACGGCCTGGCGAAAAATCCTCTCACCGACGACGAAATCCGCCGCGCCAAGGATTCCATTCTCAATTCCTTTGTGTTTAATTTCGACTCACCCGCAAAAGTCTTGCGCGAACAGATGGCCTATGCCTTCTATGGCTACCCCTCGGACTATCTTGAGCGCTTCCGTGCGGGCATCGAGAAGGTGACTCCAGCCGACGTGGCCCGCGTGGCCGCAAAATATCTCCACCGAGACCAACTTGCCGTACTGGTCGTCGGCAATTCGGCTGAGTTCGAAAAGCCTCTTTCCAGCATGGGGACGGTTTCGAATGTGGATATCACCATCCCTGAGCCCCCTGGCGAAAAAGGCGCAGACGAACCGGCGAAACCAGCTGCCTCGAACCCCGAAGGCCACGCCTTGGCTGCCAAGGTTGCTGCCGCCATGGGCGGAGAGAAACTCAAGACGATCCACTCCCTCGAATCTAGCTTCACCCTCACTCAGAAAACTCCCCGTGGAGACATGAAGATGCCCGCCGTCGCTACCATCGTCTTCCCCGACCACATGCACGTAGACCTACAAACGCCCGATGGCCCTTTTACGATCGTCGCCACTCCTGAAGCAGGCTTCACGTTCGCTGCAGGGCGCGGGGCCCATGAGATGCCGGAAAGCCGCAACCGTGAATCGCTCGGGCAGATTAAGCGGGACGCAATCTACCTGACGCAACATGTTGACGATCCGGCCTTTGCCTTCGCTGCCGGAGCCAGTGAAAAGATCGGCCTTGTGGAAGCGAAGATCGTTGATGTCTCCGGTCCGGGCGTGAACATTCGCTGGTACATCGACCCGGACACCGGCCACATCGTGCGCGAGGCCTACCAAACCGCCGGGCCTCAAGGCCCTGCTCAAGGCACGACGGACCTCTCCAATTGGCAAACCACGGACGGCATTACCTTGCCCGCGTTGCACACGAACCAACTGAACGGGGAGGAGTCCAGTTCGGCAGAGTTCACCAACGTTAAGTTCAATCCAACCGTGGACCCTAAACTCTTCGAAAAACCCGCCGAGCCCAAACCGGCGCAGTAACCGGGTGTGACGCGGGCACCATCGCCCCTGAAAAGTCTGGCTCCATATCACGGGCACTCTCGGCCGCTATAGCCTGCCCGATCCCAGAAAATTTCCCGTCCCATCCCGAACCGGCACTCCGTCCTTTCCCGATGACAAAAATTGGCAACTGCCACCAAATGCCGCCCTCCTGGCGGGTTACCACCTGCGCCCCAGTCTTGAAAACACTGCCCTTAGCGTGGTGACCGTTCTTACCTTCGTAACTAACGAGATTGGCGCGGCAAGTGCAAACATAACAGCCGAAAGGTCGCGAAAACGACCAAGACTTTAAACGTTCCAAACAGAGAGAAGAGGGGAAAATTTAGATGCGTAAACAGAAGGGTTTCTCGCTTATCGAACTGATGATCGTGGTCGCGATTATTCTTATCATCGCCGCCATCGCCATCCCGAACCTGCTCCGCGCCCGCATGGCAGCCAACGATTCTTCCGCGGCCGCTTCCGAGCGCACGATTGTGAACGGAGAAGTTACGTTCTCCACAACCTATCCTGGCAACGGCTATGCTAACTTGGCCGCGCTCGGCGGCGCCGCTTCACCTTGCATCTCCGGTATCGCGAATGCCTGCGTCATTGACAACAACCTGGCCAGCAACGGTACGCCTGCTGGTTCTGGAAAGAGCGGCTACACCTTTGCTGTAACGCCGACCGCTGCTGTCGCTGGTGGTGCTCCCGCTACGTTCTACACCACCGCAACGCCGCTCTCGAACACCACCGGTGCGAAAGCATTCTGTGCCTACGAGGATGGTGTGCTTCGCTCGCAGGCAGCTGGAACCATCACCTTGGTCGCCAGCTACGCAGCTTGCGGCGCCCTGAACCCGATCGCCAACTAAGCCTTGCCTAGCTGCTAGATGAGAACCGGACTAGAAGGGGACAGCGACTGCGTCACTGTCCTCTTTTGCTCAGATCGGATTTTGGGAATGTGGATGAACCAACCGGTCTCGCGATACTAGTTACTGTTGGATTACATTCGTGAGGAAACTCGCAAGTTTTTGGTGCTTGACTTGCAGGAATTCCGTTGAAACCTGACAAGCGAAAACGGGGAACTATGCGGAGAGAAAACGGCTTTTCCTTGATCGAGCTGATGATTGTCGTGGCCATCATTCTCATCATCGCAGCCATTGCTATCCCGAACCTGATCCGGGCCCGCATGGCGGCGAACGATTCGTCTGCCGCCGCCTCCATGCGAATGATTGGCACTGCCGAGAGCACATACTTCACCACGTATCCATCCACAGGTTATGCGGTCGATCTACAGTCCCTCGGAGGAGGCGCGTCGCCCTGCGTCACTGCCATTACGTCTGCGTGCATCATCGACAACAACCTCGCCACCAACGGTGGCGGACTGGGTAAGAGCGGATACAGTTTTGTGGCGGCGGGCTCCCCGAGTGGTGCAAGTCCAACCAATGACCAGTTCTTAAGCACAGGCACTCCTTTCAACAACAGGACTGGTGCCCGCGCTTATTGCGAAGTCCAGGATTTGGTGGTACGCGTCCAGGCTGCCGGCACCATTACCATTGTTGGAGGCCTTGGGGCGTGTGCGGCCCTGACTCCATTGATGAACTGATGCATCGTTGCTCCTCCCTGAAGAGTTCCGATTCGCACACGGATAGCCCTACCGCCAGCACCAACCCCTAGACAGATCTGGTCAACTTCTTCGTACTGGATTCCTACCGTCGAGTATGTAAACGCTGAAAGCAGACAGTGCATTCCTGCTTCATGACTAACGTAATCCTCAGGGTATTTTCATGAGAACCACTCTGTGCTTATAATTTTCGCGTTGGAGGAAATTCTGGAACTTAGCTTATGAACGCACTGGAAATTCTCGCACTCGAAAAAGTTTTTACAGTCGGTTTTTGGAGAAAGCAACCCCGCCGCGCGCTTCATCCGCTGACCCTCAGCGTCCAGGAAGGGGAAGTTTTCGGCTTTCTCGGCCCCAATGGCGCCGGCAAAACCACCACGTTGAAGATGCTGATGGGTTTGGTGTATCCCACGGGTGGTTCCGCCAAGATATTCGGGATGGAGATCGACGACCCGCGCGTCAAAGCCCAAATCGGCTTCCTGCCGGAGCAGCCGTATTTTTACGACTATCTGACCGCCAATGAGCTACTCGACTATTACGCTCGGCTCTCCGGGTTTCCTGGGACGTCCGTTTCCGGAAAGGAACGTAAATCGCGCATAGAAGCCATGCTGGCTCGCGTCGGTCTCACCGGCTCTGGCGATGTACAGCTCCGGAAGTTCTCCAAAGGCATGCTGCAGCGCGTCGGCATTGCCCAAGCCATTTTGCATGACCCCAAGTTTGTCTTTCTCGATGAGCCCATGTCGGGCCTCGATCCTATCGGTCGTCGCGAGGTCCGCGACCTGATCGAGCAGCTTAAGAGAGAAGGCAAGACCGTCTTCTTCTCCACGCACATTCTTTCCGATGCGGAAACATTGTGCGACCGCGTGGCGGTAATTAACAAAGGGGAGTTGAGGGGCGTAGGCTCGGTGGCCGAACTGACCCGCAATGTACAAGGCAGGATCGAAGTGGCTTGGCACGGAACCTCGGTTCCCTCAGCTCTCAAGGCGCTGACCCAGGAATGCTCTTGCGCCGGCGATATGGGCCGGGCCGTCGTAACGGAACCGCAACTGGACGCTGCCGTGGATGCGTTGCGCCGGGAAAATCTTCGTCTGATCTCCGTGACTCCCGTCCGCAGCACTCTTGAGGAGTATTTCGTGCAGCAAACGAAGTCCCAGACTCCTTCACCGACTAACTCCCAGAAAGGAGCTCACGCATGAGCGCGCGTGTCGTACCCATCGCGACCAACACTTTCCGCGAAGCCGTCCGTGATCGCGTCCTCTACAATCTCGTCGCCTTCGCCATCCTGATGGCGGGCGCCGCAGTCCTAGTTGGGCAGATCTCCATCAACATGGAGCGCCTCGTTGTTATCAACCTCGGTCTGGCGGCCGTATCGCTGTTCGGCGTGGTGATTGCCATCTTTATCGGCATTGGTTTGGTCTCTAAGGAGATTGACAAGCGCACGCTGTACACCGTGCTCTCGCGCCCCGTACGCCGATGGGAGTTTATCGTCGGCAAGTTTCTGGGCTTGACAGGAACGCTGGTCGTGAACAGCCTGTGCATGGCTGCGGGAGTTTATGCGGCTTTGGTGTACGTGTCCGACCACCACCACCTGCTGAAGACCGACTCTTATGTACTTGTCGCCTTGTACTTTATTGTGCTGCAGTTCGTGATGGTGACAGCACTGGCGCTTCTTTTCTCGTCGTTCTCTTCGCCCCTTCTGTCGGCCGTGTTTGCCTTCTGTCTGTTTCTCATTGGGAGCTTCTCGGAGGATCTGCGGGGTTTTGCTGCGATGTCGCAGGGGCTCGCGCGCTGGATTACCACTGGCATCGCCTACGTGATTCCGAATTTTTCCGCACTCAACGTGATCAGTTCGGTGGCGCACGGCGAGCCCGTAGCAGGAGGGCTTGTGCTCGCCAATACCGCCTACGCGTTGTTTTACGCGGGCATGGCCCTTTGCGGCGCGGTGCTCATCTTCGAGCGGCGTAATCTCAAATGAGACCCTCCCGCTCCATTACGTGGATCGCGGCTTCCCTGCTGGCCTTCTTCCTGGCGGATTCGGCTCTCCTGATCCGTCAGATCGACGGTATGCGTGCGCGCGCTTCAATAGAAGACGTTCTCTACGTGCGCTCTTCTTCGGCTCTCAAGCGCATGAGTCTCGGTTACACCGGCCTGATGGCGGATCTCTATTGGACAAGGGCTGTGCAGTATTACGGTAGCAAACATCACAACGAGGCCGATCCGCACTACGAATTGCTTGCGCCCCTGCTCAACCTCACCACCGATCTCGATCCTAAGCTGAGGGTAGCTTACGAATTCGGCGCGAGTTTCCTGGCGCCCAAATCTCCCGAGGGTGCCGGACAGCCAGACGAGGCGGTTGCACTGCTCGAAAAGGGAATCCGAGCTAATCCGCAAGTGTGGCAGCTGTATCACGCTCTCGGTTTCGTTCATTACAAGGAACGACAGGACTACATGGCCGCGGCCAACGCTTTTCGGCGCGGATCCGAACTCCCGAATGCTCACCCCTTCCTCAAGGTCCTCGCTGCGAAAATGGCGCAAAAAGGCGGCGAGATCGAAACTTCCCGCATGCTCTGGACCATGACTTTCGATTCATCCGACGACAAGATGATCAAGGACAATGCGGCCAATCACCTACTGGCCCTGCAGGCGGAGCAAGATCTCGACGGCCTAACGAAGATCATCGACCTCTATCGCCAAAAGACAGGACACAATCCGCAGTCTTGGCGCGAGATCTACGTCGCGAACATGTTGCTGGGCGTCCCCGTCGATCCTGTGGGCTTTCCCTATGTGTTGGCTCCCGACGGCGAGATTTATGTCCTTCACCCAGAAAAGCTGAAGTTCCTTCACAAGGGCATACCACCAGGCTACGCCCCGTCCGCGGAATCCGAGATGGACGCGCGCAATTAGCCTTTTCACACTCACGGTGAAATCTTTTTCACTCGCTCTGCTCGCCTTTCGGGGTACGATTTCCGTAGGCCTTTCCAGACCGGCATCAAAGCTTTTTGAGACCTTGCCCATTCCTAGCCATCTGAGTTCGCTCGCCGGATTAGGAGTTTGCCTCGCTATCGCGGCCAATTCGCCCGCAAGTTCTATTCCCCAGGACGTTCTCACTCTAAGCCAGCGTGTGGACCGGCATTACAATGCCCTCCACACGCTGCAGGCGGAGTTCATCGAGAAATATAGGGGTAACGGAATCGACCGTACCGAATCCGGCACTTTGTGGATCAAGCGGCCTGGACGGATGCGATGGGAGTACCGGGAACCGAGGGCTAAGTTGTTCATCACCGACGGCAAGACGGCTTGGTTTTACGCGCCTGGGGACCAGCAGGCGCGCAGTACCCCATCGCGCAAACTGGACGATCTGCGCTCGCCGTTAGCCTATTTGCTGGGCAAAGCCAAGCTGGAGCGTGTTTTCGAGGGCTTGGCGTTCGCGACCGACGTCCAGCCCCAAACGCCCGGCAACATCATGCTCCAAGGCAAGCCCAGGGGCTTGGCGGGTCATCTGGCGCGGGTTTTGCTTGAAGTGACGCCCGATGGCCGCATCGATCGGATCGTCGCTGAAGGGCAAGACGACTCCGTGACGGAATACCGCTTTCTGGCGTCCAAGGAAGATGTGGCCATCGCCGACGAACGCTTTCGTTTCGTGCCGCCGGCTGGTGTGGAAGTTGTGACGGGTGGGCTGGATCAATAGCTGGGTTAGCAGCATGTCATCCAAACAAACGGAAGTGCGGAATAGGACGAAAGCGGGGTTGGCGATGCGAGGAAGAGTGGTGTATCCTGATGAGAACTATAGGGTTGGCCCCCGAAAGCCCCTCGGAAACCCCCTTCCGTCTCGCCCCCGTGTTGGATCAGTGTGCGATAAGTGCTGATGGTTGTTGAACATAGGGTACGTTGTCGATTCCGCGATTTGGGTCGATGCTAGACTTGGGAAACAGGTCACTAAGGAAGATGTCCGAATGGCCGAATTTGTCATAAAAATGGCCGATGAACGGGGCCGCGTGCTGGAGCAGGTGGAACGCGGGTACTCGTCGACCGAGGTTCAAGAGCGGTTTGCCCAACAGGGCTATCTGGTCTATTCGGTCAAGCCACAAGGGCTCCTGACGGGCGGGCAATTGTCGCTTGGGAAGCGCCATGTCAAGTTGGAGCAGTTCGTAATCTTCAACCAACAGTTTCTAACATTGCTGAAAGCGGGTCTGCCGGTATTGACGGGGCTCGATCTGCTCATCAAGCGGCAACCAAATGCTTATTTGCGGTCGCTTCTCGACAACGTTCGCGACCGGGTAAAGAGCGGAGAGTTGCTATCGCAGGCCTTCAATGCGCAAGCCGCCTTCCCAAAAGTGTATACGACCACGCTGGAAGCGGGCGAAAAGAGCGGCAACATGGAAGAAGTGCTCACTCGCTACATCGCCTTCCAACGCCTGGAAATGAGCTTCCGAAAAAAGCTGACGGCATCGCTGGTGTATCCGGTTCTGCTGATCACCGTGGTCACGTTCATGCTGATTTTTCTGGTGACCTACGTGGTGCCGGAGTTCGCCAAACTCTTCGAAAACATGAACGCGAAGTTGCCGACACCAACGATTATCATGATGGCAATCGGCACGACCGCGCGCGACTATTTTATTTGGATTGCGGTTGGCCTGGTGGTCGGTGGAATTTTGTTCTGGCGCTGGGCCAAATCTGACAGTGGGTCAGCCTTGATTGACCACGCTTTGCTCCGGATTCCGCTGATAGGTTCGATCCTGTTGAAATATCAGGTGGCTAATTTCTCGCGCATGATGTCTACGCTTCTGGCTGGCGGCTTGCCACTAGTGGCGGCATTGGAGACGGCGGGTCCGGCCATGAGCAGCAGCGTGATTCGTCAGGGACTCCAGACGGCAGTAGAAGAAGTACGGGGCGGAAAACCGCTTTCCAAGTGCATCGAGGGACAGAGAGTATTTCCGCCGCTGGCCATCGAAATGATCGAGGTCGGAGAGTCGACGGGTGCGCTGCCCGGCATGTTGACTTCGGTAGCGGAATTCTATGAGGAAGATGTGCAAACGGCGCTGACGGCGGCTTTGTCGCTGATCGAGCCCATGATTCTGATTGTGATGGCGGTGGTGGTGGGAAGTGTTCTGATTTCACTGTACCTGCCGATTTTCACGCTCGGCTCTGGCTTGGGGCAGCACTAAGACCGGCTTTGAGGTTTCGGCGAGAAGTTCTTGTAACGAAAAAAGGTAACGAACCATGGCGGCAGGCAAACAACCCGAGGTCCCCGCACCGGTAGATGTAAAGAAGCCGGTAGCGGTGGCCGGCACGAACGGCAATGCAAAGGTCGATCCGCAGGTGGAGATCGAGCGCGCGCAGGGGATCGCGCGGCGTTATCGCTGCGAATTCATTGATCTGCGCAATTTCTCACTACAGCATGACTTGTTCCGCAAGATCCCCGTCCACCTGATGTTCTCGTACAACTTTATCCCGCTCGAGGAACTTTCCGACGGGCGTCTCTCCATCGCCATCGCCGATCCCAGCCAGTTGATGATGATCGACGAAATCGGTCTGAAGCTGGGCAAAAGGATTCTGACGAAGGTTGCGACGCTGGCGCAGATCAGCGACATCCTGAAGAAAACGGAACAGTCGCAGCGGGTGCTCGAAGACGCTAGCGAAGGCTTTACCCTGCACGTCGTCCACGACGAAGACTCGGCGGACGAAAGCATCACCATGGACCGGCTGACGGCGGACGACGACATCAGCCCGATCATCCGCCTCGTCGACATCGTCATCTTCACCGCACTCCAGCGGCGCGCCAGTGATATTCACATCGAGAGCCGAGACGACTCTGTGGTCATCAAGTACCGCATCGACGGCGTTCTGCAACAAGCGATGCCGCCGCTGAGCCGCGAGCATCAGTCGACGATTATTTCGCGCATCAAGGTGATGAGCGAACTGGATATTTCCGAACGGCGCGTACCTCAGGACGGACGCTTCCGCGTGCGCTATGGCCAACCGGAACGGCCTATCGATTTCCGCGTTTCCATCATGCCATCGATTCACGGCGAGGACGCCGTTCTCCGTGTTCTCGATAAAGAATCGATGAGCGAAAAGTTTCAGAAGCTGACGCTCGACGTAGTCGGCTTCGGCGAAGACGATTTGAGGCGCTTCCGGCGCTACATCAAAGAACCGTACGGGATGGTGCTAGTCACCGGACCGACGGGTTCCGGTAAAACGACCACGCTGTACGCGGCCATCAACGAAATTAAGACTGACGAAGACAAGATCATCACGATCGAAGACCCGGTGGAATACCAGTTGCGCGGCATCACGCAAATTCCGGTCAATGAAAAGAAAGGCTTGACGTTTGCGCGCGGCTTGCGTTCTATTTTGCGTCACGATCCGGACAAGATCATGGTCGGCGAAATCCGCGACCAGGAAACGGCGCAGATTGCCATCAACTCGGCGCTCACCGGGCACCTGGTCTTCACGACGGTCCACGCGAACAACGTCGTCGACGTGCTGGGACGCTTTTTGAACATGGGCGTCGAGGCCTACAACTTCGTTTCGGCCTTGAACTGCATTCTGGCGCAGCGGCTGGTGCGCTTGATTTGCGACTCGTGCAAGACAGAGGTTCGTTACCCGGCGGAACTGCTGGAAACAAGTGGCCTGGATCCGGTGCAATGGGCGCAGGTCCCGTTCGCTGAGGGACAGGGGTGCATTGAGTGCGGCGGCACAGGGTATCGCGGGCGAACTGCGATTCACGAACTGCTGGAATTGAGCGACCGCATCCGCGAGATGATTTTGGATAAACGTCCGAGTTCGGAAATCCGTCGGGCGGCGCGCGAGGAAGGCATGCGGTTCTTGCGCGAGTCGGCCTTGGACCGGGTGCGGGGCGGGTTGACGACACTGAAAGAAATCAACAAAGTCACGTTCATTGAAAGTTCCCGGTAAAAGCACCTCCCAGGAACTAGACCGTGCCTTCTGCACGGAAGGGCTAGGACTTCAAGGGCGCTATGGGCTTTATTGCGCTGACCGCTTGGGTGGGTTTGAATTTATAGTTGTTGTAGGAGCCAGGAAATGCCGGACGCTCGTCCCCAGATCGCTTGTGAAATCGCCGCCGATCGCGTGCTGGCCGGAAGAGTTTCGCTCTCCGGACAGATCCTCGATGTCTACGCGGCGCGGGAACTGGCTCCGGGCAGCGTCGTCCCCGACCTGACCGAGCCGAATATTCGCCAACCTGAAGCCGTTCGCGAGGCCCTGCGGGGGGTACTGGACGAGGTGGCGGGGCGGTCGAAAGACGTGATCGCAGTGCTGCCGGACGCCGCCGCGCGGGTTATGCTCTTGGACTTCGACACTTTGCCCCCGAATGCTAAAGAGTCCGACGGAGTAGTCAGATTCCGTCTCAAGAAGTCCCTGCCGTTTGACGTGGAGCAGGCCAAGGTTTCGTACGTGTCGCAGCCAGCGAAGGAAACCGGCGTACGCGTGGTGGCCGCCGTGGTCATGACGAAGGTTTTGGAAGAATATGAAACCGCCTTCCGCGACGCAGGTTATCTCCCGGGCGTTGTGGTTCCGTCGATGATCGCGGCGATGGGTGCGGCACAGGCGTCGCGGCCCACACTGGTCGTGAAAGTGGACGCCCGCAGCACCAGCATTGCGATTATGGATCAGGAGCAATTGCTGCTGTTTCGCACGCTGGAAAATATGCGCGGCGTGACGATCACCGGCGAACAACTGGCGGAAGATGTCTACCCATCTGTTGTGTTCTTCCAAGACACGTACCACCTCAACATTGAGCACATTTTCGTTTCCGGCTTGCCCGACACCGGTGGCGCGGGACCGGCATTGCGCGCCCAGACGGGCGCCGAAGTGCATGAACTCGTCGAAGCCGCGCAGTTGGGAGCCGGCGGTAGCGGTTCGGCTCCGCGCTGGCGCATGGCCGGAGTGGTGGGGGCATTGGTTTCGTAATGATGCGTCTTGATATCAATCTGGCAACGCAGCCGTACGAGGACGGGCGCCGCTTTTGGATGCGTTGGGGCCCGATTCTAGGCGCGGCGGGCGTGGTGACGCTGGCCCTGCTCGCTACGACGATTTCTTCCTGGGCGGCCGCGCGCAAGGATCAGGTGCAAATTTCCAAGTTCAAAGCCGACATCGCTAGATGCGAGCAAGAGCGCGCCAGAGCGCAGGAAGTGATGGACCGGCCTGAGAACCGCAGCACGCGCGACCAGTCGAAGTTCATTAACAGCCTGATCCGGCGGAAGTCGTTTTCGTGGACGCAGGTTTTTTCTGATCTGGAACATATGATGCCGCCGGAATTGCACGTGACGGCAATTCATCCGGAAGTTGCCAAAGACAATCAGCTGCAAATTAAGTTGAGCGTAGTAGGGAAATCCCGCGACCGGGCGTTTCAACTGGTGCACCGTATGGAGCAGTCGCCCCGCTTCTACCAGCCCGTGATTGAGGAAGAGCATCATACGCAGGGCCAGAGTGGTGAGGTCGCGAACTTCGACATTGCCTCTGCCTATATCCCGCAGGTGGATTTAGCCGTAGCTCCCGCCGTAACGGATGCGCCAATATCCAAGAGTCCAAAGGACGCGGGGGCAAAAGCTGGCGGTGTTAAGCCTGGTGGCCCCAAGGCTTCTGCTGCGAAGGTGGGCGTGCCGAAACCCGTCGCTTTGAAATCGCCTCTGCCGGCAGATCGGAAGGCGCACTAGTGGCAGACCTGCGCAAGACGCAAAAGCAAGTGTCGACTGCATTGATCGCCATGGGCGTTCTCAGCCTCGTTGCGGCGGTGGTGTTGCTTTCCCCGCTGGTAGGTTCGGCGGAGTCGCGCCGCAGCGAACTGACTGATCTATCCAATGAGCTCCGCGTTAAAACGCACGAAGTCGTGCCCCTGCGCGGCATTGACAAGAAAATTGTGGAAGCTCGTGGCGAAATAAAGGACTTCTATGACGCTCGCTTCCCCGAAGTGGAATCCTCTGTATCCGAATCCCTAGGCAAAGTTGCCTCGGAGAATAACGTAAAGATCGACAGCGCCAAGTACGACTCCAAGGCGGATGACCGCAACGAAAAAAGCGAAACAAAAGAAGCGCAAGCCGTTGGCCTGCGGCGCGTTCAAATTGAGGCGTCGTTTTCGGGTAGCTATCCCAGCATGATGCGCTTTGTGAACGAACTGGAGAAGGCCAAGACTTTCTTCCTCGTGGACAGCGTGAATGTGGGCGAAGCGCAGGGCGGCGACGTGAAGCTGCAAATGAAATTGGAAGCTTTTGTGAAGGCAGGGCTTAAGTGAAGATCGGAAGCGAGAACCGGACGAAAGTCATGGCGGCGGGCGCGCTTGGGTTGTTGGCGGTGGTGCGGGTGGGATTCATGATCTGGCCGAGCGGGCCGGCGGTTGCGCCGGCGGCGGCTTCATCGTCTGTGACGACGTCCTCCTCTACTTCTAGTTCCTCTGGCCGAGCCCCGGAATCCAAGGCTAACGCCAAGCTGGTGGCCAGCGCGGACATGTCGCTCGATCCAACCCTCCGCTTGCAGTTGTTGCTCGCGGTAGAAGGCATTAACTATGGCGGCTCAGGACGAAATATTTTCGTGGAGCAGCCGGACGCGCCGCCGATTCCCATACCCATTCAGCCGCCGGCGGACCCTACGCCTCAAGGCCCTCCGCCTCCGCCGCCTCCTCCAAACATCAACCTGAAGTTCTTTGGCTTCGCGAACAAAGCCGGAGAGCCGAAGCGAATCTTCCTTTCGGAAAACGAAGACGTATTCATCGCAGCCGAGGGAGATATCGTCAACCGGCGCTATAAAGTCATCCACATCAACCCGAGTTCCGCCGAGATCGAGGATGTCCTCTACAACCACAGCCAGAGCATTCCTCTAAGCCAGAACTAGCCATGCATTGCCGGCGCACAGTCGCGAGCCCTACTGCTTCCCACAGCCGAGAACGCGGATACGTACTGATCACGCTTATTTTCTTCGTCGCCGTGCTGGCTATCAGTCTGGCTACGATTCTGCCCAGTATCAAGCAGGAGATCGAGCGTGACCGCGAAGAAGAAATGGTTCATCGCGGCGCGCAATACGTTCGCGCCATCCGCCTTTACTACAAAAGGAACGGACGCTACCCAGCGGCGATCGAGGACCTGGAGAACTCGAATAACATCCGCTATCTCCGCAAGAGATACAAAGATCCGACGGTTAAAGGCGAAGACTCCCCCGAGGCGGATTTCAAGATCTTGCGCTTTGGAGACCCAGACGTCCAGTTGGGACAATTAGGGCAGATTCCGGGCGCCCAAGGGCTACAAGGTCAGCCCGGAGTCAACGGCCCCGGCGGCCCGGCTTCATCCGGCGCCCGCGCGCGCACTCTCGGCGGCCAAAATAACTTGGATTTCGCCCAGCAACCGACCCAGAGCAGTTCCACTCAAAACGGCTCCAGCTCGAGTGATTCCACGCAGACTCCGGATGCTGCAGCCCAAGATGCCAATGGAAACCCATCAGCCAGTGCCGGGTCGCCTTCGAGCGACCCCGCTGCATCGCCACAAGATCAGTCCAGTAGTAGCAAGTCCGGGGACAATCCGGTCCACGGCGGCGGCGCCATGGTTGGAGTGGTCAGCACCAATGCAAACACCCGGTATCCAGCCATCCGCGAGTACAACAAGAAACACCACTACAACGAATGGCAATTCATCTACGACCCGCAGAATGAGCGCGACGGACTACCAAAGGGCCCGTGGCAGCCAGCCAAATTCCCGGGCCAGGCTGGCACACAGCAACAGGTGGGAACACCTGCGGATCAGATGAGCAACCCTGTCGGCCAACCCGCTGGCAACGATGCTGCGAATCCGGCGCCGAGCGGGCCTCCGCCGCAATAGACGAAGGCCGGGGCTGAAAGCTGGTAACAAAAAACCCACCATCCCGGTGGGTTTTGATTTCGAGCAGCGGTCGTTCCTAGCGTAATGCTGTTACACGACTCTAAACGCTAAACGATGAACCGCAGCCGCAAGTGCTCTTCACATTCGGGTTGTCAAACTTAAAGCCGGCGCCTTCCAACGTCTCGACGTAGTCCACGCGGCAGCCATTCAGGTACATCACAGAGGTGGCGTCGACGTACACCTTCAGACCGTCAAACTCAAATACTTTGTCCATCATGCCGGGCGCGTTCTCAAACTGCATCGAGTACGAGAAGCCGGAGCATCCGCCACCAACCACACCGACGCGCAAGCCGGAGGGAGCAGGCGTCTGGCCAGCCATAATTTCCTTCACCTTGGCTATGGCATTGGGGGTCAGGTTAACCGGGAGCGCCTTGGGAGCAGTCTCGGGATGGGGCTGCATCGTTACTTCTGGGGTAGTTGTGGTCGCCATGGCATCTCCTTGAAAAACCGGTCAAAATGAACTAATCGTCAGCTATTGCAATTATAACAGCCCCACAAAATGGAGCAGTACCAGGTACTTAGATGCTCCATGCCGCGGAAGGGAGCAAACCCCTTGCCAATAGGATTATACTGGTGCTCAAGCAACTCCTACTTCTCCAGACTCCACGATGAGGACCTCCTGGAGAGAGGGAGCGGACCTGCGGGGCCTGCATTGGAGGGGACTATGACTCCTCTTTCTTGGCTGATTTCCATCTGGGGTGTATTGACCGCCATCCTGGCGGTTCTGCTGATTTATCGCGGCACCCTTTCCATGCACGAAGAGGACCAGCTCTTCCTCAGTGATCCGGACTCTCCCCGGCACAAAGAACAGGAAGAACTGCTAGTCAAAATGGACAAGTTACGGCCAATGCTGAAGGTGTTTGGCACCGCGTCGGGCGTGATGGTGCTGGCCATTGGCGGTTTGTTCGTTTACCAGAGCCTGAGCGCGGTTCAGTAGGCGGCGGCAAGAGCCCTCCTTCGGCGGTCGAGGGTGAAGTGTTGACAGCGCCCTCCATGCCCGGCTTTGCAATCGAGAGCATGGGTGTCCGTTTGCGACTAAAGGCCACGCTGGGGCTCGCCTTGGTGTCGTGGCTTTTGGAATGCCAGTCTCGGCCTGCGTCGTCGTCCGGAACAGGATCGTCCGTCGCTTCTAACTCGTCAGTTATTAATCAATCAGTACATACCAATTTCGAACCAGTGGGCCCGGGCGGTGGCGGCGCTCTTTTCTTTCCCGCCATTTGCCCGCACGATCCCCGGCGCGTGCTCGTTGCATGCGACATGACCGGCTCCTACATCTCGAACGATGCGGGAGCGTCATGGCACATGTTTAACCTCCAGGGGTCCGTGCGATTCTTTGTGTTCGATCCAAAAGACTCGAGCGTGATTTATGGCGCGAGCGTCGGTCTTTGGCGCAGCGTGAACGGCGGCGCAATCTGGAACCTGATCGATCCCGACCCCGCGCATGTGACTGCGATGCAGCAAACTTCCGACGATGCGGATATCTCCCTCGTCACCGCCAGCCCGCATGGAATCGTCACCTCGCTTGCCGTGGATCCCGAGAATTCCAAGACTCTCTACGCTGCGCGCCAGCAGGCCGGGGCCTACAGCGTTGTGGAATCCCACGACTGGGGCAAAAGCTGGCAGAACCTAGCGACGCTTCCCGGCCCCGCGCTGCGTGTGGCGGTGGACCCGCACTCCCCCGTCATGAACCGCACCTTGTATGCACTTGGTTCGGGGTTCGTTTCGGTTCGCGAACACGGACAGTGGTTCGAGCGCTCACTGCCGGCGGGCGTGAAATCGCTTGCTTCCAGTTCGGCAGGCCTTTCTCTTGGGTTTTCGCCGCAAGGAGTTGCAATTCTGTATGCAGCAGGACCTTCGGGACTCTTCACTTCCGGCGATGGCGGAGCAACTTGGACCAAATCTGACCTCCCGGGGACGGGCGCAACGGTCCGTGCCGTCGCTGCCAGCCCTAAGGACCCGCGCATCGCCTACGTGTCCTATAAGAATCTTCAGGACGGCTTCTTCACCAAAACCACTTCGCTCGGCGTGGCGCGCACCAGTGATCAGGGGAAGACTTGGGACCTTGTCTGGAAGGAAGCCTCGCAACCCGCAGCGAATATCCACGAGGCCTGGATGAGCCCATTCTTTGGCCCCGGTAATCCCGAAAGCCCGCTCGACTTCGCGGTTTCGGAAGAAGATCCGAATCTTGTGTACACCACCGACTACGGCCGCGTCCTGCGCACCTCTGACGGCGGGAAGAACTGGCGAGCCGTCTATTCGACTCGCCGCGACGACGGCACCTTCGCCAGCCGCGGTCTCGAAAACACCACCAACTACGGCGTCCACTTCGACCCCTTCGATCCCCGGAGGATGTTCATTTCTTACACGGACATCGGACCCTTTCGCAGCGAGAACGGCGGCGAGAGCTGGATACCGTCAAAAGACGGCATCCCCGCAAAGTGGCGTAACACGACCTACTGGATCGTGTTCGACCCCACCGTGCGCGGGCGCATGTGGGCCGCCACCAGCGGCCAGCACGATCTTCCGGAACCGAAAACCTGGCGCAAGAAATCTCCCAGCGCGTGGGAAGGGGGAATCTGCATCAGCGAAGATGGCGGCAAAACCTGGCGCCCCTCTGGTACCGGGATGCCGCCGGCCGCAACGACGCACATCGTTCTCGACCCGAAGAGCCCGCCCGATGCGCGCGTGCTCTACGTCTCGGCGATGGGACAGGGCGTGTACAAATCAACCGACGGCGGAAAGACTTGGACCCTGAAGAACGCCGGAATTCCAGGAAAGGAGCCGTTCGCCTATCGTTTAACTCTGGCTCCCGAAGGAACCCTCTATCTTGTAGTCGCCCGCCGCAGCACGATCGGCACTTTTGG
>Ga0137418_10002208_pt1 | contig 17862 bp, 14 predicted proteins | sample CZODoug3_1_2_16f_FD_122242 | JGI IMG/M metagenome (GOLD analysis project Ga0137418, IMG submission 122242) | Vadose zone soil fungal communities from Angelo Coast Range Reserve, California, USA - CZODoug3_1_2_16fungal (Hybrid Assembly) | ecosystem: Environmental > Terrestrial > Soil > Vadose... | reverse complement strand
TAGCGCGGACGACCGGACTAACGGTAAAGGAAGCACGCATGGCGCAGCAGCGTGAAACCGGCGAACCTTTTATCTTTCGAAAAGCCACTCCAGCAAGAATTCGAGCTTTCCGCCGAACAGCCCGAGAGCGCGGTTACTCCGTGCAGAAGGGCGGGCGCTTTTGGCATTTCTCCGGTGACCACGACAAGGGACTCGCCTTAAGTGCGCTGATCGGCTTTTACAGGGTTGCCTGGGGAACTCCCATTCGCACGATCGCGCTGGGCGACAGCGGAAACGACCTCCTGATGCTGCAACTCGTCGATCGACCAGTTCTGATGCCCAAGCCCGACGGAACCTTCGCCCGAGAGGTCACTTCCCAAATGCCAGACATCCTTCGGGCAAAGCAGCCCGGATCTACAGGATGGGGCCTTGCACTCTTACAGGCGCTACGAGGGAACGGAAGGAGCGGTCCTAAACGCTTGCCAAGCCGGAAGCGCAGTATCGGCTAGAACTCTCTCAAGAGGTGGGAATTCACGAGGAGAGTAGCGGCGACAGAGGACATCCTGCCGTCTGTTCTGAGAGTCTGGGCCCTATGCTTATTACGCTCACTGATACCGCCAGGCACCGAATCCGAAACCCGCGACAAGCATGGGGCGCAGCCATCCTCGGCGGCACCGACAGGGCAAGATCGCGCGAGAGCAACTTGTCCCCATTGAGCTGCACAATCGTATTGAAGATGGTCGAGTCGGGCAGTTGGAACCCGTCAGGGGATGGTTGAAGTCTTGGGCCACACCACCAACCAGGCGGCCAATCACCTTCCATCTTTTGCGCCTCACGAAGCCGCTGCTCCGACCGTTTTCGCCCGGTGATGTCCTCGGCCATTCCCGATCGCAAACTGGGGCTCCCCTCTGGTCCGCGCACCAAACGAAATTTTCAAATGGATCCGTCCAGCGTCGCCGCTCGCGCTGGCTGACATCGCGCACCCCGTCAGCAGCACGAATTTTAGACTCCCCAAACCGGAACGTCGAGCAACCAGATTCGACCCGGGCTGTGGGGAACCATCGGAGGAAATCACACAGGGGATTGCCGTTGCTGATGCGGGCCGTATCGCCACTGTTCTGCAGGACGCAGTCGTGGCTATCGGGACTCATCCGAAAGTCGGTAGGGGGGCTGCCGGCGACCTCGGATGGGCTGGAGCAACCGAACAAGCTGACGAATGCCGGGTTGGCATAGAGGATGCGGCCATGGCTGGCTAGAGCCAAGCCCTCTGGACTCGCGTCAAACGTGTCGCTGAACAAAGCGGGATCAAGTACTTCCGATGGGGCCGTCCAGAGCTCGTAAGGGTTGTCCCGTGGCGCTTCGTTCCGCCCTACCCTCGTCCGGGAGAAAGCCAACCATCAAGTACGCGATATCGAATCGGGGAATGTTCGAGATACCGCGGGAGTGCGTCCGCTCCCCATTTGGGACAACTGTTTGAGTCCAATCTGGGAATGCTAAGTGCATTCGTCACTGTGGGTTGGGACGTGCAACCACGGAAAGAGGCTGCCTGCTCGGGTCGAGGGAGGATGGCTAAGTCCGCTGATGCCTTGACTTGGTCTTAGTCCCGGAGGGGAAGCGCCTCGGTTAGACGAAACGTGAGCCGACGGTCCGGGCCAACCGTGACATCTTCGGCCAGGACCTGGTTTTCATTGACAGTGCCTTCAGGACTCCGCTTGGCGGCCAATTTCCTAGGGGCGGCGGACGTACCCTTCAGGAAATTGCTAGAGGTTTGCACTGCCGAGGTCTTCCCGTTAATGGCGATGGAATTGAGAGCCAAGCGAAGATATCCGGGGGTCGCGAGATGGCCCGCCTTCGCTTCCATTACGCGGCCAATGACTGAAGCTCCTCGTTCGGCAAGGGTCTGTCCGTTCACCACGATCGGGTCGACCAACAACGCTTGAAAAGTATCTCCGGACTGTGCGCTGGCGCTGGCGATCGCGGACTGAACGCGAATGCTGATGGGTGTTCCCGCAGGAATCCGAACTCCAGGGGGAATCACTGTACTGCTGGGAGAAATGCCGTCAGCCCGTGCTTGGCGATCGAAGGGGAGGTGCTCACTGTCGCTAGGCGGAGCCACCTCGGAGGCAGCCACGGGAACGGTCGCTTGGCGACCACATTCCACAGTCATGGCGAGTCCCAGGGCAAGCGCCGCAAAACCGATGACTGTCCACGCCTTCATGGGGTAAATCCTCGCCCGTACCTCTTGCTCGACACAAGTCGCAAGGCTGATGCCAACTTTCGTGGTTGAAAACAAGGCGCTTAGAGTTGAGAGTGTAGGCGGGGTCGTGTATTTTTTGCGCTGACAGAGATAAGGACGGGGAACTTCCCTCCGAGCGTCCCGTAAATACCTGAGAGCTTCCCTCTCACTGTTGCGTTGAGAAAGCGTCGATCGATTTGCAGCGGGCGACCCGCGACCGGACCGAAATCCATTTCGGAGTGCCTTGTCAGACAGAAAGGCTTGCATGCTACCGACAAGTCTGTACCAGCGATACGCCTTGCTTTTCGCCACTTGCTTGTATGCCGGGACGCTGCTCGCACAGACTTCCTCAGATCCTGCGAAGCCGGGTCAGGAAGGTTGGCTAACCGGCACTCCCGACTCCGGCGGACTGTCTTCCCCCAAACTCCAAGCCATGGAGCAGGCGATTCAGTCCAACGAGTTCAAGAAGATCACCAGCATCTTGATCGCGCGTGAAGGAAAGCTGGTCTATGAAAACTACTTCGATGGAGATGCTCTGGCCACCCGCAACACCCGCTCGGCGACCAAGACAGTCACGGGCATGTTGATAGGCATCGCCATCGATAAAAAAATGCTGACCGGCGTGGAAGCCCGAATCATGTCCTTCTTCAAGGATAAGCAGCCGGTCCAGAACCCCGATCTGCGAAAAGACAAAATTACAGTCGAAGATTTCCTTACCATGAGTTCCGTGCTGGAATGCAACGACTGGAACGATTTCTCGCGTGGCAATGAAGAGCGCATGTACCCGATCGAGGATTGGATCCAATTTACCCTCGATTTGCCCGTTCGCGGCTTTTCGTCATACGACAAAAAACCGCAGGACTCCCCCTATGGACGCAGCTTCAGTTATTGCACCGCGGGAGCCACCACCTTGAGCGGCGTGCTGGCCCGTGCCACTGGCATACCCACGCCGGAGTTCGCGCGCCAAAACCTGTTCGAGCCGCTCGGAATCGAGCAAGCCGATTGGATCTTCTCACCCCTTGGGCTAGCTATGACGGGTGGCGGTCTAGGCCTTCGCAGTCGTGACTTGCTGAAGCTGGGCCAACTCTATCTCGATGGCGGCATGTGGCACGAGCGGCGAGTCGTATCCGAGAGCTGGGTCAAGACTTCCACCCGTCCTCACGCGCGCATCGATGATCAAACTGAGTACGGCTACTTCTGGTGGCTGAAAGGGTTCAAGACGGCAACCAACACGTATTCGGCTTATTACATGTCAGGAAATGGTGGGAACAAGCTTGCCGTTTTTCCGGAGCTCAGAATGGTGGTTGTGCTTACCAGCACTAACTACAGCACACCGGGCATGCACCAGCAAACGGACAAGTTGCTGACTGACTACATCCTCGCAGCGCTGGAGAAGTGACAGAAGCCGGACGGCCACCGGCGTCGGTGATATCCAACATTCGAGCAAAAATAAAACCCGGAGGCTCGATGTTCCGGCCTCCGGGCCCTTGCTTCCCTGCTGAAGCCCAACCTTTATTGCGAGGCGCCCCCTGCACCGGCCGCCGCACTCTGCGGCTGGTTCTCCGGCTGCATGATAACGCCATCAAACGGGGTCGCGCCGATGAAGCGGCCGTGCACAACGCTTACCCGACGCAGGGGAAAACCTGCATCCGGTCCACGTCGCCAGGTACGCCCACTATCCGCGCTTTCGAAGACGACGCCGGTCTGCAAGCTGGTCGCGAGCAGGCGCTTGCCGGAGCCATCGTACGAGACCGAGGTGATGTCCTTGTCGGGGAGGCCGTTCACCACGTGCTCCCAGGTAGCTCCGGAATCGCCGCTGTGGAACGCACCCTCGCGGGACGCTACAAAAATATGCGAGTCCGGTGTCACAGTAACGCCACGGATACTGGTGACGTAGGAGGCAAGGTTGTGCTGAGTGAAAGTCGCACCATTGTCGCCCGACACGAACACTTTCGTGCGTGTCGCAGCCACCACGGTCTCACCCTTACCGTTGATCGAGACGAAGTCCTTTTCGCCCTGTACCGGACCACCCATCCAGGACTTGCCTTGATCCTTGCTGAAATACAGTCCGTTGGAAGTGGCGGCCATCCAGCGCTCGCCCACAATCTCGATGTCGCTGACCTTGGCTTCGAGTATCGAGCGGGTGCTCGTCTTGCTCGCCGCCTGCGTCTTCTTGCTGCCCTTCTTCACGTTCTTGCTGGAAACTTTCTCAGTCACGATGGAATTGATCGGATGCCAACCCGTAGCGTTGCGCTCAAGAGCGTACATGCCATGGTTTGTGCCGGAGACCAGCGTGCCGTTGCTTGCCTGTTTTAGCGTAAATACGTCTTTGCCGCCGAGGCCGGCACTCTTCTGCAACCAGTGTTCCCCACCGTCGTGAGAATAGAACACACCGCCCCACTCGCGATCATTCACAACGCCGACATAGACTGTGTTGGGATCTTTGTGGTCCGCCACGATCGATGTCACGAATCGGTGCGTGTAGCCATGATTCGACGCTGTCCAGGTGCTCGCACCGTCATTCGAGGCCATCACGCCGCTTCGATCGGTTGCCAGCAAGACGTGCTGCGAATTTCTCGGATCGACGTACACGTCATTGACCACGACTTCCGGATTGCTCACGCGTTTCCAGGTCTTGCCCAGATCCATCGTCTTCCAGAGACCTTCCGTGGTCCCGGCGTATACGATGTTGGGATTCGACGGATCCTGGTGGAGCACGCGCGTGCGGCGCGCTGAGAACGGAATGCCCTGGATCTTCTGGAACTGGTCGCCCGCCGTTACGCTCTTGTAGATACCCGAGCAGGCGCTGGCGAAGACATTCGAAGGATTGCTATGGTCAACAATGATCGAGAAGACGTCGGAATCGTCGATCATGCCTTTGTTAATGTGCTGCCAGTTCGCGCCCCCGTCGGCCGTCTTCCACGCCAAGTGCCAGGTTCCCGCATAGACAACGTTCGGGTCCTTGGGATCAACGGCAATCGACTCGATGTTCTTGATGTCTGCATGATTCGCAGGAGAAATACGTTCCCAACTATCTCCGCCATCCGTGCTGCGGAAAACTCCGTCGAGCGCTCCCGTCACGAGAATGTTGGAGTCGGAAGCGCCCATGGCCATCGCACGAATAGACTTCCCGTGCATTCCGGGCAGAGTCTGCCAGGTCTTTCCGCCGTCGCGCGTACGGAACATGTCACCCGCCTGCTGGCTCTGGATGCTCCAGGCAGAAACGTACATAATATTGGTGTGGTGCGGGTTCAGTGCGATGTGGTCGAGAACGTAGTCGTCACCCGTCCCCAGATGAGCGAACCTGGACCAATCGTGGCCTCCATTGTTGGAGACGAAAACCACACCCGTGCTGGTACCTAAAAAGATGCGATCGGGGTTGTTCGGATCGTAGGTGAGACTGCGGACGTCGCCTCCATCCGGTCCCGAAACTGCCCACTGACCGGCCCACAGCGACGTGCTGCCGACAAGACCGATCAGCAATAGAATCAACAATTTCCCTGATGTTCCCCTGAAAATCATGTGTGTTTCAGCCCCTGTGGCAGGAGTATACCCTGCGGGGAGAGAGTGACAGCCTCTCCCCTCCCCTTCAAGTTACGTAAGGGCAGCGAAAAAAATAGGCCGGTCGGGGTGTCCGACCGGCCTGTCCTGGTGCAGACCATTACTGTGTTTTGGCCTTCTTTTTGGCCGCAGGCTTCGGATGGTCCGGAACCGGCTGCACCTTGGTTTCATCGACCGCCTCGGTTCCCGCCGAGTCGAAGGTCGCGCCTGCCGGCACCACCCAATACTCTGCAGTCTTCGTGGCACCGTTGCCGGTGCGGGTCTCGATGCGGGTTGCATCGATGGCCTGCTTCGCCTCGCCGCCCGAGAGATACGCCTTCGAATTCAGGGCACGCTCGGCAGCCAGGTTCTTGCGTTTCTCAGTGGGCTCGGCGTTGCCGACGATTACCAGTTTCGCGTCCGCTTCCTGCTGCATTCGCAGAGCCACATCGTCAAGGATCGCCTTGCAGGTGTTATCCACGCGCCACGGCTTCTTCTCGTTCGGGAAGTCGCACTGGCTCAGCTTGCTTGCCTTGGGCGGCGGCGGTGGCGGGTTCTCCACTGTCACCTGCGATGAGGAATTCGCTGTCAAGCCGCGGGAATCGCTGCAGGTCGCGCTCACTGTAATGACACCCGGCGATGCTCCCGTTGTGTTCAAGGTGCCAACGTTGCCGCTACCGGAAACGCTGCCCCCGCTTGCTGTCCAACCGGAAACCGTTACCGGGACGCCGTCCGGACTCGTACAACTACAAGTGATAGTAGCAGTCCCGCCCGTTTGCAAGCTGGTGGGACTCGCCGAGCAACTCATCGTCGGCGGATTCTTGGGCGGTTCCTTCACCGTGAAGTTCGAAGAACAGGTTGCATCGCCGTTCTTCTTCATCTTGGGATCGGTCACGTGAGCGGTCACCGTATACGTGCCGCCGGCCACGCCCTTGGTATCGATCGAGGCTGTGTTGTCCTTGCCGGTCACAGTCCCGCCGGTGCCACTCCAGGCGTAGTTCAGGGTGTGCTTCGGATTAAAATTGCTGGCGCTGGCCGTCGCGGTCACGGGCTCGCCCTGCATCACTTCCGCATGATCCACGGAGCAGGATGCCGACACTGGCACCGCGGGCGCCCCGCCGAAATTGAAGACCACACCTGAGCGTAACCGTACGCCCGAATAACTCGCACGGCGCAGGTCAGGCTGGCTGACTGGCACTTCCTTCGCAAAGTTCTGCCGTGCCCATTGATAGTCTGCTTCGATCAAACGAATGCTGAACTGCTTGATGATGGGGATATCGATGCCTCCGCCAAGAATCGCGCCGATGCCGGTGCGCGAGGGAAGATTGGCGAGGTTCAGGTGGTTTGCTCCCAGTAACGTATGCACAAAGAGATTGACCCCTTCTCCACGATAGGTAACGCGAGGACCAATCGAATAAGTACTGAAATCGTTCCCGTCCTTATAATTTGCCCCGAAGTCGCCCTCGAGTGCCAAGTTGGGATGAAAGTTGTAACCAAAGGCTAATCCGAATCCCTTCTCCATACTGGGCAACTTGAAGGGGAGGACGCCGCCCGCGCCGTCGGGACCGCCGGGGATATTTCCGCCCGGATTCAACCATTGATAACCAGCAAACAGCTCGGCCTTGGGTGGGTCTTGCTGCTGAGATAGCGCTGCGTTTGAACACAGAATCAGAGAGAGCGTCAGAAAAAGACCGAGCCAATGTCTTCGGCCATCTCGTGCACCCCAACGCTGTGACATGTAGTCCTCCGGTATGAATAGCACTTCTTTGACAGGACACCCAACCACGAGGTTGCGACTTTCGCGAGACACAAGGAAAACGGGGTTGCCAGTGACGCCAAATTCTACAGCATCGAATTCGCAAAGCGAAACCGGGGCTGTGCGAATATTACTGTATCTTGTGACGCAGAACTCGACGAGGTTGCAAGATGGTAAACCCTAATTTCGTCTCAGTTTGACATAGCACAGGCGCGCTTCCGGTTCAGAGGCGCCTGCAGAATTTGCCGCACTTTCCCCATCCGGCCCTCGGAGCAACCGCATCTTAATCGCTCTTCCTTGCCAGAGAGCGTGGGGAACCGGAATAATGCACTGAACGCCCTTATGAGCCAAGAAAAAGTCTTGATCGTAGAAGACGAGGAAAACGAACGCACGGGTCTTGCCGAAGTCCTATCCGCCTGGGGTTATCGTGTGGAGACGGCCGCGGACGGCGTGGAGGGATGGGACAAAGTCACGCAGTGGTCACCAGCGATCATCGTCACCGACTTGAAGATGCCGCGCATGGGTGGCATGGAACTGCTGGAACGCCTGGCCGATGCCCAAAGCAATCAAACGGTGGCGGTGATTGTGATGACCGCGCAAGGCACGATCGATAGCGCAGTGCAAGCCATGCGGATGGGTGCTTACGACTACATTACGAAACCCATTGACACGAACCGACTGCATACGATTCTGCAGAAGGCCGGTGAACTCCTCGGCACCAAGCTGGAACTCGAGGTTACGCGGCGGAAGTTGCGGGATGCCGGCTCGCTCGGCAGCCTCGTCGGTCCCTCCAAGAAAATGCAGGAGATCTTCCGTCTGATCGAAATGGTGGCGCCCAGCACGGCTTCTGTGCTCATCACCGGAGCCAGCGGTACAGGAAAGGAGATGGTCGCTCGCACCATCCACGAACTAAGCCCGCGGCGTACCAAGCCGTTCGTTCCCATCAATTGCGCTGCTATTCCTGAGACTCTGATTGAGAGCGAAATCTTCGGGCACGAGAAGGGCGCATTCACCGGAGCGCTCGAGCGTCGCACTGGATGCTTCGAACTGGCCGAGGGCGGAACGCTTCTTCTGGATGAGATCGGCGAGATGCCGGTGGGAACCCAGGCCAAGCTGCTTCGCGTTCTGGAAGATCGCAAACTGCGTCGCCTGGGCAGTAAAGTGGAAACTTCAGTAGATGTTCGAGTGCTGGCCGCGACTAACAAAATTCCGGATGAAGCCGTTGCCCGCGGCGAATTGCGCAATGACCTCTATTACCGACTGAACGTCTTCAACATCCACATGCCGTCGCTACGTGAGCATAAAGAAGATGTTCCCGACTTGGTTCAAACGTTGTTGGCGGAAATGAACACCAAGCACGGCCGCCGCGTTGCCACTGTGAGCGAAGCCGTGCTGAATCAGTTCAACAACTACTCCTGGCCGGGCAATGTGCGAGAACTCCGCAATACTCTCGAGCGCGCGGTGATCGTCTGCGAAGGCGCGGTAGTGGAGACCAAACATCTTCCTCCCGGCTTCGGGCAAATGACCGTTCGGCAAGCCGCCAGTGATCCTGACGCGGTCCGACTAGGAGTAGGCACCACCGTGGGTGAGGCGGAGAAGATGCTGATTCTGAAAACTCTCGAGGCAACCAGCAACAACAAGACCCGGGCCGCAGAAATCCTGGGCATCAGTCTGAAGACCCTGCACAATAAATTGAAGGAGTATGGCAGCGCCACGGCAGATGCGGTTCCCGGCCGGGAAGAGTAAACTCCGGTATCGGATTCCCCCAAGCCGGGTGCGTCCCGAAGACGCACCGCCCCTCGACCTGACACATGCGTCGGAAAACGAAAATCGTACTCGCCATTACTTTTCTGGTTACGGTAATGGTGGCTTCGTTCTCTTATTTATATATCTCCCAAATCCTGCGCCAGCGGGTGAATAATGCCTCGGAAGTCGCGCAGTTGCTCGCACAGCAAATCGGATATTCCGCGATTAATGCGGTCCCGGATCTTACCAGTACTCGTATCGACACTGACAACGCTCGATCGGTGCGAGCTGCAATTGAGAGCACGCTCGAAACGGACACCAATCTGAACGACCTGCTCAACTCTTTCGTTGCCAACGTGCCAATCGCTTATGACGCGGCGGTTGTTGACCTTGATGGCCGAGCCATCCTGCACAGCAACGCAGCGCTGGCCGGTAAGGTGCTGAAGAAGCGTCCCGATTTCGCACTCTTGCGGAATGCTCGTTTCGTCGATCAGTTGCGGATGCTCTACAGTCCGTCTGCTGTCTACGACGTGAACTTACCCTTTAAATTAAACCGTGAGCCCTTCGGCACGGTGCGGGTGGGAATTTCCACAGTCCTGATCCGGGACGAGGTGACACGGCCTCTCCGGCACGCCCTGGTGTTCTCCGTAGGGTCGATCTTTCTTTCGCTGTTCCTTTCGGCCCTTATCTCCCGTCTGGCTCTTGGCCCCTTGCAGGAGATCAGCCGCAATCTTGATAGCGTCACCGAGGGCACGGGCGACATGACGGACGACGACGATTCTGCGCACGACGAGTACGGCCTGGTGACTCTGAAGATCGCAAATCTGGGCCGCCAGATGCGCGACGCCAAGGAAATCTTCTCTGCGCTGAAAGACAATGTCGACCAGTTGATGGCCAACCTGCAGGATGGTCTCATGCTCTTCACGCGTGATTCTTGCGTTGTGCTGGTCAGCGCGTCGGTGGAGCGTTTTCTGGGGCGTCCGCGGCGAGAAATGCTGGGCCGTCCGGCGAATGAAGTCTTTTCTGCCAGGAGCGCTCTCGGAGCCCTGCTGCTGGACGCGTTCGAACGACGGCGCCCGCTTGTGCAGCGCGAAATCGAATCTGCCGATGGCCGCCGTGTGCAGGTTTCACTTGATTTCATTCAAGAACGAACCACGCAAATTGGCGCCTTGCTCATCATGCGCGACACGGAATCGGTCCGGCGCCTGGAAGATGAGATTGAATTGTCACGCCGCCTCTCGGCCAACAGCCGGTTAACTCGCGGCGTGGCCCACGAGGTCAAAAATCCCATCAACGCTATCGTTCTGCACCTACATCTCCTGCAGACCAAGTTGCAGCAGATTGATCCGAGCACGCGCCGGCACATGGACGTCATCGGAAATGAAATTCATCGACTCGACCGAGTGGTCCAGATTCTGGTCGACTTCACCCGTCCGCGCGAACTACGGCTGGAGCAAGTGGATCTGCGGCGACTGCTGGAAGATGTTGCTCTGCTGGCCGCCCCGGATGCTGAACAGCACGGTGTAAGCCTAGTCAGACGTCTTCCCGATGAGCCGCTCTACGTGAAGGTGGACCCTGACTTCATGAAGCAGGCTATTCTGAATATCGTGATCAACGGTGTGCAGGCCATGACCCAAGGGGGCCAGCTCACGATCGGAGCTCGACGGGAAGAGGGCATGGTTCTCACGGAGATCCGCGACACCGGCGGAGGCATTCCAAAAGAAGTCCAGGAGAAGATTTTCGAGCTCTACTTCACGACCAAGAAGGATGGAAGCGGCATCGGTCTGGCCCAAACCTACCAGATCCTGCAATGGCACTACGGCACAGTCGATTTTGAGACGGTCGAGGGCCAGGGCACGACATTCCGGTTGCGCATTCCACTGGCTGAGTCCGGGTTCGACGTCATGCGCGAGGTTGCCACCCGCAGCCACTGACGCGGCATCTCAGACTTTAGAATTCATCAAGAAGACATTTGGCGCACGGGGCCGCCGGGCATAGAATTGGCTGGAGTTCTCTTCGCATCACAGAATAGGTATGTATCTGGCCGGCATACTCGGACTGTGTGCGTTGCTCCACGCGCCGAGTGCGGACGTCGTGGGCAGCGGCTCCTGGTCTTTTGCGCTGCAAAACGCTCCGCCGGCTCAATCGCAGCCAGCGCCTGCCGAACAGTCTGCCCCAAAATCGAAGCCTGACACCGCGCAGTCCGACCCGGCCACGGCCAACTCAGCCGGCAGGCCATCCGCCAATCAATCGACGCAACAAAAGCGTGCCACTGCAAAGAAGCACACCGCGAAAAAGAAGAAGGCGCCAGATCCGACCAGTCAGGATCCAAAGAAAACGGTCGTGCGGCACGGGAGCACTGCGGAGCCAACCACCCAGCTTGCGCCCGGAATTACAGAGGAACAGGCGGCCCGTCAGCGGGAGACCACAAGTCAACTGCTGTCTTCGACCGATGCGGCGCTTCAGAAATTAGACTTGCGGCAACTGAGTGGCGATCAGAAGGAAACGATCGAGCAGATCCGAAAATTCATGCAACAAGCCAAAGCGGCTGATGCCGAGGGCGATCCGGAACGTTCCTACAAGCTCGCCCTCAAGGCACACCTGCTGACGGACGCACTCGAAAAACCATAACCTGCCAGGGCGCCCAGGAACAGGGACATGACCTCATTTTGCCTTGGCGCTCGCCGCCGCGAGCTTGTCCAGCAATTCGCGTGATGGCTGTTGCAGCGGGCCAGGAATCTTAACCGCCTCGTCGAGCACGGCACGCGCCTCTGTTGCCCGTTTCAGCTTCGCATAGGCGTAGCCGAGACGATAAAGCGAAGTCGCATAGGCAAGGTCATCTTGTCCCTTGAGGAGCCCGGCCGCTGACTTGAGCTCGGGCACTGCGGCGGCCGTCTTCTCCTGCTTCATGTAGGCGTAGCCTAGCGTGGAATGAGCAACCCCGGCGGAGAGCTTGTGCGACCGATCCGCATCAGCTTCGTTCGCCTTCGCCAGCGTCACGACCTTCTGCGCGTAGGTGACTGCCTTCGCAACGCTGGCCGGCTTGGAGTCTTCCACATAAAAGTTGGAGAGCAGCAGCAGGGCTGGAATACTGTTCGGGTTCGCGGCCAGGCTCTTCTCTCCGAAAGCTACCAGGCGTGCCGGATCGTTCAGCTGCCCGGGGCCCAAGGTATACATGACATACTGCGATATCTGCTCCTGGTACTGAGAATTCGGAAACCCTGCGCTGAAGCGCTCGAGATATGACATGCGCTTTTTGGCATCCCGTTCGTGCGCGATCGCATTGAAGCCTACGCCCTCCAGAAAATCGTGCGAGGTCTTGACTGATTCTTTGTCGGACGCCACATGATTCGCAAAATCCTGATCGCTTACGTCCTCGGGTTTCGCCTGTTTCCCGATTCCTTCGTACGCGAGCCCACCCTTCTCGGCATACTCGATGATCTTCGCATCATCTTTCATGGTCTGCGCGATGCTGGCCTGCGAAACCAGAATATCGAAGTTGTGGGGAGAGCCAGCGAGTGCCTTGTCGCCGTACTCTAATGCCTTGGGCAAATCACCGGCCGTTTGGTAGTACTGCGATACCTGCCAGTTCCCGTATGCCACGGCCGCCGGATTCGCCGAGAATTTCTGCAGGAAATCCTGGTACATCGTGAGTTTCTTCTGTGCGTCCGATTCTTTCGAGATGTCCTGCAAGGCCTGATCTTCGGGAGTGCCTGCGGGAATCACGATTCGTTCCAGCTGGGCGGCAGACAGCGAGGAGAAAACCAGAACAGCCAACACGACGCACCAGGGAATGCGCTTCATCGGTCAACCTCCATTGTGGAGAACACACTCCAACTCGAGGACATCAATCGCGCGTCATGCTAGCGCTGAAAATGCATACAGACAAGGAAAAGAATCACGCCGGGGCCGGGACCATGCGGCTCAGATCCGCTTCGCGTACGGCCGGAACTTCAGAGATAAGCGAAATTGGCCACTCCTGCATTTTCATTTAGAGTGAAGAACATGCGCGCCATCCTGCAGAAGCGGGCTCTTCGTTTTGTGCTGCTGGCCAATGTGGTTTCGATGCTAGGCAGCGGAATGAACTCAGCCGCTGTTGCCTGGCATATCCTGCAGGCCACTCACTCCGAAATGGCCTTGGGGACACTCGCAGTTCTGCAGACTCTTCCCGCCATGCTGATGCTGCCCTTCACAGGTGTGATCATCGATCGTGAAGACCGCCGCCGCTTGGTGATGATGCTGGACGCGGCCCGTGCCGTGATTATTCTGATCGTTGCCTGGCTCGCCTTCCGCGGTGCTGTTCGTCTGTGGCAGCTTTATCTGATGAACACTCTGGTGGCGGCAGGCTTCTGGATGTTCTGGCCCACCATCACCGCCCTAATCCAGGAACTTACCCCCGAAGGAGAGTTTGTCGAAGCCAACACTTTCCTGTTGGCGGGAATCCAGGGCGGTTGGCTGATGGCTGGCGCGGTGGTTGGGTTCGTCTACAACCACATCGGCCTCGGTGGCGTACTGCTGATCGACTTCACCACCTATGTCGTCTCGTTTCTCTGCTACTTCGCAGTGCGGAAGGGCCGCCACGTGGTGCCGCGACCGGCAGAACTGCGTGCCGATATCGTGGCCGCCGAGACGGCGGAGCGCCGTTTCTGGCACGAACTATGGGAGGGCCTGCAATTTCTGCGGGACCATCGCAGCGTGGTCCTGCTCGGGATCAGCTGGGCCCTGTTTCTGGGCGCCATGCTGACAGGCGTGGTGGTCACACCCTCTCTGAGCGACCGCATATTCCACGCCGGGGCGGTCGGCTATGGCTGGCTCAATGCAGGCTGGGGCATCGGAGCCTTTCTGAGCGCTCTCTATGCGCCGCAAGCAATCGCTCGCCTGGGATGGCGGATGTCGATCGCCGTATCGATGGCGCTGCTCGCCAGTGGCATGATGCTTTCTCCGTATTCGCGCATTCTGCCGATTGCGGTGCTGCTCTATGGCGCCATGGGCTCAGCGCGCGGGGTCAGCGGCGTGGCCATGAATACCAGTCTCATGGAGCAGGTCCCGAAGCATTTCATGGGACGCGTGCAAAACACCTTCTATTTCGTAGGAACGTTCCTGCAGATTACGCTCGGCCTCGTGGTGGGAGCGGTCGCGCAGAAATTCAGTCTTGCTGGCGGCTTCGCGATCATCGGCTCGGTTTACGTGTTCGCGTTCATCAGCGCAGTGTGGCCCGTCAACGCCGAAGCCTCCGTAGTATCAGACACAGCCGGGTGATCTCACGAAAAGCCTTTACCCGCCAAGGGCGCTGAGGACGCGCGAAGCTCGCAAAGGAACCTGCAGATGGCGATCTTTGCGACCTTCGCGATCTCTTTGCAATCTTCGCAGTCAACAGCTTTTGACCTTACGCCGATCCAGGCTCGAAGCTAGAAGCTAGTAGCCACTTCCTGTATCCTTTCCAATTCACCCAGGAGCCATCATGTCCTTTCAGCTCGAAGGCCGGAACGCGGTTGTGTTCGGAGTCGCCAACAAGCGCTCGATCGCATGGTCAATTGCCCAAGGCCTGCACACCGCCGGAATGAACCTGGCGATCACTTATCAGAACGAACGTCTGGCCGAGGAGGCGAGTGAATTGATCGCTTCCCTTCCGGGTGCACAGGGCTTCATGTGCGATGTTTCCAAGGACGAGGATATTGCCCACACCTTCGGCCAACTCAAAGAACGTTACGGGAAGTTGCACGTCCTCGTGCACAGTGTGGCTTTCGCTCCCGCCTCCGAACTGGAAGGTGAATTTCTCAATACCAGCCGCGAGGGCTTTCGCATCGCGCACGATGTCAGTGTCTACTCGTTAATTGCGGTCTCGCGGGCCGCAGCCCCTCTCATGGAAGACGGTGGCAGCATCATCACCATGACTTACTATGGCGCCGAGAAAGTCGTTCCCCACTACAACGTGATGGCAGTCGCCAAAGCGGCTCTGGAGTGTACGGTGCGTTATCTCGCATACGACTTGGGAAAGAAAAAAATCCGGGTAAATGCCATCTCCGCTGGTCCCATCAAAACCCTTGCCGCGCGCGGCATCTCGGGCTTGAGCGACATGCTGAAGGCGCACCGGGAGACCGCTCCTCTGCAGCGTAACGTGGAAGTAGCCGAAGTGGGATCTACGGGAGTTTTTCTAGCGTCCGAGGCCAGCTCCGGCATCACCGGCGAAGTGCTTTATGTGGATTGCGGCTACAACATCATGGGATTCAAACCAATCGCCCAGTAAGGCCGCAGCGCGAGGAATTCGTGGAAATGGACCGCCGTCTTGTCCTCGCTGTCTTCGCCGTCGCCATCGTTTTCTCAACGGTGCGGGGATGGCGAGCACCATTCGCGCGTGTGCGAGGCCTGCTCGAAACAACGCCGGCCTTAACACGAAGTTCTCTCCGCTGAAAAATTTCGACCCGATCTATTTTGGAGTTCCGTCCTGCGGAGCTATCAGCGGCGGATCAGTTTGCTTCTTATCCTTCCCAAACAGTTTCCGCTGAATATCCGGCCAGAACTCATTGAGAAGACCGCCCGCGGTGCCATAGGCCAAGGCTAATGCGCCCCGGCTCATGGTGAGTTTGAAACCACGATCGCTGGCGGGATAGTACACATTTGAGAGTGCACCGCCGGAGAGAGCGCCCAAAACAGTTGAATAGTTGAGCGACCGGCCACCCTTGTCGGTGTGGCAAACCAATTCCTGCTTGAAACTGTAAAACAGTCGCCGCCTCAAGCCACCTGCGCCCAACCGGAAATAACGTGGATCATGCTTGAGCATGGTGGGGTAAAGGAAATTGCTGAAGAAGTTGGCTGACACCTCGTCCGCGAATGCCGCCCCGAAACGCTTCCCATAGCCCGCGGTTCCCTGGCCGTAGTCTGCGAACTGGTTGTCTGCCTGACTGACCCCCGCCTGAACGGTGGCGATCCCAATGGTGAACGGATCGAACGCTGTTCGGGCAAAAAGATGAAACTTCCCTCTCGCGGTAAGGGCCGATGCATCCTGACGGTCTGTCGCTCCAAACTGCGGCAAGATGCCCAACACCCGCTGCGACTGCTCCTTCTTTTCCATGTCTTTCTGGAGCTCGGCCTGCGCCGGAGAAGGAGTACTCGGCGCGCTGGAGGAGACCGGCTGTTGCCCCTGGCCTGCAGGCTTTACCGCGACAGACCGGTCGTTTTCTGACGCCTGTTGCGCCGCCATCGGAATGGATACCAAAGCAGCCGCCAACAGCAGATGTCGCAACGTACAACTTGAACGTTTCACGTTGACTGCTCCAACTCCGGTTGAATGGCGGACGAGGGCCCCAGCGCGGACGTCAGCGGCTGCTTACCTGGATTTTTCGGTCGTTCTCCCCAACGCGTTCGAGGCTGATCTCGACGTCACGATCGCGCACAAAGCGCGAAAACTTCTCGCCCCACTCTATCAGGAGAACGCTGTCCTCGGCGATCAGATCATCCAGGCCCAGAGTCTCCAGTTGCCGGGGCGTATCCACCCGGTACAAATCGATGTGATAGAGATTAGCGAGAGGACCACGATACTCGTGCACCAGCGTGAAGGTAGGACTGGTGACGTCGTCCTCGCAGGCAGCTTCGAAGGCCGCAGCGATTCCCTTGATGAGCGTAGTCTTACCCGCGCCCAGGTCACCACGCAGCAGCACCAACTTGGGAGGCGCGAGCAGACGGGTTAGAGTGCGCCCAAAGGCGATCGTCTCCTCGGCCGAGTGGGTTGTGATCTCGCGCGTGGTCATGCCAGTTCAGCAACTGACACAAGTATAGCGAGAAGGCCATGAACTCAGACGACGTCAGTCCGTTCCCGCGACCCTAGAACAGCGCTTTCGGCGATGACGCCAAGCCCGCGCTCGTACCGAGATAACTCTGGTCCGCCACCGACTGTAGCGCCATGCGCAGGTTGCGATGATCGTCATCACCCAGCGCAATGAAGCGGAACGGCTGCAGAGTTCCGTCGGTAGCCTTGCGTGTGGGGGACAACATCTCCGCCATGCCCATGACCGTGCCGACCTTGGTCTGGAAGCCGATCTCGACGAAGTCTCCCTGGCCTAGAGGCTTGGCCAGTTTAAGCAATCCCCCGGTGATAGAAATGGAATAGAGTTTGCCTCGAGAGCGCTGGCCATCATCGAATCGGATTGCAGCCAATACAGAACCGCCTAGCTGCACCCGGGCCGCGCGCCGCGTTGGGTGCGGTTGGGGGAAGTGGGTCATAGCCGGAATCTACTATGCCATCCGCCCCCGGGTTACGGCAGATAACGGAAGCACTAGTCCGGATTCCTGTCGCCTCCACCGTCCTGATTCCGCGCAACGCACTGACCTAACAGCGGATCGAGCTATTGACCAGGAAGTCAATGGCCGGAAGGACAGGGAGCGCACTTGGACTCTTTTTTCCGGACGGCATAATATGTGCCGCAGGGAGGGCCTATGACACACGCACAATCCGGGAATGCTCCAGGGATCGGGCATGGGGAACAATGGCTGACGGCGTTAGCGGCGCTAGTCGTGGGCGCGGGGTTCTTCGCTTTGTGGTTCTGGCTTCTACCGGGATGGCTCGGCTTCCGGGTCGAGACCGCGGGGACCGCAAATTGGCGATGGC
>Ga0137418_10002207_pt1 | contig 17883 bp, 14 predicted proteins | sample CZODoug3_1_2_16f_FD_122242 | JGI IMG/M metagenome (GOLD analysis project Ga0137418, IMG submission 122242) | Vadose zone soil fungal communities from Angelo Coast Range Reserve, California, USA - CZODoug3_1_2_16fungal (Hybrid Assembly) | ecosystem: Environmental > Terrestrial > Soil > Vadose... | reverse complement strand
TGCCTAGATGAACAGATCTGATGAAGGTATATAGGTATGGCTGCCACTAGTGAGATTAGCATGTAGTTTTATGAGTGACCAGCAGCTGTCTGGGTGAGCTATGTAGGTGCTGAACAAGTAGTCCAGACTACTGCTGGCTGAATACCCTAAATAGCTACATTCCTGGCACATGACATGCACATGACCAGTCAGAAATTGTGACAACGTGACAGGTGTTATCAAGCCCCAATATACAGGTTACAATTGATTTACGGAGTGAATACAAAATGTGACGGAAATGCACTACGAAGGATTCAGCCTGCCGTTGCGAGCAGCAGCCTTCAGCTCAGCTCGCTTCTCCTTTATCCTCGCCAATGCGCTGTTCTTGCAGACAAGGCGCCGGGCGGATGAATGGTTCGGAAAAATCTGGCTTAAGGAAGACGAATTTATTAAATTAAGAAGTGGAACTGAAAGTGAGTACTCACCGATTCCACCACGTCAGAAGATCACTAACCTCCTCCGCTTCATCGGCGTCATCAAAGAGATCAAGGATACTACCATAGAACCTCTCTGAATCCGTGGCTGTGTCTGTCCTCGAAAAAACAGGCGATGACACCAGGGAAAAGCGAAGCTAAACCACCTTATATGTAAACAGCAGCTGAGGAGATCTGACCACTGACCTGAGTAGCAATGTATGCAATTGAAGCGGGTGTAACCCGAGTCATCCCATGAATGCGGGCATTGCCAGAACGGGTAGCTTTCGGCTCTTTCTCGACGGAGCTTGGAGATGTGAAGATGTGTTTGTATCCCTAGTAAAGTGGTGTGGTCAACATCAAGCATTTTAGGGTAGTCGTCCGTTGTCTTACCGACACAAGGAGGCTACTACGAAAGAGCCCATTCCAGGGATCTTCTGGGTCAAAGTTGTACCCATAATAGAGGAAGATTGGCCATTGATCGCCGGAGACAGTAATCTCGCCGCTACGCAGTCGATCCTTAGTCCTGAAACTTGGTCAGAGCTTGCAGAGTGATATACGCAGAGCTTACTCAGTGTTAGACCAGTCTAAACCAGCGGGGCATAATAGAGCTCCAGTACGTTCATGGTGAAAGCCCCGATCGACCTTGACGTTGCGAGCCAACGGAGGGCTTAAGGGCTGACCACGAGGTGTGATCCAGTCGAGAACGGCACCCTTCAGGCTCTTGGTGTCATCAGATCGTGCGCTCGAAGCGCCTTTCTGAATCTACGCACAGTCAATGTATGAGCTGCATTGATTACATAAACACACACGAGTTCAGCGATGTAGATGACGCCTTCATTAGAAGACTGCATTAAACGCTCCTCCAGCCCCGGTACCAGCAGCAGCAAAGCCTTGAATATCCGATGTTCTCGCCGTTCCCTGGCACAGGCTGCATTAGCAAATACGTTGTAAAAAGGCCAAGAAAACAATGAACTCGTGCGTAAACGTATCTTCTGGCGTTTCTAAAAGCTCCCCCGTGCGTAATATGCCGTTATTTAGGAGAGCGTTGACGCTGCAGAAAGCGTGAAGAGTACGTCCAAAATGCCTTCCATGGTGAATGAGTGGATCCGTTCCGCAGCTAGTGTTCAAGCAGTATTAGCTATGCAAAGGTGCAAAAATAACGTAGGCTTACGGTTTTTTCCTGGGTCCCAGTTGTAAGGCTCCAGGCCTCTTGCAACCAACCACAGCATTGTCGGTACAGTGTTCATCTGGCATTAGGCACCAGGTTACAGATGAATGTCGAGTAACGGTAGATGAGTGACAGCAGATATAGAGAAGCGGGGGCTTCAGTAAGCTCCTTTATATGATACCCCGGGCCGCCGTCGTCCTGAGCTTGTTACTAAGGGCAACCAGAAGTAGATTGGAAGGTAACCAGAATGGAAAGGCAAGGCAACCAGAACGGAGGCTAGCAACCAGAACGGAGGCTAGCAATTACGTAGCCTAGGTTGAACGGGTTGGCATATTCATCCTGACGGCTGCCGAAAGGGTTTGTTCTAGGCAGATGATAAGAAATTCGCATTCATCGACATGGAGTTATTTCCATCAAGCTATTGCTCTCCTCATCACTCTCGTAACCCGGACCTCAAAAGTTCTTCTGTATCTTTGCTACCCTGTCTCCGCCGGCCCAGCCTGCTCAGTTCTTCTTCAACCCAATGGCAGAACAAGTAAGCTGCTCCAGGTACCATGCCAACTTCAGCGACGTAGAAGTCGGCTTCAAACATTGATGCGATGATAAGGTACATGATGCCCTGCTGCCGAAGTCGATCTTCGTATTGGGGGTAGTCCAGTGCTGGATATGTGGCGTGTAGGGCGCTAAGGATCGTCCTGATTTGATGCTGATCCTCACTGCTGATGAAGCCCCTATCAGCCTCCAGATAAACAGCATTTTGGCGGGAAAGGCCCTGAGTGTACGGAGCTTCCGCTGCGGTTCGTGCATGGCTATCTTCATGATGGGTGTAAATGAGCTCGGTCGAGGTACGAGTGAGGGTCGCGCCACGAGGCGGACGCGTTTCTAGGAGCTTTGTGAAATGATTGGTGTTCGGCAACGTCGTGCAAGATGCATTTTCAGGATGATCGTGCTGCAAAAAAAAGTCAGAAAGATAAAACACCAAGGGAGCACCGCAACGTCGCTCACCAAATAACGTGCCCACAGCTGAACGTCCTGCTGGCAGAGTGGAATGTGCCCGGCATTTGGAGGGTGCAGGTTGATCCAACACCATTGATTCTCGCCCGGATGCTGGTGGCAAGCGAGCTTCTCTATCAAGAGCTGAAAATTCCTGTACAAAATCGCAGCGGATGCTGGTCGGGCGCCCGAGTTGAACGGAGGCTTTGACATAATGAAGGCAGTGGTGCGGTGAGAGGTTAGGATAACGAGGCGAACATATTTTATACTGGCAGATGTTCGAGCGCCTATTTCCCTCCTATTCTAAGTACCAGAGCAACCGGCCGTGGTTACAGCCTTCAGGATAGCGAAGTTGCCGTAGCATCGAAAGATGCGAAGGCTGCGGGCCACTGATTCGGGTATCGGGCGGACGGACATAAAGGACAAAAGTATCGCCCCAGCTGGTGTTAGCTGAGGGTCATCCTTACAAAAATATGATTGAAGGGTCTCGCTCAGTGAGCGGTTTTCATCGTCCAAATTAAGGTGTCACCATCCTCCCTGTGTTGGTTTGGATGCGCCAAAAAATCCGGGTCGGGTCTCAGTGCACCAGCGCTGGTAGGGTCTCGCTCAGCAAGCGGTTTTCATCGTCCAAATTAAAGTGCCGCCGTCCTCCCTGTGTTGATGCCCCAAAAAACCCGGGTCGGGTCTCAGCGCACCAGCGCTGGTAATTTGTCTCGTTTGCTGGACGACAATGTCTCGACCCGTGTATCTGAATGGACCAGGGATGTGAAGGTGAAAGGACGTGTCGAAGCCTCGAATTCCATCGAAATCGAAGCTAGCATGTACGACGGGACAAACGAATCGACGCGAATCGCAAGACATGGGACTTTAGTAATCTGATAAAGAGCGGTACTTCTCAGCCAATGCGTTGCTGGTATAGTGTAGTTCTCGCTCAGCAGCGGTGACGATTCTCAGCGATTGCGCTGGTATAACAGTTCTCGATATGGCCTGTGACTAGATTTCGGAGTACAAATTTATGAGTTAGGGTTATGTACATAATGGTATTTCAAATACAATCCTGGTTCGATCGCAGAAAGTTATGGCGAAGTGACAAGCATGGCTGTAGCTGATAAGAGAGATGCTAGAACTTGGAAAATGTCAATATTGTAACTTGGATAACCAGCCGTCGATCACATGGTTGTAATACACGAGACGGAGAGAAACGGAACAAGGAATGAATGGAGAATAACTTGGGTGGAATGGAAAGCAGTACATCATAAGAAAACTGCAGGGTGAAAATCAATGCAAGGTTCGGTAAAATAATAATGCATACCTTTGTCCAGCACACGGTGCTCTTGGAACATGTTCATGCACGACACACCAGTTAGGCTCTGCTGATGTCAACGAGACGTTTCTTCGCCTGGTCACGGAAGTTCCAAGATGCATTGGCGAAATAACCAGAGACGTATATGCTCATCTCCATGCGAGCTTGTAGGGAGGTAAAAAGTTTAGGGAAGTTCCCGAATACCTAAAGTGTAGGCATGTCATCAAATAATCAGTATTAATAAAATTGTAAAGGCAACGATAGCTTACATCCAACATAAAGAGCGACCGCGTAGAATCTGCTTGACCTCTATTGGTAAGATGAAAATCGTAGTGGCATGAGACCAGGTAGCGGAGGATCTTCCTGACCCTAGAAAACGTCTTCAGATCCGCGGGCGAAGTGGTCAGACCAAGGACTTCGCGGAACGGCCGCAAGCGGTCGCGACGAGAGGTGTTCGCCTTCCTGGTCATGTATGCACCTAAGACGAATCAGTAAACACAACCCACCATAATAAATTCATGCTTACCAGGTTTGAAGGATTTCGGCATCGTGAAGGTAGGGTTGTGGTGGTGGCTAGGAGCCTTTGATGTTCAATGCCAGTGGTCGGCTTTTATAATGACTGCCGCGGAACCAACATGACACATGTTCCGATAGGTTCAATTGTGGTGGTTGAGTTTGACTATTGCTCCCGCAGACAAGCACATGGGGGCTTCGCGAGATTTGGTTGTCCCTTGTCATGAACTGATCGCAAATGCCAGTAGCAGGAACGAAAATGGGGAATGCGCACTCGACAAAGGCAACAGGGCAACATAAGGATGTTGGGGATGAAAGTGATGCGGATAGAGGGCGCCCAGTTACCTCCGCGAGAGGCAAAGGCGCAAATCCCAGGCGCAAAAAAAAGGCCGTTATGGCACCTAAAGCCGGCCAACGCAGTCGCAAGCCTCAGCATCGCCCCTTCTCCCCACTTGCAGAAGATGTTAGCAGTAGAGCGGATACGGATGACGATGAAGTGGGAATGCCAGTGCCGACTGCCAAGAGGCCCAATGCGCACTCGACAAAGGCAACAGGACAACATAAGGATATTGTGGATGAAAGTGATGCGGATAGACGGCGCCCAGTTGCCTCCGCGAGAGGCAAAGGCGCAAATCCCAGGCGCAAAGCACGTAGTCGCCCGCCTACCCCCACAAACGCAAATGCCCAGGCAGAAGCAAGTGGCTTGGACGAAATCCAGGACTTGCAAAGGCAGCTTCAGGAGGAGAAAGGTCATCCCTCGTACCACATTTGAAAGAGAACCTGTTCGCTTACGATTTTCAGATAAAAACCGGCTCCTGCGTCGCACTGCCACTACACAAACCTCACAGGCATCTAAGACAATTCCAAAGCCCAAAGGTTCCGTTGGAGCGGCTGGATTCAGTCTCATAGCTGAGATGAAGCTCAATAAACAGAACGAGGAAGATAAAGCCCTCTACAACGACATATTGGTACGCTGTGAGATTCTCTTAAATCACAGAAAATTTACCGACGACGTAGGCATCTGTGCGTGCACTGGCAATCGCTATCGGTATCGACCTCGGCCGCATGTATAAGGACCAATCGATAACCAAATTGGCCAAACTAAAGGTCGCCGTGAGTACATGTTCTGAGGGGGTGCCATTAGCTCACATTAAACAGGCTAGGGAAGCGGAACCTTACCTAGCAAAGTTTGAAGACGACTGGGCTACTGGGCAGATCCTGCGCCAGTACATCAATGGTAAACAGAAATACGAAAATGCAAAGGCAAATGGAAAAGTGAAAGTAGGAGGGAAGCGACCAAGGGCAAGGGCGGAATGCCTTGGCGCAAACAAACGCACCAAGCGGATGCCTAGTCCCAACGATGACGACGAGCGAGAGAGCATTGGTCGCAGTGATGACAGTAGCGGACGTGGCAGGAACGAAGATGAGGACGAATGGAGAAGGTGGTAGCGACTGCGATACTATCACCGAGCCACCTTTTTGCAATTGAACATATTAGATTTCTCCTGCACTTTCCTCATCCTTTCATCCCTTCGGAACTATCGGGATCTAGGGGGAATAAGTCTATGTCTATGTCTGAATTTTTATTTGAAGACATTCTGCCCATTATTCGTCGTAATAGCATGCAGAAGGTTTTGGACTGACCTTTTTGCAATTTTGTGGCAACGCGCCGAGCCGCCGAATTCAAAGTCCGACGGTGCGATACCAAAACAAGTCACGTCGCGTTCGGGTGAAACCGAAACATGGACGCGCTTAGGCCCTGGCCGGCACTTTCAGTACAAACCTTCTCCGTATTAGCACTTTTCAGAGCCAAATGGAGAGGTGAATTTTTTTGGTAAGTATCATCCCTGTAAATACACGGTCGCATCTTATCTATCTGCACATTCCGATTGACTCTTGTTGGGTAACGTGAACACATTTGTTTGGTTGGAGTAGGGTAATTTGTAATCATGTTAACTAAGCTACGGTTTTATTAAGCATAACCAGAAAGACAAAACCCTCTACAATGACATATTAGTACGTCGCAGAGTTCTTTTAAATAACAAATAATTTACCAACGATGCAGGCGTCTGTGCGCGCACTGGCAATCGGTGCCGGTATCGACTTCGGCCGCAGATATAAAGATCAATCAATTACCAAACTGGCCAAGCTAATGGTCGCCGTGAGTACATGTCCTAAGAGGGTGCCGTTAACTAACATTAAGCAGGCCAGGGAGGCGGAACCGTACCTAGCGAGGTTTGAAGACGACTGGGCTACTGGGCAGATCGTTCGCCAGTATATCAACGGTAAACAGAAATACGAAAACGCAAAGGCGAATGGGAAAGTGAAAGTAGGAGAAAAGCGACAAAGGATCAGCGCTGCAAGCCCTGTAGCAAACAAGCGCAGCAAGCGCCTGCCTAGCCCGAACGACGATGAGGAAGAGAGCGTCGATGATGGCTTCAATGGTGGCAGCAATGGCAGTGATGGGCGTGGCATGGACGAAGACGCCGTTGGTAACTTCAGGGATGAGAGGGAATAAGAGCTTCGTGACAGCGACTGAGATGTATTGGCGTTAGTAGGTTTTAGGGGCAACGAGGGCTTACATCCAGCCTGAAGAGCGACCGCGTATAATCTGCCTGAATTTTATTGGTGAGATGAAAATCGTAGTGAGTCTCGACCAGGCGGCTTCCTGATCCTAGAGAACTCCTTGAGATCCGCGGGCGAAGCGGACAGGCCGAGGCTCTCGCGAAACGATCGCAAGCAGTCGCGCTGAAAAATGTTCGCCTTCCCGAGGCAGGCGCCCCTCGTAGCAGAACTGGCTGTCCGATACGGAAGGCGCGCCGGATCTACTGGACCGGGGTGCCTCTTCAGACAACTCCGTCACGAAACTTGCAGCCATGAGTAAATCGGTAAAGGAATATTACTGCGTACAAGTAGAAGTGGATCAAAACCAGCATGGGTGTCGAGAGTCGGCGAAGAGAACGCACGCGTGCCGATATAACGCGACCATCAAGCAAAATTCATGGGGAAATAATGACAAAATTTGAGCTCCTGGTCAACGTCAGGAAAATAGACGCCCGACATACAGCCATCTAGCCGTCCACCATATATACCAAACTAAACGCCCAACCGATCACATAGCACGATGGGAAGACCTGGTAAGGTGATTGATCTGCTGTCCGTGTTGTGATTAACCGCCGCCTCAGACAAATACATCGCCTCCTGCCAGTTGCGAGACGAGGGGGTATTGAAACTATCGCGCCCACCCCCGTCACCGAATCTACCGCCGCGATCGCAGCCGTCTTCTAACAATACTGTCCGGTTGACGGATGCGGAGGGCAAAAGGAAGCTCAAGCTTCGCTAGAAGCGCAAGGGACGTGGGGGGATGTGGGGGCATCGTTGTGCTAGAGGGATACGGTTCGATTGGATGGATACAGCTGAAGGATTGGTGCGTAGACACGAGGGGAATCGCCTGGGGCCTCAGGGGGGGAAGGATGGGGAGGTATGTAAGAAAAAACTGAAGGATCTAGGGGAAAGGCAGATGTAATGGCGTAGGGATAGGCTTATTCCTTCCTGTATGCCTACGACGGAAATACAATTGAGTCGCTATGGGAGTTCAAACGGCTCTTGAATGCGAAAGGCGCACGACCGTCAAGGCACGGGGGGAGTCGTTTAGGGCTTGAAGAAAGATGGATGGGTATGTGAGGGAAAACAGAAGGATGGACGGGTGGGCGGTCAGGTGCGGGGAAGGAGTGCAGGTATAGTCGCGTCTGGTTATCCCCTCCCGTAAGTTTGTGCTATCGTTGCAACGAGAATATAATTAGGTCTCCATCAGTGATTTAAATGGCTCGTGAGGGTGAAAGTGCTCGGGTTTGTTATGTGATGGTGAGCGGGTCTCTCGCTCCGTGAGCGGTTTTAATCGTCCAACTTAAGGTGCCACTATTCTCCTCGCAATATTCTGTTTGTGTCTACTGGCTATACGAGGCCAGCAGAGGCTGAACTCCGGGGTAAGTCTCAGCGATGGGGCGCTGGTGGGGTTCCTCGTCCGGTGCTGAGCGGTTTTCATCGACCAAATTGAGGCACCACATTTTTCCTTATAATATTTCGCTTGTGTCTGCTGGCTATACGAAGCCAGCAGATGTTGAACTCTGGGGTGGGTCTCAGCGATGGGGGCTGGTGGGGTTTCTCGCTCGGTGAGCGGTTGTCGTCATCCAATCTATGGCGTCATCATTCTCCCTATACTCTTATGCGCATGCCTATGGAGGGTCTCATCGCACCAGCGCAGCTAAGGTATCTCGCTCAGTGAGCGGTATTAATCGTCCAACTTAAGGTCCCTGTGTTGGCTTGCCTGCACTCGTGAAACCCGGGATAAGATCCCAGCACACCAGCGCTGGTAGTATCCCTTATTTGATGTAATGCTAGAGCAGTCCTGGTGTGTGATAAATAGGCGAGAGTATTGATGGTAATCGATTGTGACACAATGTCGCATCATGCCAAGTTTGTACCTGTTTGTACGTGCACGTGCACTTGTTCATTTCGAGTTCGAGTACTACTTATTTCACGGTACATATTAGACTGGAACACCAACTATGGCTCTTCATCTTCAGAATCTGCGGTCAAGTCAACAATGATGCGGTCAGAGGGACCCGCGGAGACGAATCCGGCTTCGTCACCCTCTTCTGCAGTGAGGTCAATAATCTCGGGGCGATTCGAGGCAATGACCGTCTCTGTGGTACAAACGTGCGCTCTGAAAACTCTGCGTGTCGTCACCAGCCCACAACGGCACTTGGCGAAGAGTCGACGGAACTCGGCCTCCGAGAGCCCGGGTCGAGTGCAAGAGTCAAGTCGGATGAGTCGATCCAACACAGTTTGAAGGCTCCTAGCTGGGCGTTCGTAAGTCGCTATGGATGCGAAAAGCTCGGCAGAATCTTCAGCGGTAACGATCAGAAAAACTGGACATATCGAAATGCATCAGGAAACCACCCACCATCCATTACGCCTGCCTGGAATGTCAATGGATTTTGAAACCCGCCCCCAGAACCACTATCCTGCTTGGGCATTGCCAGCTCAGGGATGTGGACTTTGGATTCTAGCGAGGTTGACAGCAGATTCAATTTCACCGTCCAGCCCGTCATCTATTTTGTAACTAATCGGACTTACGACGTGCACGGTATTTCTGTACAAGCAAGCCTCTCTTCGGATATAAGCGCTCCAAGGCAACTGCAGAGTTGTGGTCAGATATATTTGAATCATAATTACTGCCACAAAAACAGACTTACTCATATACCCGCAACTGTTCGTAGCGCATGCAGCGACATATTCGCCAGAGAAGTTAGCATCAGCTGTCTCGACATATATTGCCGATTCCGTGAAACCGTCCCCGCGGGCTCTGCAAGCGCAAAGGCAACAGGGGGCTCGGAAATCATAAATGACGCGGTGGAGCGATAGTTCAGATGGAACGACGCGAGCTCCTGCCGCGGTAACAGGCCTTCAGGACACGTAAGATCCCGTCAAACTTTTGGATTGATTACTAAATTATATATACGTACCAGAACCAGACTTGAAGATCTTGCGACGCTGCATCGTAGTGTAGAATGATGTTGGGACTCAGCCGTTGATGTATCTGGATCCGTCTAAGAAATGAGTCTGAGTTGTTTAGTTGAGTAGACATTGGGAACGAGTGGAATTGACTGCAAGAGTCTGAAGGCGTTACATTTATACTGCAGCTGCAACGGCCACAATAGATGTAAACAGATTTATGAAGGTCATCAAGCGTCTTTGTCGTTGTCTTGTCGTCGCCAGAGCCAACTTTTCAGAACAGTTCTGGCATTGATGCTTCTTAGCGAAATCCGAAGCATCACGTGAATCGTGTTTTAGGTCTAGCTGCAACTCTAACGCTAACGTCATATGGGATTGATCGTATGTAATGCCTGCGAAATTCAATATGTCGACCGTAAGAATCCAATGTTGCCAGGACATATCTAAGGAAAGGTTACCATGCGCAATGCGCTCTTGGGGCCTATATGATGTGCAAGCTTTATTAAGAGTTGTGCAAAATTTACGGCTTACAGCTAGTTGCATGACGATCTCAGTTTCGGGTAGCAAGAGCGTTTTTGCAGCTGGGCGCTTACAATTTAGCTATTCGAGACTAATGAGATCCGGCCAGAACGAGTCGACTGCTCCACACAAAGCGCCTAGTGCCAGCCACAGCTCGTATATATACACTACAATTTAAATCAATCTTGCTACAGCAGCTATATATGCATAAGCTAAAAGGTATCTCCTAGTACAAAATTAAGTCCATGGATACAGACAAGACTGTGCCAAAGTTCGGCTGCCGGTAACCCAAACTGTAAGCGCGTAAGCACCTGGTTGCAAAAACACTCTAGTGTTTGGTTGTTCGGTATTTGGCTCTGGCTCTACCCGTTATCGTTATGCGCTTTCTTGATTCTGATTGAGGTCGCGTGCAATTCGCATACATTATATGTAGTATGGTTGCCGAGCTGTATCAGCTTCATTTTCGAGCTTAGCGGTTTCGTGTTGCCTTCAAGTTACTATCATGCGATGACCTTTTGAAATTTTAGCGCTCTTTCATTTGTTTCTCTCGACACAAAGTGATATCAGCCTCGGACTTTTTCGGGATCGTGTCTAAACTGTCCAATACATATACTCTGATTTTTGTTTAAGTGAAATCATATCTGAGGGTCTTGCTGTAGAAAAGGGTACCACCTTTTGAAAGAATGTCACGGAATGTCACGCATCGGCTGCGACGGCAGCCTGCCAAACTCAATCTCCGACGACACAATTGGCAATCGGAATCAATCAACAAACTGCTTCTTAAGCGCGTCTTGTGAGCGGAGCTTGAATTTTCTGGCCTGGAGTCACACCCAATGTCAATGATTCAGGACACATGCATAGGCTTTTCTGGATGTTGAAGCTCTACAAAAATTTATATATATGCTCTGCTATAGTGATAAAAAATACGAAAAAAGAATCAAGAGAAATGATGGACATTTGAGCCCGTAGGAAATAGTTTTCAAAAGGTGGTACCGTTTCAAAAGGTCATCAGTAGCGCCTACGTAACCGAGTAACTGAGCGGAGTTTGGAAAATAATCAATGGAAACGCGATTCCGAATATCTCCCTCAATTGGAATCTGACCCCTTTGGTGCTACAATGGATCATTAGGCGAGACAAAGGCTTACAATTCTAGGTACCAACAATTTTAGTCTGAGCAAAACTAGGATGACAGAACGACTTCGCGTTTTTATTGATTATTTTCGGGGGAAATAATTCATTACAAAATCAGAACCTGTATTTACGTTTTTACATTGTCCATAATTATAAAATTTCTTGGTAACAAAATTTAACTATTTCCCAAATCAATAATCTAATTGTTCTTTGCGAACACAATCAGATTGCGCTCGGAGGACAAAACAATAGACAAAATTTGATTTTGTAATTACTTATTTACCACATACGCAGGTTAAACCTTAATCTATATATTTCTTACAGACATAATCAAAATACTCTCGGGGGAGATAATCTCCCATGTCTCAGGTGTCATATAAAACATTGAGTACTTATCTTTCTATTTTCCTCAGCGGCTGGGAAGTGCAGCGGCTGAGGTTGTGAATTTCTTGAGATGGTGTAAAAGATTTTTGAATTTATTGCTGCTGAGATCCGTAAATTATTGATATAACAAAATTTACATTCTATATTCAACATTGTTCATAATTCTATTGCACAAAAGCAGTTATTAACCCAGGAAGCTCTTGCTCAACAGCCTCCTCATCTTAGCTCCAGACATTCTAGCCCCGGAAGTGGGAGCATTGGATAATCAGATAGATGGATGCTTACAGAGAAGGAAAAGGTACAAAGAGGCCCAAATTCATGTCAAGAAGTTTGGAACTCGCAAACAAGAGTCTCATTGATCAGTGGGTTGGTGAGACGGTAACAAGGGCATTTGATTAGAATTTAGATAGTCCCGATTAGGCTTATCTCTAGGCGCCTATATGATGTGGCGTGTAAATGGCCAATCTCAGAGTGCTCAAAATAAATAACTTCCTCAATTTTGTCAAAGTCTTTGTATCATTGATTAGAAGCTTTTTACAAGAGGGATAAGAAAATTGGCCTGATTTGAGGTACTTATTTTGGCTATACAAATGTGGCGGTGTCTAAGTGAACTGCTCCATAAATCCTCAGTATTGCTTGTTGCTGGGGACAAAATAATTATAGTAGCATAAAGGACACTTAGTATTAGTACATTTTCACACGTAACAGAATGAGAGCAGATAAAGGGAACACTAAAAAGGCTCCCAATGCCTAAATGCAGGGAATCAAAGGTTATCAAACGGGCACGCCCGGGTATGAAATCGTTAGGTTGAAAATGAAGCTGATACAGCTCGGCAACCGTATACACAGATCATTCAGAAACCATATTTGTGTTGTGACAGCAGTTACTGTTCGGAACCCGCTGATGGTTACATCTGACGATAATGAAGATCCCGTGGGTTAACGTTGACGGTCCGTCCGTTCAAACGGACCTCCGAGTCGTGGATTATCTCTTAACCTGTCTCAGACGTAGTCACGTGGTAGCAATGGGAATACCAATAAATCTATTTCAACGCCAATTGGTTGAACCGGGCTATCAAGTGGTATAATTAGTCAGCACTAGTGAATAGTTATATGATAATGAGAAGCTAGAAGCATATAGCATGCATGCTTCACGCATTTACATACACATGGCGGAATAATGTTAGGCTGCATATCCTACAAGTCGCTGCTTCATCGCATGCTAGTGAACCTGTAATATACTAGGAATCAATCCGGCGGAACCATTGCATGAGTATAACTGACTATTGATGTGGCATTAACATCGCTTTCGGACCAGCCTAGAATTACATGTTAACATCATTCAACTCGATATGAAAACAAACTCCTAACCAGGGTTTGAACAGCGAGGACGAATGGTGTCAGAGTGGGGAGTTTGGACATTTTGGATAGCTTGGACAACGTCTGACGTGGCTACACCGAGCTTGTCGAAAAGCTGCTGCGCTCGCAAGGCCTGGGTGTTGGCAGCGAAGACAAGCTGGCGACAGCGACGTGCAGCGAGGTCCATCTCAGCCTGAATGCAGTTTCTCTCCTCGAGAGCGAATGCAATGGCCATCTGGACCTCTGCACTTGCTTTATCAACTTCTGGTGGCATCTTCAAATCCTGGAATCGAAGAGGACGTAAGTCGGCAGTAATTTTTTAACAAAGAAATGTGTAAAATACTTGGTAGTACTGCGCTGCCTGTGCAGTTACTGGGAACCCAGAGCACTCCGAGCTACCGAGGGGGCTCATGGACGGAAGTGTGGAGGAAAATGTGGCATCAGGTAAAGGGGCGGGACAACTCCGTAGCTGCATAACGCCACTATTGGTGGGCATTGCATTCTCAACCCAGAGTTGGATGTCATCTGAATTTAGTGGCATGTTATTTTATGTACAAGTGAGATTTGTTATGTAACCAGAGATCGAAAGACTTAATGTTTGTGTATGTTGGCAGATGTTTAGATCGAATGTTTGGAGGAGTGAGAAGACTTATCAACTGCGTATTGAACAAGCAAAGCTGATGCTTATATCTAGATCTCTAGGTGCAATTATCAAGTTTCGAAAGCTCAGGCCTCAGGAGCTGGATCTAGATACACAGCGCAAAGAAAAATGGTGTTGGGTCACACGTCACACTTGACCTTGATCAATTCTCTCATGCTATGTGCGAGCTAGTCAGCATTGGCCACTCAATTAAGAAACGTTCGCCGAGCCAGGCACTCAGTGCTGAAGATCGCCGCTCACAGGATGGCGGTATGTCGTTTTGTGAACTCATGGAACCGGCTCAGTGAGCGAGAAACCCTAAACCCCACCAGCGCTAGCTGAGACTATCCTCCGCTGATCTAGATTTGATATCGATATTCGTTAACCCTTGATGTAGAACATCGCTACTCAATGGTACAAGACAAGAACCGTCATCGAGCGAGAAATTCCAGCATCACATTGCCGAGTTGCTAGAACGATTTCAAATCGGTAGCAATTGCGGTGGCGCAGCTAGAATGATCGATCATTCTGGCATACTGAAGGCAAAGATTCAGCCCTAGTCATGTTGCTAGAACGCTTTCTGATATGGATCAGTATGTTACATTTCTGTTACTTGAGGTGACACGCATGTCCTCGTGCGTTCGGCGAATTGTGCCAGCCAATTGTTCTGCGGCTCATTTGGCATGCTGTCTTGGTAGTTGTGCTAGACCGCTCACCCCTTTCCTGACCTTGCACTAGCGGTTTGCCTGGGGCGGCGTTTTCGTGTCTCACTTCGCAGGGTTCTCTCTGCCAGCTTCAAAAAGTACTCGACTTGAGAGCAATGTCCCCTCCTTACGCGCAATATCCATGTCAGATAACGTCTTGCAAGATTTCTTCAGCATGCTCAACACCGACGAGCAATGTCTGGATCCCACTCTTCTCACCCAGCCAGGCGCTGGAGGCTCCGTTACGGGAGCTGCTCCTAGCGGTACTTTGAACCAGGCGCCGCCTTTCAACCTTTTTCAGCAATCGTCCAACCCATACATGCCGCCTTCAAATCTTATGCAGCAGTCCAGTCCTACGCAGCCGTCCAACCCATACATGCCGCCTTCAAATCGTATGCAGCAGTCCAGTCCTACGCAGCCGTCCAACCCATACATGCCGCCTTCAAATCTTATGCAGCAGTCCAGTCCTATGCAGCGGCAGTCCAACCCTCACGGGCCATTATACGTGCCTCTTAACCCCTTTCAGCGGGCCTCCGGCGCCCAGCCAACACCGTTACAGGGTTCGATCACCCGCGACCTGTCGTCTTCACAAACAATGGCGGGACCTGGCGGATTCGCTCCAGGCAAACCCAGCCGGAGGCATTCCAACCCGCGCAGAGTTGAGCAGCAATCGTCACCTGCCACTTCTTCGGGTCCAAGGGGGATGGATGCAGTATCGCAACCGCGTATGCAGCTCTACGACTATGGCCACATGGTGTCCCCTAGCCATGCGCCTCCGCCATTCATCAGTGGGTTATCCCCCTCGTCCTCTTATGCGCCATCTAGCGTGCGCACACATGACACCGGCTCCATGTCGAGCACCAGCAGCAGGGCGATTCACCAGCCCAGCAAACCCTTGGGCGCTATGGTCACTCCCACACGCCCGAATTCCAAACGGGTGCAAGCAGACGCAAGTGTTGGTTCTGCTTCTTCCCGAGCAGGATCTAGCACGCAATCGTCCCGGCCACAGCCAGCCGCTCCCCCGCCAGCAGATGCTCCTTGGACGGAGAATATGAAAGAAGATGAGCTCTGGAATCTCATCAAAAGGATCGTCGAAAACAATGTTTTCTTGTCTTACTTTCCACCTTTCACCCGCGATGCGCTTCTACACATGTATGGCTACGCTTATCAGGAATATCACGACCGTCAATTGCCCGCCTTCCAGATCGGTAAGTGTCTGGTTTTTCTACGTCGATACGGCGGCAGCTAATTCCACCAGAGCGCACCATGCCGGAGGAGAACTACTTCAGGGAGAAGACCGAAATGATTGGCAGCAAATTCCGAGGAAACGACAGAGACCGCGTGCACTCCATCCTTCTGTCGGATGCGGACAGCGGCGTCGAGGGCCGACCTGGTTATATAGCGAAGCCGGTTGAACTGATCGACGTTTTTCACAACTATGAGCTATACGAGATGGACATGAACCTTTTTCGAACTGCATTTTCTGGCAGCGAAAGAGCCAATGACGTAGGTCGTCGCTCTACTATTTGCTATTAACCATGTTGATTTGCTACTATAGGAAGCCCTTGTTATCTACCTGACTGGACGAACGTTCCAGCGCTGCTACTGTGAAACATTCCATCGTCTTCGCAAGGGCCAGCTCAACACCCTCGCCGATATATTCTTCCTACCAACGATAAGCAGGCCCCCGGAATGCAGCTTTGTATACGTGGTCATGAAGGCAAGCGAAGCTAATGCTGATTACAAACCACTAATGCTCACGTTTATCAGCATATCAATGTAACGGAATGCTACCAAGATGGGATTCCGGGTATGTGCGAAATAACCGAGGTCGGGTTTCAAGCCACGCTAGTCAAGGTGCAAGCGCGGATACATGCGGTCTTCAATGACCCGCGGGTCGTTGAAAAGTCAACAACTGTCCACCGCCTGTCTAAGCTGGACAGGAAGGATACTCGCGTCAGGAATTTATTGTAAGTCGAGCCCTACATTACCTATGCGGTCGGCTAACACTCTCGCAGTCACACACCTCTCTGAAGGTGTCCACTTTTCGTTTGGGTTTCCCCAACACCGTTTCTTCTGTATGCTTGATCGCACATTGTCTATGTTTTCTTACGGTCCATATGCTATTTTACCTTGTATCTCTTACTTTGCGCACGGGGCTGTTGATGACTTGATCTTTGGTTAGCACACGAAGAGCAGTAGTTGGTATTCCAGTCCGTTGAATAATACTCGTACTCGAAATGAATGAATGCATGCTATTATTAATAGTGGGGACCGGCACTGCCACTACAAATTTGTCCATCACGGACTGTAGAGCTAACTCCTCAGGAAGCTCGGATAATGCTTCGGTGGCTTATGAAAAAGTGAACAGGGAGATGCAATGAATAAATTGTTTGGAACATAATTTTATGGGGCATCATTGTTCCTTAGGATTTCTGCTTTTAAGGCCAAAAAGGGCAAAATCAGCCTATTTTTGTAAGCCTAAAGGCTCAGTCAATCCTCAACATTTCATAAACTTCTAACCTGAAAAAAAAAACTAATCCAATGTTCTAAGATATTTTTTTGGAACAGATTTCACTCAAAGGGCTCCATTCCTTGTCAAGAAAAGTTTTGAGGTTGGACAAATTTGGCAGTGGCAGTGCCGGTCCCAACTATTATTGAACAAGTGCACGTGCATGTACACACTTGGCATGATGTGACATTGTGTCACAATCGATCACTTTCTTCTTCTTACCATCAACTCCGACTCTCGCCTATTTATCATACACTAGGTAAGCTAACACAAGTTGGACGATTAATACCGCTCACTGAGCGAGATACCTTAGCTGCGCTGGTGCGCTGAGACCTTCCAAGTTTGCAACAGGCATGCACATCAGAGTATAGGGAGAATGATGACTCCATAGATTGGATGACGACAACCGCTCACCGAGCGAGAAACCCCACCAGCACCCCATCGCCGAGACCCTCCAAGTTTGCAACAGGCATGCACATCAGAGTATAGGGAGAATCATAGATTGGATGATGACAACCGCTCACCGAGCGAGAAACCCCACCAGCGCCCCACGCTGAGACCCACGCCAAAGTTCAACTTCTGCTGGCTTCGTATAGCCAGCAGACACAAGCGGAATATTATAAGGAAAATGGTGGTGCCTTAATTTGGATGATGAAAACCACTCAACACCGGACAAGGAACCCC